>Ga0307516_10003369_pt1 | contig 20621 bp, 21 predicted proteins | sample 19_EM_MG_FD_203310 | JGI IMG/M metagenome (GOLD analysis project Ga0307516, IMG submission 203310) | Populus trichocarpa ectomycorrhiza microbial communities from riparian zone in the Pacific Northwest, United States - 19_EM | ecosystem: Host-associated > Plants > Roots > Unclassified | place...
CTGCTGCAATCTTCGCCCACTCATCGGCCTTCTCGTTGCCAGCGACTCCCTTGTGGGCTGGGCACCATCGGATTTCGATGACGATACCCTTCCTGGCCCTGCGCAGCGTGGTGATGTGTTTCCGTGCGAGACCGGTTGCAGTGAGTTGCAAATGAAAACACAACCCATCTCCGCTAAGGGCATTTTGGTGTGCATCGCTTTGCCGTCAGTCCAGGTAACTCCTCCGGTGGCAGTGCACACCGATCCGGGAGCGTCGACGTATGCGGATCGGCAGTGCGCAATGGCGTGACTAAATAGGAAATATTCCCCTGGCTCGACGGCATCGGTGCACTGGTCGCAGTACAGCATCAAGTAGTCCTTGGACTCCCGCGCCAGGACGAGCACACGCGTGATATCATACGGCAAGCTAAATACCGACCTCAGCATATCGAAGAACAGATCGACCGTGATCTTGTAGACGTCGTTGCCGGTCTCGTCCACGCGCGAATACTGCTCGAAGCCTGTGGCATCGGTCGGCAACAAGGCATAAGGCAAAATCCGGACGACCACGTTGCGTTTCGCCCGGTGCTTACGGTACCTGGCGTCCTTCGTATTTGGATCTGCCGCGGACGCTGGAGTTTCGTAGACGGTGTCGGCATTCGCAGTCTCATTCGGGTGAGGGTCTGCACTGCCGGGTGACATGTTTCCCGGGTCCAGCAAGCTGCAAATCCGATGGTGCCGTGCGGCGAGGTTCTTTCTCACGTCAACATGCCACTCCCTACTGGCGATTGGAACCCAGGTACTGATGTACCGACAGTCTGTTTTTGAGGTTGAAGGTGTCAAACCGTGTCGATGGTGAAGGCAAACGCCGTCGGGGGGTCAAGACGGGAGGAAGAGATGCAGAACCAGAGAGGAAGAGGTCCTGAGAACAAGAGGTGCGGGGGGTGAGGTGCGGAGAGGATGAGGCGCGGAGAGGAAGTGGTGCGCAGAGGATGCGATGCGGAGAGGAGGAGGTACTAAGTAAGATGGGAGATAACTAGGAGAAACGGCGGAGGAGGGCGGTATTTTTGGAACTCCACTCACGCTGTGTACCAGCTGGTGGCGCATGTGAGTAGGTGTTTGCCCTCGTGTTGGACTTGGAGCCATCTGTGCGAGAAGTTTGAGTAGTTCTTTACGAGAGTGTTCTAGATACGACAAATCACTCCCACTGTCAGCGGATGCCAAAGCATATGCGCTAGACGAGCGGGTTCAGCGGGTAGGCGGCTAGCCGCTCCCAACGGATTGGTCACGTCTGGACGATGGGAAAACCGCGTACGCTGCGGTGGGGAATAACGGTGTGACCTGGGTGGTATCGACAGGTGGCAGAAAAAAGTGTGAGGAAGCGAAAGGCTGGGCTTATTCACGAATAACCAACCCGAGCTACAACGTGAAATGCCGTCAGTGGTGGAGAAACCGACCTGGCCCAGCACCGGCTAAGGCAAGAAGGGGTATAGCATCTCGCTACTACCAACTGAAGACCGAACACGCCCTCACAGGGCTGTACTTGAAGTGGATCGGAAGTAGAGAGGACGATACATGCTGGTGGTGCCACAGACCTGGTATCACCCAAACACGTGAACATCTCTTCAAGACATGTACTGCATGGCGACAGCAGCAGAAAGTGCTCTGGAAAGAGGCGCGACTACAGACTGGACGTGGACGGGATCGTTTTCGGATCGCTGATCTGCCCGGAGGCGATACTTACGTTTCTGGAAACGACCGATGTTGGACGGCGGGCGACAGAAGAGGTTTGGGAGAATGGGAGTGAGAGGTCTCTGGAGGAGGATGGTGATGTCGTGGATATGGGCGACGAGGAGGAGTCGATGGAGGTGGAGGTGGAGCGTGTTGGTGGTGGTGGAGTGTAAGATAGCCTGTTAGCGGGCCAGCAGGGCCATAGGGAGTGCCGCAGAGCTAGACTCACGGACGCAGATGGGTAGATGTTGTTGTTTGGCGTTCGCCGTCGTCTGGAAAGGCTCATAGACGGGAAATAAAATTGATGCCCCCCCAGGGTGGTATCAAAACTCACATGGGTTGCAACCACGAGGAACAAGGCAGAGTCCGCCGCATTTGCAAAGCCACTGGAATCCGGAGGTCACAATACTCCGGCCAGCCCACGCACAGCGCACGGGCTTTTGCGAAGGTCCATTCTTGGCCGGGATTTCTGATGAGCCACTGCGGCTGGATGGGGCGAACGGCCGAACTGCGAGGCGGCCGGCAGGCACCGGAGGGCCAACGATAAGTAGTAAAACAAATAATGTCACCCGTAGCAACTCCACCACCCTTCCTACAACCAACAACTTTTTTAGATGATCCTACTGGCAGTTCCAATCCGCATCCTCTTTCATGCTCTCTAAGATGAAGATGGAGGGGCGGAATACGCTGGAGGGAGCGCAAAGAAGTGCTTGCAACTTGGGGCCATGTTTCGGACAGCCGACAGGAAACCTGGATGAAAAAGGCGATGCCACAGTCTAGGTAGGCTGCATGCGTGAATAAATAAACAAATGCAAAACACCCTTTATATACAGAAACAAATAAAAAATAATTGGTACTCCTCTTCCCCTAAACTCTCCTCACCACTCCAAGGTCCACTTCGCTGTCGCCAGTCTGCCTCATCTCACCACTTCTTCAGCACACGGGTCAATGGGGCCGAATTTCTAGATTCCGAAGGTCATAACGGTTTTTACCCGTCCGTACGCCCAGTCTTACCACCACTCGGCTGGGCATCGCGATCGGTGGGGGCCCGGTTGGCCAGGGATGCAGTGGGGGTATTGTTCCGTGACCGGGCAAGTGTGAGGAAACGGGTGCCGTACCAGAGAACTGATTGACCAAGCCGATACCGATGCCGTGGCGAGCAAACAGGTGGCGGAGAGCAAGGCGATAGGAGTGGCTGCAGCGAGAGAGTAAGCCAATAAGGGCCTGAGAAGTATCAGGTCGTGGGTGACTCCGTATGGGGCTGCACAACTAAACAACGGTAGAAAAACATGGCGTGGAGAGACAAGTAGCGGCCGTGGATATAGCGACCAGCCACGTGCTCGGCCGACAAGGATCTACGGCATAGCAGAATAAGCAGCCCTAAACCGCGTGGCAACACCTAGGCAAACGCTATAGCGCGCAACCGTGTGGTGGTGGAGGAGACTGTAGTAACTAGGGAAGAAGCCTGTACCACCCAGGGTGCACGCGGAAGAAGGTTCCGCGGCAGCAAACAGAGAGGCAGCCATCTCGCCGATGTCGTCGCGTGCAACGGTGTAGTGATGGAGGAGAACAAGCCGGTAATAACTTATGAGGTAGGACGTTCCGTAGCAGGGAACCAGGTGGCATCGCTTTTACCGATACCGGGGCGTGCAACCGGGTGGTGTTGGAGAATGAGCAGGCGGCCGTAACTAGGGAAGAAGCCCGTAATTACTAGGGCTGTATGCGGAAGAAGGTTCCGCAGCAGGAGACCGAGTGGCGACCGTCTCGTCGGCGCCGAGGCACACAACTGTGCGGTGGTGGAGGAGAAGCTGACCGTAGTAACTAGGGAAGAAGCCCGTAATTACTAAGGCTGTATGCGGAAGAAGATTCCGCAGCAGGGGACGGAGTGGCGACCGTCTCGTCGGCGCCGAGGCACACAACTGTGTGGTGGTGGAGGAGAAGCTGACCGTAGTAACTAGGGAAGAAGCCCGTAATTACTAAGGCTGTATGAAGAAGAAGGTTCCGCAGGAGGGAACAGAGTGGCAACCGTGCGGGGGTGGAGGAAGTGCAGGTTGTGGGGGTGGAAAGGCGCGTGACCGCCGACGAAGTGTGAGGCAGAAGATGCCGCAGTAGTATATCATTTCGCCATTCCGGTCCCGGTGCCTTGGAGGGGACAGGTGTGCCGAAGACGGAGGTGGTAGTGGTTTCGCTGAACCACACTCTCGTTCAACCGGGGTGTTTGACGTATAAGGTGCGGTTGTAGGGAACATTTGGGGTAGCAGATGCAGATGCCCTGGTGAGCAAATGGGAGTGAGATCGCAGGAGTGGTAGTGGGCAGCAATTAAGATTGGCAGAGCCTAAGAAGTGTGAGATGGAGGGTGCCATAGCACGAGACAGGGCAGGCAAACCGAAGCAGAAGCTGCGGGTGCAGGGTGTGGGTCGTGGAAGTAGCGATCAGCCACATTCTCGGGCGACACAAAAGTGTCAGGTACCAACTTCCGACGTCGGTTGAAGGGGTCAACCATTACGCCGATGCTCGGGGTCGCGACATTTAGGTGGTGAAATAGCGAGAGTTGGTAGGAACGGGGAAACGGACCGTGACCGCCGCTGAAGTGTAATCCAGTGGGTGCCATAGCGGCGATCAGTTTAACAACAGATGCCTATTCCGCTGTGGGCAAACACGCGGGGCAGGAAGATGAGCAGGCGCTAGTAACTTGGGAAGCAGCCCGTAATAGGCGTGGACGTGTACGGTAGAGGCTATTGCAGCGGTGGAATTGGAATCCGGGAATGCGTCAATGTGGTGCCGTGCAACCACGTGGTGGGGTGGGTGGTGGTAGTGGTGATTGTTGCAAAGATCCAAGCCCGAACGCAACTAGGATTGTCAGTCTAGGGATGCCATCGCAGCGGACAGCATGAGGAAACGGGAGAGGTCAAACCTGATGGTGAGTTCGAACTGGCAGTGGCGGTAGGATCACAGGACCCTGTCGGAGGTTCGAGGTACATCACATGAGCTGCAGAGTGGCGATTTGGTGTGGAGTATTGATGTGGACCCGGCGTGCAAACGCAAATTGAGAGCCTGATAACTACATATTAGTCGCGGATCCACGGAGGGGTTGTTGCCCACTTTCGCTATAATCTCGGCAGGGTAACTGACGCGGAATGAAACTGCTATCCCCCGCTACATTACCACCACCTTAACATCTCTCAACACCCAACCACCCTACCGACCTCACGGCCGTACATTTTTATTAATTCGTCTCAGCGTTGAGGCTTGCGCAGTCAAAATCAAGGTCGAGACTGCGGGCGGGGATGCGGCGCGGCTGGCCGTATCTGCGCGGCGAGACCGTAATCGCGTCTTGAAGGGAATCATGAAATTCCGTTCTCGCGGTGCCAGCAGGCCAGGTGGTCCTCCAGCCACGCGATCAGCTCGCCTACTACCTCTGGCTCCTGGTCATAGCATGAGAATCCTGTATGTTATCAGGAACTACCTCTCGAATACAACTTCCCCACTGACTACCACGAGGCTGATGGATATACAAATAGGGCGAAGCAAAGATTCGACCCCCGTACGATCGCCGAAAGCTCTCACTCCACTCTGGCTTCGAGGCCACTCTAGAGCGAAAGTTTTCACCAAAATGGGCGACCGGAGATGAATGGCCGGACACAACACGGCCCGAGAAGACTGCTGCCTTAGTATCCGAGCCTGCTCGCGGAAGTCAGGGGAACGCCTCGATGTGGCAATGCTTCTGGAGCAAGAGGTCATTGGGAGGGCTCAGGCAAAGAAGACCCCACTGGGACACCTTATGGTCACGGATGGGTTTCGACTGGGAGATACTGCCGTGGGCTACCCAATTGTGTGGAATGACGGCCAATCCTGGGTGGTTATCAAGAGACACTTTTGGCCAACCTGGTGGCATACGAGAAGGAGTGAGCAGAGGAACGGCATTAGGCAGGAGGCCGGGCCTCCAGGAAGAAGTGGGGATCCTGTAGGCAGAGGTGCGTAAGGAGATGCGAAGGGGGATTGCCAGGTCACCGTCCAGAGGCGCCCCCCTAGCCGACGGGAGGTGCAGCCAGGTGGGATGGACCAGACCTCGTCTCCACTACAGATATGGTATGGCTGGTTCCATCTAAGGAAGAGGCGGTGAGCTAGAGGTCAGGATTGGAACTCAGGAAGCAGGGAGAGGTGAGGAATGCGGAGGCTACGGAGCTGGGTGTCGCGGGGAAATTGGGAGGCAACGCATAGCTACGACTGTTCCTATCCAATTCCACTTACATGTTATGTAAGTTGAAGATGAAGGGGCGACATAGGATTACCTTCCTTCGTGGTTTTCTTCGTGCAGTGCATTGGAGAGCTTGCAACTTGAGTCCACGGTTCGGACGGCAGACCGGAAAGCGGTATAAAAATAGCGATGCCACAGTCTACGCATGTAGGCAGCATGCGTGTGTATTAATAAACAAATGTAGAATACCCTTTAAATATAGAAATGAATAAAATAGCATTGCTACTCCTCTTCCCCTAAATTCTCCTCATCACCCCAAGGTACACTCCACTCTCGCCAGTATGCCTCATCTTACCACTTCTTCAGCACACGGGTCGATGTGGCCGAATATCGAGATTTCGGAGGTCATACCAACGGCTTGTACCGGTTCATACGCCCCGTCTTACCACCCTTCGGCTGGGCATCGCTATCGGTGTGGGTCCGGTGGGCAACCGATGCAGTGGGGGTATTGGTGCTCTGTACCAGTGAAGTGATTTACCAAGCCGATACCCATGCCGTACTGAGCAAACGTGTAACGGAGAGCGAGGTGATAGGAGTGGCGATACCGAGAGAGTAAGCCCATAACGGCCTGAGAAGTGTGGGTCGCGGGTGCCTCCCCGTGGTGCCGCACAACCAAACAGCGGTAGGAAAACATGGCGTGGAGAGCCAAGTAGCGGTTGTGGATGTACCGGTCAGCCACCTGCTCGGCCGACAAGGATGTACGGCGTAGGAGAATATGCAGTCAGGAACCGTGTAGCAACACTTACGATAACACTTTAGCGCGTAACCATGTGGTGGTGGAGGAGACTGTAGTAACTAGGGAACAAGCGTGTAATCACCGAGGCGCATGTGGAAGAAGGTTCCGTGGCAGCAAACAGAGTGGCAGCCGTCGCGCCGATGCCGTCGCACACAAGGGTGGCGGGGTGGAGCAGAACCAGATGGAAGTAACTGGGGATGCAGCCGGCAACCGACGAGGACAACGAGGCAGGAAGTTCCGTAGCAGGGAAATGGGTGGCATCGCTTTGGCCGATACGGAGAGGTGCAACCGGGTGGTGTTGGAGAAGGTGTAGGCGGTCGTAACTAGGGAAGAAGGCTGTAATTACTGAGGCTGTATGCGGAAGAACCTTCCGCAGCAGGGGACCGAATGGCGACCGTCACGCCGTTGCAGAGGTACACAACGGTGTGGTGGTGGAGGAGAACCTGGCGGTAGTAACTAGGGAAGAAGCCCGTACTTACTGAGGGTTCATGCGGAAGAATGTTCCGGAGGAGGCAACTGAGTGGAAACCGTCTTGCCGATGCTACGGCACGCAACTGTGAGGGGGTGGGGGATTGTTGTGGCTGTGGAAAGGCGCATGACCGCGGAGGAAGTGTAAGGCAGAAGATGCCGCAGCAGTGAACCATTTCGCAATGCCGGTCCCGATGCTTTGGAGTGGAGAGATGTGGCGAAGATGGAGGTGGTAGTAGTTGCGCTGAACCAAACTCGCGTCCAACGGGGGTGTTTGATGTATAGGGTGCCGATGTAGGGGAACATTTGGGGTAGCAGATGCCGATGCCCTGGTGTCCAAATCGGAGTGAGGTGGCAGGGGTGGCAGTAGCGAGCAACTACGATTGGCAGAGCCTATGAAGTGTGAGATGGTGGCTGACTTAGCGGGAGACAGGGGAGGCAAACTGAAGCAGGAGCTGCGAACGCAGGGTGCGGGTTGTGGAAATAGCGATGATCCAATTAGTCGGCCGCCACAAAAGTGTGATGTGGCAATTTCCGACTTCGGTTGAATGGGGTCAACCATACGCCAATGCTCGGGGTCGTGACATTGAGGTGGTGGAGTACCGAGAACTTGTAAGAACGGGGAAACCGACCGTGACCGCTGCTGAAGTGTAATTCAGCGGGTGTCATACCAGCGATCGGTTTAACAGCGGATGCCGATTCCGCTGTGGGCAAACATGCGGGGTAGCAAGATGAGCAGGTGGTCATAATTTGGGAAGCAGCCCGTAATCGGCGTGGACGTGTAGGGTAGAGGCTATTGCAGCGGTGGAATGGGGATCCAAGAAGGCGTCGATGCAGTGCCGGGCAACCACACGGTGGGGTGAGTGGTTGAAGTGGTTGCAAAGATCGAAGCCTGTTGGAATATATGGATCGATAAAAGGTGAAGATAGTGAACTGATTGTATTACAGCATTATGCGGGCACAAGATCTCTCTATGTGTTGGAATATAGGGATCGATAGAGATGAAGATAGTGAACTGATTGATACAACGTCGAAGGAAAAACATTGTCTCTATATACAACGCTCCTGAGGGACTCGCCAAGGTGAAAGGATGGAAAACTGTCTCGCGAGCCGGTGCTCGGAGACTAAGGCTGCTGTCATCTCCGGACGTGCCGCCAACGGTCCGTCATCTCCGGACGCCCATTATTCTGACACTATATACAGGAAGGCCGTCTGGACAAAGGACGGAAGAGTGCCCCCCGAGCCAGTGCTCCGGGACTCAGTCATGTCCGGACGCCACCTCGGGTCCGTCATGTCCGGACTCCCATTATTCTGACACTTCTCCTCGTACGGAAGATGCAAACGAACACAGGAGAGAATGAGAAAACGGAATCCTTGGATGCCACTTTAAAACTCATAACCGTGTAAAAAACCCCTCAAGGGAAAACCACGGACATAGGAGAAAGAGTGCATCCTCCAAAGAAAGAACTGAAAGTGTAACCTATTTCAAATGCTTGATTCGTGGTTGGTCGGAGATTTCCCTGAGTCCCGGCTTACGAGCCGAAGCCCGTAAACGTGCTTCCAGTGCGTCTCGAGGGAGGTTCTTCGTCATGATGTCGGAGAGCATGTCGGATGTCGGGAGGTATATGGACTTGATGGCATTCCGTTCGCAGGCATCACGGACGAAGTGGAAGCGGACGGTGATGTGCTTGGTGCGCTCATGGAACTTCGGGTTCTTTGCAATCTGGATTGCACCTTGGTTGTCGACAAAGATTTACTGGGGTTCGGTAGCCTTAGAGGCGTTGTCTGAGCATAAGCAGTGGGGGTATTGCTCGGCACGCTTGTACAGGATCGTAAACACGTAGCCAGATGTCGATTTTTCGATCAGGGCATCCAGCGAAGTCCGAGTGTTTGTAGCCACTGGGCATGGTGACTTCAGAGTCTTATGCATTGTACTGAATGGCGAGCTTGGCTGTGTGTCGCAGGTATCGTAACGTGTAGGTGGTTGCTGCCAAGTGCTCATTAGTCGGGGTGGAGGAGAATTTGCATAGCTTGGAGACATTGAATGCAAGGTCCGGTCGAGTGCATAGCATTAGCCACATCAGACTGCCGATTGTTGACTGGTATCGTTGTTTACCATCTGAGTAGAGTATCCTTGCTGTGCCGTTTGTGTTTGCTGAGCCTGACTCGTGAAGTCGCAAGCAGCTTCCGGACAGTGCGGTGTTGCTGGATATGTAGTATCCGTCGTGGTCGGTCGCACTCGATCTCTATACCGAGGAAGCAGCAAACTGGGCCGACGTCGGTCATCGTGTACTTGGCGCGGAGGAGGTTCTTGGTTGTGGTGACGCGGTTGGCCGATGGGGAGAAGAGCAGCGTGTCATCAATGTACAGCAGCAGAATTATTGGTGTGTCATTCGGGGCCGATTGCTTCGAATTCCAGATGGCCAGTGGGGAATCGGTTCGACCGGTTAAGGTGGTACTTGCCGTGAGATAGATATTCGGATCATACTCGCATTGTTGGAGACCGAGAGAATTTCTCAGCTTGCAGACTTGAGGTTTGTCCGCCTAAGTACCTTGCGGCAGAGCTACATAGACGTCACTATCAACTTTGGGGTTCAGGAAGGCGGTGAGAACATCCATTTGATCGATTTCTGGATAACAAGCCTGGCCTTATACTGAATGCCACCTCCTGGCAACTCCTTGGTCTTGAAGACCAACTTGGAGCTAATGGGCGTGAAGCCGGCTGGAACGTCTTCCAGCCCTACGTAGTCCCAGGTTGAGTTTTCCGTCAAAGATCTGAGTTCCTCATCAACCGGATCAGACCATTTCTGGTCAAACCTCGGGTGCGCAATGGCTTCCCGGTAGGACACCGGATCTGCAGAATCCATTGGTTCCTCTTCCACCCGGATCCGGTGGGCGACCGCTCTAGGTCTCTTCTGAAGATCATACCGGCCGGTGTTTGCTTCCAAATTGCAAAGACTTCCACTCGAGGCGCCGAGTCGGAGTCCGATCGCCGAGGCGTCGGGTCCGAGTCCGACCGCCGAGGCGTCGAGTCCGAGTACGCCCGAGGCGCCGAATCCGAGTCCGACCGCCGAGGAGTCGAGTCCGAGTCCGCTCAAGACGTCGAGTTCGAGTCCGGTCGAGACGTCGAGTCCGAGTACGCCCGAGGAGCCGAGTCCGAGTGCGACCGCCGAGGCGTCGAGTCGGAGTCCGCTCGATATGCCGAGTCCGAGTGCGACCGCCGAGGCGTCGAGTCCGAGTCTGACCGCCCAGGCGTCGAGTCCGAGTCCCCTCGAGACGTCGAGTCCGAGTCCGACCGCGGCGTCGAGACCGAGTCCGCTCGAGACGTCGAGACCGAGTCCGCTCGAGACGTCGAGTTCGAGTCCGCCTCTGCTCGTCGAGGCATCGGATCCGAGTCCGTCTGAGATACCGAGTCCGTCCGAGACGAGTCCACGTCCGTTCGGGGCGAAGAGTCTACATCCACCCTTCAGGCCTTCTGCAGTTGTGCTGAAAGATGCGAGTACGTGTCCATTTATCAGTATTGAAGGGTCAACGATATCTGACTCGCCACCGATAGGGGCCTTGTATCGGTTCTTGGCTTCGCTGTTGACGCCGTCCTCGTATCGACATCGGCTTTTTGTGGATATTGGCTCCACATCAATGGCAGCCTCGCTGTCGATATCGGACTCGCGGTAGATTTCGGTCTCGCCATAATTCTTGCCATTTGCCACTCTTGGTACGCCAGTCGGGGCAGTGATAGGAGCTTCGAAGGACATCCGCTTGCTTGACGGATCTGCTTAATCTAGTCGCGCTTCCACCCAGATCCGGTGTGGATGTAGTTCATGTCTGAGCAGCGAGACTGTTCTGAAACTGGGTATTTCAGTGGATGTCTTCATGTCGGGAATGAATACTCAGCTTTTGGAATGGATTCCACATATGGTCTTTGTTCAATCGGTATCTCAGTGGAGACCCCACTCAGGAGCAAAGCCGATTCAGGAGCAAAACCTTAAACCACTGGAGTAGCGATTATGCCGAAGTCGCCAAATCGTTTGAAGTGGCCGAATCCACAGTAGCCGTCAAACGCGCGACAGTAGTGGAAATCTCAGAGTCGTTCTCTGTTGGTTGACAACTTCTTTTTCGGATGGCTCGGAGGATAGCTCGTAGGACCGCTCGGTTTCATAGGCTCGCTCGTAGAATCGCTTGTGGAATCGCTTGTAGAATCGCTCGTAGAACCGCTGGTAGGATCACTCGTAGGATTGTTAGTGGGATCGCTTGTGAGATCACTGGTAGAATTGCTCGTGCAATTGATCGTGGGGCCGCCATATCCGAAGTTCCTTCAGCTAGCAGGCCAATGCTTCTCTCGGATGACAACCGATTGATGCTGACTGATGAATGGTTGCACCATTCAATGCGCAAGGCTCAAGTCGGGGCATTCGCGTTGGCTGGTAGGCCCCTCTATGCCGAGGATACTACCGGGCGTGACATTCTTCAGTGAGCGATGGTTGCTGGCATTGTAAAGGCCGGTGACTGCGAACGTGACGCGTTGTCTGGTTGACGATGTCGGACGCGACGCGACTCCAAAAAGTTAAGGTTTAAAAAACGAGAGTGCAGCGATGAGACGCCGAAGCGAGGCACAGAGCGGCAGGTACGGCGGGTGTGATTGGCAGACCGTTCAATCCGGGCTCATAACCAGTTGGAATATATGGATTGATAAAAGGTGAAGATAGTGAACTGATTGTATTACAGCATTATGCGGGCGCAAGAACTCTCTATACACAGGAAGGTGACACTGCACGCAACGATGTCTGATTCTCTAAGTTTAACGAAAGCCTGAGCCTAAAGCCAATCCCCTCTTTCGCCAAGACGCCGGCGACAAACTTCCGCCCAAACCCGAAACCTTAACCTTCGCCGCGGGCACCGCCGCTCCGCTACACCTCCTTCGCCACGGACACAGTGGCTCCGCCACAAAGGCCATCAGGACAAAGGAGGACAGACTGCCCCCCGAGCCGGTGCTCGGGAACTCAGGCATGTCCGGACGGCACCTCCTGTCCGTCATCTCCGGACGCCCATTATTCTGACAAAGCCCGTACGTAACTAGGAAATGTCAGTCTATGGCTGCCGTTGCGGGGAACAGCATGAGGAAACGGGAGGCGGGCAAACCTGAGGGTGAGTTCGAACTTGCCGTGGCTGTAGTAGCATGGGACCCTGCCGGAAGTTCGAGGTACATCGCATGTGCTGCAGAGTGGCGATTTGGTGTGGAGTATTGATGTGGACACGGCCAGCAAACGCAAATCAAGAGCCTCATAAATAGTCGTGGACCCATGGGGGGCTGTTGGCTGCAATCTCGGTAGGGTAACTGACGCTAATGAAACTGGTATCCCCCTGCTACATTACCACCAATTTAACCTCACTCAACACCCAACACCCTACCAACCTCACGGCCATAGATTTCTACTAATTCGTCTGGGCGTTGTGGCTTGCGCAGTCAAAACCAGGGTCCAGACTGGGGGCGGGGATGCGGCGGCGGCTGGTCGAAGCTGTGCGACGAGACAGAAATCGCGTCTTGAAGGGAATCATGAAATTCCGTTCTCGCAGTGCTAGAGGCTAGGTGGTCCTCTAGCCACGCGGTTAGCTCGCCTAATACCTCTGGCTCCTGGTCATAGCTTGAGAGCTGTCAGTTGGCAATCCTGTATGTTATCAGGAACTACCTTTCGACTACAACTTCCCCTCTGACTACCGTGAGGCTGATGGAAATACAAATAGGCAGAAGCAAAGATTCGACCCTCGTACGATCGCCGAAAACTCTCACTCGACTCTGCCTTCGGTGCCACTCTAGAGCGACAGCTGTCACCAAAATGGGCGACTTGAGATGAGTGGCCGGACGCAACACGCCCCGAGAAGACTGCTGCCTTAGTCTCCGAGCCTGCTCACGGAAGTCAGGGCAACGCCTCGATGTGGTAATGCTTCTGGAGCAAGAGGTCATTGCGAGGGCTCAGGCAAAGAAGACCCCAGCGGGACACCTTATGGTCACGGGTGGGTTTCAACTGGGAGATACTGCCGTGGGCTACCCAATTGTGTGGAATAACGGCCAATCCTGGGTGGTTATCAAGAGACATGTTTGGCCAACCACGAGAAGGAGTGGGCGGAGGAACGGTAATAGGCATGTATCTGCAGGAAGAGGTGGGGATCCTGTGGGCAGAAGTGCGTAAGGTGATGCGAAGGGGGACTGCCAGGTCACCGTCCAGAGGCTCCCCTAGCCGACGGGAGGTGCTGCCAGGTGGAATGCACCAGACCTTGTCTCCACTACATATATCATATGGCTGTTTCCAGCTAAGGAAGAGGTGGCAACCTAGAGGTCAGGATTGGAGTTCAGGAAGCTGGGAGAGGCGAGGAGGGCGGAGGCTACGGAGCTGGGTATCGCGGGGAAATTGGGAGGCGACGCGTAGCTACGGCTTTCCAAACCGCGTCCCCTTTTATGCGATCTAAGATAAAGTTGGAGGGGCGGAAGACGATTACCTTCCTTCGTGATTTTCTCGGTGCACGTGGCATCTTTTTGCGACATGTTTGGGGTGTGGTCAAAGAAGAGCCTGCAACGTGAGTCCATGGTTCGGACAGCAGACAGGAAAGCTGAATAAAAAGAGCGATGCCACAGTTTAGGTAGGCTGCATGCGTATATAAATAAACAAATGCAGAACACCTTTTAAATACAAAAACAAATAAACGAATATTGCTACTACCTTCTCCTAAACCCTCCTCATTACTCGAGGGAACACTTCGCTGTCGCCTGTCTGCCTCATCTCACAGCTTATTCAGCAATCGGGTCGATGGGGCCGAATATCTAGATTCAGGACGTCATACCAACGGTTCTTACCCGTTCGCACGCCCAGTCATACCACCACTCAGCTCGGCATCGCGATCGGTGTAGGTCCGGTGGGCAAGGGATGCAGTGGGGGTATTGGTCCGTGTCCGACGGGCAAGTGTGAGGAAACGAGTGCCATACCAGTGAACTGATTGACCAAGCCGATACCGATACCGTGGTGAGCAAACATGTGGCGGAGAGCAAGGCGATTGGAGTGGCTGTAGAGAGAGAGTAAATCCATAAAGGCCTGAGAAGTATCTCCGTGTGCGGCTGCACAACCAAACAGCGGTAGGAAAACATGGCGTGGAGAGGCAAGTACCGGTCGTGGATTTAACGACCAGCCACGTGCTCGGCCAACAAGGATGTTTTTTTTTTGTTTATTCATTACTCGCATGCGACCTATGGAGATCATGGCGAGGATATATACAGTCCGTATCCTGTCCGCTGTCCGCGCAGTGGCGGCTCGTTACAAGCGCCCCTTTGTCCTCCGCGCAGGCCTGTCCCACGAAGATGTGATACGCACCAAGGGAACTACAAAGGAAAGGAAGAGAAGCGAGCGTGACAGGCCAAGGAAAGAACGTAGGAAAGCACCTCCTAACCCGTTTCTACAGACGCCTTGAAGTCGGGTGTGGGTAGGAACAGCGGATGTCCCCACCCAGCACCCGGCTCCTCGGTCCCCGCTCCGTGCTCCTCCATCCACTCCCGCACTTCCAGCTCCGACACCGCACTCACCGCGTCCTCCTCTGCCTCCGCCAGCGCTCTCCTTCCCACGTCCGTCGAGGCGAGGAAGTCCAGCACCGCCCGGCTGCACTCTGCCTCGGCCAGGAGGTCGCGTGCCTTCCACCTGTCCTTCCACCTCCCCGTCGCCTTCTTAACCTCCGCCCACAGGATATTCTGCTGCGGCTTCCATTCGGGGCAATCCTTTAGGAGGTGGTCCCCGGTCTGCGTTCGGTACCGGCACCACCAACACTGTGGGGAGCGGCGGCGCCTCGCCACAGTTCAAGTACTGCCCGGTCAGGCGGTGCCCTGTATTCAACTGGTAGAACCGAGAGGCGAGCCTCTTGGTGCTGTTGGCTACCGCGCCGTCGGGCTTTTGGCTGTCCGGCATGCGGTACTTCTTCTTGGAGGTTCGGCCCCCCGCCCATTGAAGCACCTCCGCCCACTCTTCTCCAAGATCTCCCGCTTTAGGTTCGCCAAAAAGACCGCGGGAGCGGCATTGGGCGGGCATCCGTCCGGTCCGAGTAACTCAGCCATTCTACCCCGCGGGTGTCTGGCTCCTCCGCCGCGATCTTTGCCCACTCATCGGCCTTCTCATTGCCGGTAATGCCCCTGTGTGCCGGGCACCATCGGATCTCGATGATGATGCCTGGCTTCGCTCTCCGCAGCGCCGCGATGTGCTTCCTGGCCTGCAGCGCGTACTGCTGGCTGGGGCCGGGTACGTCCGAGGCCATCCTTCTGATGGCTGCCTGCGCGTCCGTGAAGATCGTGACCCGCTCTGGCGTGGTCGGTCTTCGCCAGGCCGCTTCCAGCGCCCTTGCGAGGGCGGCGCACTCTGCATCGTAGGCCCCTTGGTTGTAGCCCATGTGGGTCTTGATGCCCTTCCAGGATCGGCCGTGCATCCATACCACCGCGTATCCGGCGGCTCCGTTGTCCAGCCGGGACCCGTCCGTACACATGGTGACCCCCGGTCTCTCCTTCTCCGCCGCTGCCTTCGCCTTCGCTTCCTCCTCTTGCAGCAGCTCCGCGTCGAGGGTTTCAGGCTCCTCAAGCAGAACTGTGCTTTCCACCCTTCCGGCATACGCGAGGGCATTGGTGAGCCTCCGTCCGATCTCCGTTGGGGCGCCGACGATTTCCCGGGCCTGGTCTCCCTTCGGCAGGCTTAGCAGCCGTAGCCCAAACCGCTGCTGCCAGTTCTCCAGCCGGGTTGCTGCTGCCCTGAGGCCCGACTCCATCCAGAGTGCTCCCAGGTTTGTCGTCCTGAAGTAGCCCGTTGTCGCCCTGGCTTCCTAGTTAGACTGGCATCGAGTGTGGTTGATAGGCGAGTAGGAGCCGGAGCGGTCTCGCGAGCCCTGGGAAGGGCGCGGACAACCGCGCCGTATGCCTCCAGGTTGTGGCCAATCATGTGTCTTGACAACCATGCAGGATTGGCCGTTATTCCACACAATTGGGTAGCCCACGGAGGTATCTTCCAGTCGAAACCCATCCGTGACCATAAGGTGTCCCAGTGGGGTCTGCTTTGCCTGAGCCCTCGCAATGGCCTCTTGCTCCAGAAGCATTGCCACATCGAGGCGTTGCCCTAACTCCCGCGAGCAGGCTCGGATACTAAGGCAGCAGTCTTCTCGGGCCGTGTTGCCTCCGGCCATTCATCTCCAGTCGCCCATTTTGGTGAAAGCTTTCGCTCTAGAGTGGCCTCGAAGGCAGAGTGGAGTGAAAGCTTTCGGCGATCGTACGGGGGTCGAATCATTGCTTCGGCCTTTTTGTATATCCATCAGCCTCATGGTAGTCAGTGGGGAAGTTGTATTCGAGAGGTAGTTCCTGATAACATACAGGATTGGCAACTGACAGCTCTCATGCTATGACCAGGAGCCAGAGGTAGTAGGCGAGCTAATCGCGTGGCTGGAGGGCCACCTGGCCTCCGGCACTGCGAGAACGGAATTTCATGATTCCCTTCAAGACTCGATTTCTGTCTCTTCGCGCAGATAAGGCCAGCCGCCGCCGCATCCCCGCCCCCAGTCTCGACCTTGGTTTTGACTGCGCAAGCCTCAATGCTGAGACGAATTAATAAAAATGTACGGCCGTGAGGTCGGTAGGGTGGTCGGGTGTTGAGTGATGTTAAGGTGGTGATAATGTTCTGTGGGATACCACTTTCATTCCGCGTCAGTTACCCTGCCGAGATTATACCGAAAGAGGGCAACAACCCCCCCATAGGTCCGCAACTATATAAGTACCTAGGTAGTTATTAGGCTCTCGGTTTGCGTTTGCTCGCCGAGTCCACATCAATACCCCACACCAAATCGCTACTCTGCAGCTCATGCGATGAACCTCGAACCTCCGACAGGGTCCCATGATCCTACCGCCATTGCCATTTCGAACTCACCATCAGGTTTGATCTCCTCCCGTTTCCTCATGCTGTCCCCCGCGACGGCAGCCATAGACTGACAATCCTAGTTGCGTATGGGCTTGGATCTTTGTAACAATCACCACTACCACCACTTACCCCACCAGGTGGTTGCACGGCACCACATTGACGCATTCCTGGATTCCCATTCCACCGCTGCAATAGCCTCTACCGCAGACGTACACGCCTATTATGGGCTGCTTCCCAAGTTACTATCGCCTGCTCATCTTCCTGCCCCGCGTATTTGCCCACACCGCAATCGGCATCTGTTGTTAAACTGATCGCCGCTATGGCACCCACTGGATTACACTTCAGCGGCGGTCACGGTCCGTTTCCCTGTTCCTACCAACTCTCGCTACTCCACCACCTCAATGTCACGACCCCGAGCATCGGTGTAATGGTTGACACCCTTCAACCGACGTCGGAAGTTGGTACCTGACACTTTTGTGGCGGCCGACCATTTGGATCATCGCTACTTCCACGACCCGCACCCTGCGTTCGCAGCTCCTGCTTCAGTTTGTCTCCCCTGTCTCCCGCTATGTCAGCCACCATCTCACACTTCATAGTCTCTGCCAATCGTAGTTGCTCGCTACTACCACCCCTGCCACCTCACTCCGATTTGCACACCAGGGCATCGGCATCTGCTACCCCAAATGTTCCCCTACATCGGCACCCTATACATCAAACACCCCCGTTGGACCCGAGTGTGGTTCAGCGCAACTACTTCCACCTCCGTCTCCGCCACATCTCTCCACTCCAAAGCATCCGGACCAGCATTGCGAAATGGTTCACTGCTGAGGCATCTTCTGCCTGACACTTCCTCCGCGGTCATTCACCTTTCCACTGCCACAACTATCCACCACCCCCGCACGGTTGCCTGCCGTAGCATCAGCAAGACAGCTTCCACTCAGTTGGCTCCTGCGGAACATTCTTCCGCATGCACCCTCAGTAATTACGGGCTTCTTCCCTAGTTACTACGGCCAGCTTCTACTCCACCACCACACAGTTGTGTGCCTCGCCATAGGCGAGACGGTCGCCACTCGGCACCCTGCTGCGGAACCATCTTCCGCATATAGCCTTAGTAATTACGGGCTTCTTCCCTAGTTACTACGGCCATCTTCTACTCCACCACCACACCGTGGCATGTGACGAGATCAGCAAGATGTCTACCACTCTGTTCGCTGCCGCGGAATCTTCTTCCGCATGCGCCCTCGGTGATTACGGGATTCTTCCCTAGTTACTACAGTCTCCTTCACCACCACACGGTTGCGCGCTACAGCGCTAGCGTAAGTGTTGCTACGCGGTTTCGGGCTGCTTATTCGCTATGCCTTACATCCTTGTCGGCCGCCGTCGTGATGAACCGCACACAGGGAGCGTGGAAGGAGGGGAAGGTAGCTAGGGCGCTCTTCATGGATGCCAACTCAAGACCGAGGCGGCCCTGTTCCAGAGAAGGAAGAAGGCGCCCACGGTAGAACTGGCGGTTGGGGCCAGCCGCGTCCCATTCAACAAAAGGGCGACGCGGTGGCTCGGGGTTTCGCTGGACTCGCAGCTCACACTTAGGGACCACCACACAGCCAGGCTTAAGCAGGGGCAGAAGGCTATGACGAGGCTCCGGCGTCTCACGGGCAGATGGGCCTGTCACCAGCTAACTGCAGGAAGGTCATGACCGCCTGCGTCCAGTCATTCGCCATGCTCGGGCCAGAGCAGTGGCGGAAAGGACACCATGTCCGGGGAACGATGGGGCAGGCGGACGAGCTGCAGCTGCTGGTCAACCAGGAAGCCAGGGCGACAACAGGCTGCTTCAGGATGACAAACCTGGGAGCAGTCTAGATGGAGTCCGGCCTCAGGGCAGCGGCGACCCAGCTAGAGAACAGGCAGCGGCGGTTTCGGCTACGGCTGCTACTCCTCCCGAAGGGAGACCAGGCGCGGGAAATAGTTGGCGCCCCAACGGAGATCGGACGGAGGCTCACCAATGCCCTGGCCTATACCGGAAGGGTGGAAAGCACAGTTCGGCGTGAGGAGCCTGAAACCCTCGCCGGGGAGCTGCTGCAAGAGAAGGAAGCGGAGGCGAAGGCAGCGGCAGAGAAGGAGAGACCGGGGCTCACCATGTTCGCAGACGAGTCCCGGCTCGACGATGGAGCGGCCGGATACGCAGTGGTATGGAAGAACGGCCAATCCTGGAAGGGTATCAAGACCCACATGCGCTTCAACCAGGAGGCCTACGATGCAGAGTGCGCCGCTCTCGCGAGGGCGCTGGAAGCGGCCCAGAGAAGACCGACCAAGCCGGAGCTTGTCACGATCTTCACGGATGCGCAGGCAGCCATCAGACGGATAGCCTCGGACGAAGCCGGCCCCGACCAGCAGTACGCACTGCAGGCCGGGAAGCACATCGCTACGTCCCGAGAAGACTGCTGCCTTAGAATCCGAGCCTGCTCGCGGGAGTCATGGCAACGCTTCGATGTGGCAATGGTTCTGGAGCAAGAGGCCATTGCGAGGGCTCAGGCAAAGAAGACCCCACTGGGACACCTTATGTTCACGGATAGGTTTCGACTGGAAGATACTGCCGTGGGCTACCCAATTGTGTGGATTAACAGCCAATCCTGGGTGGTTATCAAGACGCATGTTTGGCCACAACAAGAAGGCATACGGCGCGGTTGTCAGCCGCCCTTCCCAGGGCTCTCCAGACCGCTTTGTCACGACAGATGTCTCCGGGACGCGTGACAGTCTTTACCGACGCGCAGGCGGCCACCAGACCGATGGCGTCAGAAGAGACTGGGTCTAGCCACACATACGCGCTCCACGCACGGAAGCCCATCGCACTACTACCAAGCGCAACGCCAGCCGTTACCATCGAGATCCCGTGGACCCGTGCACACGGCGAGTAGAAGGCCAACGGGTGAGCCAAGATCGCGTCAGAGGGGCGCCACCCAAGATTGGGAATGGCAGAGGTAGCTACGCTGGGCAGGGTTGCGTGCGGTGCCTCTGCCGGGACCCTGTCCGCATCACCGGTGGGAGCTCTAATAGAAGCAGTGGGCGGTGGATCGGCAATAGGCAGGAGGCGGGGCCTCCAGGAAGAAGTGGGGATCCTGTAGGCAGAGGTGCGTAAGGAGATGCGAAGGGGGACTGCCAGGTCACCGTCCAGAGGAGCCCCTAGTCGACGGTAGGTGCAGCCAGGCGGGATACACCAGACCCCGTCTCCACTACAGATATCATCTGGCTGGTTGCAGCTAAGGAAGAGGTGGCAACCTAGAGGTCAGGATTGGAGTTCAGGAAGCTGGGAGAGGCGAGGAGGGCGGAGGCTACGGAGCTGGGTATCGTGGGGAAATTGGGAGGCGACGCGTAGCTACGGCTGTTCCAAACCGCGTCCCCTTTCATGCTATCTAAGATAAAGTTGGAGGGGCGGAATACGATTACCTTCCTTCGTGATTTTCTCGGTGCACGTGGCATCTTTTTGCGACATGTTTGGGGTGTGGTCAAAGAAGAGCCTGCAAC
>Ga0307516_10003370_pt1 | contig 20621 bp, 26 predicted proteins | sample 19_EM_MG_FD_203310 | JGI IMG/M metagenome (GOLD analysis project Ga0307516, IMG submission 203310) | Populus trichocarpa ectomycorrhiza microbial communities from riparian zone in the Pacific Northwest, United States - 19_EM | ecosystem: Host-associated > Plants > Roots > Unclassified | place...
CCGAGCTTTCTCACCCTCTGCCCCACGTCGTTCTCACCGCGCGTCGACAGAACTCTCAGCCTGAACCGAATACAACGGACGCGGTGCAAGGCGATACCCAGCCTCATGTGGCCGACAAGGTATTTCTTCCAAAGATGATCGCAAGGTTGATTCCGTTGACCTCGCTAGGACGGCGCCCTTCCCGAAACCACAGACCCGGCCGGCGGCGGTGTAGAAGCTGCTACCGACCGCGTGCCATCGAATGACCCAAACGATCTGATGCACTCCATCAAGGGGATGTATCGTATCCTGGATTTGATCAGCGAGACGGGCAGCGGCGGCCTAGGTAAGCCTCATACCTCGGGTCTCACGTATAATCCCCCCTCACTACGTACAACAGTGGAGAAGGTCATCATCGATCAAGAGTCATTGAAGCGCTTCGTCAATGACGTCTCTCCCGGAGCTTATGTCTCGTTGACGAGGATCGATTTTCGCGCACTTGATAACTCAAGCATCAAGCCGGTTGGTGTGTATGGTAGTAGAGAAAGGATCGTGGAACTATTCTTGGAGGTTGGATCTATTGAGCCGTACCTGTTCGTGGTTCCTGCTGCTTCATATATGGTCCCAGCGTGTCGCTTACAACCCCGTAGCGCCAACGCACTTGTTTCAAGTAGGGATAATTCTGTAGCGCCGCACCTTCGATCTGGGATCTATTTCGTGCAACCCCCGTCGCATTCGCATGACGATCCCCGGGTTTTCGTCGTCTACTGGCCCGAAGAAACTACTTGGAATGATGACGCAGTATCCTCTGTGAAACGGAATAGGGTGACGTTTATGAGGTGCCACGGAAAACCTCCACACCAAAGACATTCGCTAAACAAACTCCGACAGGTACCTGACAAAGATAGTTGATCAACTATATTGCCTCATTTCATCCGATCATGCGTCTTCGTTAGTGTGGGTGGGAGATGTCCAGGAAGAGTTGGAAATCGATGAAGAAGATGCCGACCAAGCGGATCGTTTGTTCACCTTCGAGGTTACGAAAACGAATGAACAGGAGGAGAACGTCGTCTCACGGCCAGGCATTGCTGTGAGTCCATTTTCGTCAGTGTTGGCTGACGCTAAAGCCAAAGCAGGTCGATTTGTCAATGTTGTTCCCTGAGCCTAGTGTTGCAGAGGGTCACTCAACGACCTCCGCACCAGTGTTCCTCTCCGGGGAAAAGAGGCAGGCGGTCCGTACCTCAACACCCATCCCCCCAGTGAAGAACATAGAGTGGGTCAAGAGGGAGTGTAGTGCTGTCCGACTCCGCGACTATCTGTACGTTACATTTGCCTGCGTGACAACGCGTTGCTGATATCGCAAAGGTCCAAGTATTTGATTGACCTCAGCAATGACCTCGACGATGCCGCGGTGTTTGTCTTGATCGAGCATGGGCTGGGTAGCAGGTTCCCTGCCCCCTGCATTTCTTGGAGGTCGTCCCACGCCAAGAGCAAGGAGACTACTCGAAAGTCCATCTACGAGGGGAAGCAGCAGGTAGACGAGCAGCTCAAGAGTGATCGACCCCTACTGGAGGATACCTTGGCAAGGGAAATGACAAGGAGAATCTTGGACGCGTGTCCGTACGTCACATTTTCTGGGTCTCATCTGTGAGACCACGATCCTAATGGTTGTATAGTTTGCTCGATCCGAAGGAAATTTTCCCCGAGTCTAAAGGCGCAGACATTCAAAATGCTGATTCAGGTACAGCGCCCACTCTCCTCCGTTTCTAGGTCTAATAATTGGCATCAGATTCCACCAGCCCTTCGAACCTCCTTTCGTTCTTCCCAGACATTCAAAAACAACTTGACTCTGCCTGTAAGGAAGTTCTGGCCAAAGTGGCAAATCCTAGCTTCCAATATTCAAAGGAACGAGTTGTCATCGCTGAAACCTTCTTCAACGAGAATCCCCATCTTTCTGAGAATGACCGGAAGGGGGTTGTAGCCCTCATCATGGATGTGGGTAGCTCAAGGATGCTCAAGAGTCGGCTCAGGGATTGGGAAGGCCCTGCAGGAGGGTCGTCATGGTTTTCTACACTCAAGTCCCTCTTTGTCTCGAAAGAGCAGACTTCAAGGATTGTTGATGATGCTGCCCGTCGGAGTAGGGATATGAGGGACTTGGATTTCCTTGCTGCTTTGCCAGAAAAGGTGTTCAGGGAACCACTCCTTGAACAGTTTGCTCAGGAAGCTGTGAAGGACGCACATGCACACTTCCGGGAATTTTTGAAACAGCGCCTCCCGAGGCTCTACTCCCGTGCCGATGAGATCAGGCAACAAGCAATGTATCGTCAAGTTGAACTGGGAGAAAAGAAGCAAGACCAGGAGAGAAGGGCATCTATGAGGAGTGACTGGGTTGATGAGATCAAAACTGCCCAAACTCAAGCAAACCCAGGGTGTGTTTTATGCTATCTACAGGTGTGCCTGAGTTTGTTTAAACCTGTCCTTTAGGTCCCAGGCCATGGTGTTTATCCACAGTGTTGAGGAGATCAGGCGCGGGTGGATGGCTTCTAGTATGTTCTCAAGTCCCTTTATTCCTATCACATGTACCTGACCCTCAATAGCATTCAAGCTTGTTGCTGAAGTCACAGAACACACACATGCTCTCCTTGAATACAAAATCCACAACCTATCCTTGACATCTGACAGTCGACAAAACCTACAGCTGGATCCACGTTCCATCCCATCTGTTCATGTCCAACCAAGACACTCTTATCAATTCCGCTTACATGCCAATCACACCATCCTGTGGGTCAAGTTCATCTATTTTGCAATCTATCTGATCTGTTCTAGGCACCTTCAACTTCTTGAGAATGATAAGCTTTTGCTCATTGTTGATGACCATGGTGGCAACATCTTGGTCTACCTTGACTCACAACAAGGCATGCATGCTGCTGTTCAGCGGCCACCACGAAAACACCTGCATCGAAGTAAGATTGGTGATACTTGTATATTCACCTTTGATGAGGTGAGGCGAACTCTTGCTGTCTGTGAAACTACCAAGGTAGGACCTTCCTATCCAAAGATTTGATAATCATTAACCCCCACCACCCCCAGCTTCAGCTCCACATCTTCATCTTTGATGAGCAATACAATCAGCTCCAAAGTTGGGCAAGTGGTATTGACTTGGTTGCTTGGTACTCTCCTGGGGTGTTAATCACTGCCATGTGCTTTGTTCATGGGAGTGAAGAGCTTCTTCTCATTGGGACTGATATGGTGGCAAGAGTGTATTCTCTGTTGACCCAACAGTTCAGGTATGATTCCTTTTATCACAGTGTACCAAACCTGGTCTAAACTGAGCATGTAGGCCAGCTACTGTAGCATTGGACCAACCTCCAACCAGTGTACACTCAACACCTGATGGGGCTTGCCTATTGCTCTCATTTGCAGTTGGACCTAAACTTGTCCTCAAAGCATATCACTGGGCAACATTTGGATCCACTGATGGCATAGCCATTGTCTGTCCAGATACCTTCACTGAGCCTTTGGTTGTGACTGCAATGGTCAACAGAGAGAGTGTTCACATGATGTCCATCAACACCAGTGACAAGGCCTGTTCTTCATTGGCTTTGGATATCACAAAGAAGATTACAGACTTTACCTTCAGGGAACATGGTGATGTTGGACCCTCAAAGGGAAAATCAGCACACACCCTTCACAATTCCCTCATTGACTGTCATGAAGATGTGTGGACTCGCTTCCCTGTTCTTGCGGCTGTACAGTGTCAGAGCATCCTCTCCTCTCATGGACGTTGCCCTCCTAAGCTTGGATTTATTGTGGATGGAGAGGAGCACCATCTACATGTTAGTCCTCATTTCCTGGAGATGAAACAGAGATTCCACCAGAGGACACACAAACCACTCAGCAACAACCTCAAGAATATGGAAGTTATAGCCCAGAGCTTTGATCAGTTCCTACATTCTCCAGACTGGGATAAATCTCTCTTCTGTGTGGGGGAGTGGCTAGTCAACATCATCTGCCTGGTATGTGATCTAGCATGTTATAACTATGAGACTCTATTGATGAGATTTCCAGATCCCAATCCATATTGCTGTCACACGGGACAATGTATTCTTGCCACTGAAGGATGGTGTTTCATCAGCAGAGCATGAACACTCACTGCTTGGTGCAGAAGTCAGCCAGATTGTTGATGCCATTTCCTTGGGATGGTATGAATCAATTTTCCAGTCATATATGGCTCAGAAGGTTAGGAATTTCTATTTGGCTACCCTATCTCAGTGCTCAATCTATACCCAGCCTGTGAAAGTTGTTTCATCTGTAAGGTATCATTTCTTTAAAAGGTCACAACTCACCTATTGGAAAGATGGGAGAACAATCTGTTGGCAAGAGCTTCGCCTTAAATCACCTTGTGGATACTTCATTTGCTGGAAGCGCAATGAGGACAACTGGTAAGTTATCCCTCTATTATGTTTAGTACCCAGACCTAACCTCCACTATAGAGGGGGTATGGTTATCAGTGACTCCAACCAAAGACTATCTTGTTGTTGCTCTGGATTTTGAAGGTTTGGGTGTCATCAATTACTGGATAAATTCAGGCTAACATGTGTTCCCATCAGGCATTCACAGCATTGAGCGCTCAGCACAGGAAGACACACTTTTGGTTTTATTCAATACTGCAATCTCCAACATGGTAGGTGGATCAACTTTCTATCCTTTTTCTAGACAAGAAAACCTATTATTTGTTTCAGATCCTTTTCAGGAACAACTTTGCTTTATCCCGTGATATTGCTGGGCTGTTCCAGTCATTCCAGGCTTCATCCACAGTACTGGATCCTGCTGCAAATCCCTCCCTATTTCAGTCACTGCTGATGATAATCATCAAGGTAACTCCCAGACAAATATCAGTGGCTTTGCACTAATATAGCTTCCTAGGATGTTGTGGATGCTGATAAGAAGGATATTGTTCGAGAGTAAGATGATCACAGTGCAGGTTTCAGACTCCTGACATTATTGAAAGGTTCTCATTGAAATTCCAAAAAATTGTGCAAGATGAACAAGATGCAAATTTCATCACAAAACTCCACCGTGGCAAACTTGCCATCATCCCATGGCCAGTAATTGGCTCAAAGCAATTTTACACCCTTTTCCCAACTATCCAGAAGCGTTTGGACCAACAGGAAGTAACCCACAAGACTGCAGGGGAATTCCTGCAGACCTTGAAAACCCTCATGGCAAAGTTGAAGGTTAGTTTTTGTCTTTTCAAGTTATCAAGTTAATTCATATCATCTTATAGGCAAATGACTGGGGAGCACTGTCACGTGGGTCATCCAAAGTTGAGGGAACTACAGGGATACTGATTAGCTTGTCTGTTGTTTAGAAAACCTTGTTGCACATCGTGCTCTTCAACTCCTGGATATGCTCCCACAGGCTGTCTCATTTGGCATGAGTGATACTGATGAGCCACTGAAGGTTATCCTTACCACTCTATTTACAGGATATGTACTGACAAATAGTTAAGGACCTTGACACCAATGAGCCCATTGATGCTCCAGATACAGGAATCCGGTTTTATCTCTCTGGGCACAGTGGTACCAACAGTGCATTTAGAGAAGCTGTTCTTTCTACCCTATGTGAGGGCTGGAGTGGGTTCTCTGGCCGGTTCAATACCCCTGAGGGTGACTGGGTTACTGGACTCTCCAATTATCTTGAGGGAGCTACAGATATGAGGGCTACTCATGTTCAGAAATGGATATCCCAGAACTTGGATAGGTTCAAGGCCAGTCATGCAAGCCTGGAGACACTCAGGAGAGCCTGTGATACAGCTCTTGCTGAGCTCAAGGAGAATGTTCACCTCTGTAAGGCACAGTGCTCATCTTGTAACCTACTGTGTCTTCAGAGTCGTGGTCATGATGCTCAGCATGATTGCCGGACTTCACATCAGTGCCCTCACCTCTGCAGCTTCAACAATGAACACCCCAGTGAAGAGAAGAAATGTGGATTCAGGTATGTCACACCATATAACAACCTTGACCTTACTAACCCATTCACAGTGCTGGGCATTTAGGACAACATGTGTATGTTGAGGACCCCCTATGCTTGGTCATCATGCTCATGCACTCATTTTCTAGGTGTGCTGTTGATGTTCACTTGTGTGGAGAACCCTGCAAACTTAGGGGCAAGAAAGGGTGTCTGGTTGCATGCACTAAGGTTTGAATACACCCACACCCAAATCACTGGCTCCTGATAACCCCCCCCCCCCAGATGTCTAACCACCCTGAGGATGATCACATGTGTTCAGCACGAATCCATGCTTGTGGGGAGGTAAGACTTTCAAAACTAAACTGTGGTGGACCCTAAACAGCCACCAGCCTTGCGAACTCAGGGACATCCTGCTTCCAAATCACTCAGGACGTTACAATTGTAGTGGTACTTGTGCTACTCCTAGGTTTGGAACTGATGTTGTTTATAACTAAACTCTGACAATTCTGACACAGCGATGAGGTGCATGACCAACATACCTGCGATAAGCGGATGTGCCCAATGCCATGTCAACTCCCACTTTGCAAGCGGCTTTGCTCTAACACAGATCATTTACATGGCCTCCAGAAGGGCGAGCTTCATCTCTGCGAGTGAGTAACTCAGTTCCGAAGTGCAACACCCATTTTTCATAGCGGTTCCAGGCTGAAACATTCCTGCTCCGGATTGTGCAAGGCGCAGGGGACGTGCGAAATCGAGACGATGCCCCAATCGATCGAATCCACGTTCACAGGACGACACGAATCCTTCCAATATACCAAGGTAAGACTGTTTGGACTTTATGTATCGTCCGTGTGACTTAATGAATCATTAGTATTCACAAGGTTTGACCTTCCCTAAACTCGAAAGCACCCCCTAAATACCTCCCTAGTCGCGAAACGACTTCCGTGCGTTATCTCGATCCCAGAAGGGAGGCTCGAGCACCCAGGAGACCATTGCCATTCAACCGACCCTAATGTGTTCCATTACTGCGAAACCCGGTAAGTCCACCCGGGCCGTATTTGGACTTGCACACGATCTGACCGGTTCGTAGTTGCGAGAACTGTGGATATTATTGCACGCTTCCAAGAGGTACGCGTCCAGCGATGTCTGCGTGATTGCGCCGATGGCAGCTAACACTCCTTAAAGGTCACCCACAGAGGGAACATGAGACCAGACACGGTTCAATGTCAAGGGTGACATGGTCGGTCGAAGGGCCAGATGGTGCCGCCTTCGAAGTCAACGGACACAAGTTTGCAACCAACGACGACGGCGCTCCGATGATGTGCAACCTCTACTGCGCGGACCTCGGAAGGCATGTTCATGTCGACTATTGTCGTTCCCAGGATCCTGCAACCTGCCGCGGGCCCGAGATTCAGCATATTTCAACCAGGGTTCAACCTAACCCAGAGAGGGCGAAGGATTGGGTTACGCATAACCTTCACTGGAAACGAATGGGTACGCCACGCAGCTTCCCCTCTCGCATTTTCACTGACACCATGGCAGGTTTCAAAGGCATGTCACCGCAACGGAGATCCCACGTAACTAACAGGATCTGTAGATCCATACTCCAAAGACGATCAGACTAAGTTCGCCAAGTGGTGAGTGCACCCCCCCCCCCCATCCACAATCTTCGGAAATTAACGGGTGCATTAATAGTGACCACATGTGTGGTGGTAAGCCTTTTTATGCCAGTTCACAACGTGGCGAATGAATCACGTCCTCCAGGTCCGGAACACCAAGCGACTGCGACGAACCCGGCGCAGCCATCCTATTGTACCTTGCCGACGTTCCATCCCCCTGCGTCGACGGATCAAGCTGCGGGGCTAGGCTACGTTTCCAACGACGGACATGTATTTGGGTGTAGGAACCCGGTAGTCTTGAGGCAGGCTTTCCATGTGTACGTCTCTGAGTGTCCACATCTCGGTTCCTGCCGCCTCTAACGAAGCACCAGCATCTTTGTGATCGATAGGTACGCCCACCCCCCTTACAATGCAGTTGGAGCGCTAACCTGCTGTAGGTCCGGCTCCATGGGCTCGACGGATCTCCGGCCCCTCCAAAACACCCCGTCAACCGCAAGGATCAGTCAACACAACAACAACAGACTCGGTTCTGTATATTCGTCGCTCCACGGGTTCTGGGTCTCTCGTCAGGCAGCTGTCAACGCTGCGGGACAAAATGCAGCCGTGGCCCGCAGAGATGCATACAGCATGATCTTGTTCCAAAGCTCGGCGACTACTTGCATCACAAACGATTTTACCAGCTCTCCGGACGATCTTTTGAATGGTATTGTGTCGCACCGGGCAGGAGGAGGGACCAATTATACGGGGGCTCTCACTGCAGCACAGACCCTCATGGTTCAACACTGGAGCAACGAGAGGTACGTGATTCCTGTGCGTCGACTACTCCAGACTACAATTGACGTCCTGCAGGGCCCCTGTTCTCATCTTCCTCTCCGACGGCGAATGTACCGTGTCGGATGCCACTGTCCGTTCGGTGTGCCGTGCAGCCGTTGATCGCGGGTGAGCACTGATTGTTCTTCGAAGCACGCTCCGTTTAATTTTGGGCAGGAAACCCCTCTCCTTCCACACGGTGTCTTTTGGACCCCGCAATGAGACGTTGCGTCGCATGGCTCAGATTGCCAGAGAGGTGGAGGCGACCGCTCCCAGGGACCCATTGCTCCCCCCCGATGCGCACGTCGAGTCCTCCTATGCGACTGCACTTGATTCTGTACGTTCGATCGTTTCACTCATATGCCACGCATGGCTGACTTGGGGCAGGTTCGATTGGCGGAGACTTTCTTGGGACTAGCCGATTCCTTGCGAAAGACGAGGGGGTCTTTGATTCACTGAGGCAGAAGGCAGCGTTGTGTTTTTGAAATTTCATGTTCTTGAAGAGTCGCGTTCTTGGAGTGTTTTGAGTGGTAGCTGTTGAACCAGTGTGTACAATAGTCGTAGCGTGAACGTTTTGTAACGAGAGTCGAAAAATGGAGTAAATTTTGTAGGAACGATCGTGACCACAACGAAAGTGATGATATACAGGTTGCCAACCCGGCATAGAACCTTTACATCAAAGAATACGTGTAGATATGGGCACAGGAAGGCCGGCGCTACTTTCGAGGGCGGCGACGATCCCGTACGCCGCCCCGGCAGCGGCTCCTCCGACCATTAGTGTGCTGAGCGCACCCCATACATAAGAACGAATCCCTCCTTCGGCGGTGGTGGCACCAGTAACACGAGCCTTCACCGCACCGAAGATTAATAACACCGTTCCGGTCAAGATGCACGAGTAGATAAGACCCCTGAAGGTTTCAATGCTGAATGAATTGAAATAGGGGAGCAAGAGGATGAAACCGCCGACCGGATAACCGAGACCTATCGTGAACGCAGACGTGTACACTCACTTGTCTGGGACTTCTTCTGGGGCACGTAGAAACGTGGCAAGGGGGGATAGTTCAACCGGAAGAGTTTGGCGCCCCGAACTGGATCAAGAACGCGTCCGACATCCTTGGAGTCGGGTAACGCTCTGCTACCGAACTGTACACCTTTCCGTCCACGCCAATCGGGTTGAGGACCTGAGCGACTTCATGTAGTATCTCTCCGTTGCAGGTATACTTGATGTAAACAGCAGGTAAATTTATTCGGCAGCGGTAGTGATTTCGTTCAGCCTGGGACGCCGGGAGCCCCCGGTGCACATCAAGATCGTTTCGGCGATCATGCGATTTGGATGCTACTTGAAGTAGCCTTCAAAATATCCAAGCTGGAAGTCGTGAAAAGTCAACACCAAGCAACCTCACCCAGTGGGACCTTGTCCAGGGCTCCAGGACTCTCGATTGTCCGGGCCAGCCGACTGACGTACCTCGACTCTTCCGCCCCAGTCATCCCGAGGTCTTTCACTTGCTGCTTTCGTATGGACAAAACTGGTCGTTTCAAGACGGATGTCTGGGAAGGGTGGCTTCCTTCATTCTATGTGTCGCCTTCCTGGCTACGGGGTTGGTGACCTTTCAGCGCTGTGCAGTGGCGTCCTAATCCTGTTTGGGCCGGTCCATCGCAACATACGGACGCAATTAGCTGGTGAATCGAGTTGTGAGACGAAGCGGAAAACCTGGGTGATATTTTCACCCTTTCACTTTGATCATCTCCGCGAAGCCTCCAAACAGCACATGTTTTTAAGTCTCCCAGAGACGAAAGACCACCGGTCGAAACAAACGGTACGGTGAGCCCATCCAGAGGGCTGACAACGCTGTGCGGGGGCCGGCTGGCCCCCATAGGCAAGGTGATGGCGGGGGAGGGGTGACAAGAGGAACCCACACATCTCGATCCGGACGGCGACCCGGTGGTCGTCCTCCCCAATCAATTCTCCATTGTACACGGCGTCGACCTTTTTTCCATTCTTTTTCGGGTGAGGGGGGTTATCCTCAGGGAATTCAGAATTTAGACTCGCCTCATTCACGACCGACTGCCGGATGGCATGTCGTGAAATCGCGACATCGCTCGAGGGCCTCCTGTCGTAAGTCACGGGCATGGCAATGGGCTGTAACTAGAGTTGAGGCACTTTCTCAGGCTCACGAACGGCGCATACGGATCGAGGCGGTAAGCTAGTGATCCATTCTCGGCCTTGTCATGGACGAACCGCAAGTCAAGTGCAGCCATCGAGCCAACAAGTCGATCCAATTCAGCCTTCTCTTCTGGTTTGATTGTCTGGTTACTGACCTGGTCACACCTTCAGCGTCGGGCGCGTGAAGGAAATCAAAATACCCGCTTGCAGGACGTAATGGTGGGGAAATAATTCGGTTGGCATCTGCGGACAATTCGAGCTGTAGGACTTGTCCGCTCAGTAAATGCCCGGAACGCCCAGCTTCTTGTCCGCAGGGGCTCCTGAGGCACCCCGATAAGGATTTGTAGATCTCATCGTGTTCCCGTCCTGTCATGGTGACGATCCTGCGGAGACCGGTCAGCACTGTACTTCCTTCATCCCAGCGTACAAGCGTCGTACCTCCCAGCCCACCTTCGGTCGTGCCACCTTCTGCTCCCCACATTCACGGAATAACAGATGAACGGAACGAGCATGTAAGGCAGATAGCCCAGAGCCCGTATTTCCTCCCCAAGTGCATCCCGCTGGAAGTAGATCGTAGTTCCCGAGCCATTCAGTGAATTTTGAGTATTTCATAGATGTGCCATCGCGGCGGACTATCGCAAGTGTTGTGGGTTACCGATGACGATCGTCACTGATCAGGTGCAGTTGCACCGCCAGGGTATTGGATTCACGGACGCTGATCTGACGAGGATGGTTGTTAGCTAGTGTACGACGAGATCTAGAAGTCAACAGCCCCGTACTTTCTGCTGCAGGGGTAAAACTTGAGACACATTGTCCAGTTTTCGGGACCCTCGCCCTTCGCCGAATAGTTTAAATATGTGTATCCAATCGACAACCTACAAAGCGTGGTTCGGGGCTGGCCGGACACGTTGCATCGGGGGATCGAAAAAGGCAGGTGTGGCTGGGGTTCGCACAGGCCTTGAGGCTTATCGCTTCGCTGCCTTTTCTCTCTCTACGCAATGACAGATTTGAACCCTCCCCCGTTATTCCCTCCTGTAAACGCAGGGGGCGATGCTGCAGACAGTGGAGGTATGACCATAACCCATGGTGAGGTTCCTCGCCAAGTGGTGGGTTCAGAGATCGTCCCTTATCCTGTTCATCTCCACGCAGATCCCGATCCGCACGCGGTGGACACCCAGAGTCCGTCTCTGCCTAACCGCGAGCCTAAATGGGTACGCCACGATTTTTCCTCTCTAATGTCAACCGGATCTCTGATCCTTTCACCTTGAATCCGCAGGATGTCAAACCAAACACCACCCAAGATTCTAATCCAACCCCCACATCAGATGATGCTAACGCCGCAGACAAAAAACTAGCACAAACTGTATGATCCTCAACCTTTCTCATCAACCCGCATTGGGTCTCTTAACTGCCCGTCGACAGGGTCCTCAGCACACACCGAACGTAGTGGACACAGTGCAAGACAATGCCCAGTCTCATGGCCCCGGGGTATATCTGCCAAATCAAATGTCATGAGGGTTGAGTTTATTGACCCCCCATTTCAGGGCAGTGTCCTACCCGAAACCAAATACCCGGCTGGTGGTGATACAGAAGTGGCTGTTGGCTGTGCATCACCGACCAACCCAAATGACTTGGTGTACTCCATCAAGGGGATGTATCGCATCCTGGATTTGATCAGCGAGATAGGCAGTGGTGGCCTGGGTATGGCGTGTGCATTGGTCCTTACTTGTTGTCCTTCTCACCATATACAACAGTGGAAAAGGTTATCATCAACCAAGAATCATTGAAGCATTTCATCAACATGGTCTCTCCTGGTGCCTATGTCTCATTGACAAGGATTGACTTTTTGGCACTTGATAAAGCAAACATCAAACCAGTTGGTGTGTATGGCAGCAAAGAAAGGATTGTAGACCTACTCTTGGAAGTTGGGGTCATTGAACCACCCCTGTGAGTGATTTCTGCTGTTTGAAACACAGTTTTGCCACATCACTCATAACCCCATAGCATTAATGCACTTCTTGCTAGCAGGGGTAACTCAGTAATGCCACACCTTCAATCTGGCATTTATTTCATCCAACCCCCACCACTTTCAAATAACAACTCCCACACCTTCATCGTCTACTGGCCAGAAGAAACTACCTGGGATGATAATGCAGTTTCTTCTGTGAAGCGGAACAGGGTGACATTTATGAGGTGTTGTGGAAAACTCCAGATTGGTGGTATTTGCTAATAAGTCCTGACAGGTACCTGACAAAAATTGTTGATCAACTTTATTGTCTCATCTCCCCCAACCATGCGTCTTCATTAGTGTGGGCAGAGAGTGCCCATGGGGAGCTGGGATTTGGTGGAAGGGGTGACAACAAACCAGGTCGCATGTTTACCTTTGAGGTTATGAAAACCAACGAACAGGAGGAGAGTGTTGTTCCACGACCAGGCATCAATGTAAGAGTATTCTTTTCCCTTTGGCTATTCAATGCTCAATCCAAAGCAGGTTGATATATCAATTATCTTCCCAGAGCTCAACACTGCTGAGGGACACCCAAGCAGTCCAATGCCAGAATTCCTCTCTGGGGAGAAAAAGCAGGCTATTCGTACCTCAGTACTCATCCCCCCTGTGAAGAGGGTTGGGAAGATCAATTGGGAGTGTAATCACACTCAACTTCAGAACTACCTGTATGTTCTCCAGTTTTATCCACATAGCACAACAACACTCATATTATTCAGATCCAAATATTCCATTGACCTCAACCGAGACCTTGATGATGCTGCTGTTTCTCTCTTGATTGAAAATGGCTTGGGTGACAGGTTCCCTACTGCCTGTGATACTTGGAAGTCCTGCAATGCTGAGAGCAAGGAGAACACTTGGAGAAGTATTTCTGAGAAGAAGCAGAATATCAATGAAGAACTCAAGGATAATCAACCACTACTGGATGCTTTAGTTAGAGAAATAACAAGGAGAATTTTGGAGGTACACCCGTATGTCTTCAATTTATCTTTGAAACACAAGAGTCTAACATTTAACTAGTTCACTTAGCTCAAAGGGCCTTTTTCCTTTAGAGGCTGAGAGGGTGGATGTTGAGGATGCTACTTCAGGTATAGCTCCCTGATTCCCATTTATCTAAGTCTAAATATTGGCATCAGACCCCACCAGTCTTAAAAACCTCCTTGAAAACTCCCCAGAACTTCGGAAGGAGCTTGACATCACCTTACGGGATGCTTTGGCCAAGGTGGACAGGCACCGTTTTCAGTGTTTGAAGGAACAGGTTATTATTGCTGAAGCCTTCTTCAATGAGAAGCCTGATCTTCCAGAGGACGACCAGAGGGCAGTTGTGGCCCTGATCAAAGATGGGGGTGATTTAAAGGAGCTTAAGACTCACCTCAAAGGTTGGGGTACTTCTGCAGGGGGGCAATCATCATTCATTTCTATGGTCAAATCCTTCTTTACTCCAAAAGAGCAGACTCCAAGAACAAATGATGGAGCTACCCGTCAGACTAAGCGCATATGTGATTGGGAGTTCCTTGCTACATTGCCAGACAAAGTGTCCAAGGAACCTCTCCTCCAACACCTTGTGAAGGATACAGTGGCAGAAGCACATAGATATTTCCAGGAGTTTTTGAAACAGCGCCTCCCAAAGCTATGCACCTTCATTCAAGGCCGCAGACAGAAGATGATTTACCATAAAATTGAGCTAGAGGCAAATGCCCAAAATCAGAAAAGGCAGGAATCCTCAAGAAATGACTGGTTTGATGGAATTAAACTAGCCCAACCTCAGATGAATGTGGGGTATGCCACTTTGTATCTGAATAATATCTACCACCTTTTACAACAGCCATTTACAGCTTTCAAGATATGATTCTCATCCACAGTATTGAGAAGGTACAGTCTAGTTGGCAAACAAGTAAGTCTTCAAATTTATCCACATTTATTATATGTCTTATCTATGGCAGGGTTCAAACTTGTCGCAGAAACAACTCTCCATACAAACACATCTCTCCAATACACAATCCACAACCTGTCCTTAACTTCTGACAGCAGGCAGAACCTCCAGCTAGACCCATGTTTTGTCCCATCTGTTCTTATTGAACCAAGGTTTTCACACCAGTTTAGCCTACCTGCCAACCACAGCATCCTGTAAGTCTAGTTTGTACATCCCACACCTTATCTGATATATTATAACCATCTCCAACTTCTTGAGAATGATAAACTCCTCATCATTATTGATGACCACAGTGGTAGCATCCTGGTTCACCTTGACACACAACAAAGGATTAGCACAACAGTTCAACGAACCCCACGGAAAACTTTTCATCGTAGTAAAATTGGAGATTGTACCTTTGCATTTGATGAGGCAAGGCGGACCCTTGCTGTTTGTGAAACCACAGGGGTATAACTACCACTCAAGGATTTGTGCAGTTGCTAATACTATTCCCTACTACTTCCAGCTTCAACTCCACATATTCATCTTTGATGAGCACTACAACCAACTCCAGAGTTGGGCCAGTGGTATTAACCTAGTCCCTTGGTATAATCCTGGAGTGTCAATCACTGCTATGTGCATTGTTCAAGGGAGTGAAGAGCTCCTGCTCATTGGGACTGATTTGGTGGCAAGGATATATTCCTTATTGACACAGCAGTTCAGGTTTGATTTCTTAAGCCCTACAGTCGATCCTTATTTAACCATCTGTATAGGCCAGCTTCTGTGACATTGGATCAATCTCCAGCTGGGGTTCACTCAACACCTGATGGAGCTTGTCTACTCCTCTCATTTATGGTTGGACCCAAACTCATCCTCAAAGCATATCATTGGGCAACCTTTGGATCCAGTGATGGGATCCTCATCCCCTGCCCCAACACATTTGCAGAACCATTACTTGTGACTGCTATGGTCAACAGAGCAAATGTCCATGTACTATCCATTGATTCCAGTAATAAGGCCTGTTCCTCATTGGCCTTGGACATTACAAAGAGGATTACAGATTTTACCTTCAGGGAGCACAGCAAGGTTGGACCTTCACAGAAGCAATCAGGGAATACACTCCATAATTGTCTCATTGACTGTCATGAAGATGTGTGGACTCGGTTTCCTGTTCTTGCAGCTATACAGCGCCAGACTATCCTTTCTTCTCATGGCCGCTGTCCCAAAAAACTTGTATTCATTGTGGATGGAGTGGAGCATCACCAACATGTTGGCCCTTACTTCCTGGAGATGAAACACAGGTTCCAGCAGAGGACTCATAAGCCACTCAGTGATGATCTCAGGAATATGGAGGTTATTGCCCAGGAATTCAACCAATTTCTTCACTCTCTGGATTCAGATATATCAGTTTTCTGTGTGGGAGAGTGGCTGGTAAACATTATCTGCCTTGTAAGTGATACGGAATTTCTAGCCCTATGGATCCAAACTTATTGATACCCCTAGATTCCAATCCACCTTGCTGTTCCACAAGACAATGTATTCTTACCATTGAAGGATGGTGTTTCATCAGCAGAGCATGAACAATCATTGCTTGGTGCAGAGGTCACCCAGATCGTTGATACTCTCTCCTTGGGCTGGTATGAATCAATCTTTCAATCATACATGGCTCAGAAGGTCAGAAACCTCCATCTACCTGTATTTCATTACTCACAACCATATCTAGCCAGTGAAAGTTGTTTCTTCAGTAAGGCATGCCAATTTTCCAAAAAAATCTATCTCACACCTAGGAAAGATGGGGGAACAATCTGTTGGTAAAAGTTTTGCTTTGAACCACCTTGTAGATACTTCATTTGCTGGAAGTGCAATGAGGACAACTGGTAAATCTCCCCCAAACCTACCATACAAATCTGACCTATTTTTATAGAAGGGGTATGGTTGTCACTGACTCCAACCAAAGACTATCTTGTGGTAGCCCTGGACTTCGAAGGTTTGATCATATCTGTCACTAAACCCCAAATTAATATGCACTCCTACAAGGTGTCCACAGCATTGAGCGTTCAGCACAAGAGGATATGCTCCTAGTCTTGTTTAATACTGCAATCTCCAACATGGTAGGTGGATTGAATATGTTCACTATATTCATGAGTATGAGAGTTAAGTGTACTCCTCAGGTTCTCTTTAGGAATAACTTTGCCATTTCTCGTGATATTGCTGGACTATTCCAGTCATTCCAATCTTCCTCCACAGTGTTAGACCCTGCTGCAAACCCATCCCTGTTTCAATCAACATTAATGATAATCATTAAGGTTGGTCCTTCATATGACACTAGTGACTTTGTACTAATACATAGTCCCCTAGGATGTTGTTGATGCTGATGCAAATGATATTGTTCGAGAGTAAGATGATTGCAATGTATATTACAGCCTGCTGAAATTATTGGTAGATTCTCCCTAAAATTCCAAAAGATTGTGCAAGATGAACAGGATGCAAACTTTATCACAAAACTCCACTGTGGAAAGCTCAACATTATCCCCTGGCCAGTGATTGGTTCAAAGGAATTTTATACACTTTTCCCAACTATCCAGAATTGCCTGGACCAACAGGAGGTTACCCACAAGACTGCAGGAGAATTTTTGCAGACACTCAAGACACTCATGGCAAAGCTAAAAGTTGGTTCTATTTTCCTATAGTTGTCAGGTTATTCATATTATTCAAAAGGCAAATGATTGGGGAACATTGTCATGTGGGTTGCCCAACACCAGTCTAATCTGGGGGTTTGTCAAATAACATATTTTCTTTTTAGAAAATCTTGTCGCACACCGTGCCCTTCAACTTCTGGATATGCTCCCAAAAGCTGTTTCATCTGGCATGACTGATAATGATGAACCATTGATGGTTTGTTTTTCCTATCTTGTTCATAGGATATACACTGATAACCAGCCAAGAATCTTGACACGAATGAACCAATCAATGTTCCAGATACAGGGATGCAGTTTTATCTCTCTGGGCACAATGATACCAATGCTATTGATAGGGAAGCCACACTCTATGCCCTGTGTCAGAACTGGAGTGGATTTCCTGGTCGGTTCAATGCCACTGAGGGTGACTGGATTTCTGGCCTCTCTGGGCACCTTGAGGTCATTACAGAGATGAGGGCTATGCATGTCCAGAAATGGATATCCCAGAACTTGGAGAGATTTACAGTTAGCCATGCAAGCCTGGAAACACTCAGGAGGGCCTGTGATATAGCTCTCATGGAACTCAAGGAAAATGTACACCTCTGCAAGGCACAGTGCCTATCTTGTAACCTCCTGTGCCTCCAGAGTCGTGGCCATGACACTCATCATGATTGTGGGACCTCACATCTTTGTCCTCACCTCTGTGACTTCAGTGATGAACACTCTGGTGAAGAGAGGAAATGTGGACTCAGGTACATCAAATTATATAATAGTTTGGACCTTATTTACCTCTCCACAGTGCTGGACACCCAGGACAGCATGTGTATGCCAAGGATTCTCCATATGGTGTTACCACACTTATAAACTCACCCTTCATAGATGTGCTGTTGATGTTCACTTATGTGGGGAACCCTGTAACCTCAGGGGCAAGAGAGGGTGTCTTGGTGGATGTGCTAAGGTTTTGGCACATACACACACATGCACTGTTGGCTCCTAACAATTATTTATCAGATTCCTAGTCATACTGGTGATGAACACATGTGCTCAGCACGAGTCCATGCTTGTGGGGAGGTAAGGCCTCAAAACTGACTGTGGCAAATTCTAAACCATCTCTAGCCTTGTGACCTAAGAAATATTCTGCTTTCCAAACACATGGGAAGTTATACCTGTAGTGGTACCTGTGCTATTCCCAGGTCAGGAACCTCTGAGATTCTTTTGTGACTGAATACAGACAACCCTTACCAGTGATGAGGCACACAACCAACATACCTGTGATAAGCAGATGTGCCCAATCCCATGTCAGTTGTGCAAACACTTATGCTCTAACACAAATCATTTGCATGGCCTCAAGGAGGGTGAACTTCACCTCTGCGAGTGAGCAAATTAATTTGGGGGTGTGATGTCCATTTTTCACAGTGACTGCAGGTTGAAGCATTCCTGCTCTAGCTTGTGCAAAGCTGATGGGACATGCGAAATTGAGACAACACCTCAATCAATTGAATCAACATTCATAGGACGACACGAATCCTTCCAGTATACCAAGGTGACACCCTTTAACCTTTGTGCATCTCATACATAATTTAATAAGTTGCTAGTATTCACAAGGTCTAGCCCTACTGAAACTCAAAAAATGATTCCTCATCACCTTCCTAGTTGCCAAACGACTTCCGTGTGTCATTCCAATCCCACAAGGGAGGCTCGAGCATCCGGGAGACCACTGCCATTCAACTGACCCCAGTGTGTTCCATTTCTGTGAAACCCGGTAAGCCCTCTCCCTTATTTGGACTTACACGCGGTCCGATCGGTTTGCAGTTGCGAGAACTGCGGATACTATTGCACACTCCCGAGAGGTACGCCTACAACAGCGCTCACGCGATCGCGTCGACCACTGGTAACGCTTCCAAAAGGTCACCCGCAGAGGGAACACGAGACCAGCCATGGGTCAATGTCAAGGGTGAGATGGTCAGTCGAAGGACCAGAAGATACCGTCTTTGAAGTCAGCGGACACAAGTTTGCAACCAACGACGACGGCGCTCCGATGATGTGTAACCTCTACTGTGCGGACCTTGGAAGACACATCCACGTCGACTACTGCCGCTCTGAGGACCATACATCCTGCGGCGGAGCCGAGATTCACCACACTTCGGCTAGGCTGCGACCGAACCCAGAAAAGGCCAAGGACTGGATTACCCATAGCCTTCACTGGAAGCGACTGGGTATGCCTTTCTGTTTATCCTACTCACCCGCCTGCTAACATCCTTTCAGGGTTCAAAGGCGTGTCATTCCAGTGGTGACCTCCGCACAACTAACAGGATCTGTAGATCCATACTCCAAGGATGATCAGACCAAGTTTGCCAAGTGGTGAGAATCTGCCCGCCGCCAAAGTTCAAAAGCTAACCGATGGGTCATTAGCGATCATATGTGCAGTGGTAAATCTCCTCACGCTTGCTCGCAGGGTCGCGAACCAACTGTATCTGCCAGGTCAGGAACATCAAGCGACTGCGGTGAACCCATCGCAGCCATCCTATTGTACCTTGCCCATGTTCCATCCCCCTGCGTCGATGGATCAAGCTGAAGGGTTGGGCTACGTTTCCAACGATGGGCATCTGTTCGCATGTAGGAACCCGGTAGTTTTAAGGCAGGCTTTCCACGTGTACGTATCTGAGCGTCTCGTATTTCAATCTCCGGCTCCTCTAATAAAACACCAGGATCTTTGTGATTGACAAGTATGCTAGCCCTCCTCAGGGTGGGGCGAATACTAACCTGTTGTAGGTCCAGTTCCATGGGAGGGAAAGATCTCCGACCTCCCTTAAATACTCCGTCGGCTGCAAGGATCGCTCAATACAACAACAACAGACTCGGTGCCGTGTATTCATCACTCCATGGATTCTGGACCTCTCGCCAGGCAGCTGCCAACCCTATTGGGCAACATGCAACCGTTGCTCGTAGAGATGCGTACAGCGTGATCTTGTTTGAAGATTCAGCGGCTACCTGTATCTCGAACGATTTTACCAGCTCTCCAGACGATCTTTTGAACATTATTACGCCGTACAGAACGGGGCGGGGGACCAATTATACGGGGGCTCTCACTGCAGCACAGACCCTCATGGTTCAACACTGGGGTAATGAGAGGTACGTGATTCCTATGGGCTAGTCACCCCAAATTACTATCGCCATCCTACAGGGCCCCTGTTCTCATCTTCCTCTCCGACGGTGAATGTACCGTATCGGATGCCACCGTTCGTTCGGTGTGCCGTGCGGCCATTGATCGCGGGTGAGCCCTGATTACTCATCGAAACACACACAATTTAAATTTGGGCAGGAAACCCCTTTCGTTTCACACGGTGTCTTTTGGACCCCACAATAACACGTTGCGTCGCATGGCTCAGATTGCCAGAGAGGTGGAGGCGACCGCTCCCAGGGACCCATTGCTCCCCCCCGATGCGCACGTCGAGTCCTCCTATGCGACTGCACTTGATTC
>Ga0307516_10003371_pt1 | contig 20619 bp, 27 predicted proteins | sample 19_EM_MG_FD_203310 | JGI IMG/M metagenome (GOLD analysis project Ga0307516, IMG submission 203310) | Populus trichocarpa ectomycorrhiza microbial communities from riparian zone in the Pacific Northwest, United States - 19_EM | ecosystem: Host-associated > Plants > Roots > Unclassified | place...
TAAGGCTGGGCAACAACCAATAGGGTTAAGTGCCGACGCGTAGTATTAGAGGCGAGAGCTCGCAGCGAATAGAGACTAAGACTCTTGTATGTCACGATCCTACCCCTACTGTATGTGAGTCCTACACTTTCGGCAGTCCGAGTGGATCGACGCTATGCCCATTGTCGGCCATCATGCAGGATGTATAGGCAGTTTGGCTCTCATCGAAGTAAACGTCTGAGCAATTGATGGCCTTGCTGAAATCAGGATCCCAAATTCGCCAGATCTTGGTGGTGTCATGGACATATCCGAGCATCATGCAGGCTTTTGCGTGGGTGCCCATTTTTGCATCCATTCTTTGAGATTTCGGGATATGCTTCCACACCACACATCCGAAGAGCCGCAGGTGGTCCAGAGTGGGTTTATCCTCGGCCGATGTCGTATCGTTTTGTCCCGGACGTGAGATGCTGGGCGCCGTACTCATACTTTCTGAGTTGCCAATTGCCGTACTCACACGTTGCGAGTTGCCGTCAAGGGCTGTACCCACATGCTGTGAGTTGCCGGTTGCCGTACCCACACGTTGTGAGTTGCCTATTGCCGTGCTCACACATTGTGAGTTGCCAATTGCCGTACTCACACGTTGTGAGTTGCCGATTGCCGTACTCACGTGTGAGTTGCCGTCGAGGGCTTTACCCACACGCTGTGAGTTGGCGTAGTAGCCGCTTCGGTATAGCCGGCGATGGCATTTGAGCACCTCGTATGGCGTCTTTCCGTCCAAGGATTGATTCGGGGTTCTTCGATGCAGGTAGCACGCGGTGTTGATTGCCTCGGCCCAGAAGTGGATTGGGGCTTGCGAATCGAGCATCATAGCCCAGACCTTCTGGGTCAGAACTCCGATCATCCTTTCCGCGATGCCGTTCTTGTGTTGTGTATGTGGCGGGCATGGCTCGAATGCAATACCTCGGACGGCGAGGATGCTTCGGAACGTTTTGTTGTTGTATTCCCCACTTCCGTTGTCAGAGCGAAACCTCCGGATATCGTATCCCCAGCCATCCACCTTAGCTTGAAACCATTGGAAGGCTGCCGTGCAGGTCTCCGCGCATTTGTCAGGGAGGACGGTGATCTCTGCATGACGAGAGTAGTCATCAATGTAGACAATGAAGTACTGGGCACCTCCTGACGAGCATACAGCGAATGGTCCGCACAGATCCGAATGAACCAACTCGAATGGTGTAGTGGTGCGCTGGACTGGAACGCGGATTATCTTCCGTTTGAGCTTCGCCTGGATGTATACCTCGCAGATGCGGCCGTCATCGACGTAACCTTTGACAATAGACTTTATTGCAGCTTCTCCGGGGTGACCGAGGCGTCGATGCCACATCCTTGATTCGGCGATGGATAGTTTTGCCTGTCCGTTCGAAGTGATAAGGGCTGTATGTTGCGAGTCGAGGACTGAAGGACCAGCATCTAACTCGTAGAGCATGCTGTTCATTTGTCCCAACACTATCATCCGTTGGTTGGCGGGATCGCTGATGATACACCTGCCCTTCTCGAATGTGGTGCTGTATCCGTGGGTGTCTAGGTCCCCTACTGAGAGAAGAGAGTATCGAAAGGTTGGAAGGTGTATGTCACGGCACGTGCCAGCTAGGCCCTTGGTGCCGACTGGAATGCGGGAGGATGGAATGTGGAGTGACGCCGTGCGGCTGAGGGAATGTGGAGTGACGCAGTGCGGGCGACGGATATCCTTAAAAGGAGCCGTCGCCCACTTCTTTCTTTCTTTCCCCCTTTTCCTTCCTCACGCAACAACTTGTTTCCCTGTCTCCCCGCTAGAAGAATATTAGTACTTCCTCACAACCCTCTTGCCTTGTCCTGCCCGCCGCGCGCGCCGTTCGCCCGCCGGTGTCCCTGTCTTGTCCGCCCGCTGCCGTCCCTGTCTTGTCCCCCCCGCCGCGCGCCGCCGGCCCGCTGCCGACCTTGTCTTGTCCGCCCCGCTGCGCGCCGTCCGCCCGCTACTGTCCTTGTCCTGTCCGCCCCGCAGCGCGCCGCCCGCCGCTGCCGTCCCTGTCTTACCCCCCCCCCGCTGCGCGCCGCCCGCCCGCTGCCGACCTTGTCTTGTACGCCCCGCTGCGCGCCGTCCGCCCGCTGCTGTCCTTGTCCTGTCCACTTTCGGGAGCCCAGCGCGACCCTGCCACGTTACACTTTGTTGCGTCACCAATATCTCTCCCGATAACCACTCGAGCCCGAACGACCCCTCAGCATGGACCCCAGCAACTCCCCAGCTGCCCAGGACGCCGTCCCCTCTCCACCGATCTGCCGCGAGCTCTTGGAGGAGATCAAGAAAAAGCTCTTGACCTCATCGTTGGGAGCACGAGCTTTGCGTCAGAAGCAACCTTTGAATCAGCATTCCTGGAAGTTCGGAGCCTGGCCAAGGTGATTCTGAACGCCCCGACCGCGGTCCCCCAGTGGCATGCGCATAACCTTGAAGAGCAACTGGCGGCGTCAAGAAGAGTGGTAGATCGTTTAGCCACGCTGGAAGGACCGCCGCCAAACCACGCCGATCGGGTCCCGGACCCCCCGATTTTCGAGGGAAGTCATGAGAATCTGGAAGGATTCGTTGCCCAGCTCCGTATCAAGCTATTCAGTGACCCATCCCGTTTCCCAACACCCGCCTTGCGTATGGGATACGCGTTCAACCGGCTGGGAGGATGGGCGCAAGCACAAATCCTGCCATTCGTGCAGAGCGGGAAGTTCCTCCTGGAAGATTTGGACGACATTATTTAAATCCTCGAGAACGCTTTTGGCGACCCAGACCCGGCCGCTACCGCGCGAAGCAAACTCCACGCCCTGAGGCAAGGGAAGAAGGAGTTTACCGTGTACTTTGCGGAATTTCAGATGCTGGTCTCTAAGCTGAATTGGGGAGAAGAAGCGAAGTTAGATGCCCTGAAGGAGGGGGTGTCAATCTAACTCCGTCGTCAACTCCTTGGTCGTGCCCACGGCTTGTACTTCGCCAAGTTTGTGGCGTTGTGCCAACAGCTTGACTCCGAAATCCGGGCCCTTCAGCATTACGAAGGACGAACTGGTAACTCATCCCACCAGCAACCGCGGGCCACCCAGAACCTGCCGCGCGCACACCCGCCAGCACTGACCTACACCGCGGTTACTGGCGAACCTGAGCCAATGGACCTCAGTGCCAGTGGTGCCGGTCGTGGGAAAATGTCCAAACAGGAACGAGCGGCCAGGCTCAGGGAAGGTCGTTGCCTCTACTGTGGTGGGGTGGGACACATGGCTCGCCATTGCCCCAACAAAACCAAGAACCCCTTCTGTGCCGCTTCCGCTCAGGTGGAGTACTTCCCGGACACGCCTGCAAATCAGAGCACATTTGCGAACCCGAATCCGAACACGCTTGCGAACCCGAATTCGAACACATTTGCGAACCCAAACCCTTTTGGTGGTTGTGGTGGGGGAGGAAATAGGGGTGGTGGTGGAAACGGGGGCCAAGGCCAGTCGGGAAATGCCTAGACCAACAGCTGCATGATGGCACTGTTGTTGGTCGTATTAAGAAGAAGTCGTTGTCTACGCGTGTCTTTTGTTTGTCTAGCTTGTCAGTCTTGGGGGGAATAATGGAAGGAAGACATCTTGTTGTGCTATGCAAGGTTTCCTTCGGCAACAAAACTGTTGCTACCCACGCCCTCATTGACTGCGGAGCCACAGGAATCGCTTTCGTAGACGAAGACTTCGCCCGCCATTACAAACTCCCACTCACACCTCTCCAGTACCCTAGAAGCCTCGAGGTTATCGACGGCCGCTCTATATCCTCCGGGGATATTACACATGTCGCCAACACCCATCTCGCAATACTCGAACACCAAGAGTCCTTGCCGATGTTCGTTACCAAGCTTGGTCACTACCCCATTATACTGGGCATCCTGTGGTTGGAGCTCCATGATGTGGCCATTCGGTTCAGCTCCCGTACCCTCACCTTTGGGTCACAATATTGTGCCTCGCACTGCAACTGGACACCGACTGTGGTTCACGCCGATTCTCTCGCGCCAAGAGTAGCTCATGAGGAGCCAGCGGTAAGCGCGGAGGCCGGCGAATTTGGGGCCCAGTCATTTACGTCTCCCAAATTCCATTTTCAGGACCAAGTTAACCATGGCAAGGACTACGATTCGAGCGCCAGACCGCTGGGAACGAGCGCCGGATTGCCGAATCCCAGTGCCAGACCGCCGCGAATGGATGTCCGATTGCCGGATTCGAGCACCAGACCGCTGGGAACGAGCGCTCGACTGCCGGCAAGAAGCAATCCCATGCGGATTTCTGCCATCGGAGGACCAGCGTTCCGACGAACGGCGTATAAGCAAAAGTTGACGATTTTTTCAATTTCCCTATACGAAATAAACCAAGCGCTTGGGGTGGAGCAGAAACCGAAGAAGGAACTGGACCTGACAGAATACATACCGGCAGAATATCATGAGTTCCTACCATTATTCTCGGAAGCTTTGGCAAAGAACCTACCACCCCACCGGCCTTATGACCACAAGATTCCCTTGCGAGAGGGATTCACGCCTCCCTTCGGCCCGCTATACTCGATGTCCAGAACCGAGTTGCAGACATTAAAGGAATGGTTGGAGGAGAATTTGAGCAAGGGATTCATTAGGGCTTCGTCCTCCCCTGCGGCCTCACCAATCCTCTTTGTCAAAAAGACCGACGGCAGCCTACGGTTGTGTGTTGATTACCGCGGGCTGAATGAAGGAACTATCAAGAATCGTTACCCACTGAATGGCAGAAGGCGAAGAATGGAAGACGGCTTTCCGGACGCCTTACGGGTTATTTAAATCGTTGGTTATGCCTTTCGGGTTGACGAATGCACTGTCCGATTTCCAGGCACTTATAAACGATGTGCTCCATGCCTACCTTGACGACTTCTGTACCGCATTCCTTGACGACATCTTCATATACAGCAATACCTTGAAGGAACACAAGGAACAGGTGTATAAGGTGTTGAAAGCTTTGTCGCAGGCGGGACTACACCTGAAGCCAGAGAAATGTCATTTCCACAAACAGGAAGTAAAATATCTGCGATTCATCATCACCACCAAGGGAATCCGGATGGATCCGGAGAAGGTGTCCTGCGTCTTGGGTTGGGAAACCCCGAAAAATGTTACAGATGTCCAATGCTTCCTTGGGTTCGCCAACTTTTACAGACGGTTTTTCAAAGATTACTCGAAGGTGGTGATGCCGTTGACCAGAATGACGAAAAAGGAGGGAGGCAAATACGTTCCATTTGTGTGGGGATCGGAGCAGCAGGCAGCCTTTGATCTCTTCAAAAAAGTGTTCATGTCGGCCTCCATCCTCCGCCACTTCGACTACGACCGAGAAATAATAGTCGATACCGACGCTTCGGACTATGTCTCAGCTGGCATCCTCTCCCAGTACGACGACGAAGGCATCTTGCACCCGGTGGCTTTTTACTCCAAAAAACACAGTCCTGCGGAATGCAATTATGAAATCTACGATAAGGAACTCCTCACAATCGTCCGCGTGTTCGAGGAATGGAGGCCTCATTTGGAGGGTTCGCGCCATCCAATCCAGGTTGTGAGCAACCATAAGAACCTGGAATACTTCATGAGCACGACACTGTTGAACTGCCGACAGGCCCGATGGTCCGAATTCCTTTCCCGTTTTGACTTCAGGATCACGTATCGGCCAGGAAAAGCGGGAGGAAAGCCGGACGCCTTGACTCGGAGATCAGGAGATCTCCCTAAGGAGGGGGATGAAAGACTGCTTGCCAACCAGCATGCCGTTTTAAAACCTCAGAACCTGTCGGACTTACACCGGGACGGACGGACGGACGCCGTAAATAACGTGCAGTTGCTGGCCAACGACGTTCCGGACGCTGGACAGCCAGACGCCGGACAGCCAGACACCGGACAGCCGGACGCCGGACAGCCGGAAGCTGGACAGCCGGACGAGCAACGGATGGACGTGCCGAACGCTGGACAGCCGGACGCCAGACGGATGGACGTTGCGGATGCTGGACTTATTTCCACCCTACTCACTGAAGCCTATCAGATGGACTGCGACACTGGAGTTGTATCGTAACCGGAGTGTGGAGAGAATCAAAGGTAATCAGGCTACTTTCGATAATTCACAACGGAATAATCTTAGATCTTGTGTGTGTTTTTCGGTGGGATTTGGTTCGGTAGTGTTGTAGATGATGTTCGTGCTGATTTCTCGCGACGAGGTGTGAAAATCCTCTTTCTTTTGTAGGGAAAGAATCGTCGTGAGATCTGATGACTCAGCGTGAGAAGTGGTGACTCGGGTTCACATTCCCCCGAGGTGCATGGACCCCGTGGGTGGATCATTGGCCCTGGCCGGGGTGTTGATAAGGGAGATGAGTTCGTCATGCAACCGGGCGGGGAACTCTTGCATCTCAACTCGTACGTGGCTCCCCCCGCAAGGATCCAAGCCAGTCCCCACGAGGACCCAGATTCTCTGCGTACGTGGTTCCTCCCCGCAAGGAGGCTTAACCAACGTCTGGCCTCTCCCCGCAAGGAGTCAGACCATATCTGCTAAGACCGCTTCGTTTGCACTCAGACCCCTACCTCGGAGTTCCCTCGTCCGATCCCCGCAAGGTTCGATGTCGGCCGTAAGCTAACTCCGGCTCCTTAACTCCCTCCTAGACTCTTGATCCATCATCTGTCACCCGCTAGCCTTCCTCCTACTCTGTCGCTAAGTAATCTAGATACTCTATGTACTTCGTGGTGTATTCAGGTGTAACACTACCTCCCCTCCCCCTTAGCTTCGTCCCGAGTGCTTAAAGATTTTAAGTAGCCCGTCTCTTCTTGATCGTATGATTCTTTCAACGCTGAGTTCCTTTCAACGTCACGGACTGCAGTCCTCCTCCCCTGCAGCCCTCCCAACCACCGGATCAGTTCATGTAGTCCCTTGGGACCCTCTGTAATCCGTCAAGATGGCTGGGCCCTCAGAGTAAGCCGGTGTGTACTCTTACATCGATGGTCATCCCGCTGGGCAGCCGTGTGCTTGGAGACAAAGGGGCCGGTTTCATAGTGCGCACCCTGGCGATCCCCGGCTGGGCACGTGGAAGGAGTGTCCAAGCCCGAGCAAGCCGAACGAGCCATTGGTGTGCACACAGAGGTGTCCGTTCGTCGCCAGGATCCGCCGCCTATCCGGAGGCACTTGTCTCCCCGGCAATTACCCCAGCTCGGAGTTGTTCGAGCTGTCGTTCGGAGGGATCGGTTGTTCGCGGAGGAGAGCATATGACGTTTTTCCGACTTGGGACACGTGGAACGAGTGACCTTCACGGCCCAGGGTTCGTGCCCTGGAGCCTTCCTTGCCTCCCCCGTAGGTGTATGTGCAGAGGTGTGCCGTACCGCGTGCCTACGGCTCTCGTCCAATCGAGTCCGAAATCTCCTAGGACCAGCTAGGCGTCGGCTAGTCGATAGTCCCTCGGCGCATCCGGGTTCCGCTGGTGAAATTCCCGGAGTTTTTCTAACCCTCCATCCGAGAAGTTGTAGTATGGTTCTTCCGTCCAGTCTTTGCGCTCCGGATAGTCGAGCCATTTGACAAGGTAGAGCACCCGCTTGTTGCTGCCTCGTCCTCGTTCGTCCGCCATCATTACTTCCTCAATATCGTATTCCTCAGATCGCTCGATGTCGTCAGCTTCCCGCAGTACTTTGGATGGATCGGGCTGAGCCCGATGCTTGCTGGTTCGGTACGGCTTGAGTAAGGAGACATGGAAGACGTTATGGATTTTCCATTTCCTGGGGAGCGTTAGCCGAACGGCGAGGGGGGAGACTACTACTTTTTCGATTTGGTAAGGACCATGGTTTTTGTGATCCATTTTCCTCGATGGGCGGCGTGTTTTGATGTTGCGTTCGTTGAGCATGACTAAATCTCCTACTTGGTAGGCCGGGGGAGGCTTTCGGTCCGGGTTCTTATATCGACGCATTCTTTCTTGGGCGGCTGCCAACTCCTTTCGGGCCGAGTCGTGTATGGCGGTCATCCAGTGGTCGTATACCGTGCTGGCGGGGTTGACTGGTTCGTCTTTTTCGTCAGGCGGGTTTATCGTACGAGGATGGAAACCGTAGTTAGCGTAGAAGGGCGTGACCCCATTTCCCGTTGTAACCGAATTGTTGTACGCAAATTCGGCCATTGGAAGCAGTCATACCCAGTCGTCTTGTTCGTGTCCTACGAAGGCTTGTAGGTATGCCTCAATTGTCTGCTTGAGTCGTTCCGTCTGACCGTCTGTTTGTGGGTGGAACGCGGTTGACATTCGCAGCCGGATTTCCAGGATTTTCAGGAATTCCCGCCAGACTTCTGATGTGACACGCGAATCTCGATCTGACACGATGTCCGTAGGTAGCCCGTGATTTTTCCAAATTCTTTGGCGAAGATTCTGGCTAGGTCCAACGCCGTTTTCTCCTTGAGTGGTATGAAATGCCCCATCTTTGTAAATCGGTTTTCGATCACCCAGAGTTGGTTGCAACCTTCGGACCACGGTAGTTCCGTGATGAAATCCATTGCGATAGATTGCCATGGCACATATGGTAGATCTAGTGGCGAGGACAACCCATAGGGAGCCTGGTGTGACGACTTATTCTTCTAGCATTCCGGTCAGCTTCTGACCAAATCGATAATTCGTTCGTTCATTTTGGGCCTCCAGAAGTTTCGTCGAATTAGCTCGGTGGTTTTATCCTGTCCCATGTGTCCTGCTACCTTCGTGTCGTGCTCGGATTTCAATATTTCTTGGATTGTGTTGTCCCCTGTGATCCACAATCTTCCTTTCCTATATAGGAGATCGTCCCGTATTTCCAACGTTCCTTCTTCCTTGTCCTTTGGGACTTTCGACCCTGGGTTCCCCAGGATCGCTTCCTTTTCTGATATCCATGCTTGTTGATATACCGGATCTTTTCGCGCCGCTTCCCGGACCTTCTTTGCGAATTCTTCATTCCATTTTTTTGTTGGTAGTGACGCTAGACGTGCCAATGATACCAGGAACGATTGAGAGAGTCATTTCTCGAGATGGTTTTTTCCCAAAATCGTCGTGATTGGCTGGTTTTCGACCCCCCCCTTTTCGGGGCGGTACTCCGAACGCCTGGACAGCGCGTCTGGTTTTCCATTTTGGGCGCCTGGATGGTAGTAGATCTTGAAGTCGATACCGGCCAGCTCTTGTGGCCATCACGCCTGTCGTCGATTTAGCACCTTTGTTGTAGTGAAGTATTCCAAGTTCTGGTGATCCGAAAAGACTTGGACTGGGTGCATCGCTCCTTCGCAGTATCGTCTCCAGTGTTTGAACGCGTCCACCACAGCCAGTAGTTCTTTGTCGTGGATCTCGTAGTTGATTTCCGAAGGCTGGAATTTCCTGGAGTGGAAGGCTACCGGATGAAGGCGATTCTCCCGATCTCGTTGCGACAGGACTGCTCCGATGGTGAAATCCGATGCGTCGGTTTCGATGATAACCGGTTTTGTTGTGTCGAAGTGTGCTAGGATTGGGGCCGTGGTGAAACGGGTTTTTAGTTCCTTGAATGCTTTTCCCGCTTCCTCCGTCCACGCCCATTTCGTCCCTGTTTCCTTTTTCGTGAGTTCGGTCAAGGGTCGGGCTACCTTGGAATAGTCCTTGTGAACCGTCGGTAGAAGTTGGCGAACCCTAGGAACTACTGGACCTCCGTTAGGGAGTTTGGTATTTTCCAGCTGAGCACTGCCTCCACTTTGGTTGTTGACATTTTGATTCCTTTTCTTCCTATTGTATACCCTAGGAATTCTACCTCCTCTGTCTTCCATACGCATTTTTCGGGTGCCACTGCTAATCCATTTTGTTGCAGCCTTGTAAGCACTTCCTTGACTAGCCTATCATGTTCTTCTTCCGTTTTTGCATAGATTAGGATGTCGTCCATGTAGGCTAGTACTCCCACATCTAGTATGTCCGATAGAACGTGATTCATCATATCCTGGAAGGTTGATGGTACGTTGGTGAGACGGAAAGGCATTACCTGGAATTCGTATAGTCCGTATCGAGTTCTGAAGGTGGTTTTCCATTCGTCGCCTTCTCGGATTCTAATGAGGTTGAATCCGTTCTTCAGGTGCAGTTTGGTGAACCATTTTGCTCCTTGTACTCGATCTTGTAGTTCTTGCATCAAGGGAAGCGGATAGCGGTTCAGGATGGTGATTGCATTTAATCCCCGGTAGTCCATGCATAGTCGTAGTCCTCTTACGCTAGGTTTAGGAACGAAGAGGATTGGTGAACCAGCTGGTGAGGTAGACCTTCGTATTTTTCCGGATTTTTCCATTTCTTTTAGCCATTCTCAGAGGGTTTGAAGTTCAATCTCGGAGAGGGGGTAAATGGGTCCCCACGGGGCTGTCGTTCCTTCTTTCAGGACAATTTTGCAATCGTACGTTCGGTGCTCTGGTAGCGCATCCACCACTTCCTTTCCCATGATCCACAGGAATTGCCGGAATTCCCTGGGAACCTTATCCAGTGGGTTCTCTGAGGCCACTGCTACGTGTCGCAGGAGTCGCACTGTTGGGTCGATGGCTACCGTTTCGTCCCAAGTTAGCGAGAATTCAGCCGTTTCGTGTCAAGTGCATTTTTCCAAACAGCCGCTGCTGTTGAACCGTATTTCCTCCATAGTCCATGTTCCCTGGGACGGGTGCCTCATTATCCATTCAAATGGGAGGAACACCTCGATTTCTGGGTCAATGGGTGTTACTTCGAATTTCTCCAGCGAATAATGTTTTCGGTGTTGCAAGCGCATTGGCTTGGTTTGAAATTGGCCGGCTCCTTTTACTATTTCCCCGGTGTAGTTTTCAATACTTCGCGCCCGAGCGTGGCGTTCGCATTCAATGTTCCACCTATCGATGGTTTGTTGGTTGATCAGGGCCACCGAGCATCCCGTGTCCAGTAGGACCTTGATCCGCCTTTCCTGACCTTCTTGGTGCAGGACCATGTCGATTATTGGTCGGGTACCACTTAGGATTTTCTTCGCTTGACAAGTGTGCGTTTCGCCGTTTTCCGCATTTTTTCGTTTTCGCGAGAGTCCGCATACAATCGTATAAGCCTTGGGTCGTGGTTGTCCCTGGCTTATCAAAAATCCGATTCCGAATCTTCCCATTGGAGGAAGCTGGCTTCCGTGTCCATGGTTTCTACCGCCGCTATTTTCTGGTTTTTTGCGGTGGGTTCCTGGGTCGGATCGTCGTTTTCCCTTGGCCTTTTGGGAGGGGTGCCGGGGCAAGGCTTTCTCCTACCGCCGCGGCCTTCCAGGGGGCTGCTGGTTGCGCCGTTCCTTGTACTGTTTGGAACGAGAAACATTTGAAAGTTTTATGGCCAGTCCTTCCACATCTCCAACAGCCGTCCTGGTTCTTTTTATGGGCGTCTATTTCCTGCTGAGGTACTCCTTTCAGGGCTGCCGCCATATTTTCCCATTTTGTCGATCGGCCTCCGTCCCTTCTTGCTTCTTGCCTGTCCTACCTGCGCGGTGGTCGAGGGTCCTTTTTCCGGTCGTCCCTTTGCTTTTCCTCGGTTCGGGTCGCACTCACCGTGGGTCTTCCTTGCTCCCTAGCCTGCTTCAGGGCTTTTTTCTTTTCCACCTGTAGCGCCGCTTGGTAGGCGGCTTCTAGGAATCCTTCATCGTCCCCGAATTCCCCTATGTAGTGCGCGAACTGCATATCCAGCACCGCGTCTGTCATTGCTAGGTCAATTTTTTCCTGCAGACTTTCGCCGGTGCCTCGGGCGTAATTGTTAAGGGCCCGGAATTCCGTCATGTAGGCCCTTATGTCTCCCGAGTACTTCTGCTGGCTTAGCTTTAGCTAGGCGTTGGCTGCCTCACTGGGGTCGTGGTATTCTGTCTGGATATCCGCTGCGTAATTGACCCAGGAGTCGTTTTCTCCCAGCGTGTCGTAGCGGTGTATGTCCCAGGCTTTGGCCGTTCCGGTCAACAGTGTCCCTACCCAGGCTATTTTCTGCTGGTCACTGGTTTCCGGATAGAAGCTCGGGTACTTGGTGACCGATTTCCACCAGACGTTGAACGGGGTGGAGGGCTTTCCGTCGAAGGTCTCGGGATTCGTCATTTTAAGGTGCGACGTTCGTATCGAGACCGGCGCGGGATTAGGCTGGGTGGCCCGTGCTATTCCTTCTGCTACCGCGCTGGCTACGGTCCGGGTGAGTTCCTCCGTAGTCAGGGTTCATCGTGCCGGAGGAGGTGTAGGTGAATTTCGTCGCGACCTTGGAGGCGGCGATGGTGGTGGTGGAGGCGGCAGGGGTCGATTTGGTGGTCGCCGGGATTATCTTCCTCCTCCAAACATTGGAAGTCTTGGTGGTGACGGGAACAGCGCTGGGCGGCGCGTTCTTCGTACCGGCCTGGGTGGCACCGTCGGTCGTTGGATCCTTGTGGATTGATCGTCTGCGGGTCCTGCGCGGAGTTGTTGCAGGGCGCTGGCCAAACTGGACGTGGATGGTGGGGCTGGACTGCGCCATGCTCCTGGTTCTGGCATGGTGCCAACTGATGCCTGAGCCGGGGGAAGCGGAGTCGCTGGAATTCGAATTTGAGCAGCCAACTGCTGTAATGCTGCTGCCTGGCGCTGCGTTTCTTGCTGGGCTTCTCGCAGCTGCTGCTCTAGGTCTCCCACTCGTTTCTTGTGTTCTTTAGCCCACAATTCTACATTACCTTGGAAATTAGCCAAATGTTGGCTTCGCGCTACGTTGGCTTCGGCTAGGAACGAGATGGAGTCGTTTAGTCGGGTAAATTGGGTGGCTTGGCCGGCCTGCTTTTGCGTGGCTTCCTGGGTTCGTTCGATAATGGCCCCCCAGACATTTTGCGCAAAGGCCTGGTATGCCGTGGCAGCGCTTGCCAACTCGCTTCGTATCCAATCACCTGTGATTGTCTCATTAGCGCGGAGTCGGTCATATACATACCTGGTGCCCTCGGACAGGTTGTGATAAGCCTGCTCGATCTGCTCGATTCTTAGGTCCGTTCGATCGACCGTGTTGTTACAGAGGCGGACTAGCTGTGTCAAATCCTTTTCTGCCTGTTTCTGTTGTTTGACTAAGGTACGGAGCCATGCCGCCGGGTTGGGGATTTCGAGGGCTTCTTCCTCAGGTGCCGTTCCGTCCGTGATCTGTAGTACGTCACGAGGGGCTTCCAAGCGGAGCATTTTGAAATCGGTAGATGCCATTTCGCGGGTTTAGTATAGGTCAAGAAAGTGTCCTGTGTAAATGGTTTCGTCGTCTTGAAACTCGTAGACGCAGATTTCTCGGAATTCGAGTCCGTTGAGATTGGCGCTTTGTTGAAGCAGGGCGCAAGTGGACCTGTATTGGGTATACCAGTGCCAAGGCGTAATGTCATCGAGTTCGACAGGGGCCGGTCCGTTGACGTACTCGTTCCACTCGTTTTCATCTCTTGCGGTGGTCGCTATTTCCTCGTCGATTGAACCGAAGGTATAGTCAAGTTGGTAGCTTGACTGGGGTTCGAGAATCGTGGCTAAGTCGAGCAAAAGGAAGTGATCTTGTTCGAATGAGGGCATGAAAGCAGGGTGATTTTTGAGATCAAGATTATAGTGTGACACTGGGGTTGTATCGTAACCGGAGTGTGGAGAGAATCAAAGGTAATGAGGCTACTTTCGATAATTTACAACGGAATAATCTTAGATCTTGTGTGTGTTTTTCGGTGGGATTTGGTTCGGTAGTGTTGTAGATGATGTTCGTGCTGATTTCTCTTGACGAGGTGAGAAATCCTCTTTCTTTTGTAGGGAAAGAGTCGTCGTGAGATCTGATGACTCAGCGTGAGAAGTGGTGACTCGGGTTCAGATTCCCCCGAGGTGCATGGACCCCGTGGGTGGATCATTGGGCCTGGTCGGGGTGTTGATAAGGGAGATGAGTTCGTCATGCAACCGGGCGGGGAACTCTTGCATCTCGACTCGTACGTGGCTCCCCCCGCAAGGATCCAAGCCAGTCCCCGCGACGACCCAGATTCTCTGCGTACATGGTTCCTCCCCGCAAGGAGGCTTAACCAACGTCTGGCCTCTCCCCGCAAGGAGTCAGACCATATCTGCTAAGACCGCTTCGTTTGCACTCAGACCCCTACCTTGGAGTTTCCTCGTCCGATCCCCGTAAGGTTCGATGTTGGCCGTAAGGTAACTCCGGCTCCTTAACTCCCTCCTAGACTCTTGATCCATCATCTGTCACCCGCTAGCCTTCCTCCTACTCTGTCGCTAAGTAATCTAGATACTCTTAGTACTTCGTGGAATATTCAGGTGTAATATGGACCCATTCCCAGAACGAATATTGGGACTCCTGTGTGACGGCACCAGGCGCTGTAACGAGATATCGCTGGCCGACTGCAAGGAAAGGAACAGCAGGCTTTTATATCGGGATTGCATCTATGTGCCGGACCACACACCTCTTCGGCTCCAACTGTTGCAGAACCACCATGATCCTCCGGCCATGGGCCACCCGGGACGAGCCAAGACACTGGAATTGCTCGCAAGGAAGTACTACTGGCCGTCGATCAGAAAGGATGTTGACCGTTTCGTACGAAATTGCCACACCTGCCGGCGGACAAAGACGACACGCCACGCCCCTTATGGTGTCCTACGGCCCTTGTCGGTACCAGAATGGCCCTGGCAACACATATCAGTCGATTTCGTCACTGGCCTACCGCAGTAAAGGGGATTCGATGCAATCTGTGTTGTGGTGGATCGCCTGACCAAGCAGAGGCATCTCATTCCCTGTACAACTACGATTACAGCGGAAGGACTGGGAGACCTCTTTTGTGATAGAATCTTTCCCTATCACGGACTGCCGGAAACGATTGTATCCGATAGAGGGCCTCAATTCGCATCTCGCTTCTGGAAACACCTTTGCACCTGCCTTAAGATTGACCCACGGCTATCCACTGCATTTCACCCACAGACCGATGGACAAACCGAGCGAGTGAATGCAGTGGTGGAACAACACCTACGGGCGTACGTCACCTATCTGCAGGACGATTGGGTGGATTACCTGTTCTTGGCCGAATTCATGGGCAACAATCAGGTATCTGATACCATCTCACTGTTGCCATTCTTTGCCAACCTGGGATACCACCCACGTTATGACTTTGAATTGGACATACGAATAGACGCACCCAAGGAAAGGGATGCTCAGACGGCCACGGAGCGACTGAGCCTCATCCACGAAGTCGCCAGAGCAGAGATGCGATACACGCAGATGCGGCAGGCTGACAATGCCGATCGCCACTGCATTCCCGCACCAGCTTTCCAACCGAGCGATTTCGTATGGGTGGATGGGAAAAACTGGCGCTCTGAACGGCCGAGCCGGAAATTGGAAAATAAGCACCACGGCCCGTACCGGGTCATTCGAACCATAGGAACTCATGCCTATGAGTTGGACGTACCAGCGACCATACAGAAACACCAAACCTTTCCAGTGTCGCTCCTACACGCCGCTGCAGACGACCCCCTCCCGGGCCAGGTGGTGCCGCCGCCCCTGCCAGTAATCGTTGAAGGAGAAGAGGAATGGGAGGTAGAAGAGATTCTGGACAGTCGGAGGATGAGAGGACGGTTGCAATATTTGGTGAAGTGTAGGGGATTTACGGACCCAACATGGGAACCCGAAGAGAACCTTACCGAAGTGGAAGCGGTGGACATATACCACAAAGGTTACCCGCAGCGGCCGGCACCCGTACGTGCTGCCCTCGTGGGAACTCGGGTCTAAGGGGGGGCTACTGTCACGGCACGTGCCAGCTAGGCCCTTGGTGCCAACTGGAATGCGGGAGGATGGAATATGGAGTGACGCCGTGCGGGTGAGGGAATGTGGAGTGACGCAGTGCGGGCGACGGATATCCTTAAAAGCAGCCGTCGCCCACTTCTCTCTTTCTTTCCCCCTTTTCCTTCCTCACGCAACAACTTGTTTCCCTGTCTCCCCGATAGAAGAATATTAGTACTTCCTCACAACCCGTTTGCCTTGTCCTGCCCGCTGCCCGTGCCGTTCGCCCGCCGGTGTCCCTGTCTTGTCCACCTGCTGCCGTCCCTGTCTTGTCCCCCCCGCCGCGCGCCGCCCGCGCGCTGCCGACCTTGTCTTGTCCACCCTGCTGCACGCCGTCCGCCCGCTACTGTCCTTGTCCTGTCCGCCCTGCAGCGCGCCGCCCGCCGCTGCCGTCCCTGTCTTGCCCCCCGCCGCTGCGCGCCGCCCGCCCGCTGCCGACCTTGTCTTGTACGCCCCGCTGCACGCCGTCCGCCCGCTGCTGTCCTTGTCCTGTCCACTGTCGGGAGCCCAGCGCGACCCTGCCACGTTACAGTGTAGGGCCTTGACCCAGTGGTTCTGGACTTGAACGAGGCCCTTATGGGTAGCTTGGACAATGGTGTCATCTCCCAGCCTTATGTCGATGGTGTGTGATACTCGGAAGTAGGTCAGGAACCGGCTCCGAGGGCCATTGTACATGTGGTGGGAGGCTCCGGAGTCGATTATCCATATTGAGGGTGCTCTCTCGGTGGCCAAGGCAAAGTGGCCTGTCTTGAAGGTATTCTGTGAGTAGGATTCACAGTCGTATTCACACGCCCCCTCCTCACACGCCCCACACTCACGTGTCCCGTACTCACGTGCCCCGTACTCACGTGCCCCGTACTCACATGCCCCGTACTCGTTCTCCCGTTCACCAAGCGCTAAGGCGGCAACCATTTTTCAGAACGTTTCACCGTCACGGAGGAACTCGTCGTCAGGTATTGCCTCGTGGCCGGATGTGAGTATGGTTCGGTCGGGTGTGTGTACGGCTTGGTCGGGCGTGAGTACGGCTCAGCCTGATGTGAGTAGGGCTCGGCCCGTGACAGTGTCGGTAAGTCAATCTAGATTCGACCGGAGAGCGAGTGATTGTTCGGTATTATCACCATTTGCCACCATGGCACTTCCTTTTTTGCCAAAATGCTTCTGATTCCGGGCGGCTTTGAGCTCATCCGATCTTTTCTTGAGAGTGCAGTTCTTCTCCGTGTGCCCAGTTCAGTGTTCCGCATAGTCCAGTCCGTCCGTCCTGGGCCTCGGACGGGACTACATAAAATTCAGGCCGTCCGTCCAATCTCTGGACTGGACGGTACACCGTCCGGAGTGTCCAAGGACGGGACGGACTGTAGTCGACGGCGGTCGACTGCCAAGGCGCCACCAAAATAGTGCTATTTCCGGAGCCCCCAATTATTTCTTGCTGGCGGCAGGTTCAGTAGCTGAAGTGCCTATGGCGGCGATCCAATGGGCCAGACATCCGTCGAGGCCTAATGAGCGGGGTGGGGTAGTAGTTGGCACATCACGGCGGTTGTAGAAAGAATCGTAGAAAAAAGCAGAGTCCTGATTGAGAACCTGTGCCACCGAATCGGAATCGTCGATGGGATCTCTGCTGTATGTGCAATGCTTAGGCAGAGGATTTAGGAAAATTTTCATGCACTTAGTACTTGCACGTGACATATTACCTAACAATACTAGTGCCATCCGTCCAATACTAGCGCCGTCCGTCCAACAGCAAGGACGGGGACGGGCGCCGTCCTCCCCCATCACAGACGGGACGGACTATCTCAGTACAGTCCCTACGGAGCTCGGACGAGACTACCAAAATCCCGTCCGGACGGCGTGGACGGCCGTCCGGACCGGACTATGCGGAACACTGGCCCAGTTTCACAGCAATGCCAGCACTCAATGTTCTCGCGGGAGCGCTTCTTGCTGGCTGTTTGTCCAGTATCCTTCCTATCATGGGAGGGATTGCCGGAGGACTTCTTCCGAAGTTCTTGCACTTTTTTCTTGTGGCAGTCGGAGATATGGTGACCCTTTTTTTGCAGTATTTGCAAAACGGAGTCTTTCTTCCACCATTGGAGTACAGAAGGGTTCCGGCCGTGTTGTTTCCGGGATCGCCAATTTGATTGTTCGCCAGGTGGTTTCGTTCGAATTCGCAGAGTTCGTCGATCGCATCTTGCACGGAGATGGTTTTCTTCCTCTTCCGTAGTTCATGGGTTGTATGGGTGAACATGGGACCCGCATTGTTGAAAAGGTGCTGAAGTAGAACAGAATCCAATATCTCTTCGTCGGTTCCATCGACGGGGTCTCGGTACTGAAGCAGGCGCTCGCAGTATGTACTGATACGTTCACCTGGCCGAGGTTTGACGGTGAAGAGGTTGCTCGTGTGGATTGAGCGTTGGGTTTCGGAGTAGGTTCTGTTGAATTGGTTCCCCAGCGTGATCCACATCTTGGCCGGATCTTCCATGTGGCGGAGCTGTTTCTGGATTGTGTTGTTGACGGAGAAGCGAAGGAGGGTTTCGGCTTGTCTCGTGACCAGACCGTATCTCCTTAGCACCGCCAGGGCGTCACTGTATATACGGTCTAGTAGATAACTCATCGCCAAAACCAACAAAAATTTTTTTTTCGCCACCACCAAGCACATCTCATGGGAGATAGAGAATTAAAGCCGAGTTTAGCAGAAGTATCCCAGAGTCCATAGCTGTCATGGTTGTGAAACGCACATCGATTTTGTCTAAACGAAAGAGGGCATATGTGTACGGGCCTAGTCCGTTGGAAGTAACGGTCACATGACTAAGGTACAGCGTACAGCAGCGAATACCCACCATACGGGCTAAACCATCACAACATTTTCTGTCACTGTCTCGTCGCCCCGCTTCAACCGGCCGCTGCCCTCCCCCCCAAAGCCTATACATATCGTTCTGGACCTTCCACTTCTTCCTTCGGTCATTTTTTTTTCGTGTTTTAACGATAAGCGACACTGATGGAGATTGGATGGCTTCATCATCACCACAGTCACATGATTCAGTGTCTGGGAGTGACTATGGAAGGGAACATCGCCCTCACTGGTGTGCAAGCTGCGATAGACACCTGGAGAATCTAGCAGAAGATGGCCGCATCATTGCAGTTCTCGAGTTCATGAAGCGTGCCGGATTCCATACATTATCCGTGTTCCTTCAGATGTTCTTCCGCAGCAATGAAGATCCAGTCAAACGGAGAGCTGGCAAATTCTTCCAGCATGGAGGCTTTGGCACATGCATGAGTGCAATGCTTCAGCACAGGCAGTTTGGACCTAGTAGGAGAGCCACGAAGGGTGCGACAATGTCATTCCGCGAGGAGCTCGGTGAAGAAGTAGGAGACATCTTCCTATGTATCATGGAGGCCGAAATGGATGAGCTTGGAAAGGACCTTTCATTGCGACTGAACCCTGACAGCGTGAAAGCATCCGATATTGAGTATTTCTCATTTGCAAAGTATATGGATCGGTACCAGACACATGCCCCAACTCTGACCTGGCTCATGAAAAGGCTATGTCAGGTAACTGAGGAAAATTCGGGTACACAGTCAGAAGAGGAGATACTACTGGCGACGGATGAAGAGAGCAAGGTGGCCGAGGGTAGTGAGGAGGAACAGGAAGAGGTGGACATTTCCAGCGATGACGATGACGAAACACTCAAATTCGGCGTTCCATACCAGCCTATCGTCTTCGACATTCCCAACCAGGTCCCTGTACAGAAAAGAAGACGGCGGAAAAAGAACACATTCCCCCTGGCCACAACCATCATCGCACAGATATTGTATGCAAGGAATCATTCAGTCAATAGACTACAGATATGTTACTCAATATATCAACACGATTATTAAGCTGAACAAAAACAGACAATTCTTGGCTTCTGGATGCAAGGCGGTTCTGTATCAAGGAGGGTGCAGTCTGTGCTAAACCAACTCGGTATAGTTTGCTCTTACAATAAGAGCCTTGGAGCTATGTGCAACTTTGGCTTGTCTCAAGTTCGAGAGATGCAAGAAAAAGTGGCCGCTGGCAGTCCTTTTATGCTTTTTTGTTTTTGTTTTATCATACTCGCATGAAGCCTATCTAGACTATGGCGGCGTACATTTTTGACGGTTTCCCCGCCGCTGTCCGCGCGATGGCGGCACGTTGCAAGCTTTCCTTTGCCATCCGCCCAGGCCTGTCCCAAGAAGATAGAAGGCGCCCCAACGAAATGACAAAAGAAAGACAGGAAGGAAACACACTGCATTCTCACTCCTCTTCCGCGGATGCCAGGAAGGCGGGCGTGGGGAGGAACAGGGGTTCCTCGACCTCGGCGCTCAACCTCTCAGTTTCTGCTTCTTTCACCTCCTCTCGTTCTCTTCTCTCCCGAACTTCCCACTCTGACGCCTCACTCTGCGCGTCCTCCTCAACCGGGGCCGGAGCCAGCCTCCCTACATCCGTGCTGGATAGGAAGTCCAGCACCGCCCTGCTGCACCTGTCGTCGGCAAGGAGGTCCCGGATCGGGAACCGTCTCCTCCCTCTCCCCATCTCCTTCCACACCTCCTTCCACAGCACCTTCTGCTGTTCCTTCCATTGTCCGCAGTTTTTGAAGACGTGCTCCCTTATCTGCTCCTTGCACCTACACCACCAGCACTGTGCTGAAGTTCGGTTCTCCGTCCATTCTAAGTACTGCCCGGTAAGGCAGTGCCCGGTCTTGATCTGGTAAAACCTTGCCGTGACCCTCTTGTTGCTTCCGGCCACTGTCTTGTCAGGCTGCTGCGTGCGTGGCATTCTGTATTTCTTAGCGGAGATTCGTTTCCCGGCCCACTGGCGGGCCTCGTCCCATTTCTTCGTCGAGATCTCA
>Ga0307516_10003372_pt1 | contig 20616 bp, 22 predicted proteins | sample 19_EM_MG_FD_203310 | JGI IMG/M metagenome (GOLD analysis project Ga0307516, IMG submission 203310) | Populus trichocarpa ectomycorrhiza microbial communities from riparian zone in the Pacific Northwest, United States - 19_EM | ecosystem: Host-associated > Plants > Roots > Unclassified | place...
GCCCCCAAGCTTCCCTCGGTCTCCTTCCAAGCATAAACGCTCCCATCATTGTGTGTGGATATCAACGTTCGCCGATCCATCCCAAAGGATAAGGAAACGATCGGAGGGAGAGAGCCTTGAGTGCCTACTGCAAGAAGCCTTTTCATCGCTGCGTCCCAGAGATAGATTTCTCTCTCAGTTGCTCCACCGATTCGCGAACTATCTGATGAAAAAACAAGATCTTGCAATTTCCCAACGTTGCGTTGGAGTGGGTGCCAAACAGAAAATTCTGTTCGCGAATCCCGTAACTGTACTGTGCCATCAAACGAGTGAGAGAGGATGAGAGTGCCATTTGGTGATGATGCACTGAACGTCGCCGCGGATTGTGGTGTGTCCCAGATACAAACAGCGTTGCCGTCACTAAACGCGATTGTGGAGCCGTTCGGTGAAAATGCGATTTGATGGATGTGATTGGACAGCTTGCCAACATATCGTGTTGGCTGGCTAGTTTGCATATCCCAAAAGTTGACATAAGATGCACATGACTCAAATGCGAAAGACTTCCCGTTAGGGGAAAAGGCGAGGGAGTACACTGGTGTACTTGAATGGAATGGGGTTTCCATCGGAAGAAGATCGTTACCGTTCCACGTCCACGCAAGGACACCAGTCCTACTACCCGCAAGGACTCGATTGCCGTCGGGGGAGATCGAGAGAGTGAGAATACCTCCAGACCTTGACATGGTTTGACTAAGAAGTTTCCCAGTAAGACCATCCCACACATGAATGGTAGCATCTTCGGAACCTGAAATGATCCGCTGTCCGTCTGGTGTATACGCGACAGCACATACTGTATCAGTATGACCGTGCAACGGTGATCTGACAGGCTGTCTCGATTGTACATTCCATATCTGAACAGTGCGGTCATATGAACCCGACGCGATCGTTGTACCATCTGGTGAAAAAGTAACCGAATATACCGGACTATTATGTCCCCGAAGGACTGCGATGGATTGCAGGAGTTTAGAGTCCCAAAGGCATATCGTCCTATCATCAGAACCTGAGACAATTAGATTCCCAAGGGGTGAGAATGCAACCGTCAACACGCGACCAGTGTGCCCTTCGAGGTCTAGGGCTCCTATAAGTGAGTACTTTTGCATGTCCCAGAGAATGACAGAGCCGTCGTTGAAGCCGGATACAAGCTGTGTCCCATCGGGTGAAAAGGCTACACAGCAGACCATTGAATCCGCATGGCCCGTAAGTACCCTCGGATTGTGATCCCCGGTCTTCATGTCCCAGCGGTAATTCTGTCCGCAGAAGGTCGACGAGAGCTGGGAGCAATCTGACGACAAAGATAGGGTGAGAGGTCCGTACAGGTCACCCGTCGACGATAGGTGGAGACGTTTTCGCAAGTCGGGAATACTCATCCCTCCTCCAAGAACCAGTCCGATCGCTGGCCCCTCCCTGTGATGCAGATGCGATGACCAAAACCGACAGGCATAACGAAGCTGTCCAGGAACGACGGTTTCCCAATCATCGGTTATCTTGCCATAGAAGAGCTGAAACTGTCGCATGCACCGTAGTGCTAGTTCCACCTCCGCGACATTCAAATTTATACAGAAGCGAGGATCGATGCGCCGACGTCCTTCAGTTCTATCCTTATTCGTGAATGTACTGGGACTGGTGATGAATTCGAAGAACGATTTATGGAGCCGTGGGATTGTCTTGTCATCGACAGCATCAGCGCCAGCGACTAGTACGGTTCGAAGTCTTCGAACAAAGTTCACGATGTCAACACGAGGTCTTGATGGAGTCTGCCGCAAATCCAACAGGTTGGCAAGATCCTCTAGACACAAAGGCTCCCGCAAGACCACAATGGCGCCCATGATTCGACGGAACGTTTCAAAGTCCCAATCAGTCGCATGCCTGGGGTGGGTTACCCGGAGGATTAAACCGTAAAGTGTGTTGATATCTCGTAACGCCTCGCCCGTCAGGGCATCCAGGATTTCTTCCAGACGTTGTGTCCCGTATTCATCGATCTGCTCTTGCAAGAAATTTGCGGCAGTAACGGCCCAAATGAATAGACCCGATGCCCGTGCAGCTAGCATAGACATCCGTTCCTCCCCCGGCCATATTTCCCAATTCAAGTCATTACGTTCCACAATGTGTGCCACTTTCCTTCTCAGGAACGACGCTACGTCCCCTAGAGAGGCAGCAGTGTCAAGATGAACGTGCTTCACATATTTAACCTTCAAATTGCGAGCGAAGGGATTCCGAATATCATCTTCAGTTCGGCTCGATATGAAAACTTTGACGTTGGGATAGCAGGTCAACTCCTTGAAAAGACACGAGAAGATAACCGCCGTGTCATTGAGATGTTTTCGGTCGGTTTCGTCTAAACCGTCGATAATCACGAGGACTGGTCGCGTCGGATCTAGTCTCGAGGCGATTCCAAGTGCATCTACAAAAAGTTTGGCCGCCTGTTGGGCAGAAATGCAGTCCATTAACGAGCGCTGCTGAGAAAGTCTATCATAGATAGCAATTTGGACGTCCTGTGAGCGATCCGCTAGCTGGCGGGCAATGGTCGGGAAGTACGAGTTAGGATCTGTTGTTTTCCTGTTGTTTCGATTGATAAAGAACTGTGCCCAGAGTGTACCGTTGTCCTTGCAATCCCTGGCAATGGACGCCGTGATTGCGGACTTTCCACATCCTGGGTCTCCTGTAAGCCAGAGAAAGTTCTGAGAAGTGGAGGAGATGGAAGAGAGCCATTTTTTAATGGTGGCAAGCTCCGCAATTCTTGTACCCTTGTCGCATGGATTTTTGCCTTGTTCGTCGTAGGTGGGGTTAGCAACGACGCGCCTATCGAGTGTCCTCTTCAGGAAAGCCCGTCGCACTTCCGCTTGTTTCTTGATTTCCATTTCGTCAATAATATAGCACTACAGCCATACACGGTAAGATGGACTGGATTGAACTTCATGCACTGTTTCACCTCACCAATTGTTCTCGTTGTTGCTTAATTTTCCACAACTCACGCGTGATAGCGTCTTGTCGGTGCAAAACAGCTTGAATGAGTCCCCATATTGCACCCAAACCGCGTGCAAGATGGATCATCGACAGGTCCTATACATATCAGCGTTACAAAGGACACATCTTTTTAGCCGCACCAATGCTTACCCTGAAGAGTTCTTTCGCATCGGCAAGCCGAGCCTTGAATTCATCGATTTCTTTTCCTATCATCAGCCCACGGCCGATTTGGGACCATCGACCATCGGTCTAGATTGTTGTTTAGTTGCGACATTGCGTCACTGACGTGTGAACGAGGAAAAGCAAACATAACGCACCAATCTGCTATTCGCCCACGCGCAAATCTCGTCTACTAGGCACCTATCAACGGTAGAATGATGAGATCAAGGGAAGATCTGTGGCTGGGATGGCCACCAACCGCATATTCTCCAAACTGTGCCAAGTCGCCCAGGTAAAGTGATAGTTGGCGTCGGAATCGAACGCGAGCATGACATTCTCCACCCAAGTGGCAACTTGTTTGGTAAACTCGTAAACGCTGTCTTTTGCCCTTCTAACCGTCTAGAGATATCGTGATAAGATGGGTGATTTTTGGAACACCGCTGTGCAATGACTTACTACCCCAAGTTTTAGCAGACAGACCAGAGCTTTGACGAGGCCACGTATAGGGAGAGGGCCGTCTGGAAACACTTCCAACAACTCTTTCCCATTTTCTATGGTGTAACAAATGTTGTCGAGTATACGAGATAAGCTGGTTTCTGGGTGGCCCTGGCGATAGTTGGAAAGTGATTTGAAGAACTGCTTGTTGAATTCCCATTTCTCCCATGGCACGGATATCGTGCCCTGAAGTTATATTTTTATTGAGTTTTGGACCTGAGAATTACCGCCAGGCTTACCGATGGGAGCCGCTTCTTTCGCAGGCCTTCGAACATGGGTGTTTGAATCAAACTGGCCAGGCGCTGCCCAGCTGGTATATATTGCGACCGGGGTTCCTAGTTCAGAAGCGAAAGATCGATATCCTGTGCGTGCAAGACGCTAAAGGGTGGCAGCATCGGATTCCTATGCAACCGGATGCAGCCAGTGTAGTCACGAACTCGTGGCCAGCGCCCCGCACAGCCGAAACAATGACCATGGCCGTGCACTGTTCCAGGATAAAGGCAGCTGACGCTGGTCATGTGGGACCTGGCTTTATCTCTTATTAAGGGCTGGTTCCTGAATCCTGACAGTAATAATCTCGCTTGCATCTACAATATGGCGCCAGTGTGCAAATAATGGTCAGTGGATAATCGACTTTTTATGCATGTAGATATGTACCCATCTTTCTCTGGGACCAGAAGCTAGGCCGCTATGTGTTTCTGGCATTTTTGTCCCCGCTCGGTGAAGCCTGGAGGTGCATCGGACTGACAAGTGAAGCAGAAAGTTGACTTTTGGCGTCAACTTTACGCTGTACTTATATCACCATCGTCATGCATCTTGGGGGTTCAACCAGGAAGCCCGAATAATTCGGTGACCAAGAAAAAGCAGCTCAGGGCACCCCATACTGCTGCGGCACCTGGGTCCCGAGCTTCTGGCGCCGTCGAAATGAAATGTTCGTCCTGATGTGGCGTTGCCGCATTGCGATCAAAGACTTTTCGTAGGCGTGGCCGCCCTGGTTTGCTTCCCGGGAGAGACGGGCGCTTAGAAGTTAGATGGTTGTGCCTTGGGTGCATTCCAATTTTACCCGAGCCGTCACAGCTGAACTGAACTGCCGACTCCCTCCAAACTTAGCATTGACTTACGCTTAAGGTACCACCGATACCCAAGGCCAAGAAGACCAACAAGGACACCCTCCTCGTTATGCTCTAACGATCGTCGGGCGTTCAGGGGCCGTGTACGACACTATTGGGCCGATTCCAGAGATAAACATCCGCGGCAGGGCGACATCTTTGTTGTTTTGCGTCAAGCCGTATTGGACGAAGCTCTCCCAGTGGACAACAAATAAAGATGACGAAGAGGTCGAAGCAGGGCCGCGTGAATTATTCGTGAAAGATCTCAAGAAGAGGACAGCGACGATTCGGAGCCTGCCATGGATGTCGATAGCTGACGGCAGCTTGAAGCACGTCCTTTTGACCAGCCGAACTTGTGTTATCCGGTCCTTACGTTCTGTGGACGCTGTATAATCCACCGGATGGACTAACCCACTCATCCCTGTGTCGGAATGAACATGGTCAATAAAACCTAGGATGTACACCAGACTGGATTAGTACCACAAGTGAATAGATCAAGCACTCTTTCCCTTCTTGGTCTTCCCAACAATGTCCACGCTCTCCAAGATCTCCTTCAACGCCGGAGCAGTCACCTTTCGATTCGCCTTTGCGTTCCCCTGCTTATACACCTTTCCTGCCGCCCCACTAGGGAGTTTCTCCGCGTCCAACGAGACCTTTTTGCGCTGCTTCAGCTTGAGATCAGTATTCGCCTCCAAGCCCGCCCACAGCCGTTTCTTGAGCTCTTCGTAATCCACACCCGCTTCTGTCCCTTCTTCTCCGGCAACCTTCTTGTTCAGGTCAAGTACGACCCACGCCGTCTCTCGTACCCCCTTCCCTTTCCCGTCCTTCCCACTCTTGAAGGACGTCAACACGCCCAGCACCGCAATGCCACGTTCCTGCGCCCACGATCCCAGCGCTTCCTCCAACTTGCCGTCTTTCCCCATCACCGCCACTGACACCGGGACGGACGCGAGTCCAGCCTTGATCAGCGCGTTCCCGGCCCAAGGGAGGGTATAGGTATATTCTTTATAGTCTCTCCTGAGGAGATCCCGCGCGCTGAGATGGGACACGTCTTCCTTCTTCGCCTTGAGGGCCTGCGTCAGCTCCTTGAGAGGGGGCGCTTTGTGCAGCACCGCGGCCGTCTTGGTCCAGTCGGTGGGGGCTGCGGTGCTCTGGACGAGTGCAGACAGGGACGGGGCGTAGATCGAGCGGGGGGCGAGGAACGCGACGGCTTGGACGTCGGTGTCGACTGCTTTTCCGCCGGGTTTGAGGCCTGCGGTGTCGATGAGGATGGCGGTGAGGAGGAGGGTGGCGAGTTCTTGGGGGACATCGGGGGGTAAGAGGAGGGCGACGTGGGAGGCGCAGCTGCCGCAGGGTGCGACGGTGCGTGGGGAGGCGGAGGGGTAGAGGTGCTCGTCGTCATGGTGGTCGATGACGACTGTGACGTTGGCAGACTCTGGGGTGGGGGAGAAGGGGGCGCCGAGGTGGTTGTGGTCGACGAGGGCGAAGGTGGTGGAAGGGAAGGGGGGGAAGGGGGGGAGGTCGGTGGGGGTGAGGAGCTGGGAGGTGGGGGAGGTGATGCCGGCGAGCTGGAGGGCGTAGATGTTTTCGGGGCGGAGTCCGAGGTCTTCGGACCGGGTTTGGATGAGTGGGACGGTGGGCTCTTGGTGGACGTGGGACTGGAGCCAGGCGAGTGCGATGGAGCTCGCTATAGAGTCGAGGTCTGCGGTGGGTGTAAGTGGCGAGCATTAGGGAGCGTAGCGGTGGAATACAGACCTCCTGCTTCGTTACCCATTGCGACGGTCCATTCTGTGCCCTTTAGAAGTACATCCTGTAGGTACCTTGCCTTGGATTCAGAGAGGAACTGAGCCAAGGCTTCGCCCTTTGCGCTTGGCTGAACTGGAGCTGGAGAAGGCTTAGCGAACCCTAAAGCAAGGGAGACACGGCGGAGTGGGTTCCGCATAGTGGGTGAGCGGGGAACACGATGCGGACAAAACAGGTTTTATAGCCATCGTGGTCAGGTTCAGCGGCGGCACGTGGAGACGGACAACCGGAAAAGCAGCACCTCCACTCGGTTCTCAATTGTGTCCAGCAGCGGATGGTTTTCATATCCGAAAATATAACAATAATACAGGCACACCCTGCGACGATGGCACACGACCATTATTCACGCTTCAACGGGGCATCAACCACTCCATTACGTGCCTCGACCCCGTGTCCTTCACGCCACCATATGATGACAGGACCCTCTCCGTCGACAACTCGTCAATTGCCTTCAACCGTTTAGGAATCGGAGTATGGGAAGCAGACTCGGCTTTTGGGGAGGAGATAAGTTGCCGCGTGCACTGCAGAGGATATCAGAGCGGATAGATATATGCTCTTCAAGACTCCACACCAGTTTAATGCCCATCCAGGCTCGGATATTTATACCCACGGGAGGTTCGTTATTGGAATGGTCCCTTTCTCCCATTTCGACCACCACTAGGAACATCTTGAGCGCGAGAGGCAGGTCGCCGGCGGTATATGCCGTCTCGGCAAATTGCAAAAAGGTAAAGGGGTTCTGAGGGGCGAGAAGCAAAGCATGAGATAGAGCTTCGAGCGCATGTGTGTATCTTCATCCACGTATGAGAAGTCTGGAACGGGCAATAGATAGGGAGAAGGATGCTCAACTGATTACATGACGAATAAATGTCGGCAAGTTCAAGCCAGCCCTCGAGGTCGGTGTAGAACGTATCCAGGAACTTTGAAAGCTGCGCTACGGCTTTTTCATATTTTCCTGTGCGTCTGAGGATCGATATCCGGCGTTTCCAGGCGGCCTGCCAGTAGTCAGTGTTGTGAAGAGCAATCCGAAAGTATCTCGTTCTCGGGCTCACGGTATTGGTTGCGTCTTCTTTGAGAAGCTCTTCGTAATACTGGAGAACAACTTCCGCGGACTCCGTAGCTTCCATACGGATGCCCGTGAGCACGTCGACACGGGGCGACTTGGGGAACTTGTCTCCGAGCTGCTTCAAACATTGCTGGCAACGAAACGAGTCAGCGGTGACGTGTCAACAAGAGAAACGGACGCAGAGCGGCATTACCTACATCTGTAACATCTAGACGACCGAGGTCGATCGCTGCCAGTGTGAGCTGCTCAAGAAAAGCCCAGGCTGAAGGTAGAACTCAGGAGGCTAGTGTAGATTGGGGTTGAAAATGACGCACCATCGTCGCCTAGCTTGGTGGCAGAGCCGGATTTGAGGACAAGGGCGCCGGCATCGAAAGTGTCCTGCGACGCGCGAGTGTTGTTCGTGCGATACGCAGCAAGTCTCTCCAGAGCAGAGGAGAGGGCCATTTGTTGGTGTCACGCTTACATAAGTCTCTCTTGAACTGCTCGTCGCGTCGTCTCTGGCGAGGACCCGCCATGAAGCTGCATGAAGCCTGGTGCAAAACTCCCAAACACGGGGCCCGAACCACTGGTTTCGACCAAACCTGCCCGTCGTCCGAATTGTGAACGAGGCCTTGCAGATTTGTTCGAACCAAGTAGCCTAGGTCCCGGCCTATTTTTATGGCGCTTTGTAGAATTCTCATTACTAATTGACCCCATTTTGCGGTCGCTGCTGAAGGGCGCTGGGGTGTTGACAATGTGTGAAGGTCCGACCCTGCTGCCCATGACCGAACTCTAGATCCTAGGCTCTGCGGCGGACAATCTATCCGAACGGCGAATAGGCTATCCACCGATTTTTGCCCTGTTCTTGTCCGAACTTGGAACCGGCCTACCTTGTGAAAGGGGTATCCTCTGGCATCGTCCAATGGAGTAGGTCTTCTTCCCCGACGTATCCTATCGTCTTCTCCACTCCACCCAAGTGTCGTCATAGACATCTTCGAGTGCGTCATAATCTTCGTCCTTCCTCACAGGGCAAGCGACATCCAGAATCAGCCTCTGTACTAGTAGGTGCGTCATCGTCTTCTGCCACATCGAGCAATCTGACAACTCTTCCAGATCTAGTTACAATACTTCCCTGATGCCTTCTACCGAACATGCAATCAAACTTGTTCCCGGAAAGCGTCGTCCCGGACTGAGAAAATCAGGACTATCGATAGAGCATAAGGAATAGAAGGACGCTTGACCCTCGAGCCCAGCACGAGATTTAAAGCGATGGTGCACGCCTAGAATGCTGCAGATTCACTGCTCTTTTTTTTCTTCTTTTTCTGCTCCCCTCACACCATGAACGAAGCACCGGAAGCACGTCCTTCAAACTCTCTACCAGATGGCACGTATCACCAAACCGCTCTAGGACTCAAGAAGAAAATGAAAGCCTCATTGATCTCGCCTCTTGACCCCGATTACGCAGATGCGGTTCATCAGGACGCAGCGAATGTCGTCTTCTCAGAGGAGGAACAGGTCGTATCCGTCCGCTTCTGTCTTTTATTTGCAATTCTCAATCATACTCAACTTTAAGCTGGCGGTCAGGCGGAAAATTGATCTAAGGGTTCTCCCCATGATATTTTTCAGGTAGGTTGTTGTTGTAACCTCATTTCGCTCTTTCCTGATTGCCTTTTAGTTTTCTTTGTGCGTGATCTCGTATACTGACGCATCATATTCATCCCAAACCCCACAAAAGTCAATGGATTCAGTGAGCCTTCATGATCTAGAACAGCATTGTCGACTGACAATCTTTGAAAGATCGATCAAACATGTGAGCCCATCGTATCGTTTCTCCATCTCCCCCCCGTATATACGACTCTTGAACAGCGGAAATGTGCATATCATCAAGACATTCAACGAAACTTATGTCAGTCGAACCAGCTCATGTGCGGAAGCCTACTAACTGCGGTTCCAGGGAATCGAGAATAACCAAAAGTGGACCCTGGGACTCAGCATCTTCTATGTGGGCTACTGTGAGCCATATCTGCCACCCCTTCTAGGTGATCCAAAGGCTGATGAAGCGATGCAGGTCTTTTGGGAATTCCCGCGAACGGTTTGTGCAATGGATTCGCGTCTGGCCATTTTCTGAGCCTCCATTTCCAACTAGTGTTACAGCGCTATATAGGCGCGAATCGATTGCAAGTCGATATTTTCCTTTCTCAACCTCCCTCATATAATTCTGCTTCTCCCAGCTTCTTCCTCACAATCGCCTTTTGGGGAATCGCATCCCTTTCTTTTGTGTATGCGAAAGGTTACCCGGGGCTCATCGTGCTTCGGTTTGTGAATCGTGGTCTTTCATCCTCACAAACTACTTATATCCTTTCGCAGACTTCTTCTAGGTATCGGAGAGGCTGGGTTCCATGCTGGAACAACCTATTACTTGTCGTTTTGGTATAAAAGGTAAGATGCCGTTTCTTCAAGAGAAAGGTTAGTATCTCACGGTTTGAGTCCAGGCATGAATTGGCGATCAGAGTCAGGTAAATCTGACCAAGCGAGAGTTCACCCGATATCAAACTCGTACTATTTCAGTCTCACTTTGTCTACTGCGGTGGCGGGCGCTTTAGGGGTAGGGCAGTCTCGTTTTGATGATGGTGTCATGAAGATAACGCTGACGACGATTCTTCAGGGAATTCTTGCTTTTGCACTTGTCCAAGCTCACACGGCGCTACTATCTGGGCACGTTCTCGAGATCCACATCTGTTATCTGTTTATCCACTGATCATCCTTTCCTGATAGCTGGCAGCTTCTCTTCCTTGTAGTCATATTCTCATTGTCAAATCTGCGATTTCGGCTGATTATCAACATTGTTCAGGTTGAGGCCATCCCAACATTGTTGACGGCGACCATCATTCTTTTCTTCCTCCCAGCCTATCCGTTCACCGCCACCTTTCTAAGTCCGCGGGAAAGGGCAATTGCTCAGGCCCGGGTGGACCGCGATCATAAGCCCCAATCTCATGGCGGTATGACGGGATGGGAGGGATTCAAAAGCGTTGTGGGCGATCCCCATGCTTGGATGTTCATGCTGATCTATGCAAGTTGTCAGTGATTATCGCCCGGCCTCAAATGTTCAGACGCTGACCACGTTGCCTCGCAGTCAATATGGGTCCGGCCAGTATCATTTACATACTCCCGACGGTATTCCGGGCTCTACCACTTGCTTTTTTCGGCTTTTTGATTCCAAATCTCACAGTTGATTGACAATCTCGGGTTTTCCTCCATCGAAGCGCAAGGGCTGACAGTCGCGCCTTATGCTTTCGCCTACATTTTGGTGTTTGCACTGGCCAGACACAGTGATTACAAACAAGAAAGAGCTTGGCACATTATGAGCGCCTCGCTCCTCTCGGCCATCGGATATGTGGTCCTGGCGACCCCACCTGGGCGTAACCTGGCTGTGGCATACTCGGCACTATTCCTTGTCGTTGGAGGGGTGTTCAGTCTAGTTCCCCTCGTTTTGTAAGTACCTGAAAACCCCTTGAATCTCCTCGATGATGATATTGATTATACTGACTTGAAATTCAAACAGGAGCTGGGCCGCTAATACGTTTTCCCCGACATCGAAGCGTGGAGTGGGAACGGCTTTCATCATATCCGTGTCCAATTGCCTATCCATGTGAGCGCCTCTTCCTCCCCCCAACCCCCATATATATGAACTCCATGTTCCCTCCATCATTTCCAATCGTTAGCTCCGGGCGCTGATCTTGAATGTTTGTAGCATGGCACCTCAGATCTATTTTGATCCTGAAGATGGGTTTCGGAAGGGACATGCGATCTGTGCTGGGTAATACATGACCATCTTTTTGGTTCAGGCTATAATTATTGACAAGAAAAACGTGTTTGATATCCAGATGCCTCTTCTTTTCTTTGCTCGTCACCTTCATCCTGCGCATGCGATTGGCGTTCCTGAACAAAAGGAACCGAGCATATGTGCTCACTGTCACAAATGGGGGTGGTGGTGGTATTGAAACCGAGGAAATTTGGGACAGGGACATGAGGTATATCTTTACGACATGAACCAGTCATGAACCCCACTGTGGCGCATGCTTTCTTCTCCTTGTTTTGTCTGCGTAACAGGTTATGCCAAAAGCATTTATGATGTATGTTATGTTTCTTACTGGACCTTTTTTATCCACCTTTCGTTTGATATTGATAGATCATCAATGCATCATGATATTTAGTTGCCAACCTTGATGCGTCCCGTGAAGCCGTTTGCAGTGAACCAGCAGCAAAAGCGAGACGCTGCTCCATACATAAATGGCCGGTTGTACATGGGAAAGTCAAGACACTGGACAGCAAGTTGAAGTAAAAGAGGGAGGAGGTTCCGGCCCGAAAAATCCGGGATCAAAATTCTGGTAAAAGTCAGTACGTACTTATGCCGGAGGAAGGAAAACGACGGGAATCAATCCCCAGAAACGACCCAATGGAGCGAACTCAGCAAAGGGCCTGTTGGGTCTATGTTACTGTCAGATGGTCTCTCAAATAACCTCAAACAGCCTCAAACTCGTCCCCCCGTCTGATCGCTTTCATTGCTTGATGGGACATGGTCCACATGGTCTGACACGGTTACTAACACGGGTTGTTTCTTAGGGGACGCAGAAGCCGGAGATCCGTTGGGGATCAGGTATTACTCTGATTCAACGGTCTATAAAATGTGGGTGATGCGAGGATGCGGATGATTCACTTGGCCTTCTCCCTCTTTTCTCTGTACACGATCTTTAATTTGCGATGGGCAATGAATTTGCACCCGAAGAATCTGGGTGGTCCAAAGGTGGTGATGAAGTTGAGCACGTGCAGAACTTGGACAACTCGGAGGGGACGCTGTTCCAGAGCAGGCTGGGGTTCAAGCAGGCAAGAAAGCATTTGCTTTCGAGACCAGATGAGGTGTATGCCGAGGCGGTGCATAAAGATGCTGCGAATGTGGAGTATACCCCGGTGGAAGAGGTGTGTTTTCTTTTTTTTTTTTTTTTTTGACACGGATGTTTTTCGGTGGCTGACTGGGATATGCTTTAAATAGAGGGCTGTAAGGAAAAAGATTGATATGACGGTACTTCCTTTGGTAATCTGCAGGTATGTTTGTTATTTATGAACGTCGATTATTTTCTGAGCCCCTTTGACAGCTATCTTTGTGAGTATCTTTCTGTGGATTTGTGCGATTTCAAGGTTGTTGCGAGATTGTTGACGTGTTACATCCACTTTGCTAGTCAACCAGTTTGGTGAGTGACATCTGCCAGGTCAGGTCTATTCGTGATTTCTCATCGGCCCTCATAACAGACCGGACCAATGTGTCAGATTTCAACTGCTCACCCCACTGAATTTTATGATTGAACTTTTCTTAGTGGAAACGTACATGTTATCCCCGCATTTAACAAGAATTACGTGCGTTTTTCTTGTGGACTCTTTTTTAGCATGACCCTGAAATCGGTTTGGAAGGGCATCATCAACAACAACCACTGGACGCTCGCTCTCAGTATCTTCTATGTTGGATATTGTACGTCCTCCCTCTGCTTTTCTTGGGCTGAGGGTGAGATATTGAAGGAATGGTGTTCGTTTATTTCAGGTCTTCTTGAGATGCCCGCGAATGGTTCGTGACAAGTTTCGGACACGGCACTCTAGGGATATTTATGGTTCTTTTCAGTGCTCCAACGTCACATTGGGGCAAACAAATTGTACGTGCACACCGTCTTTTCCCCCGCATCTTGTTGAACCAGAACTTGCCACAGCTTCTTCATGACTATGCTATGGTGGGGGATATCCTCGCTTTCCTTCGTGTATGCAAAGGGTTATGGAGCTCTCTTAGCGCTTCGGTACGTCTCCGATATCCCTTTTTTGCTCTACGTTTTATTCATTTATCTGTGATTACAATTTATCAGTGTTCTTTTGGGAATTGGAGAAGCAGGTTATTATGCCGGAATGATTTACTTCTTGTCCTTCTGGTACAAAAGGTAACATTTCAATCCTAGCGCATTTAGAGATATTCTAACATCGTCTTTGTGCTAGACACGAGCTTGCTCTACGTATCAGGTAAGACAAATGGTGACTACGTTGTACTTTTACTAGAGGTAATCCCCTTCGTCAGTTTTTGCATGACGGGTACTTTACCCGGAGCCATTAGTGTAAGGACTGCGTTACTCTTGGATAAACCCAGTAAGCTGACGAACCTTACTTTCAGGGGCTTCTCGCATTCGGCCTCACGCGAGCCCATACACCTCTTCTTAGCGGGTACGCGTCATTTTGAGCCTCTCAAGGCAATCAGGGTTTGATGTTGTTTCGTTAATCCTTAGATGGCAGTTCCTTTTCTTGGTATGCCCCTGGAATATCTTCCCGAGTTCGACTTCATACTCTTAATGTCCAGATTGAGGCCATTCCTACCATCATCATAGCATTTGCAATTCTCTTCTTCCTTCCATCTTTCCCGTTTACCGCTTCCTTCCTTACTCCCCGCGAGAGGGCCATCGCCCAGGCTCGTCTGAACCGGGATCAGAAACCTCGGTCCCATGGTGGTATGACTGGATGGACCGGCTTCAAGGCAATCGTTTCGGACCCGACTTCTTGGATGTTCATGATGCTGTACGCCAGTTGTGAGTCCCAAGGATTTTGGTTCGGAGGACCAACCATTCATTAAAAGTTTTCCCTGGCAGTCAACATCGGAGTCGCTACGGTCTCATACTTCTTGCCCACTGTATGGTTTCTCTTTCCTCCCACTGGTGCCTTACGCATATAACGATTGACGTTGGTATGTAGTTGATCAGAGACCTCGGGTATTCTGCGATTAATGCGCAGGGCATGACTGTCGCGCCTTACGCCGTTGGCTGGTTCATGGTCGTATTCCAAGCATGGCATAGTGACCTTACGAAGGACCGAGGATACCATATCATGGGATCCTGCGCCGTCGCTTTCACAGGATACGTCATTCTCGCCACGTCTGTGCAAAAGAGCAGCGGAGCAGCGTACTTTGCGCTCTTCCTCGTCGTCGGAGGCAATTACAGCTTGTTCCCCCTTGTAATGTGTGTTATTCTATCCAAAACTCGCTCTGGAAAATGTTGACCGATTTACTCTAGGAGCTGGGCTGCCAATTGTTTCTCCCCAACTTCCAAGCGGGGTGTCGGTACCGCATTCATCGTGTCCATTTCCAACACTGTTTCCATGTGAGTTGAGGTCTATACATTGATACCACCCCTCTAAACACGTCTTTCCGTTTGTAGCGCAGCACCACAGATCTACTTCGATCCTACTGACAAATACAGGAAGGGCCATGCCATCTCCGCTGGGTCAGCCTTTCGGAAATAGTTCTTGATTTCAATCCAGGATTAACGGTGTCTTCCTTTGCTTAGATGCCTATTTTTGGCGTTCTCGATGGCTTTCGGACTCCGCACACGCTTCTGGCTGAAGAACAAGAGGAACGCGAAGATCCTCGCTGAGCGGAGTTCGGAGAAGAAACGGAGCGATGAAAACTCTGCAACTGAAGAGATATGGGATAACGACCCTCGTTATGTCTTCATGACTTGAGGAATTTGGTTGTACATCTATGTAATATGTTCAATGTATTCCGATGCTTCTCTCGAGGGCACGTAGTAGAGTATTCGATTGCTCATCCATGGCGGCATCATGATGCTTCAAGGTGAACTTGAGGTCCAGGTACCGGGATTTTGACTCTTAAGGTTGAACCAATACAGACAATGACAATATTCGTTGAAGGCTCGACAACACAGGTTCGGCTGGTCAAAAATACGTGCTTCAAGTCACCAGCATCTATCCACATCCATTGCATGCTCCGAATTGTCGTCTTCGCCGTCGCTGTCCTCTTCATCTCCCTCGGTCCCAATGTAGAGACCCTCCACGAATAGTTCACGCGGCCCTGCTTCGACCTCCTCGTCATCTTCGTCGGTCGCCCAGTGGAAGGATTGAGCGTGTTTCGTCCAATACGGCTTGAGACGCAAAACACCATTGGCAAAGACATCGCCCCGTCGTGGATGTTCATCAAGTATGTCTCTGGAAGTGAGCAAGACCGCATATTCGTCCCGGCTTAATAACGTCGTACACGGTGTTTGAACACCCGACGCTGGTTATCGCATGGCGAGGATGAGTGCTCTTGTTGGTCTTGTTGGCCTTACGTGTCGGTTGCACCTCTGCTGGAGCAGGATCGATGCTAAGTCAAGGAAGGAGTCGGCTGTTCAGGTTCAGCCTGAGCGTTTGATTTCGGTGGTGTCAGAGGCGGAGGTGCCTCGGCGGGATGTGGTGAGCTCTGCTTCTTGGTCACCGAACCGTCTGGGCTTCCTAGTTGGACACCCAGATCCATGACGATAGTGATATACGGCCGCTCGTCGTGTGATGTATCGAGCAGAGTCGGAATGACCAGCTGGAGGACCAGTAAAAAACGTGGGCTTCATGGCATCGATCTTCACAGGCTGTTCCTTCAATCGATTTTTTATCTGGATAAAGATGCCAGAAACAACATAGCGGTCGAGCTTCTCGTTCCATAGTAATAAACCTCAAAGCTTCTGTACATAATCCCTTTTCAACGGCGAGTCAGTATGGCACTCACCATGCGGCCCGAGTCGAGACCAAGATATCTCGCCCACGACATTCGTTGCAGTCAAGCTAGTCAAGCCTGACTTTGATAGATTGACTGTAACCCGTCAACATTTCGCGGTGGCAGATTGATTTCCCACGATTGCGTCGCCCAGAAAAAAACTGAAGTGCAAGCTGGGCATTCAGAGCCTCATTCTGTGTCAAGTTTCTGGGTTAGTGGATCTCGTATACTTCAGAACATATGGACTTCTCCACCTGAACAATGCGTTCGATCGCACATTGTTTTGTAGAAACAACACGAAGTTCTGTCGTTGCTGATCCATATTGGAACCATTGGGGGTTGTACAGTTCAGTACATACTTAATTCGTGTCCGCTTCGCATTGTCCATTGAGAAAGACGCGTTTCCGAGCGTGTTGCAACAGGTACTTTTCGAAAGTCTGATTTGCAGGTCCATGATGGTTGATATGGTTAATATTGACCGTCATGGTCCCGAATCAGGCAGCCTTGTACTACATACACGGCATCAATAACGTATGGTATGATGAATGAGGTGGCGTGGAAGAAGATGTTGCCCTGACCGTCATAAAATGAACAGATGGTTACAAGATGGTTACTCTCTGAACGACTCCCATCATCTGAATGGCCTCCACCACCAGTATTCCTTCCCAAATCACCAACATCTGCTGCAGTGAGTTGGCCAGATTTCTTTGTTGACGCGAATGATGATTTATTTTATCAGTTGGTGCCGGCTACGTCGGTGAGTAATCAAACGCACAACATCAACCGCCTTTGGACCATCGATATCCACAGGCGGTCCAACTTGCGCCGTCATCGCGGTCAAATGTCCACACATCAAAGTGACCATCGTCGACCTCAACGCTGACCGTATCGCCGCTTGGAACTCTTCAGACTTCCAACTTCCAATCTATGAACCCGGCCTCGAGGCCGTCGTACGCGAAGCCCGCGGGCGGAACCTTTTCTTTTCTACGGAGGTCGATAAGGGTATCGAGGAGGCTGATCTCATCTTCGTGAGCGTCAACACGCCCACGAAAAAGAGCGGCGTGGGTGCAGGAAGTGCCGCCGATCTCAAGTATGTCCTTCTTTCCCGCCTGTCTCCGCACGTTTCCCTATATTCCCTATCCCTCAGCTTTGTGGAGCGTGCAACCCGGCGGATCGCCTCCGTCGCCACCTCATCCAAGATCGTTGTTGAAAAGTCCACTGTCCCATGCCGCACCGCAGAGTCCATGCGCACCATCCTCGAGGCCAATTCCAAACCCAACTGCCGCTTTGACATCCTGTCCAACCCAGAATTCCTTGCAGAAGGAACCGCCATAAAAGACCTCTACAAACCAGATCGCGTCCTCATCGGGTCCTTACGAACACCAGAGGGCAAAGCCGCCAGCGATGCTCTCGTCTCCGTCTATGCAAACTGGGTCCCGTCAGTCATTGCTCACCTCATTTTCTCATCCACCCTCACCTATCCTCAGACTTGATCGTATCCTCACCGTCGGCCTCTGGTCCTCCGAACTCTCCAAACTCGCTGCCAACGCCATGCTCGCCCAACGAATCTCCTCCATCAACGCCCTCTCTGCCATCTGCGAGTCCACCGGCGCCAACATCGACGAAGTCGCCCACGCCATCGGCTACGACTCGCGTCTCGGCCCCAAGTTCCTCCGTGCCAGCGTCGGTTTCGGAGGGTCGTGTTTCCAGAAGGATATCCTCAACTTGGTATATCTGAGCGAGAGCTGCCATCTGCCGGAGGTGGCGGCATATTGGAGGCAGGTTGTGGAGATGAATGAGTACCAGAAGAGGAGGTTCTCCAAGAGGGTTGTGCAGGAGTTGTTTAATACCATTACCGGAAAGGTGGGGCGTGGTGTACCTGTATCTCGATTTACTGATGCTCAGTTCGGTTCGATATAGCGCATCGCAGTGCTGGGATTCGCATTCAAAGCCGACACGGGCGATACACGCGAGTCGGCTGCCATCACGCTCGTGAGGGACTTTATCGCTGAAAATGCATTTGTCAACATCTACGACCCTCAAGTCAGGCCTGAACAGATCTGGATGGATTTAGAGGAGGCAAATACCCACCTCTCTTCTGATGATAGTGTGTTGCATGCCTTTCTTTATTCTTTGTTTGTACTGAGGACATTCGGAACGTAGTCAAGAGGCGAGTCACTATATCCCCTTCCGCCCTGGAGGCGTGTAAGGAGGCGGAAGCCGTGGTCATCGCCACAGAGTGGAAAGAGTTCCTTGACATTGACTGGGAAGCGGTGTATGTTGGTATGAACAAGCCTGCTTTCGTATTTGACGGGCGACTCTTGGTGGACGAGGCAAAGTTGCGTAGCATCGGATTTAAAGTGGGTTGACTTTTTTCTGCACTTGATCGAGATGCTTTCTAAACGTCGTTATTCAAAGGTGACGACTATCGGACGTGCTGGTCCGGTGGCTTAAATTCGGCACAGTTCCGCCAGGATGAAGAGGGCAATAGAGGAACAGAGTCTACGATTCTTAGAAAAAATTTGTGCAAGATTATGGTGGTTTTCAGACACAGGGAACCTTCCGATTTTATGCATGGCAGCGTCAAGATAAAATGTATTCACTGTTTGTCTCTCTCGCCGAAGATCCCCGCGAGATCATCATCATCGACGTTCTTCATTCCTTCATCCATGCCAGTGTCTCACTCATTTTTTTTCGTCATCATTGTGTCGTTCTGCAGGGTGGAGACCTTTAGAGGATTCATCACCGCCCCCTTCACCCCGTTCATGTATGACCGCTTGTGGATATCGATGGCCAGAAGGCGGTTGCGTTTGGTGGCCATTCCACACCGACGTAGCCGACACCAACTGATAAAATAAACCATCATTCGTGGGAAGGAGTACTGGTGGTGGGGGCCATTCGACGATGGGAGTCGCTCAGAGAGAAACCATTCGTTGATTTTACATTTACGACGGTCTCCAGGCTCAGGGCTATCGACATCTTCCACGCCACCATGTTGCATCATGGACCGTGTTCAGATCAGACTTTCGAAAAGAACCTTTTGCAACGCGCTCGGGAACGCGCTTTTATCCGTGATGAACCATGCGAAGCGGACGCGAATATGTGCTGAACTGTACAACCCCTAATGGTTCCAACACGAATGAGCAACGACATTCGGAACTTCGTATAGTTCTACATAACAATGCGTGACGGAAGGCATTGTTCAGGTGGAGAAGTCTATATATTCTGAAGTACACGAGTTCCACTTACCCCAGAAACTTGACACAGAATGAGATGATTGCCCGCCTTGCTTGCACTTCCGTTGTTTCTCTCTGGACCACCATTGCTCCATTCATTCATGGGAAATTGATAGGTCGACGGATTCGCCAGACCTAAGACTCCCCTTTTCCTCTTTGTGGTAGCATAACGGTCGAAGTCAAAATCAGGCGTGATTGCCCAGGCCTAGGTCAACTGTGAGTGCCATGTCGTCACTCTTGCCGTTGACAAGAGGTGATTCAGATTTGATCCAGATGGCTAGCAATCTCTATTTACAACTAAGCTACGACGATGGACACGCCTCCTAGATCCGCATCTAACAAAAGAGGCCCTACCTCTCCACCTTTGGCTGGCAAGGATCCCAAAGTCCCTCGGCAGTGGAATTGGCATATCAAGGATGGTCGACGAGGCCGCGAAATGTATCTTTACTCTCCCATTCAATCTTCGATCGAGCCTCGAGAGAGAGTACTCAGGTAAAATTCGTCAATCATCATTCCCTATTCCTTCTGACTGGCGACTCCCAAGGTTCCCTGGCCAGCAGTTGGCAGGTCCGTAAGCTTTTTTTTTTTGATCAGCCAATTGGACAAGAGGTCCACCAAGACCGTCCGGCTTCGTTATTTGAAATTTCTGGAATCATTGTTTACCAAGACCGAAGACAAGATGAAACAACTTCCCATTTTCAACTGTTACTAGGCTCTCGCTAAACATTGGCATGGCCAGCTATCAGATGTTACGTATCGAGACGGATTGTACGGCGACGTAGTGGAGGTACGAGTTTTTTGCCGTCACCAATTGAAACCTAATTCGAACCTCTTGCAGAAACCTGTTAGAACCATGTCAAATGGGGCATGAACAAACAAGAGATCTACTCCAATCTGAAGCCGCAGATAGGTTCAATTTCGTTGAGATTCTTAGAGTCGACTTACATGTCACATCACAGTGGGGAATTCCTTAGAGCGGCTCCTCGCCATCATCACCGAACACTCCTCGAAATATGACTCTACGGCTTGGTCAACCTTTACATCCCCAAAGGGGCGGGAATTCAAGCCCGTTCGGCTGATGCTCTACTTTGACGAATTCCACGAATTGCTTGCTAAGTGCACTCTCAACCTTCAGAATCCCGACGTCCCGGACGTTCGGCGTATCAGATTCTATGCAGAACCTTCTGCCCTTTTGCACATCAAGAC
>Ga0307516_10003373_pt1 | contig 20612 bp, 27 predicted proteins | sample 19_EM_MG_FD_203310 | JGI IMG/M metagenome (GOLD analysis project Ga0307516, IMG submission 203310) | Populus trichocarpa ectomycorrhiza microbial communities from riparian zone in the Pacific Northwest, United States - 19_EM | ecosystem: Host-associated > Plants > Roots > Unclassified | place...
TTTGAAAGTAACATGATTGCATTGAATGTTTTTTTCGTCTGTTGCAGACCTGTTGGCCTGCATGCTGCTGGCTCCCGCCCTGGACGTGAATTAAAACGACGGATGAAACACCTCAAACCTATAATAGAATCTCAGGGTACTTTTGACGTCCTCAACAGGCTCGAACAGCTCGGCGTCGGTTCGCTCAGTGAGCTTGCTTCTCTCCACAGCATCCAGCCTATCCCCTCTGCCAAGGAAACTATGTGTGATGTAATTGTTCAGCACCTCGTCACTGGTACATCTGAGGGGAATCGTAGCACGTAGCACTCTGTTTCACTAATGTTACTTCCTATTGATCTTTGTACGATGATTGTCATATAGTACCAGCTATGCACTTCAGCCTATACGCCGCCGTCCCGGGCTCTGCCGCTAGCCGGCCCTGAACCTTATTTTGTCTGCATATTGTCCTGCAATGGGAGGTCCCGGTCAGTCACGTGCGGTGATCGGCGGGGTGGCAGTGCCACAGGCGCGAATTGCTGCGATCGCCCTTACATGCGCCTCTCCACCACTCATCCACGGGGGTCCTCAGTCAATGCCAAAAGCCCCTGAACCTAGGCGCAAGAATATCCCTATCCCAATAGGCACGCTCTCGAAGTATTTTCCAGTCGATTCCATCCCTAGCCGGGATATCAAACGTGGCCCGCTTCCCCCGGATCCAGTTTGGGAGGTAGAGGCGGAGAGATCGTTCCTGTCCCACAACGATGAAGGCGGTTTTCAGACATTTGCCAACTTGTACACAATGGTGTATCTTGCGAAACCGAGGCTAGTCCAAGGTCTCCTTCCCCCTCCTTCTCAAATAACCCACGATTGACCGAGACGCCTCGCATACCCAGAAGCGGTTCAAGATGATCCATGGAAATTGCTAATAGCCGTAATGCTCCTGAATAAGACATCAGGGAAAGTCGCACTTCCGGTTTTCTGGTATATAGTTGACCGTTGGCCAACCCCAGCAGACCTCGTGAATGGTGGGTGCCTCTCCGAACCTCCCCCAAGCCACCTTACTGAAAACAACGGTGCATTATCGTCCCACCAGTCGATTTTGAAACACTTGAGGCACTCCTCCATCACTTAGGGTTATCGAACACGCGGGCGCACAGGCTGATAGCCCTTTCCAAGATGTACATAGAGTACCCGCCGGACCCACGATCGCTTTACAAGTCGAAGGTTGTCAAGAACAAAACAGCAGTCGACTACCCTCCCACTCATATTTCTCATTACCCTGGGAGTGGTAAATATGCCCTTGATTCCTACAGGATCTTCTGCATGGGGAAAGGGGAATGGAAAAAGGTCCGTTCAGACGACAAGGAATTGCGCAGATACCTCGTAAGTGGAATGTCCTTGGCGAACTACACTTGGCTCTTACACACATCTCAGCGGTGGAGATGGGCCGTGGAAGAGTTTAAAGAGTGGAACGAGGAGACCGGCGTTGTGGGACCAATAACCCCCGATTATCTTGAGCGCCTGCCACACACCTTAGCGCAATGAGCGACATGGTAATTATCCGTGGGGCGGGGGCTATGGGAGACTATCCGTCATGGAAGGGGCCGACGAATTCGCCCGTGACTATGTCTCGACCCTTTCCTCGCGAGGTCGTCAATATTCGTTTATACCCATTTTCGCATTGTCGCAGGCCTCAGAGCAATCACAATCACCCGGCCGCACCTAGCATTATGCACCAGAGCACATTGGATGAACTACGAACGCTTGACGGCATGATTATGTTTGGCAGCCGCTTCATACTAAAGGGGCGCGGGCTCTTGAACTCACCACTCTCAAACACTCGTTCGCAGACGAGCAGGTTGGGGGGGTTGGGTCCCGAAGGCTTATCAATGTTATCGCTCGCCCGCGAGGAGGGCCTGATCGATCGGAGGAATAATAACCCGGTCCCTCCAATGGAAGCCAGGCGAAAGTGCACACCCGCCTAACAGAATCCTTCCCTCTCACGTGTGAATTTCGCCTTGTATTACGGGCCTCCGACCTCTCACGCCCCTTGAGGATTACTTGGACGTCAAGCAGGTTGTAAACCTTCAACTCAAAACGGACCTTTCGGCGTGGATTCGAGAGATGACCTCCCTGCGATCACCCGCCCCTGGCCGCCTGTCACCTACCTCGAACACCTTCCGACGGCACTCTGCTGAGTCAGAAATGTTGGTCCCACGGATCGTGTGTAGGGGGTCCTCTACGTAATGGCCCCTTGTTTGGGGTTATCTCTGAATTGTAGCCCAAGACAAATGGGCACGTTCTCGAGCCGTGGATCGGCGCTTTTCTCCCACACATATCCTATGGTCGAACGCGAAATACACCATCCTCCACTGGGGTGCTAGCGGGGTGGATGAATTATTCTGTCGTTGTAGATGATCAAACGGATGTGGGTGTGCGAATAGGGACCCGACCAGCCAGCTTGAGGTCGTGAGCTTGTTTCTGACCATAACCAATACCCTGGACAATCGATTGGCGGTGGGAACTCCGTCGGATCTTCCTGATACTTCCCCTCCGTTGATAGGACTTCTGAACGACCTGTCGTGAGACCCTCCTGTCGTCGGACTCGCTGACGGCCTACGGGAAGTCGTTATTAAACCCTTGTGGTTTGACAATGAGGGCTCTACCCCTCAACTGGGCCTCAAGTGACCCGTCGCGGGAGACGGTCATTTCAGCGTGATAGGCGCAGGCGTATCGGCTACATTCAGGACCCGGGGGTCAGAGTGGGTGTTCGGGAGGTGTACATATACATAGCTCGTATCAACGATTCTGTTCCGCGGAAAAATGTCGGTAGAAGTGGACACTACGCACGAAGAACCCTAGTTCAAGAGAGCCAGGGACTAGCACCGTGCGGCGTATGGCCCTTGGCTAAATAGGGGAGTGGGTAGAAGCCGGGGGGGGGGTGGAACACCCATAGCCCAACCCGGAAACAACACACGACAGAACAAGAGATCGACCTGGAGGTCACGTAGTCGACGCCAGGCCTGCGTGGTCTAGAACTCTACTGCCTCATTCGACACGCGTCCGCCAACATCGGCTGCGTTTATCTGTCAGTTAGTATTTCCCTACATAGTTGGGGTGCACCCACTTACCCAGATGGTCGTGAATTTCAATCGATCTAGGTTCGATGCGATCTTTGATTCGCCACCTGTTGACGCAATGAAAGTGACTTTTTTCAGGGGGTCGCAGGGGTGGTGATGGAATGGAGGCATATGAATGGGTGATTTAAAATACCGCCGAACAACGTTGGTTGCGCCCGGCCAGGAGTCAAAGAACGTAACAGGTTTGAGATTTCCAGCGATGGTGGAGAGTGCACGCAGAGGAAGAAAAGAAGGGTGATGTTTCGTGGCTATCAAGGTTGGGCTTTACCGGTTTACCAGGGTCGTTCGGGCGCGGATCGTACGACAGCTGGAGGGTATCTCCAGCAGGGATCTCGACCTTGCAAGGATCAATCCATGTTAATGCGAGATGGTACAACCATTCTCCAGAACAAGGCCTTCCAGGCGACTTCTGCACGAGATCATGATCAGAAAATTTTCATCACTCATTCAGGGGAATGACGAAACCCCGGTGTTACTGACTGAATCGTGTGTATCTCCGCTTTGAGCTCCGCTTGGTGGTTTCGTCATCGCACGGATAACAAAGAGGATGCAACCTTGGGGAGCAAGACCAGCGAGGAGGCTCTCTACCGGACGGTCGAGCGCGCATGGGACATAACTTGGAAACCAGAAGAGACGGTGGATTGTGCTGGCGGCTCTGGGCATTGTCATCGACTCGACGGGCAATGTTTCCAGGGGCGCCTCCGCAAGGTATGAATGAATTATCCTTATCTCTTCCACCATGACGAGAGGTGACGTGTTCCCCTCCAACGGCCCAGGCGGCTGTAGGTTCTGTTGGATCGTTCTCACAGTTTACCATAAACGCCCTAGCTGTTTAAAAGTCCGGTCGATCGATAGATAAGTAGCGAAGCTCACGGGGGGAAAGGTTGATTGAACGTAGATATCGTATCTTTCCTGTCTGCCTTGAACTTTATCGGGACGGGAGTACGATGACGCCAGTCGCGAAGATGGTGACCTCACAAAGTATGATTGATTTCGCTGAGACCAAGGGGGTTTCAGCGACCTCGGATACTTTAAAGAGTTTCGTCAGCACTTATCCTGCTTCTCCCGTCTCAAGAACCTGTATTTGCTTGAATCCCAAAGTGGACTGTTGATGCCAACCGGGAGATCGACGGCAGGCAATCTGAGGTTTTGGCGTGAGTGCTCCTGTGTCCGTATTGAATCCCTCGCAGGGCGGTGCGGGCCTAGATTCCTCCTGGAGACACAGGGTCGCATTGATCGTCGAGAAAGTCTAGCCAGGCTGGCGAATGGTGAAGCTTGGGGAGGAAACAATCCGATCCCTGGGCTAGATTTGTGGGGTCACCACCCGCCTTCGTAGAATGAACACAAACCTACCAGTGTGGTGGTTACACTTTCCCAAAGATCCTTCCCCTCGGCGGACCACAGTGATGGGCAGGAATGTTCCGTCATTTCAGGTAAGACGGCGACATACATAACCTTCGGAGGCACCGAGACAGTAGTTGACGGCCGCTGGGATGAGCGGAGATTAAACAGCTACTATCCCCAGTCGGGGCCGGGCTCTAGCCAAGCATGAAGCGGGGGAGCCGGTTGCAACCCCATATGATGACGCAGGCACGGGGCGAGAATGCACGGCAGCGTAACACCCACGAGGCAGGGTTCGGCGGTAGGTGCCCAAGCGTCCGCCACGCGAAGAGGCACTCCAGTTGAAACCAAAGAAACATCCTCTCGGCATGGATGCGTGGAAATTGGAAACCTCGAAAGAACTCGATCGCTATTTGGTCTTGTTTGTCAAACCCTTTCACCACTCGACCAGAAAGATAGGCGTTCAGCAACCATGGTGAGCTGACCTATGGCACCCTCTTGGAGGGCTGATACTTATGTGTTTTACGCGTTTCCTTAGCCCCCTCCAAAATCCAAGGGTGGAAAAATGCTCAGCCTGATCAACTGGCGGATGAAAATCACGATCAACGATGGACGTTCCTTCGTCGGCCAAATGCTCGCGTTTGACCGACACATGAACCTCGTTCTGGCGGATTGTGAAGAGTTTAGACGGGTTAGGCCGAAGAAGAAGCCAGGCGAGACTGAGACCCCCGCCATGCAGGATATGAAGAGGACGCTGGGTCTTGTGATTTTGCGGGGAGAGACTGTGGTCAGCCTCAGTGTGGAAGGTCCTCCACCTGTCGTCGACGAGGATAAGAAATCCGCCGTACGTGGTTCGGAGCTGTTTCTGTTGAACACGTCGCTGATCTGATCGCCCTTGCAGTTACCTGTCGGACCTGGCCGCGGTATGCCTGCTGGGCGCGGCATGGGAATGATGCCTCCAGGTGCGTTGCATATAAACAACTTCATCGGAAATATCTCACAATCGACTGTTAGGTCCCCCTGGCGGCTTTGGCTTAGGGCCCCCTGGTTTGCAAGGACCCCCACCGGGCTTCCGACCTCCGGGTTTCCCTCCCGGTATGTCTGGTCCTGGATTCCCACCTGGTCCCCCACCTGCTTTCGGTGGACCTCCGCCGGGGTACGTGAATTTTGTGCGATTCCGCTCTCAAACTCAGTCTGACCTGATGTTCGTAGTTTCCAACCTCCCCCTCAATAGGGTTTTTCCATTCAACCATCCATGTAGTAAAAGTTTTGTCCCTCGGTATTTTCAAATACACAGCTGTAACACGAGAGGGTAGGGCAACCTTGATTGCGTTCAACCCAAAATTAGGCGATCTCGCAGGCGGTTGGGTGGACTAGAATTTGACAAAAGGAGTTACAAGTTTAATTCTTAATACCCATACATTAGGGGATCTGGAGACCGAAACGATAACGATACAGTGGCAACCTCCGCCGAGGGGGAGAAAGTATTGGCTGCCATCACAACCTCAAGGTCTTCAATAGCTTGCCGAAGAAACCCAACTGAGTTGGGTTCTGATACCATCTTACGGGGATGGGCAAACGTTCCCCGTCGTCGCCTGCAGGAAGAAAATCCGGTACGGCGGGTTAACGTTCAGTGGATCCCCAGACCGGGATAGAGAGCGTACCTTCTTTCGGCGCCTGGGCAAAGTCGACCACGAAGATTCTTGAATCGTTCTCAAGAGCAACGCACATCCTTCCTATGCATTCATCCCACGCGACGCATCGCGCAGGGGCGGACGCTATAGTGCTCGATAGATTCTCCCACATGCGAACGAGTTTAATCCCCAGCTTCGTTCTCCGCATCGGGATCCCGTTAATAATAGCTTCGACCTCTTCGTTCTCGGGATCACCGTCATCATCGGTCATGGATGGCGGTGGTGCCGAGTATATCGCAAAGGCTTGGAGTGGAGAAGACTCGCGTATGGAATCTGCGTTCCAATACACGAGTGAGTGGTTCGAGCCTGGGAGGCAGTTTATTTTTCCATCTGTCGCAGCGAATGCTCGGGGGCAGAGGTGTCTATTAGGGACCATGAGACAGTAATGAGTCGCGTGCTTGCGAACGAAGGCCTCCCTCCCGCCTGGGGCATCCTCGATTTCTTTCGGAAGGGGAAATGGGACGGTGGGTAAGGGTCGGTTTGATTCTGCCCAGGGTCTGGAAGGGAAGCTGATCCTGCACAACGTTCTTTGTCTTGTCACTGGGTCCACGGCGGACGAACAGAGAACCGAGATGGTTCTGGAAGCCTGCGCGATCAGATTTGGAGGCGACTCGGGGTCGAGATCAAGGTCTGGATATGCCGAAAAGAGTGGGGGGTTGTCTGTGATATCGATCGAATCGATATCCCTGCGATTTAGAGATACAGCCAAGATAGGGAGCTCCTCGTCAGAAACGGTATCAAGGGTGGGTATGGCGAAAGCCGAGAAGATTACACCGTGAATTTTGTCCGTCTGGACAACGAAGATGTTCGCCTCGGAAGGTAAGAGTCGGACGGCTTTGATGGCGGTGTTCTAGGCCAGCAATTCAGTAAGATAATGATAAAAATGAATGGAAAGGTTGGGTACCTCAATGGGGAGGCTGAGGGGTGCGCAATTGATCATGGAGTAACCGGGGGATCCCAAACTTTTGAATACAATTGTACGAGTGCCTTTGACGACCGCCATACACGGAGAACCGAACATCTCCGCGAGGTTGATCGGCCCTAGGGGAGATGCAGAACTGAGCTCCGCAATGAGTTTGAAAGGGGACGACTGTCTCCGGGCGTGTTCGAGGAATTCCCCCGAGCCGGGGAAGTAGAGGTTCGGGTCTCCAAGTTCTTCAAGGGGGGCAAGGGGACAAAAAACCGCAAAGCACTGATATTTGAGCGGAATTTGTACATCGACTGCGGACGCAGGATCGAGGTTGGATATGTCAATGCTAAAAGTTTGTGTCAATCGCGCAAGAGATAGGCGGGCAGTGGTTGATGGATACCTCTGAGCGACCTTCTTGTACTTCTTAGAACGAACATCCTTGATCGTGTACGCGATCACGATACCGTTCTGGTCGTGAAGTTTCATGTATTTAGCTTGGAGGTTGTACGCCTGAGTGGGCGTGTCGGTCTTCGCCAAAGGTAAAGCTCCGCCGTTTCTGTAGTCGAGAACAAAAATCATGATGGCAAAGGAGTTGCGGGTTTCTTCTTTGACGGATGCAACGAGGTGAGTACCTCCTGGAAGTATGGCCATGGATTGAACGCAATGGAATGCTTCGACCGCCCGCCCCCAGTATGGGGTGGGGTTTTTGGATGAGAAGTTTTTGGCCAAGGAAAGAGAGCGAATGAAAAGTCGCTCCGCTTCAAGGCCGGTAAGGTTCGCGAATGAGCGTCGTGATGTCGGGGGGAGAGGCGGAACCGGGACGTTCAGGCTTCGTAGCAGGCGTTTCCAGATGGAAGTGTGGTGGGTGAGGGTGTAGAACCGCTTGTTGGTCATGCGAACACTGAGGACATCCTTGACTGTGAGTAGGTGGAGCACTCCGTCAAGGAGTATGTCATCTGGCAAGGTATCGAGACAGTAGCGAGGGCGAAACCAGGCATTGCCGAAGGAGGTCGGCCAGGGGAAACCAAAGGTTGGTGAGAGGATCATCGCCAGCAATGAGAGAGAGCGTAGAACAGAGTGCGAGGGTTGCAGCCCATACGTATATTAGCCTTTGCAAAGGGGGATGACCCATTGAGCCATTCTCGATCGAGTGTTTGTGAATGAAGATGGAAATGTTCAACCGGTTGAGCATTCCCAAAACGGGAAAGTGCCAGCGAAAGGCGATTGCTCCTGATTCTTCCGCATCCCAAGCACTCTCAGACGACAATGGGCTTCCGTCAGGCCGGTGTCCTCGCCACAGTTGGCTTCTTCCTCGGTATCGCCCTTTCATCTGGCTCAGCATCCTTCGTCTTGACCAGGAGTTGTCTGCAGGGGTCATTTTTATGTGTTTCACCATCGACTACCGCATCCTGCACGTCAAGATCACGCCCGAGGCCACTCGGGACGCCACACACTTTTACACCCTCTTTTACAACGCCCCGCCCGCCATTAAGGTGGGGTCCGCCTTTATCCGCTGTCGCCTTGTCGCTGATAATCCGTCTGAAAGGCTTTCCTTCACTCGATGATGGGAATTGGAATCATCTCTTTGTTGGGGAAACTTCACAAGTGGGATGAGGGTGCAATTTGGTTCGACGGTTCTTCCCTCGGTATAAAAAACAAGCACACACGCGTTCGATCACAACTTCTGGCTGACGGGTTCCACACAGCTGTGTTTGTATTTGCCATCGCAGTTTACCTGACTGTCACTATCCCCGCTTTGAAGGCCGTGGTTAACCCTGCCGAGGCGGATCCCGAGTTCACTTTCGACCAAAACCTTGGGCTGCTCGGTGCCGGGAACACGATTATCGCCGGTCTGTTGGTGTTGATTCTCGTCATGCAGGCAAGTTGCTCGATCGTCAATAAAGCGGCGAATGAGGCTGAACGTTTTTCATGTTCAGGGTGGGCAAGAGTATGCGAAGCGTACCGAAGCCAAAGAGCTGGCTGCCGCGGAGAAGGAAAAGGCCAAGGCCGCCAAATCGGAGTAAAAGGGCGGTTGGGTGTCGAGAATTCCATGTACTCGTGTTGTTATTTGTTTGTCTGCTGCTCCCGTCGACCCTCATGCACTCTCGCTCCGATTCTGTTCAACGGCTGTTGTCGTGGTGTTCTTCGAAACGGATAGACATAGACGAGCGGCTGTCTGTAATCCGGGACGAAACGACGGGGGAAATATCGGTTTTCAATCTGACTGAGGAAGTGATTCCGGCATCTCAAACACGCGAGTACCCTGGTTACGTTGCGGATTTGACGAACTTCTAAGAATATACCGACAGTGGTTACGATACCCAGACGGTGGATGATATCCATCCGGACCTGTGCCTCCTCTGACTCCCTGATCACCTGCCTCGCGGTCAATGGGATCCACGTCCCGGTTTATGGTCACGAAGCCCAGCTGGCGCTCGCCCTGGCGCTCTACAGCGAGTTGTACGTACACGAACACGACGTTCAGGGTTTTCTTACGATACTGTCTGTAGTCTGCTTGGGTCACGGTCAGGGTGGGCTGACTATCTGCAATCTCTGCCCCAGAAGACGGTTCAGATAGGGCTCTTCTGGGGGTACAAATATTCGGACGATGATGTTCCTGAAAAAGAGGCGATTGACTGGAAGGGTAACCACGACCTGGAGCAGGTTTTCGTCAACGCGGAGACGGGGGTGGAGAGACTGGCAAGTCCTCTTGATCTGGGTGGAGTCCGACTGATGCTATTTGGAGTTCGTGCAGACCGAGGTTCGTAGGTTTTACGAGGGAGTGGCGGAACCGTTTCTATCCTCTTCATCGGCGGCGGTGGATCTGAGGGGCTATCATCACGCATATTCTCTGGTGGCCTCTCGCGCGTTTTTGGTTGATGCATACCACGGGTTGAGTATGGTTCCCATTGCGGATAGGTGAGTATGGGTACCGGTGCTGGGCGGTGGCCGGTGACAGTGGGTGATCCATGTGCCTGCCGTCGTTCGAGCAAGCTGCCAGTCTGTTGAAATTTTATTGATGCCTCCGGCCTTTTGGCCCTTTGGTGGTAGCCTTGGGCAAGCTGGCTTCTCTTCTTGTTCTCCTCCTCGATGGCGCGTTCGTTAAAGTTTGATATTGATCTCTTTCATTCCGCAGTTTCAATCACTCTCGTCCGAACCAAGTCCACCTCGAGGTGAGTCGAGAACGGCCGGGGTGCGTCACTTAGAGTCACGGTTGAAAGTCGACACCGCTGCTACTGCGGCAGATTGGCACCACGCCCGGTTTTTGTCCACCTCGATCGGGCCCGTGGCTGAGCAGCCCGGCCTTTACGAGAGCACCACCCCCGTTTCGAGCGTGTGGCTGGTTTCCTGACAAATCATTTTTAGAGTGATTTTGATGTTTGTATGGAATGCGGAAGCGTCAACGAATGCATTCACGACAGGCAAGAACCTCCTCTGGTTTCCGACTATCACTCGTCGGACTCGGAAGGGGAGGGCGAGCAACACGCTGTCGAGATGGTCACCAACGCCGTCGTCTACCCCGCCCATGAGGTTTTCAATACCTACGGCGAAACCATTTCGAATGACGAGCTGTTAATTAACTATGGTTTCCAATTATTTACCTAAAATAATTATTTGGTATTCGATGACAGGGAAGGTTCCGGAGGAAACTATTCCAAATACGGAAAACTTCGTGATGGACGTCTGTGTATATATTATTTGATGGTGATCGAGTGGATCTGAGATCCAACGAAGAAAGTCCCATTGAAACTGCGAATTTGGGGTTCTCACCTCTTTATATAACACCCAACCACTTACAGCCCGTCCCCCCTCCACCCGCTACGGCGACAACGACGACCTGCCCCCCCTCCTCCCTCCACCACCACCACCACCTCCTCCTTCCAGGGCTCATGGATACCAACTGGTGCTTGTACTGCGAAACCAAAATTGTGAGAGTTCTCCGTTCCTCCCTCCCCCCAGCGCTTCTCACCACGAGGCATCCATCAGGAGGGTGAATTCCCTTACTGTGGTCGCGAGTGCCAGGCCTTGGATGACCCCGACCTGGTCCCACTCGAACCGCGCTACGTGTTCCAAGGAACCAACGAGGACGGCATTCGTGCTTGGGCTGCTCAGATTCCAGCCGATGCCGAATGTGAAGCTTTCTGCCAGGATGAGGACGATTCATTTTCCCTAAGATCTTCGTCTTCTGGCTCCTTCGAACCTCGACCTCCGCGACCACCGAAGCTTCTTCTACCCCATCAAAAGCCCCTCCCTCCCACACTCTGCACATCCACCCTCAAACCATCCTGCTCACAATCTCCTCCCCTCCCGATCCACACACCCCGGAGGCCCATCTCGCGGCTTCTGAAGGAACGCGTCCTGTCAGAGTCGCACAAAACTTCATCCATTCTCACAGACTCCATTTCGACCCCCCGAACAAAACCCTCCTCCCTCTTTTCCCGGGTCGCTAGCCACGTTCGTTCGTGGGTCGCAACCCCTCCCCAGCCTGCAATCGTGGGCGTAGACCGTCATTTTGCTTCCAAGTCTTGCTTATACTTGGAGGAGGACGACATTGTGGATTCCATGATCAAGTTCGACTGGACCCTGGCGAGCGAGAAAAAACCGCCATCTGTCTGCTCGGAGGACGAACGCCTGCCAATAATCCGACACTCACCAACCCCAACACCCCGTCCAACAATCTCGTGCTCGTTCTCGGGTACCTCTGATACCGACTCTTCCTCTGTCCTCGAAACGTTGGTGGAAGAACTCCATCCAGCCTTCAGGAGCCGGGGGAGGAAGGCGGCCGTCCGCTATGTTTCATGATACTTCTCCACCTACCCCTCCACCATGCATTTCCTGTCTTGTTTCCCTCCCATAGATGTTTTCTCATTGCTGCATTCGTTCGCCTTCGCCTTGCATATCTCGCATTCCCCCTCACCTCTCACCCTATTCGGCCCTGGGTTCCTTCGCCAAAACGCCCACTACGCCCGTGACGCCGAACATACGCTTTCTTGTGTTGCCCGATTATATCGCCATGGACGTTCCCTAGTACATCCACCACCCAGACATCTCACACCCACACACCCACATTCAATCACCACCACCCCCACTCGACGTCCCCCACCTTTCGTGCTCTTCGTTCGACTTGTTTTTTATATATAGCTCACGTTCTGCTGTACCATCATCGTTTTGCTGCCCACCCTCTGGAGTAGCGATGGGGCCACTTGGCTACTTAGCACTATCGTTATGTACCTCGTTCGATATAGACGTGCTCTTGCTTGCCAACAGGTTGGCTCTCGATTGAAATTCTCGTTGCCTTGGCTAAGGGGTTGAGGATTGGTTAGACCCGTGCTGGCAGTGCCAAAGTGGCGGGCTGAGATCGCCACTAATGTTTTAGCGCACAAAGTGGATAGGTTTCTCCCCACCCCTTCTGATGGGGTGGACGATTTGGGTTTGGACCCGTCGGCGGCGCAGGGTGGGTGAGAGAATGATGTCTCTTCGCGATTTCATGATACATAGATGCAGGTTACATGTGTACATGAAGTCGGAAGCGCGAGTTTATGAGTGGCGTGAGTATGGGGGAGTGTTCTCGTTCCTCGCACTGGGACCGCAGAGGACGGCGCCAAACTGTAGACCGGGTGGGAGAAGTAAGGGGAAAGTGGCGGTCGCAAGCGCTGCTAGGAACGATTGGCTGGGAATGGGGGTTGATGCTGCGGTAAATGTCCAAGCACCATTGGGATGATTGGAGCTCAGGCGGCCGTCGTTGGTTCCCAGAGAGTTGTGATGATGGTCGCCTGAATTGAAAACAAGTTGATGGTGGTGTGTTGAGGAGATGGGCGATGCATGTACTTTAGGCGTGGTCGACCAACAGACCACAACTTATCCGAGGCCGCAAGGTGGGTCGGGATGAGGAATGCAGCGGGCCCGGGAGCCGCAAGGATACTGAGCTCCTCGGTCTGACGGTCACTCCATCGCCGGCAACAAATTGATCCGGATTATTTTCCCAACGCTTTGGGCATAGCGTCTCTTTCCTTTCCGGGTATAGCGCGTTTCGATTATTACTTGGCTTATTTCCTGTAATTATTTTATTCGTTGATGTGCCTCGGTAACGGGAATCTGTTCGACGCCTGAGACTCGATTCCTGGTAGAAAAAGTTGCAAGCGTAAACTTCCAGTAGTTTTCTAGCACATTTCCCCCATCGTTGGACCGAGGTTGTTTGCCAGCCTCGGCCTGGGCACGATCGCAACCCGTCTCGTCTCGGCCAACGGATCGATGATGGAGCGCCCACTCCTTGCTGCTCACCACTTCCGCACGTTGCCCGCTTCCACCGCTGGACGAATCACTCGTTTTCTCGGATAGTACCCTAGAGGCGTAACCGAACCACCGCACACATCGCCCACAAGCCTCACTATTTCCGCCCCGTCACGACTTTCAACTCACCGCGAAACTTATCCCAAATGAGCCATCACTCCCTCAAGGACAGGGTCTCTTCCCACCCTGAAGAAACCGATGTTGTAGAGATCAAGAAAGCTCTCGCGACCTCCGGCGCAGACAAGGAACTCGCTGCGTCGTCCACCGCGAGTAGGTCGTCGTACCTTCTCCTACGTGTCGGTCCCCACTCACATTTACCCCCTTTCCAAGTCCCTCCGATTGCATGCTACTGCCTGGCTTCAATCCTAATGACCCTCGTGAATAAGGTCCCCCAACTTGTACTCTTGCACCGATGCAAGAGATTGACCGACCCTTAGTTTGTCGTTTCAGGTCAAAACTTCTCCATGAACTTTCTCCTACTGTGCATCCAGTCGACTGTTTGCTGCGTTTGTGTGTCCTTCGTCAAGAAACTGGGAATAATATCCTTCCGAGATTTCGACGTTCAAGATGCTAAGCAGTGGTTTCCGATCAGTTTCTTGCTTGTCAGTGTCATTTACACCGGGTCAAAAAGCTTGGTGAGCTCTCTCGCTTATCTAGGTCCCAGAACACCGTTGAGCGACCGTACAGCAATACCTCAGCATCCCCGTCTACACGATATTCAAGAACCTCACGATTATATTGATTGTATGCCCCTCTTTAACCCCGTGGTTATTCCATATCTAAGGCCCCGACAGGCGTACGGAGAGGTCATTTGGTTCGGCGGCCGCGTAACTGGCTTGACCCTTGTGTCCTTCTTCTTTATGGTGCGTTGGTGGACACCTGTGCGGACTATTTAAGGCGCTAACCCGCACAGGTAGGTCTTCTCTTCCATCATTGCCGCCACGGCAGATGTTTCGACCACTGGTGATCTTGAAGGTGCAAGTTCTGTGTTAATCGACCTTCCCCATGTCACCAGTGTCGTAAGGAACTTAAACGTCGGCTACTTCTGGATGATGGTCAATTGCGCTACCAGCGCCGCCTATGTATTCGCACCCGTTGTCATCACCGTAACTCTCTGACCCCGTGTTTATGTAGGTGCTCGCGATGCGCAAACGGATAAAATCCACCGGATTCTCTGACTGGGATTCTATGTTTTACAATAATCTGCTCTCCATTCCGGTTCTGGCCATCTTTTCAATCATCGTCGAGGACTGGGGTTCTGAAAACCTCACCCGAAACTTGTGAGTTTGTCCGAGTCGTTACGGAGGACGAGACCGATGAGACATCTCTAGCCCTCCAGAGACCCGCAACCTTCTTCTGTTTGCAATCGCCTTCTCCGGGGCCGCAGCCGTTGGCATTTCTTACACCACCGCCTGGTGTGTTCGAGTCACGAGTAGTACGACGTATAGGTTTGTCGTAAGCCCCCTCTCCCGGTGGCCTCTCGTCGCTCACCTGAGATCAGCATGGTCGGGGCACTGAATAAACTGCCGATCGCGGCGTCTGGCATGATTTTCTTTGGTGACCCAGCTACCTTTGGATCTGTGTCGGCCGTGGCAATCGGGTTTTTTGCTGGAATTGTATACGCGGTGGCTAAGAACAACCAGAAGAAAGCTGAGGGTGCTCGTGCGCAGGCAGACGCGATCCTTCCACTGACGACGATGGCGACGAGGAAGCCATAGCGCTTGCTAGATTACGTAGACTCTGATCGATGATCAGTCGAGGGTTGCGTGTAGGCCCGGACATTCCAGAGGGAAACTGTACATACCAATCGCCAGCCAACGGAATCCCATACATTTACAGATATCTTGCACGTGTGCGTGAGACCCTCGGGATCCCATCGCCAGTTCCAAGTCTCTGATTCCGATCCCACAACAACTCTTTGTTCAAAACCACCAGGATGCCATCTTCACAGATGCTCCATCCTCCCAGGCTAGCTCCAATATTTGCCACCTCGCCCAGTGCACCGGGAACCCCGGTGCACTCCATCCAGACTGTGCGGAGAAAAGCTGCCGGTCATTCTGGCCCATTGACCAAGATCCTCGTTGCAAACAGAGGAGTAAGTCCCCCACAGTCTTCCAGAACGGCCCAAATTGACGGAATCTACCCCAGGAAATCGCGATTCGCGTTTTTCGCACAGCTCATGAGCTGGCTATGCATACCGTTGCTATCTACTCCTTCGAAGATCGCCTATCAGCCCATCGCCAGAAGGTCCGCATATTTACCGTTGTTTATCGGCGAAGTGCATTTTAACCCACAAATGCAAACCTGCAGGCGGATGAGGCTTATCAAGTGGGGAAAGGCCTCACTCCAGTTGCGGCGTATCTCGCCCAGGATGACATAATTAGCATCGCCTTGGAACATGGTGTAGACATGATCCATCCGGGGTACGTTATACCCGTGTGACCGACTCCGGGTCTTCATTCTTTATCATAGATATGGCTTCCTCTCTGAAAACGCGCAATTCGCACGGAAGGTGGAACAAGCTGGACTTGCGTTCGTCGGGCCTTCACCGGAGGTTATTGATTCACTCGGAGATAAGACCAAGGCCCGAGACATTGGTCCGTATGGCTAAGCGTCCCCTTGGCTTGGTACTGATCCTGTTTTTCACAGCAATCAAGGTTGGAGTTCCCGTAGTTCCAGGAACTCCCGGACCCGTCGCTGCATATACAGAAGCGGAGGCTTTTATCAAAGAATACGGGTTCCCCGGTGTGTCCCTCCCCACGGACTGTCCGCTTTTTAAGTGCGCTGAACTCAGCGATAGTCATCATCAAGGCGGCGATGGGTGGAGGAGGTCGCGGTATGAGGGTTGTCCGTGAACAATCCGAGCTTCAAGACGCGTTCCAGCGTGCAGTGAGCGAAGCGAAATCCGCTTTCGGCGATGGGACAGTGTTCGTCGAACGGTTCCTCGAACGACCTCGCCACATCGAGGTGCAGCTGTTGGCCGACGCGCAAGGCAACACCATCCACTTGTTCGAACGCGACTGTTCTGTTCAGAGGAGACATCAGAAAGTCGTGGAGGTAGCGCCTGCGACACACCTCCCCGAAGAAGTCAGGCAAAGCATCCTCTCCGACGCTATCAAACTTGCAAAGAGTGTCGGTTATCGGAACGCCGGAACTGCAGAGTTCTTGGTGGACCAGATGGGTCGTCACTACTTCATCGAGATAAATCCGAGGATCCAGGTTGAACACACCATCACTGGTACGTAACCCCCACAACATTCGCTTCTATGCCAAATTCAGCTGTTTTTTCGCAGAGGAGATTACTGGCATAGATGTCGTGGCCGCTCAGATTCAGATTGCTGCTGGGGCCACTTTACCTCAACTTGGGTTGACCCAGGAGGCCATTTCGAAGAGAGGGTTTGCGATACAGTGCCGAGTCACGACGGAAGATCCTGCTACAAATTTCCAGCCCGATATGGGAAAGATCGAGGTTTACCGCAGCGCGGGTGGGAATGGCGTACGGTTGGATGCTAGCTCCGGTTTCGCTGGTGCCCAAATCACGGCAAGCCCGCCTTCCCTATCAGATCTTATGGCAGCTGCAATTGACCTTGGTGGCACCAGCCCCACTACGACAGTCTTCTCGTCAAGGTTTCCGTCAGTGGGACAACATACGAAGTTGCCCGACGGAAGATGCTCCGAGCGTTGGTGGAATTCCGTATTAGGGGTGTCAAGGTTCGTTCATTGTGTCTGGTCCTCCTTGGCTTCCGCCTCTTACTCACGCATCCGTAGACCAACATCCCGTTCCTGTTCCGCCTCCTTACTCACGACGTTTTTATTGGGGGGAAGACATGGACCACAGTGAGCGATTACTCTTCAAAAAAAAACGGGAACGTCGGTTAAGCCTACCCCTAGTTCATCGATGACACACCAGAGCTTTTCAAGCTCGTTCAGACCCAAAACCGTGCGCAAAAGTTGTTGGCATACTTGGGAGATTTGGCTGTGAATGGGAGTTCCATCAAAGGACAGACCGTGAGCCTACCAATGCGGCAACAGTGGCACCAGCTGACCTTTTTTCTCTCCTAGGGTGAGCCTGGTCTGAAAGACGAAATTGTCATTCCCACGTTCCAGAACAGAGAAGACGAGGCGGGTCCACCGTTGGATGCATCGTTACCGTGCGAAGTCGGTTGGCGAAATATTATCGTCCAGTCCGGCCCCGAAGCTTTTGCTAAGGCGGTTCGCGAATACCCTGGAGTTCTTATCATGGACACCACATGGAGAGATGCTCACCAGTCTCTCCTGGCCACCCGCCTTAGAACCATTGACATGGTCAATATCGCCAAGGAAACTAGCTATGCCCTCGCAAATGCATACAGTCTCGAGTGCTGGGGTGGTGCAACTTTCGACGTCGCTATGCGATTCCTGTACGAAGACCCATGGGAGCGGCTGGTAAGGTGTTGGGGTGCATCTCAATCTTTTGCTGATGTCATTTTTATCAAGCGCACGTTGAGAAAATTGGTCCCCAACATTCCCTTGCAAGCACTGGTTCGCGGTGCCAACGGTGTCGGTTATACGAGTTACCCGTGAGTAGGACGTTGCCATACAACCCCCATAAACCTAAAACCCTACAGTGATAATGCCATATACGATTTTTCGAAGAAGGCTGTTGAGAACGGTTTGGATATCTTCAGGGTTTTCGATTCGTTGAACTACATAGAAAACGTAAGAGCCTGCACTCCTCTTTCCGTGTGGAACTCACGCAGCACCATAGATGAGACTTGGTATCGATGCAGCGAAAAGAGCGGGGGGTGTCGTTGAAGCCGCCGTTTGTTACTCCGGTGATATCGCGAACCCCAAGAAAACCAAGTACACACTCCAGTACTACTTGGACTTTATCGACCAGCTCGTCACAGAAGGGATCCACGTGTTGGGAATCAAAGATATGGCGGGTTTACTGAAACCCCAGGCTGCCAAGATGTACGGTCACATTTTGCGAGGGGATACTCATCTTTCTTACCACCCTCCAGCTTGATTGGAGCAATCCGTGAGAAGTATCCTGATCTGCCCGTTCACGTCCATTCCCACGATACTGCCGGTATCTCGACTGCGACAATGCTCGCCGCTGCGGCCGCAGGGGCGGATGTTGTGGATGTTGCTATTGACAGTGAGCGGTCTTGACTACCGCAATTTGGAACCCACTGACTCCCGTCAGGTATGTCGGGCTTGACCTCGCAACCTCCCATGGGTGCCGTCACAACTGCGCTCGAACAGACCGGCCTCGGAACTGGGATCAAATATAGTGATATCCAAGCCCTCAACCTCTACTGGAGTCAAGTAAGGATGTTGTACGGTTGTTTCGAGGCGAACGTACGGGCGTCGGACTCCAGCGTTTTCGACCACGAGATGCCAGGCGGGCAGTACACGAACCTGATGGTAGGAAATTCCTTGAACAGTAACTCTCCCAGCTCATATAGCTCCACAGTTCCAAGCTTCACAACTTGGATTGGGCACCCAGTGGACGGGTAAGGGAGACTGCCATTACCCCGTTCATTCTTTTCTAACGGGTAAGCGTAGAGATTAAGAGGAAGTACATCGAAGCAAACGAACTCGTGGGTCATCTACTCCGTCACTTTTTCCTCTTATTGAGAAAACGTTGCTAGTGCGGCGACATTATCAAGGTAATGTCCCATGGGGCAAGCTCAAGTAACCCTTTTGAATTACGATCCTTTCCCAGGTCACCCCGTCATCAAAGGTCGTCGGAGATTTCGCCCAATGGATGACTTCCAATTCTTTCTCAAAGCAAGACGTCCTCGATCGCGCGGAACAGTTAGACTTCCCTTCATCTGTGGTGGAGTTCTTCCAGGGTTATCTTGGCCAGCCTGTGGGCGGGTTCCCTGAACCTCTCCGCTCCCATATCATCAGGAATAATCCCAAGATTGATGGGCGTCCAGGTGCTTCCCTCCAAGCACTGGAGTTCAAGAAGATCAAGGCAGAGCTTCGAAGCAAGTTCGGAAAGCACATCAACGATTCCGACGTGACATCATATGTGATGTATCCGAAGGTCAAGGCACTTCCAATGTGCGTTCAAGGGGATACGTGTTGACACCACCCCCAGGTCTTTGAGGAGTATCAAGGATTTGTCCAAAGATTCGGCGATTTGAGGTAATTGAGTCACATCCCCGACCCACCATACGCCAAATTCACAGTAATTTGCCAGCGTGATCCCAACTCGGTACTTCTTAGGGCGTCCGGATATTGGAGAAGAGATGCACATTTCGATCGAGAAGGGGAAGACCCTCATTATCCGCTTGATGGCTGTCGGTCCGGTAGTCGAAGGCCAAGCCCAACGAGATGTTTGGTTTGAAGTCAATGGCGAGGTTCGCGCTTCTATTCTACTCACTGACGAACACTTGAGGTACTCAGAACGCGTAGGTTCGGGCTGTCTCCGTCGAGGACAAGAACGCTGCCGTAGAAACCGTCTCGCGAGAGAAAGCCACCAATGACCCAGGGTCTGTTGGCGCCCCCATGTCTGGAGTTGTCGTTGAGGTCAGGGTGAAGGAGGGTCAGGAACTCATGAAGGGTGACCCACTCTGTGGTAAGGTCCTTTGGTCCCGTGACGATCTTGCGTTGACATGTACCCCTCGTGCACCGTCAGTTCTGAGCGCAATGAAGGTGAGGACTTCCCGCCCCCAGGTAAGCACATCCTGACAGCCGAATTCAGATGGAGTCTGCCGTCTCTGCCCCGGTATCTGGGCACGTCAAAAGAGTGCTCGTTCACGAAGGTGAGTCGTTCGTGATGCTCCCGGGCGGTTATTTCTAACGTGTTTCAAGGCGACTCGCTCAACCAGGGCGACCTCGTGGTCGAGATCGTTCACTGAAGCTACATGTTTCTAGGTCTGTATGTACGGTAGAAGAAAGTAGGGTCAGCCTTTAGTTCGCCAGAATTGTGATTGTGCGCTCGTGATCGGTGATCGGCGCCGGTGATCGCCCGCCTTCGTCAAATGTCGCGACATCGTCGTTCTGAGGGCAATAAAGGGGGTGGTAGAAGGGCAGAGAACAACAAAATTTACGCCCACCCCATCCCTTTTACCTTTTCCCGGACATACATTACTCTTGGGTTATCCCGGCAGATCGTTCTCAATCCCTGTTGCGAGGGTCATTGGGATCCCCTCACGAGATCTGTGTGGGTAACCAACCCGAAGGACTCGACAATGCTGTGGCAGAGAGGTTTCTTTGGAAAAGGCAACCTTTCAAGGAGCGAGCCGTCCTGGTTTTCAAGGC
>Ga0307516_10003374_pt1 | contig 20612 bp, 21 predicted proteins | sample 19_EM_MG_FD_203310 | JGI IMG/M metagenome (GOLD analysis project Ga0307516, IMG submission 203310) | Populus trichocarpa ectomycorrhiza microbial communities from riparian zone in the Pacific Northwest, United States - 19_EM | ecosystem: Host-associated > Plants > Roots > Unclassified | place...
CGCATCAGCGACGATGCCTTGACGCAGCTGAAGGGTTTCGAGTTTCCCGGCAACGTGCGCCAGCTCGAGAACCTCTGTCACTGGTTGACGGTGATGGCGCCGGCGCAGCTGATCGAAGGCAAGGATTTGCCGGTCGAGCTGATTGCCCGCGCGCCAGGGTCGGAAGCCCCCGCCGAGCGGGTGACGACGGCAGCCATTGCGCCGGTGACCGAAGCGGCTCGCACCGCCGATCCGGTCGACGTGGCCAATGCACCCGTGGCGGCCGCGGTGGGTCCCTCGGAGGCCCGTTGGCTCAGCGACCTGGAAGTCGAGGCGCGGCGCCGGCTCGAAGCCGGCCAGACCGATGTGTGGGACGGCCTGACGCGTGAGTTCGAGGCCCGCATGATCCGTACCGCGCTCGGCATCACCCGCGGCCGCCGCATCGAGGCGGCGCAGAAGCTGGGCATCGGCCGCAACACCATCACCCGCAAGATCCAGGAGCTCGGGCTGGACGACTGATTGGGCCCGGCGATGCCCGCAGACTGGGCGGGTTGAATCGTGGCCCGGCCGATGCGAATCGGCCCGCCATGACACACTGCGAACGATGTCGACGACATCGCTCTACGCCATCTGCGTGCTGATCTGGGGCACGACCTGGTTCGCCATCACCGCCCAAATCGACGCCGTGGCGCCGGAGGTCGGCGTTGCGCTGCGCTTCGGCATGGCCGCAGCGATTCTGCTGGGCTACAGCCGCTGGCGCCGGCTCGAACTGCGCTTCACGCCGCGCCTGCATGCGATGTTCGCGCTACAGGGACTGACGGGGCTGTGCGCCAGCTACATCTGCATCTACCACGCTGAACGCTTCGTCGTCAGCGGCGTCGTGGCGGTGGGTTATGCCACCTCGCCGCTGATCGGGATGCTGTCGGCGCGTGTGTTCCTTGGCACTCCGATGTCACGCCGGGTGGCCGCAGGTGGTTCGCTAGGCCTGGCCGGCGTGGCGCTGATCTTTGCCCATGAGTTCGGTCGCCTCGGCGCGTCGCCTGAGGTGGTGCTGGGGGCGGCGCTGACGGCCGCCGCCGTCTTGCTGTCGTCGGTGTCGACCATCGCGTCGGCGCGCTACCAGCGCGAGGGCATCAGCGGCTGGTCGCCGCTGGGCTGGGCGATGGCTTACGGCGCGCTCGGTTCGGTGATCGCAGCGTTGGTGGCAGGTCGGTCGTGGCAGATCGCCTGGAGCGGGCCGTTCGTGGCCTCGCTGGCCTACCTGACGCTGGCCGGCTCGGTGGTCACCTTCGGCGCGTTCTACACACTGGTGCACCGCATCGGCCCAGCGCGGGCCGGCTACATCGGCGTGTTGACGCCGGTGGTTGCGCTGGTCGTCTCGTCGTGGCTTGAAGGCTTCACCTGGACCGGCGAAACCATGGCCGGCGTGGCGTTGGCGATTGCCGGCAATGTGCTGGCCATGTGGACGCCGCGGCCTGCGTCGGCCACGGCATCGGTTCAGACCAGCGAGAGCTCGACCACCACCGGCGCGTGATCGCTGGGCCGCTCGTTCTTGCGCGGCAGCTTGTCGATCGTGCAGGCCGCCACGCGCGGCTTCAGCGCTTCGCTGACCAGGATATGGTCGATGCGCAGCCCCTGGTTCTTGCGGAAGCGCAACTCGCGGTAGTCCCACCAGCTCCAGCTCTTGGGCGGTTGCTCGAAGAGCCGGAAGGCGTCGTGCAGCCCCAGGCCGAGCAGGCCCTTGAAGTGGCCGCGCTCTTCGTCGGTGCAGTGGATCTGGCCGGCCCAGGCGACCGGGTCGTAGACGTCGCAATCTTCCGGTGCGATGTTGAAGTCGCCCATCAGCACCAGTTGCGGATGCTCGATCAGCTCGGCGCGTAGCCACTCGCGCAGCGCGTCCAACCAGGCCATCTTGTAAACGAACTTCTCGCTGCCAGGCGCCTGGCCATTCGGGAAGTAGCCACCGACCACGCGGATGCCCGCCAGCGTGCCAGCGATTACGCGGGCCTGCTCGTCGCCGTGGTTGGGAATGTTCTTCACCACCTTGTCGGCCAGCGTGCCACGCGTCAGCAGCGCGACGCCGTTGTAGGTCTTCTGGCCGTGGAAGACCACGTGATAACCGGCGGCCTCGATTTCGGCTTTGGGAAACTTGTCGTCGGTGAGCTTGGTTTCCTGCAGCACCAGCGCATCCACCGGATTGGCCGTCAGCCAATCCAGCAGTTGGGGCAGGCGCACGGCCAGCGAGTTGACGTTCCAGGTGGCGAGTTTCAAGGCGACCTCTCGGTGGTGGGTCGCCGATGCTACAAGACCAGCCTGTCGAAGCGGCGGTTCAGTTCAGCACCAACTCCGCAATCTCATCCCAGGTCCCGGCCGGCCAACCGCCCCGCACTTCCTTGACCAGCTCGCCATTTCGGTTCAGCAGCAGCGTCGTCGGTTGGCGGACCGGCATGTCGCCCAGGCTGTCGCGGTGCGTCGGGTCGTGGCGCCAGACCAGCTTCATCTGAGGCGACGGGGGCGACACCGCGTCGAGCACTCGCTCGTAGGCCTTGAAGTCGGCCATGCGAGCGTCCTGGTTGACGGCGACGATCACGAATGGCCGACCGCTCCAGCCCGCGAGGTTGCGGCGCAGCTCGGGCAGCCGGTCCAGGCAGACCGGGCAGTCGGTGGACCACAGATAAACCAGCACCACCTGGCCGCGCCATTGCGCCAGGTCCAGCGCCTCGCCCCGCGAGGTGTGACCGCTGAGCGTGGGCTGTGCCACGGGCTGGTCGGGCTGGGCCTGGGCAGCGTCGGCCGACGTGCTCAGCAGCAGAGGGAGCAGAAGGGAAAGCGTGAGCGTCTTGAGGGTCATGAGCGATTCCAGGAGTCGGCTGTGTCGCCGCCTGAATTCGTCGCCCGCCCCGTGCGCCCCTTACAGCCGTCGGGGTCGATCGGCTGCAGGATTTCACATCTTCAGACGTGGAACCACGCGGCCACGCCGACCGCAATCCCCAGCCCGCCCAAGCCCAGCGTGGCCCATTCGAGCCAGCGGCGCTTGGTCAGCAGCGCGATCGCGGCCATCGCGATCGAGATCTGCAGTGCGGTGGTGGCTTGGGCCCAGCGGTGGTGCTGGTGCATCTGCGCTTCGCTGGCCTCGTCCCGCTCGTGCGACTCGGCGTCAAGCTCTTCGGCCTTCTTCTTGATCTCGTTCTTCTCGGTCTCGTAGCGGTCGATCCTGGCCTGGTAGGCGGCCCGCTTGTCTTCGGGCGCCAGGTCGCGCGCGAACTCGGCCAGCGACTGCTTGGTGCTCTTGGACTGGAAGTAGCTCCACTGGTTGGCCGCCTCGGTCTTCTTGATCGCCGCTTCGTTCTTCAACAAACCGGCGTTGGCCTGCGTCGCGCCGCCCTGGTACGAGAACAGCGCGCCGACGGTGGCGAGGATCGCGGTCATCACCGCCAGCTGGCCGGCCATGCCGTCGGGGTCGTGCTGGGCCGCATGCTCCAGCTCATGGTCATGCGGGCCGTGGACGTGAAAGCCGTGTCCGGACATGGATGTTCAGCTCCTGAGCGCCAGGCGCCGGTAGGTGACGAATGAAAAGTGGAAATCGTTCGGCGACGCGGCGACGTGGCGCTCACGCTCCACCTCTGCGAAAGCGTCGCGGGCGAAATCAGGGAAGTGCGCGTCGCCTTCGTAGTCGCGCTCGATCTCGGTCAGCATCAGCTCGTCGGCCAGCGGCAACGCCTCGCGGTAGATCTGCTCGCCGCCGATCACGAACACGCGCGCCGGCTTGTCCTGCCGTGCCACGGCCAGTGCGGCATCGAGGTCGGCGACCACTGTCAAGCCAGGCGCGTTCAAGCGCGTCTGCCGCGTCAGTACGATGTTATGCCGGCCGGGCAGTGGGCGAAATCGCTCGGGCAATGAGTCCCAGGTCTTGCGCCCCATGATGACCGGCGCACCCATCGTCATGGCGCGGAAGTGCTTCATGTCCTCTGGCAAGTGCCACAGCAGCATGTTGTCGCGCCCGATCGCGCCGTTGCGGGCCACGCCCGCGATGAGCGTCAGCAACATGGTGGTCATCAGACCGCAACAGGCGCCTTGATTGGCGCATGGTGCTGGTAGTCGAGCACTTCGAAGTCGTCGTACTCGTAGTCGAAGATCGACGCCGGCTTGCGGCGGATGTTCAGCACCGGGTAGGGCAGGGGCGTGCGGTCCAGCTGCGTTTTCACCTGCTCGACGTGGTTGTCGTAGATGTGGCAGTCGCCACCAGTCCAGATGAAATCGCCCACGTCGAGGTCACATTGCTGCGCCAGCATGTGGGTCAGCAAGGCGTAGCTGGCGATGTTGAACGGCACCCCGAGAAAGATGTCGGCGCTGCGCTGGTAGAGCTGGCAGCTCAGCTTGCCCCGAGCCGAAGGCGAGTCACCGGGGGCGACATAGAACTGGAAGAACGCGTGGCACGGCATCAGCGCCATCTTCGGCAGGTCGGCCACGTTCCACGCACTCACGATGATGCGGCGCGAGTCGGGGCTGGTCTTCAGTTGTTTGACGACCTCGGCGATCTGGTCAATGTGGCCACCATCGGGCGTCGGCCAGCTGCGCCACTGCACGCCGTAAACCGGGCCCAGGCCGCCATCGTCGCGGGCCCACTCGTCCCAGATCGTGCAGCCGCGCTCCTGCAGCCATTTGACGTTCGAGTCGCCGCGCAGGAACCACAGCAGTTCCAGGATGATCGATTTCAGGTGCACCTTCTTGGTCGTCACCAGCGGGAAGCCTTCACTCAGGTCGAAGCGCATCTGATGGCCGAACACGCTGCGCGTGCCGGTGCCGGTGCGGTCGCCCTTGGCCACGCCCGTCTCGAAGACGTGGCGCATGAAATCTTCATACTGGGAACGGACGGGGCGCGAGGTCATGGCCCGATTTTACGAGCCGGGGTGAGTCCCGTCCGGACCGGGGTCAGGAAGCCTTTTGCGGTTCGCGCAGGAAGATCTCGACCCGCCGGTTGCGTGCACGACCTTCGTTGGTGTTGTTGTCGGCGATCGGCTGGCGTGCGCCGACGCCGGAGACTTCAACGCGCTGCTCGCTGACACCACGGGCTTCCAGGTACTCGCGCACGCTGCGCGCCCGGTCGACCGACAGCGGGTCATTCACGGCGTCGGTGCCGGTGCTGTCGGTGTGGCCGACGATGCGCACATTCATCGAATGGTCCAGGCCCTGTGCGAACTGGTCGAGCACCGGGCGCAGTTCGGGCTTGATGTCGGCGCGGCCGGAGTCGAACGAGATGTCGCTCGGCACGTTGACCTTCAGCTGGTTGTCGGCCGTGCGGTCGACGGTCACGCCGGTGCCTTGCGTCGCCTTCTCCATCGCCTTGCGCTTGTCTTCCATGCGCTTGGACCAGAGGTTGCCGGCGACGGCGCCCAGCGCGCCGCCCACGACGGCGCCGGTGCCGGCCTTGCCGCCGGTGCCCGAGCTGACCAACGCGCCGGTGACGGCGCCGATGCCTGCGCCTGCGGCAGTGCCCTTCTCACGTTCGCCCATGTTGCTGCAGCCGCTGGCCAGCACGGCGGTGGCGACGATCCAGGGCAGGTGGGGGTTGAAATGTTTCATGGCTTTTCTCCAATCGAACCAACGATGGGCAAAGCCTATGCCGCACGCAACGGCCCACCGATTCAAGATGAAACGGTTGATACCGTCAGCCCATCGTCTTCTTCGAGGCCGAACTGCATCGCGGCCAGGCGGGCATACAAACCGTCACGCTCGATCAGCTCGGCGTGCGTGCCCTGGTCGATGATGCGGCCGGCTTCCAGCACGACGATGCGGTCGGCCTTTTGCACCGTGGCCAGGCGGTGCGCGATGACCAACGTCGTCCGGTGCGCCATCGCCGCTTCGAGCGCCGCTTGCACCATGCGTTCGCTTTCGGCATCGAGTGCGCTGGTGGCCTCGTCCAGCAGCAGCAGCGGTGGGTTCTTCAAGATCGCGCGGGCGATGCTGATGCGTTGACGCTGCCCGCCGGACAGACGCACACCACGTTCACCGAGAAAGCTCTGGTAGCCGCCGGGCAGCGCGCTGATGAACTCATGTGCGAATGCGGCCTTGGCGGCGGCAATCACCTCGTCGTCGCTCGCCTCGGGCCGGCCGTAGCGGATGTTCTCCATCGCGCTGGCCGAGAAGATCACGCTGTCCTGCGGCACGATGCCGATGCGGTGGCGCAAGTCGCCAAGCGCCGCTTCGCGCACGTCGACACCATCGACCATCACGTGGCCCGCCTCGGCATCGTAGAAACGCAGCAGCAGCTGGAACACGGTGGTCTTGCCGGCCCCACTGGGACCGACCAGTGCAACTGTTTCGCCGGGCCGCACCTCGAGGTTGAGGTCCATCAACGCCGCCTGGTTTGGCCGCGACGGGTAGTGAAAGCGCACGCCTTGCAATTGCACCCGCGAGCCGCGCTCGGTGGGTGGCAGCGCCCGCGGCTTGGGCGGCTCGGCCACCGGCGAGTGGGCGGCCAGCAGCTCCATCAGTCGCTCGCTGGCACCGGCGGCGCGCAGCAGGTCGCCATAGACCTCGGACAGCACCGCGACCGAGCTGACGAGCACGATCACGTACAGCACCGTCTGGCCCAGGTGGCCGGCAGTGATGTCGCCGCGGATGACGGCCTGCGTGCCCTGGTACAGGCCCCACAGCAGCGCACCGAAGGTGGCGGTGATGATGAACGCGACCAGGATCGAGCGCACCAGCGTGCGCTTCTTCGCGGTGTCGAAAGCCGCCTCGGTGGACTGGTTGAATCGCTGGGCTTCGCGCTGCTCCTGTGTGTAGCTCTGCACCACCGGGACGGCATTCAGCACCTCGGCGGCGATGGCGCTCGAGTCGGCCACACGGTCCTGGCTGGCGCGGCTGAGCTTGCGCACGCGGCGGCCGAAGAAAAGCGCCGGCAGCACCACCAGCACCAGGATGCCGAGCACCTGGCCCATCACCAGCGGGTTGGTTGCGACCAGCATGCCCAGCGCGCCGATGCCCATCACCGCGTTGCGCAGGCCCATGCTGAGGCTGGAGCCGACGACAGTCTGCACGAGCGTTGTGTCGGTGGTCAGCCGGCTCAGCACCTCGCCGGTCGCGGTGGTTTCGAAGAACTCGGGGCTTTGGCGCACGACGTGCGCATAGACCGCGTTGCGCAGGTCGGCGGTGACCCGCTCGCCGAGCCAGGTGACCATGTAGAAGCGTGCCGCCGAGAACACGCCGAGGGCCGCGCCGACGGCGAACAAGGCGCCGAAATGTTCACGCAGCGCCATCAGCCGCTGGCCGGGCTCGGCGGCGACCAGACCCTCGTCGATCAAGGTCTTCAAGGCCACCGGCAGCACCAGCGTGGCCATGGCGGCCAGCACCATGAAGCTCAGGGCCAACACGATGCGGCCGCGGTAGGGGCGCAAAAACGGCCCCAGCCCGGACAACGAGCGGGGAGACGAGGCTTTGGGGCGTTCGATGGGGGCGGTCGACATATGGCGGGCAGTGTAGGCAATGGAAGTGACGGGGCGGTGCGCTGACCCGTCCCGGACGAGGCACCATGGAAAACCCTCACTAATTCAAGGCTATTCAATGACTGCCAACACAATCATTGCACAGGCAATTAAAGTGGCGGCATGAATCAAGACGACACCTGTTCCCGTGGCTTCTACGTTCCCGGCCAGTACCGGCCGGACCAGAGCGTGGGTTACCTGATGAAGCGGGTGCTGTCGTCGGTGCTGGCCCAGGCCGACGAGCGTCTGGCCTCGTTGGATTTGACGCACGCCCAGTGGCTGCCGCTGTTCAAGCTGGCCGCCAAGGAATGCCACACGGTGGCGGGCCTGGCGCGCGAGCTGGAGCTGGATCCGGGCGCGATGACGCGTTCGCTCGACCGGCTCGAAGCCAAGGGCCTGGTGCGCCGTGAACGATCGACCGAAGACCGTCGCGTCGTCAACCTGGTGATGACCGACGAAGGCCGCCAAGTGGCCCGCCAGGTGCCGCCGGTGATGGCCGAAGTGCTGAACAACCACCTGCAGGGTTTCAGCGAAGACGAATGGAAGCAGCTGATTGCGCTGTTGAGCCGCATGGTGGCCAACGGCGACGCGATGCGCCAACCCCCAGCAGCATGAAGGAGGCTGCGATGAAAAGACTGACTCTTCCCCACCTCTCGCTGCCGCGGCTGCCCTGGCCCGGCGTTGGCCAAACCGGCTTGACCGTGCTGGTCGCGCTCGCCTCGGCGGTCGTGCTGCTGGCCGGCTGTGCCACGCCCGGCGAGCCGACGGCCCGGCTGGCCGAGACCGTACCTGCCACGGTCGGTTTGAGCGACACCCCGAGTGCCGCCGCGCCTGCGCGCTGGTGGACGACGTTTGGCGACCCGCAACTCAGCGGCCTGGTCGACCAGGCGCTGCGTGATCAACCGAGCCTGGCCGTGGCGCAAGCCCGCGTTGCCCGCGCGCGTGCAGCTGCCGGCATCACCAAAGCGGCCGACGGCCCGCAAGCCAACTTGACTGTCGAAGCCTCGCGCCAGCGCTACACCGAAAACGGCCTGGTGCCGCCGCCGATCGCCGGCTCGATGCAGAACACCGGCACCGTTCAGGCGGGCTTGAGCTGGGGTCCGGACTGGTATGGCCAGCAGGCCGCAGCGCTGGCTTCTTCGCTGGGCCAGGCCCGCGCGGCGCAGGCCGACGCGGCGGTCGCGGCCAATGCGCTGGCCACCCAGGTGGCACGAGCCTACATCGGCCTGGCCCGCCTGCTCGCGCAGCGCGAGGTTGCGCAGCGCACGCTGGCGCAACGCGATGAATTGCGCTCGCTGACGCAGCAGCGCGTCGGCGCCGGCTTGGACACCCAGGTCGAGCTGGTGCAGGCCGATGCCGCATTGCCCGACACGCGGGCCCAGATCGAATCGCTCGACGAGCAGATCACGCTGGCTCGCCATCAGCTCGCGGCCTTGAGCGGCCAGGCGCCTAACGCCTTGGATTCGCTGACACCGACGATCGATCGCCTGGCCGCACAGGCCTTGCCGCCGTCCCTCGGCGCCGACCTGCTGGGCCGCCGGCCCGACGTGGTCGCGGCGCGCTGGCGCGTCGAGGCAGCCGGGCAGGACGTGAAGGTGGCCCGCACCCAGTTCTACCCGAACGTCAACCTGACGGCGTTCATCGGCTTCAACGCGATCGGGCTGGACCAGGTGCTCGAGTTCGGCAGCCGGCAGTTCGGCGTCACGCCGGCACTGCACCTGCCGTTGTTCGACGGCGGCCGTCTGCGTGCCCAGCTGACCGGTCGCGAGGCCGACCTGAACCTGGCGGTGGCGCAATACAACGCCACCGTGCTCGACGCGGTGCGCGAAGCCAGCGACGCCATCAGCTCGCTGCAGTCGCTGGTGCGCCAGCGCAAGGAACAAGCCGACGCACTGGCCGGTGCGCAGAAAGCCCATGACCTGGCGCTGCAGCGTTACCGCGCCGGCCTGGGCAGCTACCTGATCGTGCTGAACACCGAAAGCCAATGGCTGGCTCAGCGCCGCCAGGCGGTGGACCTGCAGGCACGCGAGATCGACACCGGCGTGGCGCTGCTGAAAGCGCTGGGCGGCGGCTGGGCGGATGACACGCAAGTCGTCGCCGCCAAGAATTGAAGAAGACAACCGATTTGAAAGAACACCATGAGTGACGCAGCTTCCGCACCCGCCGCCAACCCCGCCGGCCGCCGCCGCGGCTTGACCATCATCGCTGCGGCCGTGGCCGTGGCTGCCGCCGGCTGGGGCGGTTGGCACTGGCTGCATGGCCGCCACCACCAGACCACCGACAACGCCTACGTGGCCGGCAACGTGGTCCAGATCACGCCGCAAGTCAGCGGCACGGTAATCGCGATCCTGGCCGACGACAACGACGTCGTGAAGGCCGGCCAGGCACTGGTCAAGCTCGACACCGCCGACGCCAAGGTCGCCCTCGACCAGGCCGAAGCGCAATTGGCGCAGACCGTGCGCGAAGTGCGCGCGCTGTACGCCGGCAATGCGACGCTGAAGGCGCAGGTCGCCCTGCGCGAAGCCGACCTGGCCCGCGTGCAGGCCGACCTGGCTCGCGCGCAGGACGACGTGAACCGCCGCGCCCCGCTGGTGACCAGCGGCGCTGTCGGCAAGGAAGAGTTCCAGCACGCCACCGCACAGCTGGCTTCGGCCAAGAGCGCGCTGGCCGCCGCGCAATCGGCCGCCCTGGCCGCGAAAGAACAGCTGGCCACAGGCCAGGTGATGACCGACGGCACGAGCGTCGAGCAGCACCCGAACGTGCAGCGTGCTGCGGCGCGGGTGCGTGAAATGGCCCTGGCGCTCAAGCGTGATGAGCTGCCGGCGCCGATCGAGGGCCATGTCGCCAAGCGGGCGGTGCAACTGGGCCAGCGCGTGCAGGCCGGTGCACCGCTGATGACAGTGGTGGCACTCGACAAGCTGTGGGTTGACGCGAACTTCAAGGAGGGCCAGCTGGCCGACCTGCGCATCGGCCAGCCGGCTGAGCTGCAGGCCGATGTGTACGGGACCAAGGTGACCTACCACGGCAAGGTGGCGGGCCTGGGCGCCGGCACCGGCGCGGCCTTTTCGCTGCTGCCGGCGCAGAACGCCACCGGCAACTGGATCAAGATCGTCCAGCGCGTGCCGGTGCGCATTCAGCTCGACCCGCAAGAGCTGGTCGAGCACCCGCTGCGCGTCGGCCTGTCGATGGAGGTCAACGTCGACACCGGTGACCGCGGCGGCAAGACGCTGGCCGATGCGCCGCGCGCGCAGGCCGTGGCGGCGACGGCCGTCTACGAAGCGGTCGATCGCGAGATCGACGAGCGCATCCGCAGCATCGTGCGCGGCGGCTTGTCTGTCGCCCGTACGGCGCGTTTGCCGTCATGAGCAGCGCCGCCGCTTCCAACACGGCGGCCTCGGGCAGCGAAGCGGTGGCCAAGCCGGCGGCCGCGGTGCCGCCCAGCCCACCGCCGCCCCTGACCGGCACCGCGCTGGTGCTGGGCACGGTGTCGCTGTCGCTGGCGACCTTCATGAACGTGCTCGATTCGTCGATCGCCAACGTGTCGTTGCCCGCCATCGCCGGTGACCTGGGCGTCAGCCCGGGCCAGGGCACTTGGGTCATCACCAGCTTCGGTGTCGCGAACGCGATCTCGGTGCCGCTGACCGGCTGGCTGACGCAGCGCTTCGGTGCGGTGCGGCTGTTCACGATGAGCGTGCTGCTGTTCGTGCTGGCCTCCTGGCTGTGCGGTTTCGCGTCGTCGCTCGAGATGCTGGTCGGGTTCCGCGTCTTCCAGGGCCTGGTGGCGGGGCCGATGATCCCGTTGTCGCAGACCTTGCTGCTGTCGAGTTATCCGCGAGCCAAAGCGGGCACTGCGTTGGCACTGTGGGGCGTCACGACGCTGGTCGCGCCGGTGGTGGGGCCGCTGCTCGGTGGCTGGATCACCGACAACGTCTCGTGGCCGTGGATCTTCTACATCAACGTGCCGATCGGTCTGGCCGCCGCGGCCGTCACCTGGGGCATCTACAGGCAGCGCGAAACGCCGCGCCGCAAGCTGCCGATCGACACAGTGGGCCTGGGCTTGCTGGTGGTGTGGGTCGCTTCGCTGCAGCTGATGCTCGACAAGGGCAAGGAGCTGGACTGGTTCGCGTCGCCGCAGATCGTCTTGCTGGCCATCGTCGCGGTAGTCGCCTTCGCGGTCTTCGTCGTCTGGGAGTTGACAGATGCACACCCGGTGGTCGACCTGAGGCTGTTCAAGGGCCGCAACTTCGCCTTCGGCGCACTCGCGCTGTCGGTGGCCTACGGCCTCTTCTTCGGCAACGTGGTGCTGATGCCGCTGTGGCTGCAGCAGTGGATGGGCTACACGGCCACCAATGCCGGCATGGCACTGGCGCCGGTGGGCGTCTTCGCGATCCTGTTCTCCCCGCTGGTGGGTCGCAAGGTGTCGGTGTGGGACCCGCGCCGTATGGCCACGGGGGCGTTCATCGTCTTCGCGCTGGTGCTGTGGATGCGCTCGCAGTTCACGGTCCAGACCGACCTGATGCACGTGCTGGTGCCAACGCTGATCCAGGGGGCGGCGATGGCGTTCTTCTTCATTCCGTTGACGACCTTGACGCTGGCCGGCCTGGCGCCTGAGCGCATGCCGGCTGCGGCGGGCCTGAGCAACTTCGTGCGCATCACCGCCGGAGCGATGGGCACCTCGATCGCCACCACGTTGTGGGACGACCGGGCTGCGCTGCACCACGCGCATCTGACCGAGCCGCTGTCGAGCGGGCAGGGTGCTTTTGCCAACGTGCTGGCTTCGCTGCAGACGGCGGGCATGAGCGCACAGCAGGCGCTCGCCCAGGTCAACCGGCTGATCGACCAGCAGGCCTACACGCGGGCCGCCGACGACATCTTCTTCGGCTCGTCGATGCTGTTCCTGGCGCTGATCGCGTTGATCTGGTTCACCAAGCGGCCACCGAAGATCGGTGGCGGGGCGGCCGACGCCGGCGGCGCACATTGATCGACGCGCCTGAGGGCGCATACCCAAACCGATGAGCCGGCTTCAAGCCGGCTCGTCGGGTTCCGGTTCAGGCGCGGACAGAGTGGGTGGCAACCGCCCGCGGCGCGCCAGCGCCTCGCGCAACAGGAACTCCACCTGCGCGTTGGCGCTGCGCAGCTCCTGCGACGCGAGCCGCTCGATCTCGGCCCACAGCGCGGGGTCGATGCGCAGCGGATAGCTCTTCTTGCCGGGGCTGGCCATGCGGCAACCGGGCTCGCGTCAGTTGTACAGCGTGCCAGCGTTCAGGATCGGCTGCGTGTCCTTGTCCGAGCACAGCACGACCAGCAGGTTGCTGACCATCGCCGCCTTGCGTTCGTCGTCCAGCACGACGATCTCGCGTTCCGACAGACCCTTCAGTGCCGCCTCGACCATGCTGACGGCACCTTCGACGATCTTCTTGCGCGCGCTGATGATGGCTTCGGCCTGCTGCCGGCGCAGCATCACCTGGGCGATCTCGGGCGCGTAGGCCAGGTGCGTCAGCTTCGAGTCGAGCACCTCGACGCCGGCATCGGTGAAGCGCACCTGCAGCTCGGCCTTCAAAGCCGCGGCAACCTCGTCGATGCTGCCGCGCAGCGTGATCTCCTGGACATCCGGGTCCTCGCCGTGGTCGTAGGCGTACTGCGAGGTCACATGGCGCAACGCGGCCTCGGCCTGCACCTTGACGAACACTTCGTAGTCGTCGACCTCGAACACTGCCTGCGCCGTGTCGCGCACCCGCCAGACCACCGCAGCGGCGATTTCGACCGGGTTGCCCCGCTTGTCGTTGACCTTCTGCGCTGGCATGTTGAGGTTGCGTGCACGCAGCGAGATCTTGCGCCCCACATACAGCGGGTTGGCCCAGCGCAGGCCTTCGCTGCGGTCGGTCCCTTTGTACTCGCCGAACAGCAGCAAGATGGCCGCAGTGTTGGGCTGCAGCATGTACAGCCCCGCCAGCACCAACACACCGGTGACCAGCAGCAGCAATGTCACCAGCAGGCCGGGCAAGCCGGCCACCCCGCGGATCAGCGAGGCGACGCTGAGCACGATCAGCAGCACGCCGACGACCACCATCAAGTAGCCGTTGGCCGACGGATAGGCCCGCTCAACCCGTGAATCAGGACCCATGATGTGTCTCCGTTGAAATCAAAGTGATATCACTTTACGAACGATGGATCTTGCCGTCAAGAGAAGCAGCGGCCCACATCTGAGGCCGGCAGCGGGCGCTTAGGCTCGGCGCCAACGCCCTGAATCCGTCACGCCACCCTTGTAAACAAGCCTCAACCTGGCCCCAAAAAGGCCGATTTGTGTTCGAATTCTTCTACTGAATCACAGGAACCCGATGGTGGATTCGAGCGAGGCGCGCGAGAACCGCGATGCCCATCCGACATGGATGCAGAACCTGACCCAGCTGGCCAGCCGCGCCAGCCTGGGCTCGGCCTGGGCCTTCCAGATCGGGGTGGCGGTGATCGTGGCGCTGTGCGTCGCGACGATGCTGGTCTGGATGGACGGCAGTTCGTGGCCGGTCGCCATCGGCGCCGGGGCGATCGCGTTGCTGCCCGCGCTGGTGGCTGGTGGCGCGGCACTGCACCTGGCCCGTGCCTTGGCGCAGTCGTCAGTCCAACGCGAGTTGTTGATGGTCGACGACGAGCTGACCGGCGTCAGCAACCGCCGCCAGTTCCTGCGCCTGACCGAACGCGAATGGGCACGCTGCCGCCGCTACGGCGACGACGGCGCGCTGCTGCTGATCGATGCCGACCACTTGCGCCGCATCAACGACAGCATGGGCCAGCGCTGCGGCGATGCGATCCTGCTCGAAGTGACGCGCCGCGTGAACGCCACGCTGCGCCAGTCCGATCTGCTGGCCCGCTTCGGCGGTGCTGAGCTGGCGGTCTTCCTGCCGCACACCGACCCACTGGGCGCGCTCGACGCCGCCGAGCGGATCCGCCAACAGGTCGCTTCGGCGCCGTTCCGCTGGGAAAGCGCTCATGTGGTCGCTACCGTCAGCGTCGGCGTGGCCCACGTGCACATGGGCCAGGCCTCGCTCGACGGGCTGGTCCAAGACGCCGAATCGGCACTGCAAGCCGCCAAGGAAGCTGGCCGCAACTGCGTGCGTGCGACGCCGATCCAGCCCCGCCGCAGCGGCGAGACGCGCTCAGTAACTTCTTAGCCCCCACGCCCCTCCAGGGGGCTGCCCCCCAAGGGGGCTCGCGCAGCGGACCGGCACAGCCGGATCCGCGCACGCCACTTGAAGAGGCCCGAGCTTCGCCGGGCCAGGCGGCCGAGGAGCACCACCGACGGCCCGGGTTGTTCAGCCGAATCCTGCTTCTGACACCAGCCGCCGCAGCGCCAGCTCGGCGGCTTTTTCGTCTTCGGCCTCGACGCTGACCCGGTCCATGCCGCGCAGCCAGGTCAGCTGACGCTTGGCGAGCTGACGGGTGGCGGCTGAGCCGCGTTCCAGCAGCTCGGTGTGCAATGCATCGCCGCTCAGGCCGGCGTCGAGTGCCTCCCAGGCCTGGCGGTAGCCGACGCAGCGCATGCTGGGCAGGTTGGTGTGCAGGTCGCCGCGGGCCCGCAAGGCATGTACCTCGTCGAGAAAGCCTTGGGCCAGCATCTGGTCGAAGCGCTGGCCAATGCGGGCGTGCAGCCAGGGGCGGTCACGTGGTTCGAGTGCAAGCAGCCGGTGGCGAGGCAGGCCGGCAGGCACGTCGCCGCCGCGGGTGTGAAAGGTCGACAGTGGTTGGCCGGTGACGCGGAACACTTCGAGTGCACGCTGGATGCGCTGTGCATCGTTCGGCGCCAGGCGGGCGGCGGTGACCGGGTCGACATGGGCCAACTCGGTGTGCAGCGCGGGCCAGCCTTGCGCGGCGGCCTGGGTGTCCAGCGCGGCGCGCACCGCGGCATCGGCAGGGGGCAGGGCGTCGATGCCGTCGATCAGCGCCTTGAAGTACAGCATCGTGCCGCCGACCAGCAGCGGCAGCTTGCCGCGGGCGCGGATGTCGGCGATCAGCCGCTGCGCATCGGCCGCGAACTGCGCCGCTGAGTAGGCCTGCGCCGGGTCGAGGATGTCGATCAGGTGGTGCGGCGCGGCAGCGAGTTCCGCCGCTGTCGGCTTCGCGGTGCCGATGTCCATGCCGCGGTAGACCAGGGCCGAGTCGACGCTGACGATCTCCAGCGGCAGCTCGGTGGCGAGCTTCAACGCCAGCCCGGTCTTGCCCGAGGCGGTGGGCCCGGCCAGGCCGATCCAGTCGAGGGTGCTGTCCATCAGGTCGGCGCCAGTTCGAAGCGCTCGCCATCACGCTGCACCAGCGTCCAGGCGATCGTGGCGGTGACCAGCGCGAAGAACGCGAGGCCCAGGCCGAGCGGGCGAAGGGTGCCGTCCAGCGCCTGGCCCAACCACAGGCCGATGGCGACGGCCACCAGCGCGAGCATGAAGCCGGCAAGCGCAGACGCCACACCCGCCATCTTCGGAAAGGGCCCGACCGCACCGGCCTGACCGCAGGGCTGGTGGATGCCGTGGCCAAAGTTGTAGAGCCAATGCGCCAGCAGCACGCCAACCAGGCTGTGGCTGCCAGACAGCGCGAGGCCGGCCATGCCCAACCCGCCGGCCAACGTGAAGAAGCCAGCCAGCCGCACAGCGCCGGCCAGGCCGCGGCGCGCCAGCAGGCGGCGGCAGTAGAAGGTGGCTGCCATGTACGACAACGAGGCCGAGGCCATGGCCAAACCGAAGCCCCACGGCGACAAGCCCAGCACGCCGATGTAGACGAATGAAGAGCTGGCCAGCAGCAGGAACAGGCCGCCATAGGTAGCACTGACGAGCGCGGCCCAAGCGCGGAATGCAGGGTGACGCAACACGATGGCCGCACTGCGGGCCAACGGGCCGGGGTGCAGGGCGCGCGGGTCGCGTTCGCCGCAGGTTTCAGGTACACGCCAGGCGACGAATGCCAGCGTCAGCCCGGCGATCACCGCGACGGCACCCAGCGGTGCACGCCAGCCCGACACGGCGGTCAGCCAACCTCCCAGCAACGGCGAGGCCAGTGCGAGCACGCCCAGGCCGGTCAGCGCCCAGGTCATCACGTGCGCGCCTTGCCGCGGCTCGTACAGGTCGCGCACGATCGCGCGGGCGCAGACCACCGAGGCCGCGAGGCCCAGGCCCTGCAGCGCACGAAAGCCGATCAAGGCGTCGATGTGCGGGGCGTTCATCGCACCCAGGCTGGCCAAGGTGTGCAGTGCCAGGCCACCGAGCAACACCGGCTTGCGGCCGAATCGGTCTGACAATGGACCCATCACCAATTGGCCGAGGCCGAAGGCCAGCAGCACCAGCGACATCGTCAGCTGCGCCGCCGCCATCGGTGCCTTCAGCTCGCTGGCCAGCAACGGCAGCGCGGGCAAGTACAGGTCGGTGGTGACCGGCTGCAGCCCAAGCAGCAGCGCAATCGCCAAAGCGGCGACGGCTGGTGTCAGGTGCTGGTCACGAGCGGTCACTCGTCTTCGAGTTCGGCCTTCGCCATCTCGACGTCGAGCCGCTCCATCGCGTCCTTCGGGTCGCACTCGGCGGCGTCGGCGTACAACTTCTCGGCCTCGGCCATCTTCTTGTCGCCTTCGAGCATCACCAGCCCGTTGGCGTACTCGACCATCGCGATCGCGCTGGTCGGGTTCAGCTTCAGCGCTTCCTTGTACAGCTTCAGCCCGGTCGAGGCGTCGGCGCCTTGCGTCTTGCCGAGCAGTTTGCCGACCTTGTCGATCACCTCGGCGTGGAAGGCACCGAGCGCAATGTGCGCGTCGGCGTGCTTGGGTTGCAGCTTGATCGTCGTTTCCAGCGCGCCCTTGACCTTGCTGCCCAGCCCCTGCGCCAGCGCTTTGGCCACGCTGATGCCCTGGCTGTAGCGGCCCAGCGCGTAGGCCATGAAGTACCAGGCGTTGGCGTTCTTCGGGTCTTCCTTGGCCTGGGCTTCCGCGCGTTCGGCTACTTCGAGGAACAGCGCGAGCTTGTTCTTCTCGCTCTTTTCCAGGTAGTTGGCGTAGATCGCCTGGGCCTTGTTGGCCACTGTGATGCCGGCGCCGCCAGCCTTCAGGCCTGCTTCGGTGGCCTTCTGGAACTCACCAGCATGGAACAGCGCCCAGGCGGCCTGCACCGCCTCTTCCTTCGGCCAGGGTTCGGCGTCGCCGGTGTGAAGCCGGGCCCATTGCTTTTTCAGCGCGGCCGCTTCGTATGTGTAGTCGTCGGCGTCGTACGGAAAGGCGGTCCACTTGGCCATGGTTTGTCTCCTTGAAGGTTGGCTTGTTGTATTCAGACGGCGCGGTACGGGCCGGCCAGCTCGTTCAGGTGGTCACGCGCGGCCGGTTCGAGATAGGGCCCCAGCAGGCCCAGCACATGCCAGGCGCCGCGGGCCAGCGTGGCTGCGGCGCTTTCAGGTTCGAGCGCCTTGCGTGGCTCGCGCACGTACTCGTAGCTGAGCCAGTAGGTCAGCACCACCACCATCGAGGTGGCGACCACCGCGGCGTCGGGCCGCGCCAGGCGGATCGCGCTGCCGCGGGTCAGGCCGGCGAGCACGGCCTCAACCGCGCGGGTCTTGTTCTTCAGCACGAACTGGAAGTGTGTCTCGAGCCGGCGATTCTTGCTGAGCAGGTCGTTCAGGTCGCGGTAGAGAAAGCGCGAGCCCCAGATCAGCTCGAACAGCATGTGGAAGAAGAGCCACGCGTCCTCGACATTGCGCACGCCGTCGGCGGCGTTCAGCAGCTCGTTCAGCGCGGTTTCATAGCGGCCGAACAGCGCGTTGATCAGCTCGTCCTTGGCCGGGTAGTGGTAGTAAAGGTTGCCTGGGCTGATGCCCAGCTCGGCGGAGATCAGCGTGGTCGACACGTTGGGCTCGCCAAATCGGTTGAACAAATCGAGCGTGACCTCGAGGATGCGTTCGGCGGTGCGGCGGGGCTTCTTGGTCGGCATGGGTGACCACCAATCTAGCATCCCCACGCAGGCAAGGCCTTGGGGCCGCTCCCTACAATCCCGCCGCTGTCGACCGCCCACCTGTGCGTCGCCGGCTCACCAGGACCATCCATGCCAGCCGTTTCCTTCCAGGGTGTCGCCAAGACTTACTCGGGCGCCCGAGGCACCCTGCGGGCCCTCGACGGGGTCAGTTTCGACATCGAACGCGGCGAGTTCTTCGGCCTGCTCGGCCCCAATGGCGCCGGCAAGACCACGCTGATCAGCATCCTCGCCGGCCTGGCGCGCGCCACCGAAGGCCGTGTGTCGGTGATGGGCCACGACGTGATCGAACACTATGCCGACGCACGCCGCGCACTCGGCATCGTGCCGCAGGAGCTGGTGTTCGACCCCTTCTTCTCGGTGCGCGAGACCTTGCGCATCCAGAGCGGCTACTTCGGCGTCAAGAACAACGACGACTGGATCGACGAACTGCTCTCGGGCCTCGGCCTGGCCGACAAGGCGCAGGCCAACATGCGGCAGCTGTCGGGCGGCATGAAGCGCCGCGTGCTGGTGGCGCAGGCCTTGGTGCACCGGCCACCGGTGATCGTGCTGGACGAGCCGACCGCGGGGGTCGACGTCGAGCTGCGCCAGACGCTGTGGCAGTTCATCGCCAATTTGAACAAGCAAGGCCACACGGTGCTGCTCACCACGCACTACCTGGAAGAAGCCGAGGCGCTGTGCGGCCGCATCGCGATGCTGAAGCAAGGCCGTATCGTCGCGCTGGACCGCACCGCGAACCTGCTGGCCGCAACCGCTGGCAGCGTGCTGCGCTTCAAGACCGATGACGCACTGCCAGCGGACTTGGCAGCGCAGGCGCGCGTCACCGGGCGCATTGCGCAGGTGGCTGCGCACGACGCAGCCGGCGTCGAGCAGGTGCTGGCGCGGCTGCGCGCCGCCGACGTGAAGGTCGAAGACCTGGAGATCGGCCGCGCCGACCTGGAGGACGTGTTCTTGTCGATCATGCAGGGCAACCACACGGTGGCCGAGGAGGCCGCATGAGTGCCGTGATTGAACGCGGGGCACAGGGAGCGCGCCCATTGGCCGGTGCCCGCACGCTGTTCTACAAAGAGGTGCTGCGCTTCTGGAAGGTCGCTTTCCAGACAGTGGCTGCGCCGGTGCTGACGGCTGTGCTGTACCTGCTGATCTTCGGCCATGTGCTCGAAGACCATGTGAAGGTCTACGGCAGCATCGCCTACACCAGCTTCCTGATCCCGGGGCTGGTGATGATGAGCGTGCTGCAGAACTCGTTCGCCAACACCTCGTCCAGCCTGATCCAGAGCAAGATCACCGGCAACCTGGTGTTCCTGCTGGTCACGCCGCTGTCGCCGCTGGCCTGGTACGTGGCCTATGTCGGCGCATCGATGGTCCGCGGCTTGGCCGTCGGGTTGGGCGTGTTGGTCGCCACGCTATGGTTCGGGTCGCCGGGCTTCGCGCAGCCGGGGTGGATTCTGGCTTTTGCGCTGATGGGCTCGGCGCTGATGGGCTCGTTGGGCCTGATCGCGGGCTTGTGGGCCGAGAAGTTCGACCAGATGGCGATGTTCCAGAACTTCATCGTGATGCCGATGACCTTCCTCGCCGGCGTCTTCTACTCGGTGCATTCGCTGCCGTCGTTCTGGCAAGGCGTGAGCCAGCTGAACCCGTTCTTCTACATGGTCGACGGTTTCCGCCATGGCTTCTTCGGCGTCAGCGACGTGTCGCCGTGGCTCAGCCTCGGCGTGGTCGGCATCAGCTTCGTGGTCGTGGCCGGAATGACCTTGCGACTGCTGCAGACCGGCTACAAGCTGCGCCACTGAACGCGTGATCGAAGCGGGCCGAGCGCTGGGCCGCTCCCGAGCCGGTCCGCCATCCCCTCGGGGGATCGGTCGATGTACCCGTCGGGCGAGGGGCGACGTTTCTCGGCCGAGCGCTGGGCCGCTCCCGAGCCGGTCCGCCATCCCCTCGGGGGATCGGCCGATGTACCCGTCGGGCGAGGGGCTCCATGTTCTCAGGGATAATCCCGAGCACTATGTCCGCCCCCACCCCCGCCCAGGTCCGTGATTACATCGCCGCCGGTCTCGGCTGCGAGCATCTGGAAGTCGAGGGCGACGGCCGACATTTCTTCGCCACCATCGTCTCGACCGAGTTCGATGGCCTGCCCCGCGTGCGCCGCCACCAGCGCGTGTAC
>Ga0307516_10003375_pt1 | contig 20605 bp, 21 predicted proteins | sample 19_EM_MG_FD_203310 | JGI IMG/M metagenome (GOLD analysis project Ga0307516, IMG submission 203310) | Populus trichocarpa ectomycorrhiza microbial communities from riparian zone in the Pacific Northwest, United States - 19_EM | ecosystem: Host-associated > Plants > Roots > Unclassified | place...
ATGTCGGAAATCGCGGCGAGTCTCATCACAGGCTCCTTGCCAGGTCGATGGCTTGTTCGATGCGCTCCACGGCGTGGATTGTCAGCCCCTCGATCGGTTTTTTCGGCGCATTGGCCTTGGGCACCACGGCGACGGAAAAACCGAGCTTGGCCGCTTCCTTCAAACGTTCCTGGCCGCGCGGCGCGGGCCGCACTTCACCGGCCAGGCCGACTTCACCAAACGCGATGAAACCGCGCGGCAGCGGCTTGCCACGCAGGCTGCTCTGGATCGCGAGCATCACCGCCAGGTCGGCGGCGGGCTCGCTGATGCGCACGCCGCCGACCGCGTTGACGAACACGTCCTGGTCGTTCGAGGCGATGCCGGCGTGGCGGTGCAAGACCGCCAGCATCATCGCCAGCCGATCGCGCTCGATGCCTACGCTCAGGCGCCGCGGACTCGGCCCACCGGAATCGACCAGCGCCTGAATCTCCACGAGCAGCGGCCGTGTGCCTTCGAGCGTGACCAGCACACACGCGCCGGCCACCGGCTCGCCGTGCGTCGAAAGAAAGATCGCGCTCGGGTTCGACACGCCCTTCAGCCCCTTCTCGGTCATCGCGAACACACCGATCTCGTTGACCGCGCCGAAGCGGTTCTTGATCGCGCGCACCAGCCGGAAGCTCGAATGCGTGTCGCCCTCGAAGTACAGCACCGTGTCGACGATGTGCTCCAGCACACGCGGCCCGGCGAGCGCGCCTTCCTTTGTCACGTGGCCGACCAGGATGATCGTGGTGCCGGTGCTCTTGGCCAGCCGCGTGAGCTGGGCCGCGCATTCGCGCACCTGCGCCACCGAGCCGGGCGCGGACGAGAGCTGGTCGCTGTAGACGGTCTGGATCGAATCGATCACGCAGACGGCGGGCGCTTCCTGGTCGATCGTCGCGCTGATCTTTTCGAGCTGGATCTCGGCCAGCACGCGCACCTGCGAACTGCCGAGACCCAAACGGCGCGAGCGCAACGCCACTTGCGCGCCGCTTTCTTCACCGGTGACATACAGCGTCTTCATGTTGCGCGACAGCGAGTCGAGCGCCTGCAGCAGCAGCGTCGATTTGCCGATGCCCGGGTCGCCGCCGATCAGCACCACGCCGCCAGCGACGATGCCGCCGCCGAGCACGCGGTCGAGTTCGTCGATGCCGGTGGGCTGGCGGTCGACATCGCTGGCTTCGATCTCGGACAGCGTGGCGACCGGTTGGCTCGCGATCAGCCCGCGCGCCGAGGTGTTGTAGCGGTTCTTCGGCGTGCCTTCGGCCACCGATTCAACCAGGGTGTTCCAGGCTTCGCAGTTCGGGCACCGGCCGAGCCACTTCGGCGAGCTGCCGCCGCATTCGGTGCAGATGTAGATCGACTTGTCTTTGGCCATGCGGCGATTGTCGCCGCCGGTGCGTCAGGTGCGGCTCAGCGCCTCGATCGGCCGCCGCAGCGCACGCGCGAACGCGAACCACCCGGGCTCGAATTCGAGGCTCAGCGCAACGTCGTTCTCCGCCTCGATCAGCACGCGCGAATGGCGCGGCAGCGTCAGGCTCGCACCGGGCGGCAAGAAGTGATCCGTCAAGTCGTTCGAACGCGAGACCCAGGCCACGCCGCTCAGCACACGCAGGCGGGCCTGGCGCGGCCGCCACCAGGCCAGCAGCTCGCCGCGACACAGCTGAAGAGTGACAGAGGTGGAAGCCTGGAACATCGATTTCTCCTGAGTGCGACAAGGCGCTGGGTTATCGAGCTGAGCGCTGCGGGAACGTGTGCAGCCAGTGTTGGGCAAGCGGAGCGACCGCACCACATGCAGCGCTGCATCAACTGGGGCAGCACAGTCGCCGGCTGGCGCATCTGTGCTGGTGTCAACTGCGCCGCTCTGTATCTGTCACTCGCCCCGGGCGCGCGCAACAATGCGCCGATGGACACCGCAGTCGACACCGGCTTTCCGCTCTACCACCGCGTGGCCGGCCAGCTGGAGCTCGCAATCACCGGAGGCAGCCTGCGCAGTGGCGACCGCCTGCCGTCAGTGCGCCGCTTGTGCCAGCAGCACGGTGTCAGCGCCTCGACGGTGACGCTGGCCTACCGCTGGCTCGAAAACCGTGCGCTGGTCGAGGCGCGGCCGAAGTCGGGGTTTTTCGTCGCGCCGCAGCACCGGCCGCTGCCCGAGCCCGAACTCGACACGCGCATGAACAAGGCGGGCTTCGTGACGCCCGACGACATCACGCGCGAATTCCTGCTTGCATCGCGCGACCCGCTGGCCGCGCCGTCGTTCTACAGCTCGGTGTCGCGCGCGCTGTTGCCCGAGGCCAAGCTGCGGCATCTGCTGGCGCGCCAGAACCGGCTGCACCCGGAGTACGCGTCGACGCTCGAGATCACCGGCAGCCCCACGCTGCGCCAGGAGCTCGCGCGGCGCGGCGTGCACGCCGGTGTGCGGCTGCGGCCCGAGAACATCATCCTGACGAACGGCGGCACCGAGGCGATCCTGATTGCGCTGCGTGCGGCGGCGCAACCGGGCGACACTGTCGCGGTCGAATCGCCGACCTACTGGATGCTGCTGGAAATCATCCGCAGCCTCGGCATGCGCTCGCTCGAGATTCCGACGCACCCGCGCGAAGGGCTGTCGATCGAGGCGCTCGATCTGGCCACACGGGTGCCGGGCGCGGTGAAGGCCTGCGTCGTGATCCCGAACTTCCAGAACCCGCTCGGCAGCCTGATGCCGGTGGCGAACAAGCGCCGGCTCGTCGCGCTCGGCGCCGAACGCGGCGTGACGCTGATCGAGACCGACATCTACGGCGACACCCACTTCGGCGACGAGCGCCCACCGGCGCTGAAGAGCTTCGACGCGAGCGACGACGTGATCCTGTGCTCGTCGCTGACGAAGACGGTCGCGCCCGGCTACCGCGTCGGCTGGATGGCGCCGGGGCGTCACTTCAAGGCGGCTCAGTCGCTGAAGTTTCACACCTCGGTGGCGGGTTCGATGCTGCAACAAGAGGTGCTGGCCGAGTTCATGCGCGATGGCGGCTACGACCACCACCTGCGCCGGCTGCGCGCCGCCACCAAGGCGCAGTGCGCGCGAGTCGTCGACGCGGTGACGCGCCACTTTCCGGAAGGCTGCAAGCTGAGCCGGCCGCAGGGCGGCTTCATGCTGTGGATCGAGCTGCCGAAGCAGGTCGACTCACGCCAGGTGTTCGAGCGCGCGCGGCGCGAGCACATCGGCCTGGCGCCGGGCGCCACGTTCAGCTGCAGCCGGCGCTTCGATCACTTCATCCGCCTCCACTATGGCGACACCTGGTCGACCCGGCTCGACGAGAATCTGCGCCGGCTCGGCCAGATCGTCACCGAGCTCGCGGCGACGCCCTGACCCACTTCACGTTCACATCGACACACACCATGGACTTCCCTCTCTGGCTCGCCTTCTTCGCCGCCGCCTGGGCGATCAGCCTGTCGCCCGGTGCGGGCGCCGTCGCCGCGATGAGCGCCGGCCTGAACCACGGCTTCGCCCGCGGTTACGTGATGACCTTTGGGCTGATCCTGGGCATCTGGACCCAGGTGCTGGTGGTGGGCCTGGGGCTGGGCGCGCTGATCGCGGCGTCGAGTTTCGGCTTCGCGCTGGTGAAGTGGTTCGGCGTGGCCTACCTGGTGTGGCTGGGCGTCAGGCAGTGGCGTGCGCCTGCGGTGCCGATGCTCAGCGAGAGCGCGCAAGCGTCGGCGATGGCGCCGCGCGCGCTGATCCTGCGCGGCTGGATGATCAACGCGGTGAACCCGAAAGGCACCGTCTTCCTGCTCGCCGTGGTGCCGCAGTTCCTCGACCTGGCGCACCCGCTCGGCCCGCAATATCTGGTGATCGCCGCCACGCTGGCCTTCACCGACCTGATCGTGATGGCGGCTTACACGGCGCTCGCGGCGCGGCTGCTGCGTTTGCTGAAGTCACCGCGCCAGATCCGGGTGCTGAACCGCACCTTCGGCAGCCTGTTCGTGGGCGCGGGCTTTCTGCTGGCGCTGTTCAAGCGCGCCTGATCACTCGCTGCCGACTTTGCCGCGCCCGGCCTTCGTGGCCGAGCGCTGGCTCTTGCCTTCGAGGCGGCGCTGCTTCGAGCCATAGGTCGGTTTGGTCGGCCGGCGCGCTTTCGGCGGCACGGCCACACCGTCGACCAACGCCTGCAGGCGCCGCAAGGCATCGACGCGGTTCATGTCCTGGCTGCGGCTGGTCTGCGCCTTGATCACGACGACACCGTCGGCGGTGATGCGCTGGTCGCTCATCGCGAGCAACCGTTGTTTGATGTCATCGGGCAAGGACGAAGCGTGAATGTCGAAGCGCAGGTGCACTGCGCTCGACACCTTGTTGACGTTCTGCCCGCCCGCACCCTGGGCGCGAATCGCGGTGAACTCGACTTCGGATTCGGCAACGGTCGGCATGGCACTCGGCACAGGCCGCCCGCTATGGCCGCGCGTGGCGAAACAGGTCGCCGATCGAGGCCGCACCCGGCGCCAGTTGTGTCAGCCCCCAACCTGCGGCGGCGCTCACCACGACCAGCAGCACACCCACGATCCAGGTTTTGCCGACGATGTGCATGAACGCGGCGTCGTGGTTCTGCGGCCGCATCACGCCGCGCACCAGCAGCGCGCCGAAAACGAATTGCACCGCCATCTCGGCAAGCAGTGCCGCCACGCCGTCCATCAGCAGCATCGGCAGCGTGCCGGTCAGCATCAGCAGGCCGAACGCCGCCAGGATCAGCGCCGGAATCAGCAGCACGACCGACAGTTCGTCGAAGCTGCAGAGGTCGGCCAGGCCGCTGAGCAGGTCGCTCCAGTCGAAGGCCTTCTTGCTGCCTTCGAGCGGTTTGTGATTCATCTGCTCGGCATCGAAGCGTGCACGGTCCGCGGCATCGGCAGCGCCGAGCACGCCAGCCTCTTCGCGCACCGATTCGCTGAAGTGGCTGAGCCAGTATCGTGTGCCAACGACCAGCCCGAGCGAATACATCAGCACGGCGCTGCTCGCATAACGTGCCGCCGGCGCGCTCAGGCCGAGCACGTGCAACAACAACCAGCTTGCGAGCATGCCGACGGCCAGGCACCAGAGCGTCAACACCCAACCGTGAAAACGCAGGCGGCGGCGGGTGCGCGGGTTGAGTTCGCGCAGGCTCATCGAAGAATCAGACCGCGTGCGTCGGCACCCGCTGCGCGAGCGCGCACATCAGTTCGTAGCCGACCGTGCCGGCGGCCAGCGCGATCTCGTCGATCGGCAACACCGCCCCGCCCGGGCTCGTGCCCCACAGCGTGGCCACGCTGCCCACGCCGGCCTCGGGCACCGGCGTGAGATCGACCGTGACCATGTCCATCGAGACACGGCCGACGAGCCGCGTGCGCACGTCGTTCACGAGCACCGGCGTTCCGTCGGGCACGATGCGCGGGTAACCGTCGGCATAACCGCAAGCGACCACACCGAGCCGCATGTCGTGCTCGGCCGTGAAGCGGCTGCCGTAGCCGACCTGCTCGCCAGCCTTCAGGTCTTGCGTGGCGATGAGCTGCGCACGCAGGCTCATGGTGGGCTGCAAGTCCCAGTCGGCGATGCTGCGCTGCGGGTAGTCGGGCGACGAGCCGTAGACCATGATGCCGGGGCGCACCCAGTCGCCACGCACGGTTTCCTGCTGCGCCGCGAAGCGCAGCGTGGCGGCGCTGTTGGCGAGCGTGCGCTCGCCGGGCAGGCCCTGGGTCGTTGCCTCGAACAGCACGAGCTGGTGGGCGATGCCGCGCGCGCCGTCGGCGTCGGACAAGTGCGTCATCAGCACGATGCTTTCGACTTGCGTCAAGCCGCTCAGGCGCCGCCACGCGTGCGGGTAGGCCGCGGGCCGGAAGCCGAGCCGGTTCATGCCGCTGTTCATCTTCAGGAACACGCGGTGCGGGGTGTGGGTCTTGTGGCCGGCGAGCATGTCGATCTGCGCTTCGTGGTGCACCGTGTGCCACAGGTTCAGGCGTGAGCAGGCTTCGAGGTCACGTGCTTCGAAGCAGCCTTCGAGCAGCAGGATGGGCCCGCGCCAGCCGAGCGCGCGCACACGTTCGGCTTCCTTGATGTCGAGCAGTGCGAAACCGTCGGCGCCTTTCAGCCCGGCGAACGCGTGTTCGATACCGTGGCCGTAGGCGTTGGCCTTGACGACGGCCCAGACCTTGGCGTCGGGCGCGGCGGTGCGGGCCCGGCGCAGGTTGTGCGCGAGCGCATCGGTGTGGATCAGGGCTTCGATGGGGCGTGGCATGGTGCCGAATTCTGCCAGCCGGCGCGCCGCCGACGGGCTGGTTCCACCCATCCCCGGGGTCCGGCACCGGGCTCCCCCCGAGGGGCGCGTGCTATAACGCCGCCGCTAGGAGACACAAGCGGACACATAGAACGCCGCGACCGACACGCCGCCGTTGGAGAGAATGAAAAAAGGTTTCTACACCATCATGTCGGCGCAGTTCTTCAGCTCGCTGGCTGACAACGCGTTGCTCGTGGCCGCGATCGAGATGCTCAAGACGACGAACGCGCCGTCATGGCACATCCCGGCGCTGGGCCCCATGTTCGCCTTGTTCTACGTGATCCTCGCGCCCTTCCTCGGCGCCTTTGCCGACGCCGTGCCCAAGGGCAAGGTGATGTTCTATTCGAACGGCATCAAGGTCGTGGGCTGCCTGATGATGCTGTTCGGCAGCCACCCGCTGCTGGCGTATGCCACCGTCGGCCTGGGTGCGGCGGCGTACTCGCCGGCCAAGTACGGCATCCTGACCGAGCTGCTGCCGAACTCGCAACTCGTCAAGGCCAATGGCTGGATCGAAGGCCTGACGATCATGTCGATCATTCTCGGCATCGCGCTCGGCGGGCAGCTGATCGGGCCGGTGATCTCGCGCCAACTGCTCGGCTTTGACATGCCGATGCTCGACACCGGCATCAACACGGCGCCGGAATCGGCCATCGCGGTGATCGTGTTCCTGTACGTCATCGCGGCGCTGTTCAACCTGCGCATTCCGCGCACCGACGCGCCGCTGCAGCCGCTCGGCCACGGCGTGGTCGGGCTGGTGCGCGACTTCTCGAGCTGCAACGCGCGCCTGTGGACCGACAAGCTCGGCCAGATCTCGCTGGCCACGACCACCTTGTTCTGGGGCGTGTCGGGCAACCTGCGCATCATCGTCTTCGCCTGGGCCACGGCCGCGCTCGGCTACACGACCACGCAGGCCACCTCGCTGGTCGCGGTGGTGGTGGTGGGCACGGCCGCCGGTGCGGTCATCGCGTCGATGCGCATGCGGCTGGACCAGGCCACCACGGTGATCCCGCTGGGCATTGCCCTGGGCCTGCTGGTGATCGGTTTGAACGTGATCACGAACGCCTGGGTCGCGGCACCGTTCCTGATCATGCTCGGCGCGATCGGCGGCTACATGGTGGTGCCGATGAACGCGCTGCTGCAGCACCGTGGCGCGAACCTGATGGGCGCGGGCCGTTCCATCGCGGTGCAGAACTTCAACGAACAGGCCTGCATCCTCGGCCTGGGCGCGTTCTACACCGGCATGACGAAGTTCGGCCTCTCGGCCTTCACCGCGATCGCCTTGTTCGGCGGCGTCGTCGCGTTCACGATGTGGCTGGTGCAGCGCTGGCACAAGTCGAATTGCGTGAAATACCGCGAAGAGCTCGACCACCTGCTGGCGATCGCGCGCAGCGACAAACATTGAGCACGCAGTGCTCAATGTTTGCGTCATGGGCTAACTTCGCGCAGCGAAGTTAAGGCGCAAAGCGCCGGCCGATGACACAAACACTCGCCGCCACACCCTCGCGCACGCTCCCTGCGCTGGCGCTGTGCCTGAACGCGCTGGTGTGGGGCACCTCGTGGTGGCCGCTGCGCCACTTCGAATCGCTCGGCCTGCATCCGCTGTGGACCACGGCGCTGGTCTACGCGGCGGTGGTGCTGGTCATCGTGCTGCTGCGGCCGCGCGCGGTGCTGCAGTTGCTGCGCGCACCGGCCCTGTGGCTGCTGCTGGTCGCGGCGGGTGCGACCAATGCCACGTTCAACTGGGCGATGGTGATCGGCGACGTCGTGCGCGTGATCCTGCTGTTCTACCTGATGCCGGTGTGGGCGGTGCTGCTGGCGCGAGCGCTGCTTCGCGAGCCGATCACTCGCGCCGCGGCCTTGCGGGTGGGGCTCGGCGTGGCCGGGGCGGCGGTCGTGCTCTGGCCGGCCGGCGCCGGCATCGAAGCCTTGCCCTTGCCACGCTCGCTGGCCGACTGGCTGGGCCTGATCGGCGGATTTGCATTCGCGCTTAACAACGTGATGCTCAAGCGCGAATCGCATCGCCCCGAAGAAGGCCGCGCGCTGGCGATGTTCGCCGGCGGGGCGCTCGTTTCGGCGCTGCTCGCGCTGGCGCTGCGCGGCGCCGTGCCCATGCCGCCGATGCCAGCGCTGGCCTGGGTGCTGCCGGTGCTCGTGATGGCCGCGCTGTTCGGTGTCGGCAACCTGGCCTTGCAGTTCGGCGCCGGGCGTTTGCCGGCGAACGTGACCTCGGTCGTGATGCTGACCGAGGTGGTGTTCGCCTCGGTCTCGGCGCTCGCGCTGGGCAGTGCGCAGCTGACCACGCAGGCGATGCTCGGAGGCGGCCTGATCCTGCTGGCAGCCTTGCTCGCGGCCGGCGAGCCGCAGCACTGAAGTCGTCAGCCGAAGCCCGTGGGCTGCTCGGTCCGGAACAGCGGGTCGACCTTGCACAGCGCCTCGATGAACTCGGCTTCGAGCAGCGGTTTGTTCAGGTAGGCGTCGCAGCCGGCGAGCGAGGCACGCACCCGGTGCGTCGAGCCCGTCTGCCCCGTGAAGACCACGACCGCGGGCGTGCTGCGGGTGCCGAAAGCCGGGCCTTGTTTGGCGAACTGGCAGACCTGCAGGCCGTCGACACTGTGGGCCGGGCCGAGCACCATGTCGACGAACACCAGCGCGAACGGGTGGTGGGTGATCATTTCGAGGGCGCTTTCGCCGTCGTTCGCCTGCTGGACGCGGTAGCCGAACTGTTCAAGCCGCTGCTTCAGGAACTTGCGCGCGATGACGCTGTCGTCGACCACCAGCACGTCGCGCCCGCCGCCGCTGAACTGCGCAGCGCCACGAGCGCGGCCGCGCTTCATCGGCTTGTCGGAGCCGGTGGCCAGGTCGAGTTCGAAGTCGTCGGGCAAGCTGTCTTTCGGAAACGCGGGTTGCGCACGGCCGAGGGCTGGCGCGTCTGCATGTTCAGCGCTGGCCCCGGTCACGTCAAGAACACGCGGTGAAGCGCACGCGAGCGGCGTTAGGATTGCACATACCGCGACTCCGACGAGACAGCCATGGCCTCCAGCTCGACACCCACCAGCATATATGACTTCGACGCCGTGTCGATCGAAGGCAAGCGCGCCAGTCTGGCGACCCAGCGGGGCAAGGTGCTGCTGATCGTCAACACCGCCAGCGCCTGCGGCTTCACGCCGCAGTTCGCCGGGCTGGAAGCGCTATGGAAGGCCTACGCCGACAAGGGCCTGGTGGTGGTCGGTTTCCCGAGCAACGAATTCGGCAACCAGGACCCGGGCAGCAACGACGAGATCGCATCGTTCTGCGAGCTCAACTACGGCGTGAGCTTTCCGATGATGGAGAAGGTCGAGGTCAACGGCGCGAAGGCGCACCCGCTCTTCAAGTGGCTCACCCAGGAAGCACCCGGCGTGCTCGGCACGACCGGCATCAAGTGGAACTTCACCAAGTTCCTGGTCGGCAAGGACGGCAAGGTGATCCGGCGGTATGCCCCTTCCGACAAACCCGAATCGATGAAGCAGGACATCGAAGCCGCACTCGCGGCCTGACGACACTTTCCAGAGACCCTCAATGTTCAAGCACATTCCCCCGTTCGGCGGCGACCCGATCCTGAGCCTCAACGAAGATTTCCAGAAGGACCCGCGGCCGAACAAGATCAACCTGTCGATCGGCATCTACTTCGACGACGCCGGCCGCATCCCGGTGATGAGCTCGGTGAAACGCGCCGAAGCGCTGGTGGTGGCCAAGGGCGGGCCGAAGCCCTACCTGCCGATCGAAGGCGCGGCGAACTTTCGCAGCGCGGTACAGCAGCTGTTGTTCGGCGCCGGGCACGAGGCCATCACTTCCGGGCGGGTGGCGACGATCCAGTCGGTCGGCTCCAGCGGCGGGCTGAAGGTGGGCGCCGATTTCATCAGCCGCTACTTTCCCGGCAGCCAGGTCTGGGTCAGCGACCCGACCTGGGACAACCACCGTTCGATGTTCGAAGGCGCAGGCCTCGTGGTCAACACCTACCCGTACTACGACGCCGACACCGGCGGCCTGAAGTTCGACGCGATGCTCGCCGCGCTGCGCGGCCTGCCGGCCAAGAGCGTCGTGCTGCTGCACGCCTGCTGCCACAACCCGACCGGCGTCGACCTGACGCGCGCACAGTGGGACACGCTGATCCCCGTGCTGCGCGAGCGCGAGTTGATCCCTTACCTCGACCTCGCCTACCAGGGTTTCGGCGACGGCATCGAAGCCGACGCCTACGCGGTGCGCGCCTTGGCCAGCGCCGGCGTGAGCTTCTTCATCGCCAACTCGTTCTCGAAGAGCATGAGCGTCTACGGCGAACGCTGCGGCGCGCTCAGCGTGGTGTGCCCCGACGCGGCGCAGGCCGTCAACGTGCTCGGCCAGATGAAGTTCACGGTGCGCCGCAACTACTCGAGCCCGCCGATCCACGGCGGCCAGATCGTCGCCACCGTACTGACCGACCCCGAACTGCGGCGCGAATGGGAAACCGAGCTCGGCGCGATGCGCGAGCGCATTCTGACGATGCGCAAGAAGCTCTACGCGGTGCTGAAAGCCAAGGTGCCGGGGCGCGACTTCGACTACTTCCTGACCCAGCGTGGCATGTTCAGCTACACCGGCCTCTCGGCCGCGCAGGTCGACAAACTCCGCGAAGAGCACGCGCTCTACATGGTGCGCTCGGGGCGCATCTGCGTGGCGGGCTTGAACTCTTCGAACGTGGAAGCGACGGCGGTCGCGATCGCGGCGGTTCTGTAGCCTTCGTTCAGGCGCGGTCGACGCTTCTCAGCGTTCGAACCAGCGCCGCGCGTACAGCCCCAGCCCGGTCGCCACGCTGGCGAAGCGGTCGCCGCGCATCGCACGAGCGGTGGGAAACGCCGCCGCGAGCCGGCTCGCGAGCAAGCGCAGGCCGGTGGAGCCACCGGTGAAGTACAGCGCGTCGATCTGCGCCGGCTTCAGCCCGGCCTGCGCCGCCGCTGCGCGCGCCGCGTCGACGATGCGGTCGATGTCGGCGTCGAGCGCCTGCACTGCCTGGGTTTCGCTCAAGGCCACGCCCAGCGCGCGTTCGGTGTGGCTCAGGTCGATGCGCGTGTCACCACCGTCGGCCACGTCGATCTTGGCCTGCTCGGCCCGCGCCGCCAGCTCATGCCCGAGGCGCTCTTCGATCACGACCATCAGCCGCTGGTAGTGCACCGGGTTGGCGTAGTTCACCCGCATGGCGCGCAGCTCGGCGACGCGGCCGGGGCTGTAGACGGTGTTGATCAGGTGCCAGGTCGCGAGGTCGAAGTACACGCCACTGGGCACTTCGCGCGCCGGCGCGCCGGCAATGACCGGGCCGTAAGCGCCGAAGCCGTACTCGGGCAGGATAGACGCGAGCTCGACACGCCGGTCGAAGTCAGTGCCGGCGATGTGCACGCCGTGGTTGGCGAGGATGTCGCTCTTGCGCTCGAGCCGCCTCGCACGCTCGGGGCCGACGCGCACGACCGAGAAGTCGGAGGTGCCGCCGCCGATGTCGGCGACCAGCACGACCTGTTCGCCGGTGATGCTGCTTTCGTAGTCGAATGCGGCCGCGATCGGTTCGTACTGGAAGTGCACTTCGTCGAAACCGACCAGCGCCGCAGCTGTTTCGAGCGCGGCCTGGGCCTGCGCGTCACGCACCGGGTCGTCGTCGACGAAAAAAACCGGGCGGCCGAGCATCGCGCGCTTGATCGGCGCTTTTGCCTGCGCTTCGGCGCGCGTTTTCAGGTGCTTGAGGTAACCGGCGACGATGTCGATGTACTTCACGCCGCGGCCACCTCCCACGTCGGTGGTCTGCTCGATCAGGCTGCTGCCGAGGATGCTCTTCATCGAGCGCATCAGGCGGCCGTCCAGGCCGTCGACATAGGCCGACACGGCAGCGCGCCCGAAAGCGCGCGGCGGGCCGTCGAGCTCGGGGCCGTCGACAAAATAGAACACGGCCGTCGGCATCGTCGTGTGGCCGGGTTCGAGCTCGACGAGAAGCATGCCGGAAGCGCCGTCGGGTACGGCGATGGCCGAGTTCGAGGTGCCGAAATCGATGGCGCAGTACATGGTGTGAGGCCGGTGCGGGAACGCCGCGCGGCCGAGAGGGCGGGGGCGCGATTCTACTGACCTCCGCAGTATCGACCCTGTTCAGCTGCGCCCGGTGCGGCCCCTCACCTGTGATCAGACCTGCAAGACCAGCCGCGGCTGGTGCCCCTGCGGCTCACCCTTGACCGCATGCCCGCGCGAGTTGCAGACCACGCGGGTCTGCCCGCCCGCGTGCGGCACGAGGTAGTCGTGCTGGCAATGCAGGTGGCCGTGGATCCACAAATCGGCGCGTGCCAGCAGGTCGTCGTCGGCGTTGCAGAAGCTCGCGGTACCGGGCTGCGCGCCGTAGCGTGGGTCGGCGCTTCTGAAGCTGGGCGCGAAGTGGGTGACGACGACGGTGGCGTCCCAGCCGCTCTTCGGCTGTTTCAGCTCGGCCTCGAGCCAGGCGCGGCAGGCCAGCGACTCTTCGCGCACTGCGGCCGCGTCGAGCACGGCGCCGTGGCGCGTGGCGCGCATGATCTTCACGAAGTAGCCGGCGGCGCGCATCGCACGTTCACGCTGTTTCGTGCCGAACAGATCGAAGTCTGACCAGCGCGTGGTGCCGACGAAGCGGATGCGCTTGCCCTCGCGGTCGGTGAGCACGAGGCGTTCGCACTCCAGCAAGGTGATGGCCAGGCCTGCGCAGCGCTCGCGCAAGGCCGGCCAGGCCTGCGTGATCTCACGTTCATCGAACTCGTGGTTGCCGGCGATCATCAGCACGGGCACGGGCCAGCCGCGAAACTTCTCGAGCGCGGCCCAGGTGCTGTCGATGTCGCCGGCGAGCACGAGCAGTTCGGCGTCTGGGGCGGGCTCGGGGTCGTACACCTCGGTTTCGAGGTGGAGGTCAGAGAGAAGTTGAAGGTGCAAGAGCTACGTCGCGCCGTGGCACTGCTTGAACTTCTTCCCGCTGCCACACGGGCACGGGTCGTTGCGGCCAACCTTCGGCGTTTCGCGCTTCACGGTCTCGACCTTGTAGCGCTGCTCGCGCGTCAGGTCTTGCAGATCGGCGATGGCGACGACCATGTCTTCCATCGCGTCTTCGAGCGTGGCGAGCGGGTGCTCGCGGTCGAGTGTCGCGACGACCTCGATCTCTTCCGGCGTTTCGGCCGGCAGGTGGCGGTAGATGCGGGCCAGCGCCGCCATCACCGCGTCGTCGGGCATTTCGGCGAGGTCGGGGAACACGACGGTGGCGTGCTGGAAGCCGGCGGCCCAAGGCATCAGCGACTGCGAAACCGGGCTCAGGCCGGCCATCGGGTCGACTTCGCCCTCGGGCACCGGCTCGCGCGGGTGTTCGTCGTCGAATTCCAGCACGAGCGGGTCGAACCAGCCGTCTTCTTCGATCGCGCGGTTCAGCGCGGCGTGGCGGCGCAGGATCAATGCGGTCGTGCGGGCGAGCCAGGTCGCGTCCACCTCGTCGGGCAAGGGCGTGCCGTCGAAATCGAACACATGGGCGAGCCACGTGGCCGATTCGAGCAAGACCGGCTGCACGATCACGCCGCACAGGTAACCGTCGAGCATCACCGCGTCGAGCGGCTCCAGCGGCTCGGGCGTGGCGGCGAGCAGGTCGTCTAGTTCGGCGAACTCGGCGTCGGTGAGGTCATGCGCGCGGGCGGCATTCGTGGGCAGGGGGTTCGGCGGCATGGTGGCTTTCAGTGGCGTTTGTCTCGCATTGTGCTCATACCGAGAACTGGCCGATCAAGCGGTAGCGCGCACCGGGGTGATACAGCCGCGCGATCGACGCCACCGCGCCCTGCGACACGGTACGGCGCGACACCATCAGCAGCGCGCTGCCTTCGGCCACGTCGAGCAGCTGCGCTTGCTCCTTCGTGGCGAGCACCGCTTCCACCACCTGCTCGGCCTCGGTCAGCGGCGCGTGTTCGAACAGCACGTGCGAGGGCGTGACCTGCGTGAAGTCGCAGTGCATCAGGTCGGGCGCGAGCAAAGGGTTCACATGCCGATCTTCAAGCTGGATCGGCACGCCGCTTTCCGAATGCACCAGCCGCACATGGACCACGGCCGCGCCCTTGGGCAGGCGCATCGCGGCGGCGGTGGTGGCATCGGCTTTCTCGCGCGCGACGCCAAGCACACGCGTGCTGTGAGCGTGGCCACGTTCGCGGATTTCCTCGGCGATGTCGCGCACGCGCAGCAGGTTCGAGATCGGGTGCAGCTCGGCCACGAACGAGCCCGAACCCTGGCGGCGTTCGATCAGGCCTTCTTCTTCCAGTTCGCGCAAGGCGCGGTGCACCGTCATGCGCGCGCAGCCGAATTCCTGCACCAGCTCACGCTCCGACGGCAACCGCACACCCGGCTGCCACCCGCCACGCGCGATGCGCTCGCGCAGCGAAGCCTTGACGGTGGCGTAGGGCAAGGTGCGCGCTGCTTTCATCTGGTGATTCTAGTCAGGTGCATGCTAAAGTTGTCTAGACCACTTCAGGGCGCCTTCGATGACCACTCCGCAGCACACCATCACCCCGGGCCAGCTCGACAAGGCGCTGCTCGAACAGGCCGCCGCTGGCGGCGCCCGCTGGTCAATTGCGGCCTCAGCACGCCCGGCCATCGAGGCCAGCGTGGCCGCGGTGCGCGAGCTGGTGGCCCGCCACGCGCCGGTCTACGGCATCAACACTGGCTTCGGCAAACTCGCGCAGACACGCATTGCCGACGCCGACCTGGCGCAGCTGCAGAAGAACCTGGTGCTCTCGCACTGCGCCGGCGTCGGCAAACCGATGAGCGCACCGGTGGTGCGGCTGATGCTGCTGCTCAAAGCAGCGAGCCTCGCGCACGGCGTGTCGGGCGTCCGGCCCGAGGTCATCGACGTGCTGCTCGCGCTGCTCAACGCCGACGTGCTGCCGGTCGTGCCCGAAAAAGGCTCGGTCGGCGCGTCGGGCGACCTCGCGCCGCTGGCGCACATGAGCGCGCTGCTGATCGGCGTCGGTGAAGGTTTCGTGAACGGCAACCGCGTTCCGGCCACGCAGGCGCTGGCACATGCCGGCCTGAGCGCGATCGAGCTCGGCCCAAAGGAAGGCCTGGCCCTGCTCAACGGCACGCAGGCTTCGACCGCGCTCGCGATCCACGCCGCGCAGCGCCTCGGCCGCGTGTTCGACGCGGCCGTGGCCATCGGCGCGATGACGGTCGATGCCGCGAAGGGCTCGGACACGCCCTTCGACGACCGCATCCACGCCGCGCGCGGCCAGGTCGGCCAACGCGACGTGGCCGCGCGCTATCGCGCCTGGCTCGCGGGCAGCGCCTTGCGCGTGTCGCATCTCGACTGCGACCGTGTGCAAGACCCGTACTGCCTGCGCTGCCAGCCGCAGGTGATGGGCGCCTGCCTGGACCAGATCGACCACGCGTGGAAGATCCTGCTGATCGAAGCCAACGGCGTCTCCGACAACCCGCTCGTCTTCGCCGAAACGCTGCAGGCGCTGTCGGGCGGCAACTTTCACGCCGAGCCGGTGGCGTTCGCGGCCGACAACCTGGCCCTGGCCATTGCAGAAATCGGTGCACTGGCCGAGCGCCGCACCGCGATGCTGATGGACCCGGTGCTCTCCGGCCTGCCGGCCTTCCTGGTCGAACACGGCGGCCTCAACTCGGGCTTCATGATCGCGCAGGTGACGTCGGCCGCGCTCGCGTCCGAGAACAAGTCGCTCGCGCACCCGGCGAGCGTCGATTCGCTGCCGACCTCGGCGAACCAGGAAGACCACGTCTCGATGGCGACCTTCGCGGCGCGACGTTTGCACACGATGCTCGACAACACGGCTGGCGTGGTCGGCATCGAGTGGTTGTGCGCGGCGCAGGCGCTGGAGTTTCACCGGCCGCTCAAGTCGTCGGATCCGATCGAGGCCTTGCACGCACGCCTGCGGGCGAAGGTGCCACGCTTGAGCGTCGATCGCCTGATGGCACCCGACATCGAAGCCGCCACCGCGCTGGTCGAACAAGGCGTTCCCGCTCCGGAGTAAGGCCGCGCCTCAGTGCTCCATCAGCACCGCCTTGAGGCTCTCGACGCGGATGTCTTCGGTGACGATGGCCTTCAGCTCCGAAAAGCGCGGCGTCGTTTTCACCGTGTAGTGGCGCGGGTAGGGCAGGTCGATCGCCAGTTCGTTCTTGATGCGGCCGGGGCGCGCGCTGAACACGGCGCAGCGGTTGGCCATGAAGATCGCTTCGTCGATATCGTGCGTCACGAAGAGCACGGTCTTCTTGTGCAGCTCCCAGATCGACAGCAGCAGCTCTTGCATCAAGGCGCGGGTCTGGTTGTCGAGCGCACCGAAGGGTTCGTCGAGCAGCAGGATCTTCGGGTCGTTGGCGAGCGCGCGGGCCAGCGCGACGCGCTGCTGCATGCCGCCGGAGAGTTGTTTGGGGAAATGCGACTCGAACCCGTTGAGCCCTACTTCGGCGATGAAACGCTGTGCGATCTCGGCCTGCGCGCCCGGTGCCATGCCCTTCTCGCGCAAGCCGAAGCAGATGTTCTCGCGCACCGTGAGCCAGGGAAACAGCGTGTAGCTCTGGAACACCATGCCGCGGTCGGCGCCCGGGCCGGTGACAGCCTGGCCGTCCAGCAGCACGTGGCCAACGGTGGGCGTGTCCAGGCCGGCCACGATGCGCAGCAGCGTCGACTTGCCACAGCCCGAAGGGCCGAGGATGGTGATGAAGTCGTTGTTCGCAACTTCCAGGCTCGTGGGTTGCAAGGCCAGCGTCGGCGCGCCACGGTTCACGCCCGGGAACGTGCGGCCGATGCCCTGAATCGACAGTTGGCTCACAGCGCCGCCCAGCGGAACATCGCGCGGTTCGCGCGCTTGAAGGCCACGTCGGAGACAAGCCCGATCACGCCGATCGTGATGATGCCGAAGATGATCTGGTCGGTGGCGAGCAGCGCCTGGCTGTCGGTGATCATGTGGCCGATGCCCTCACTGGCGCCGATCAGTTCGGCGACGATCACATAGGTCCAGGCCCAGCCGAGCACGAGGCGCAGGGTCTCGGCGATCTGCGGGGCGGCGGCCGGGATCAACACGCGCTTCACGATGCCGAAGTCGCTTGCACCCAGCGTGTAGGCCGCCTCCACCAGGTCACGCCGCGTGCCGCCGACCTGCATCGCGATCATCAACACGAGCTGGAAGAACGAGCCAATGAAGATCAGCCAGAGTTTCTGCGCTTCGCCGATGCCGGCCCACAAGATCAAGAGCGGAATGAAGGCCGACGCTGGCAGGTAGCGCGCAAACGACACGAAGGGTTCGAAGAAGGCCTCGATGCCCTTGTACGCGCCCATCGCCACGCCCAGCGGCACCGCGACGAGGGCGGCGAGCACGAAGCCACCGAGCACTCGCCAGATTGTGAAGCCGATGTCTTTGGCGAAGCCCTGTTCGGTGAGCAGCACCCAGCCCGACTTGAACATCATGATCGGGTCGGCCAGAAAGGTCTTGGGCACGAAACCGCCGAGCGTGGCGACACCCCACACGGCGAAGAAGAGCACGAAGAAGAGGATGCCCAGGGCAGTGCGTCGGCCCGGGCTGAGCTCGCGCAGCGGCTTCAAACCGGGCGCTCTACTTGATGAAGCTCGTGTCAGCCAGCGCCTTCATGTCGGGCAGCGCCTTGATGCTGCCGATTTCCAGCAGCAGGTCGGCCGCTTCCTTGCTGAACGCGGCGTGTTCGCCGGCGAAGAACTTCTGGTTCGCCGCCTTGTCCTGCCAGCGCAGGTAGGCCTGCGACTTCTCGAACGCCTCGCCGCTCTGCTTCACGTCGGCGCCCATGATCTCGAACGACTTTTTCGGGTCGGCCTTGATCATATCGAGCGCGGCGAAGTAACCGTCGGCCAGCGCTTTGGCGGCTTTCGGGTTCTCTTGCAGGAACTTCGGCGTGCAGCCGAAGGTGTCCATGATCATCGGGTAGTCGAGCGTGGTGGCGATGATCTTGCCGGCTTCGGGCTTGGCGCGAACGGTGGAGAGGTAGGGCTCGTAAGTCATGGCCGCGTCGAGGTCGCCGGCATTGGCGACGAAGGCATTGGCGGCAGCTTGCGGCTCCAGCGTCACGACCTTCACGTCTTTCACCGACAGGCCGTTCTTCTTCAGCATCCAGGCGAGCGTGAAGTACGGGGCCGTGCCGGGCGCCGACGCGGCCACGGTCTTGCCCTTCAGGTCGGCGATCTTGGCCGTGCTGTTGCGCGTGACCATGCCGTCGGCGCCATAACTCTTGTCGAGCTGGAAGATCTGCGTGGTGGCCACGCCGTTGGCGTTCCAGACGACCCAGGTTTCCACCGTGGTCGCGGCGCACTGCACGTCACCCGAGGCGATGGCCAGGTGGCGGTCTTTCTGCGGGATCTTCTTGATCGACACGTCGAGCCCGAACTTCTTGAACAGGCCGGCCTCAAAGGCGAGTGTGAGCGGGGCAAAACCGGTCCAGCCCGACATCGCGATCGTGACCTTGGTGTCCTGCGCGAAGACGGGCGCTGCGACCAGCAGGCCGGCAAGCGTCGCGAGCTTGGCGAAGTTGAAGCTTTGATTCAAGATCATCATCTCTCCTGGGCGGGTGGGGTTCGGTGCCTGATGCAAGGCGCGTGCCGGAGTCTACACTTTGGCCTTGACTTGTCTAGACCACTTCGGGGTTCGCCACAGATGGATTTGACGCTGTATTCGCTGCACCGCGGCACCGTGCCCTTGCTGGTTTCGTTCCCGCATGCGGGCACCCAGATCCCCGAGCCACTGGCCGCGCGTTTGACGCCGGCTGCGTTGCAGCTCGCCGATGTGGACTGGCACCTGCCGCAGCTCTACGCCTTCGCGAAGGCCATGGGTGCGAGCCTGCTCGCCGCGCGCTTCGCTCGCCACGTGATCGACCTGAACCGCCCGCCCGAAGGCACGAGCCTGTACCCGGGGCAGGACGTGACCGGCTTGCTGCCGCTCGACACCTTCCGCAAGGAGCCGCTGTATCGGCCCGGCCAGGCGCCGGTGGCCGCCGAAGCCGAAGAGCGCCGCGAGCGTTACTGGCAGCCCTACCACGACGCGCTGCGCGCCGAGCTCGACCGCTTGCGCGCAGCGCACGGCTCGGTCGTGCTGTGGGACGCGCACTCCATCGCCAGCCGGCTGCCGCGCTTCTTCGACGGCAAGCTGCCCGACATGAACCTGGGCACGGCCGACGGCCAGGCGTGCGCGCCGCGCCTTCAAAGCGCGGCCGAAGCGGTGCTGAAGCAGCAAACGGCGTTCACCTTTGTGAGCAACGGCCGTTTCAAGGGCGGCCACATCACGCGCCACTACGGCGTGCCGAAAAACGGCGTGCACGCGCTGCAGCTCGAGATGTGCCAGAGCACCTACATGAACGAGACCACGCCGTTTGCGTACCGGCCCGACCTGGCCGCACAGGTGCAGCCGATGCTGAAAGACTTGCTCGAAGCGGTGCTGCAGGCACGCGCCGGCTGAGCCCGCGCTTCGTCTGGCGTCAGTGCAGCGGCGTCTGCACGCCGCGGTGAATGCGCAAGCGCAGCGGGCTCGCGCCGATCGCATACGACAGCTCGGCCGGGTGGTCCACATCCCACAGGCACAGGTCGGCCTGTTTGCCCACTTCGACCGTGCCGTGGCTGACCTGCAGGCCCAGAGCACGGGCCGCGTGGCGCGTGACGCCGAGCAAGGCTTCCGCAGGCGTCAGGCGGAACAGCGTGCAGGCCATGTTCATCATCAGCGGCAAGTGTGTGCCGGGGCTGGTGCCGGGGTTGCAGTCGGTCGACACCGCCATCGGCACGCCGTGCTGGCGCAGCAGCGCGATCGGCGGCAGTTTCGTGTCGCGCAGGAAGTAATACGCGCCGGGCAGCATCACCGCCACCGTGCCGGCGCGCGCCATCGCGAGCACGCCGGCTTCGTCCAGGTGCTCGAGGTGGTCGGCCGACAAGGCGCCGAACTCGGCCGCCAGCGCCGCGCCGCCCTGGTTCGACAACTGCTCGGCGTGCAGCTTCACGGGCAGGCCTTGCGCGCGTGCCGCTTCGAACACTCGCCGGGTTTGCGCCGGGTTGAAGCCGATGGTGTCGCAGAAGGCATCGACAGCATCGGCGAGCTTCAGGCGCGCCGCTTCGGGCAGGATGTGTTCGACGATCTCGTCGATGTAGGCGTCGGCCCGCCCGGTGAATTCCGGCGGAACAGCGTGGGCGGCGAGCAGCGTGGTGCGCACGTCGATGGGAAAGTGTTCGCCGAGCTCGCGCGCGACGCGCAGGCACTTCAGCTCGGCCTTCTGCGACAGCCCGTAGCCCGACTTGATCTCGACCGTGG
>Ga0307516_10003376_pt1 | contig 20602 bp, 10 predicted proteins | sample 19_EM_MG_FD_203310 | JGI IMG/M metagenome (GOLD analysis project Ga0307516, IMG submission 203310) | Populus trichocarpa ectomycorrhiza microbial communities from riparian zone in the Pacific Northwest, United States - 19_EM | ecosystem: Host-associated > Plants > Roots > Unclassified | place...
AATGATGGCAGTCCTCAATGTGGTATCCTAATTTGTTGTAAATAAAACAAGTTAATGTGGTATCCTAATTTGTTGTAAATAAAACAAGTTCTTGTGAGCCTTATTTTACTGTCACCATCATCATTAGGATTCTTAGAAAATTTGTCATGTTATACTTCATATTTAAGTTTATAACACTTAAAGTTTTAGGTTTTTTTTTTTCATATGAAGTATGTTTAGGAATCAGGTTAGCCAATGGGATAATTAGGATAACGGAGGCTACTGGGATAACCGGTGTATTAGTGTTATAAACACTATTTTTAGCCATCTATTATCTTCATAACATGATTAACTTTGCAGTTATATACTACATTTATATAATCTCAAATAATATTAATTAAATTGAATCACAAAAATCTAACGTTAAATGTGAAGAAAAAAAATAATGTAATAAACATGTTTAATGATAAAATAAACATTTTTGTTGTTTATCTATATATATATATATATATATATATATATATATAGATTAGTAAATAGTTTGAATGTATAATAAGCTACACTACAAGGGGACTCAAATTTTTTAAAACATAAAAATAAAAATTCAGGTCTTAGAAAATTCATAGGAATTGTCATTAAATCTCATGATTAAATAAAATTATTTTGACTATTTTTATATAAAGATAAATTTTTCTATCAACATATATCTTGTTTATTTTAGTCAACACAATGTTTTTAACTAGAAGCATTATTTCTCTTATATATATAATTGTTAAAGTAAGATAACAAAAAATATTAAAATAGGATGTACATATTTTGTGTAATTGAAAGCTAAAAAAAACCATAAATGTGATAAAATCATGTTCCAAATCTATTTAAACATTTTAATAACAAACAACCGATTTCAATCAAATTTTTATAAATAATTTATTATTAATATTATTATTTTCATATCAGATATATAATAATTGAGAGCAATTTTTTAAATAAAAATAAAAATTTATAACAGTATTTAAGAACCATGTCAAAATTAAAAAGTAAGTGAATTCAATAAAAACAATTTGAGATGCAAAAAAAAACCAAAGAAAAAAAAAAGAAAAAAGAAAAGGCCAGCAAAGTGCCTAGCCCACGCACATGTAGCAGGCTAGGCCCGCTCACCTGCCCTGTTTATTTTTCTATTAAAGAGGCGGATCCATCCCTTATTTTTTCAATCGAAAAAAAAAAGAGTTTAACTATCACAATTTAGAAAATAGATATGTCATCCAACACTCTAACCTATAACATCTAACTAAAAGGGATAAAGACCAAAGTAAACTTTTTGAATGAAATTCAAAGTCGTCATCTATTTTATCTGCTCTTTCATTTGGGTCTTTGTCTTTCAATTCGATCTTTTTTTTTTAAAAAAAAATATTAATTTAAACTTAAAAGTAAAAATAAAATTCAATGATCAAATTAAAAATATAAAAAAATTGATTATTTTAATCCATAATAATTTATAAAAAAAATGCAAGTGCAAAGTGCAACTTAAAAACGCCTCACAACTTAAGATTTTTATAATGTAGATTAAAACAAGAATCGATCCTCTACGAATAATGTAATTAAAATATTATTTTTCAGGTTTACTTCTTGTCTTATATTTTTATAGTACAAACAAAAACAAACAAAATTACACATTATTCTCTCTAAAAAAAGGACAGCAGAATTTTGACATGAGTTTATAAGAGTGAATGATGGGAAGTTTTCTGCAGTATTCATTTCTGTTTTTTATGATTGCTACCATGTCAAAACTATATTTTTATATAGACAATTCTAACAATTAATTTTAAAGTAAACTTTCTAATTTAAAAAGAAAACTCTATAGTTTTAAGGCACCCAACTTTCTATTCACTCCAAAAAAAAAAAAAAACCTTAAGGTAAAATTAAAATGGAAACCAAGACCGGAGAGAGAGTAATGATTTGTTTTGATCAGGTCATAAAAATCGAAAGTCATCCATTCTAAGTTCAGCCATCAAGAAAGAAATCAGCTAACATACATCTCCACTACAAACGATCCGAGACTCATTCTATATGAACAACTTCAAGATCAGCGGCAAACAACATTTCCGCAAGGCAATGAACAAACAAGAATCCAAGCCTAGTACAATGCAGCATTCTGTTTATAAAGCCCTCGTTCTTTGATTAGAAACTAGACAAACCCGAAAGGTTACTCAGAGCCTCAACGTCGCAACAAAAGCTTACATTCCTTCTTCCAGCAACTTATATTTACTTGCATTTTCTATACAAATTGCTGTATAATCAACTATTTTACTTTAATTTTTGTTGGAACCCAAAACAAAAAAAAAAATATGACCAAAAGGCAATCTTTCTAGATGCAGCAGCTAATGCTAGACATGAAGATTGCTTTGAAGCAAACGCAAGAGAGAGATGCTGCCCTGAGTTCTTTTTGTTTCATCTGCTGCCGATTTCTTCGCACCTCTATTTCCCTGCATAGCAAACAGATATGGAATCTATCTGAATCACTAAACCAATGGTCAAGGTAAGTGATATTTTCTCCTTTCAATTCTCATTCACCAATCCATTCCTTCTATCATTTAGTGTATGTATTGGAACCAGGCCATGACTACATATTATTTGCATAGATTCACACATTCAGAATTTTCAACAATGCCAATACTGGCATGCCAACCTTGCTCTGTTAGTTCTTTAAAGGAATTCTAAGCAAGTACATCTCAACAAAGGCAAGTCAACCCATCTGCATTTCACACCCTTTTCAAGTGAATTTCGGTTATCCGAACATGCTATTTTTCTGGAAAGAGCAAAGTAAGAGGAGACGGACAGTTCACTTACTTTTGGCTTCTCAGATTCATCCTCAATGCCCAAAGGGATATCCCTCAGTAATGTAGAAGAGGCAGGCAACAGTCTCCTACAATCATAGATGAGGAGCTTGTGAAAACTGAAATTAATTTACCTCAAGAAAACCGTAAACAAACTCGGATAGTGTTTCGAATGTGTAATTATGGAAAAACAGAAAACTGACCTTTTTGGTTTCAAAACATTCAATGGTTTGCAAGAACTATCTGACAGTAATTCACTTTCTGGCACATCAAGGTTGCACTTTTGAATGGATGCGACATCTTTGGGTGATACAGATGGATCCAAAGATTTCTGAAAGAAAAAATAAATTGAAAATTACCAATAATTACTCACATATTCGTAGTTGCATTATCCAAGAGAAGCACGGGTAGATCTAGTCAAGACTAAATAGAGAGAGAAGGTTAGCAATTAGCAGTCTATGTACCTTAGTAACAACATCCTGATACTTTTTCGGAGAACCATCGCATTCAGATGCCCTACGATTTAGAGAATGAACATGCTCCTCCGTCTGAAAACAGAATCCTCATATATTAATTGATTTCTTGGAGCATAAATGCATAAATAATAACTCAATGAACAAAGAGATTTCCCAATTTAAAAAAGTTATAGAGATGATATTAGGATAAAAATAAGCAGGTCTATATGCCTGAGAAAATACATCTTGGTACTATCCTGGGGTGGAGTCACATTTTAGAATTGCATCTTGATCTTTTCTTGGAGAACCTTCACATTTAGATGCAAAGTATAGAGAATGAACATTCTCTGTCTGAATACAGAAGCATCGTATACTAACTGCTTTTTTTTGGAACATAAATGCATATGTAATATTTCATTGAACTTCATGATGTTTCTCAATTTAAAATGGGAAGAGAGATGATATTAGGATAACAGCCAGTAGGTCAATTTAGCTGAAAAGATAGATCTTGATCATGTCCAAGAATCGAGTCACATTTTCTAGAAGTTGCATCATGATCTTGTTTTGGAGAACATGCCTTAAGGTTCGAAGTACGAACATTCTCCTCTGTATAATATTACAGAAGCCTTAGAGATTAATTGCTTTCTTGAAGCATAATGCATATATAATATCTCAATAAATAAAATTGCAATTCTTAATCTAAAATAGAAATAGAGACAACGTTAGATCAAAAATCAACATGTCTATTTACCTGAGAAAATACATATTGATCATTTCCTGTGGTGTAATCGCAATTTTTAGTTGCACCTCGATCCTTTTTTGGAGAACCATTGCATTCAGGTGCCTTGAGATTTAGAAAATGATCTTTCTCCTCTATCTGAATATAGAAGGGAAAGATTAATTGTTTTCTTGAAGCATAATGTATATTTAATATCTCAGTAAACAAAATTGCAATTCTCAATCTAAAATGGAAATACAAACAACATTAGATAAAAAATCAACAGGTCTATTTACCTGAAAAAATACATTTTGATCATGTCCTGAGGTGTAATCGCATTTTTTAGTTGCACATTGATCCTTTCTTGGAGAACCATTGCATTCAGATGCCTTGAGGTTTAGAAAATGATCTTTCTCCTTTATCTGAATATAGAAGTGAAAGATTAATTGATTAATTGATTTCTTGAAGCATAATGCATATATAATATCTCAGTACACAAAATTGCAATTCTCAATCTAAAATGGAATAGAAACATTAGATAAAAAAGCAACATGTCTATTTACCTGAGAAAATACATGTTGATCATGTCCTAGGGTGTAATCGTATTTTTTAGTTGCACCCTGATCCTTTCTTGGAGAACCATCACATTCAAATGCCTTGAGGTTTAGAAAATGATCTTTCTCCTTTATCTAAATATAAAAGCCTCATATAATATTGTCAGGGTATTTATGTAATTGCCTACATACTCTAAATAAGTGTGTATGTGTCTAAAAGTGTAAGGCACAAAACTTCTATCATTTTCTATTTCTCTTCTTTTCCTATCTATTTCCTCTTCTTTTTTCTTTTCCTCTCTTCGTCCTTTCTTCTTCTTTCTCTATTTTCAATTCTTTCAATCTAAGAAAACCAAATGGTATCAGAGCACTAAGAACACTAATTTAAAAGTTCTTTTATCCACCAACAAAAGCACCATGGTTTCAACAAAAATTGATGTCATTTGCTTTGCTAATTTGTAGAGAGATAGTTTGATAAAAAGGTCAAAATTGATTTTTTGAGTACTTCAATTTTTAGGGACCGTTTGATCAAGATATTTGGGGATTTTTTAGGATATTCTCAGCTTGTTTGCCTTGGATTTTAAGGATTAGCAAAAGTTAGGCGGTCTCTTGTTGATTGTCCAAATGATGCAACTAAATTTCAGAAGTTAGTCGATAAATAATGAGTTTATGACTTCCTTGTTGGACTCAATATGAAGTATGATCAAATTAGGGTTCATGTTCTTGGTAAGGATCCTATTTTTTCATTAAGGTAAACATTCTCACATGTTCAAATTAAAAAGGGTAGAAGGAATGTTATGTTACAGCTTGAAATTCCATAAAGATTAGCCATAGTTGTCGACTCTTCTCAATGGGATAGCAAAGGACAAACTCAATTTAGTGATCAATGAGTATCGAACAAAGAGCAATTAAAATGTGATTGTTGTGGGCATGCTAAACACACTAGAGAAACCTGTTGGAAGCTTCATGGACATCCTACCAGGGACGTAGAGGAAAAAAGGTTGGACCTACCTAATCATAAACTCACATGTCATAGGTGACTGAAATTCCAGCTTCAAGTGGATACTCAAGTTCTTCCACTTTTTATGAGGAGTTGCGAACCCTTAGACATTTAATGGCCAAGCTTGAACCACCCTCCATTTCTTCATCCAAATTTGCTCATACAAGTATAAATGTCATAGCTAGGAATACTTCCACCATAGTTGATTTTGATCCATAGGTTATAGATTCAGGAGCAAATGATCAAATGACTGGATCTTCCAAACATTTTTTTATCTTACTTTCCTTCTTCAAGTAAAGATAAAGTTCATAATGGTTCTCTATGTTCTGTTTCTAGGAAAGGATTAGTTCAATGCACTCCTATCTTATCCTTGTCTTCAGTTCTTCATGTTTCCTATTTTTCTAATAATTTGTTATCTATTAGTAAAATAACAAAATAATTAAATTATGAAGTCTCATTCTTTTCAAATTATTGTGTGTTTAAGGACTTAAAGATGAGGAAGGAGATTGACCATGTTAAAGTGGAAGATGGCATGTATCTACCGAATATGGATTTTATTAATCTGGTTGAAACAAGCATAGTTGAACATACTCTGAAACTTGATTCTTCGATGACCGCTTAACAACAATTATATCAGTGGCATAATCGTTTAGGGCATCCTTCTTTTGTAGCCTTAAATAGAATCCTTCCAACTCTGTCCAAACAGTGTAATGTGAAGAACTTATTATGTGATGTAGTGAATTTGCAAAACACATATGTGCTGCTTATTCACTTATTAATAAAAGAAGCATTACAACTTTTGCGACTATTTATTATGATGTTTGAGGTCCTAATAAAATTGTTTTCTTGTTTGGTTTTCGATGGTTTGTCACCTTCATTAATTGTTACAGTTGCACCACTTGAGCTTACTTTATGCATAATAAAAGTGACAAGTACTCATATTTCTAGAAACTTTATAAGATGGCGTGCACACAATTTAATACTAAAGTACAAGTCTTAAGAAGTGATAATGATATAGAATATATGGATGGAACCTTTCAGAGTTATCTTGATGATCATGATATTGTTCACCAAATAGGTTGTATAGATACACCACATCAGAATGGTATAGCTAAATGGAAGAATCAACATCTTCTAAAAGTTACAAGATCTCTTATGTTCACAATGAATGTTCCAAAATTTAATTGGGGTGATGTAGTTCTTATAGCAACATATCTTATCAATCGAATGCCCTTGAGAGTTATGAATTTTAAATCTCTTGTAGAACTTCTACAAGGAGTTTGCTCTATCATAGTTTCTTTTGAAGTGTTTGGTTGTGTATGTTTGTTTGACATCATCGACAAACAGTGGAAAAATTAGATTCTAGAACTCTAAAATATGTATTTATTAGATACTCTACTACTCAAAAAGGTTACAGAAGTTATCATCCTCTTAGCTAAAAAATGTTTGTTAGTATGAATGTGACATTTTATGAGTGAGGCCTATTTCACTAACAACATGTTTGGAATTCTCTAAAATGAATTCAATTATGAGTTTTTAATGAAATCTCATGTTCGGAATCCTTTTGAGTGTTAGGAATTAAATTCCAAATGAAATCCAATCTCTAAAAATACTACAAAAGTAAATTATAGGGCAATCTCTAAAAATACTACAAAAGTAAATTTATCTTCCTTTCATATCTCTTTCCCCTTCTTTCATCTTTTCTTTTCTTCACCCTTTTCTTCTTTTTTCAGTTATTTCAATCTAAGAAAACCAACAAATAGTAATTCTTTTATTTAAGCATAAAGGCACATTTAATATCTCAGTTAACAGTCTGACATTTCCTAATATAAAAGTGATATAGATGATCATAGGATAAAAAATATATAGAGCTATATACCTCATAAATTACATTTTGATCCTGTATTGGGGTGGAGTCACATTTTTTAGGAGTTGCCTCTCGATCTTTTCTTGGAGAACCATCGCATTCAGATGCCTTAAGGTTCAGAAAATGAGCACTCTCCTCTATCTGAATACAAATGACTCACATAGTAATTGCTTTCATGAAGCATAAATGCACACATAACATCTCAATGAACAGTGTAAATACCCCAATTTAAGTAGGGATATAGTTGATAGTAGAATGGAAAAAAAATGAATAGGGGTATGTACCTCAAAAATTATATTTTGATCATGCCCAGGGGTACCATCAAATTTTTGAGTTGTATTGCATTCGGGTGCCTACAATGTGGAGAGAAAATGATTATTTTAATCCAGAGATACGGTAAAAAAAATCAAAGTGGGACATGGAAGGAGAGAATCAGTGGTTTACAAACCTCAGCAAATACATCTTGATCATTTCCAGGTTCAAAGTCATTGTGACACCTGGGGTCCTTAATATTTGGTGTCAGGATTCAAAGCAAAAGTTTCAGAAATTGATCGTTTTCATTATGCATGACTGTACAGGTGTTTCACTAAAAGTGATGCAATTTCACCAGCTAAGCAAGAAAAGACAATGCACTTTAAATATCAACAACAAAAAAAAAGGAAAAGAAGAGATAATGGCATTATCTTGCTTACAAGGGCTTTGCTCTTGGTATCTATGTTAACCAAGGTGGACACCGTTGAGTTTTCCATGGAGCAAGAACAGTATGATTTAAAATCCTTGAGCTCCTTTTCTAGCTTAAGATATCTTGTCTTTTCATTTCCAATAATCTCATTGAGACCTTGGATTTCCCTTTCTGCCACCTAGTTATAACCATTCGTCGAGCAGATTGCTAGTTAGTTTACCTAAAATTACATTTAATCGCCAATTCAAAGCCAAGTATCTTTAGTTAACTTCGAGAAAGAACTTGGCAAAATAATGAAACTTGAAACTTTAGCTCAGGATACTAAACATAACTTTACCATGAGTTTTTCTTTATATTGCTTCAAGACATTCCATAAAGCTTTCGCAAAATTTTGCATGACTTGATGGTTTCTCTCCCTTGGCAAATCAATAGAGTCAGGCTTGACTAGAGCAGCACAAACAGAGTCCGATGTGTAGATTCTTTTGGTAACTGTGGCCAAGCAACCATGTCATTCTAGAGAAAATTAAAGAAGTAGATCAATCAAATAAATGAAGATTCAAAAAGGTATATTGGTAGACTTGTACAACCTTTTGGCAAGAGTGGGTGTTCGTCTCTAACACTTTTTCCTTCCTCGGTCTGAAAGCAAACCACAACAATTGCAATGAAAACTGAAAATTACGTTCACTCAAACCACAGGTCTCAAATTATAATCCATAAAAATATGATAAACTTCAAATTCATCTCTGTTCTTGGAATGGAACTCTGTCATGGAAAAGATAATGAATGACTTCTATACGAGCATATTTTGAGCAGGTTGTTCAATTTTTTATGGGCAATAGACTCCCATAGTGTTTTTTTCCCTTTACTAACATTAGACAACTCTAGATACTAGAACTTATTAGACATAAGAAAGAAAGTCATAGTAGAACAGAGTCTCTAGCAAGAATAAAAGTTGGTGATGCAGAAACAGATTGTTGATTTAAGAAACTACATTCATGACACTTGGAAGCTAGACCATGTGAATTAAGCTTAAGCAATGTGTCCATGGACAACAAATGTACATAAATACAAAGCACTCAACCAGATGTTAAAACTATGTTCTTAAACAAACAAGTACAACCTTGAACCTTAGTTTGTATCAATCAGCCAATGCGTTGTACACTTCATAAATTAATTAATGTCCGATATTAAGAAGGATATTGTAAAGATCATTGACTCATTCTCTATCTACAATTCGAAATGATCTACACAGGATAGATCCTTTTTCTAAGGGAACATGTTTCTTGTTGGAATGAAACTTTCAAGAAAACATCATTAATTACAGTGTCAAAAAATACAAAACAACTTAAAGTACATTTCCTAAATTAAAGATGAAACATTATGAAAAGACTGATAAAAGAGTATGAAAGTAAAACGAATATAGTACCACCTTTGCATACCGTCCACTGCATTTCATTTTTTTTGCCTGTTCAACTCTAGGCAACATTTCAATGTTCCTCTTGTTAAGAAACATAGATGGTTCCTCAACATTAGTGAACCTAATGAATTGCAAATGTTAAAACCAAGTAATTTAATTATAAAAAAAACTTGAAACTTGAATGAGATATATGAAAAAAAATAAGTTAAACAGAAACTTAAATTTGAATGAGACAGCTGCAAAAAAAAAGATTACTTGATTTTCATAAAAGGAGAAGCTTGTCTTAATAAGTAGGATGTATCGGAATAGTCATGTTCTCCTGGTTTTACTGTTAATATCTACAAAAGTACAACAAAGAACGAAAAGGCATGAGATTTTTATTTTTTTGGAGAAGATAATTGAAGAAATGAGAATATGAGATGCAACTTTATTTGATGCTATATATATATATATATAAATGATTCATATAAAAAAGAGGAGTTTTATCTGGGATATAATAATTTAGCTTCAGGGAACCAATGATAGAATGAAAACTGCATACCAAAGTCATTCTTCTTTTTCCTTCTAGATAATCTCGTAGATACCGAGTCAACTGTGGAGAGATGAAGTCAAATTGCGTAGAATAGGCAAATTCATAAGCAACTAAGTTAACAGATTAAGATATCTTTAGAGACAGTGCTGCCAATAATTCAGAGGCAATGGAAATACAAATAAAAATAAGTTCAACCATCACGGGAAACAGGATTAATGAGGATAACCAAGATATTCATTGATAGGAGGCTTTACCATGGAGTTCTTGAAGTGCATCTTTAATGGTTTCTTGGGATTACTCTGGTGCTCCAATAGTGACTGAGACAAAAAGAATAATAGCACATGATAACATGCATGGAGAGAAAGAGCACACTGACAAAGGAAATAGATGTTCTTGGATTGTTTGTGCAGGTTGACATAATTAAAAACTCTTAAGGCGTCAAGACATTGCATAAAAAATGAGCACTGTACAGATGCCTTGGAAATCCAAAAAAGGACTTGAATCACGTACTCTAAGACATAGGCCAAAAACCATTGATGTATTATTGATGAAATTACTTTCGATCAATCTTGACCCCTGCAAATGATAAAGCAAAGTTTAAGTGTTACAAATATATATGTCAGAACCACTCTGCGATTGTCAATGTTGCACATCACACTGAGATCAGGAATCTCAAATGAACTCATTTGAATACAACTGGTACAATCATAATTTATGTTTTCCAATCATGCTTATATCTCCATAAAAAATGTAACATTGCAACGGTTTTCTAACTTCCAGTAAATATAAATCATCACCTGAAATTTCAACAGTTGGATTATTAAAGAAGTTAGAAACTCCTGGGATGTGATACTTTGACAAGTTAGAAACCCCTAAAGAAGTTCAACATCGGCCCAAAAAATCAAAATTCTTTATAAAATAAAGGAAAGAAAGAAAGAAAATCAATATGTCATCTGATAATAACCCATTGTGTGTTTCAAAACTAAAGCTGCATGTATTATAAAACTATCAACTGATAGTGCAATCATACTAAAGGAAGATTTGTAGAATTGCAAAACCTGATTGCCAGTTCTCTTTTCGCGCTCTGCTCCAGCGAGATCAACAATGGTAAGGACAGCATTGTTTGGTTCAACATCTGGATCTCTGACAAAACTGTGGATGTTAATGATACACTGTGACCGGCTGCAAGTATGTTACAAGAGGAAAATCATAAGGTTGGTACAATTTTATTGTAACAATTGAATCCAACAAAGCTCATTAACAACATTGCAAGAAAATTAAAATAAAATTACTGATCATTAAACTAGTAATCTATGTCACTGAAAATAACATATACATATACATACATACATACATATATATATATATATGTATGTATGTATATGTATATGTATAAAGATCTGTAATATAGGAGAAAATATGCCTATCTTCCATAGATAGACAGGTGCATGATTAAATGGAAATCTATAAATAGATTATCTATCATGATGGACTAAACTCTAATAAATTGTAGATGTAAAAGCAATGGGACATGTGATCAGCACTAAATTATTTTTACTCTACAAATTGACATTAGTAACATGTTTATTAACATCCTACATTAATTGCAAATTTCAAAGAAGTTCCCACTCCATTGTTCTAGCGTGAAACACCAAGGAATGGACAAGGCTCATCCATTAACCCAAACTCTTGACACTCCTATCCCTAAAGCACTCACAAAAACTCAATCCAGAATTTCTTTCTATCTATCTATAAAATTCCATGAAGAAAAGCAAAGTTTGGTTGCAATGCACCTTGATTGGCTATTCGTATTGGTCATGGCTGTTGTGCGTTTCAACATTGCACAAGCTATCAAGGATTCTGCCTGTGCAGCACTAGAAATGGCAACCTGTTTGCACCAATCAATTTACACAGATGTCAACATTAGAAGGCACTGTGCACATAGACAACAAAAATAAAACACTAATGACAGATTAAAAAAGAAAAGTCATCAACCTCTTGGAGACCTTTAATGGTAGCCTGCTGCATAGACAAATCACCTCCATCTGGGGATAAGTCAGAGATTTTCTCTCCCTTACCTCGATCTGAATATATTTCAAAAACAGATACTTTGAATTCCCTGAAATTACACCTTGTAACAATGAGTAAATAAAAAAAAAAGGACCTCAACATTTCTTAGACCCCTCTAAATGTTAATCTCTTACAATAAATTCATTCTCATTAATAACAATCATACATAACAATGCAATTACCTTAAACAAAATCGAGAAATCCTCAAATAATATCCAACTTGAGTAGTGAAAGAATCGGCAAAAATGAAACACAACCAATTACCTTGTCAACTTAGAACCACATTGCTGAGCCTCCTTAAAAATCTGTTTTAGTGCTAGATGAACCATCCCAGGCTCCCTAGGAGTCCCAAAAACTGTATGAGTCTTCCCTGAACCACTTGGACCTAATGCAGCTAACAGTCCACTTTTTCCATTAAGAAAATCATCCACTAATGGCTTCACCATCTTCTCAAACACCTCATTCTACACACACAACTCAAAATTAACCCCAAACCCGCAAAATGAAATTATTCAATTTTTACGTGAATACTGAAGATTCTGGGTAGAGAAGGGTTACCTGAGTGGAATCGGAGGCAAAAACATGAGAAAATCCTTCATAAACCTCGGATTTAATTCTTTTAGAGTCTTGTAAGGATGCAGGTGGTGATAGAGTAACCGAATGAGAATCATTGACATCTATACAAACCTCATTACTACTACTAGTGGTGGTGGTGGTGTTGTTTTTCTTTACGTTCGCACTATTGTTTTTGGATGAAGGGTTTTGAGGCCAAGCGTTTTTCTGTCTTTGCCTAAAAATTTTTTGATCTTTGGTGTTTGGCTTAAGCGTAACAATGGGTCGAATTCTAAGATAAACTTTGAGGTCTTCTGAGGTAGCAGGTGCTGGTGGTTCTGGTGGGTTCTTTTGAGGGATTTCCATTGCAAGAATGTCTTGAATTGGGAATGAAGAGATTTCTCTTTTCATATTTGGATTTTGAGCATTGGGATTAGGGTTTATGGAAGCAGAAGGTGTAGGCCTCGCTCTTCTGTGAGGGTTTCGCCGGACGGTGACTGTGTTTGGACATTCAGATGGACTTTTCGCCTCCATTTCTTCTCTCTCCTCTTTCCCACTCTGTTCCTGAGTTCAAAACTTTGAACTCGCAAGTTAGGCGGAAACAAAAACAATGAGTAAACCTTTTCACTCATTTTAAAAATCTATAAATTATATCGATGTGTACCAAAATTTAAAAAAAAAATTTGTTTTTTTTTTCAAAAGATATTTTTAATTTTAAAAAATATTACTTTAAATTATTTATTTTATGATCTTAGATTATTTTGATGTACTAATATTAAAAAAAAAAATTAATACATTTTCAAGTAAAAATTATTTTAAAAAGCAACTGCTATCAGCCTTCTACATTCTCAAATATCCTCTACGGGCTTATTTATTTTTGTGTTTCAAAAGAGCTTTTAAAATAATTTAAAATTAATTTTGTTTTAAATTAATATTTTTTATATTTTTAAATCATTTTGATATACTGATGTTAAAAATAATTTTATAAAAAAATATATTATTTAAATATATTTTAAAATAAAAAATATTTTAAAAAATATCTGTTATCACATTTTCAAACAAATCTTGCATCCGTAATTGCATTCTCTATGAGTTTCTTTTCATATTGTAAGTCTAATTTACATATTAATGGCATCAATTTAAGGCAATTATTGCAATATATAAATTTTAAAGGAGAATCCTTGGAGCTGTATTCATTTCATTTATTGCAGACCATAATGTCAACACTTTTACTAAATAATTGGTTGATTATTCAGTTGACGTTCATTTTATTAAATCATACTTTTTCTTTAAATTAATATTATTTTATAATTTTAAATCATTTTGATATACTAATATTAAAAATAATTTTTTTAAAATATATATTATTTAAATATATTTCAAAATAAAAAATAATCACACTTTCAAACAAATCCTTTGTTTATTTTATTGGAGACCATAGTATCAAAACTTTTATTAAATAATTGGTTGATTATTCAGTTGACGTCCATTTTATTAAATCATGGTTTTTCTCATGATATATATACACACACTTATCCTCTATTTATTTTATACATTTATTTATGATCACAAACACTTAATTTTCATTCCGTATTCAAATCTCTTGATTCGAAATTCATAATTTCTTGATCCAAATTTCTGGTTCAAATTCTTGAAATCCTTACGTACTGGAGGAGCTATAAGTTTCGGATGAATATCATCGGAGGCACATCTTTTGAACTTCTAATGTTTCAAAATTATTTTAAAAAATAAAATTTTAAAAAATTATTTTAAATTAATTTTTTAATATTTTTATATCATTTTAATGTGTTGAAGTTAAAAATAAATTTTAAAAAATAAAATATATATATTATTTTAATGTATTTTCAAATAAAAAATATTTTAAAAAACTTTCAATATCATAATACTAAACAAGCTTATAATTTAATTAATATAATTAAATAAATAGATTCGAACATATTTTATAATGTAAATATAAAGCATCATTAATATTAATAATTAACCAAAAAAAACTAGAACAACATGCTTGGTTTAGTATTCATTCATTAATGGTTCATGTTTACTCAATTTAAAAGTTTTTTGAAGTGTGATAATAGTTACTTCTCAAAATATTTTTTATTTATAAATATATTTAAATAATATTTTTTTATATTAACTTATTAAAATAAACTAAATAAATAAATTTTTACCTATCTCTATTTTGGTTTACAGAATGAACTTACTTGTACAATGGTTTTTTTTATTTTATTTTTCTCAACTCTTGTCTTCCATGTAATTTCTCGTATCCATCTGTCATGTCCTTTTTTTTTCATATATGATGGCTTCTTTTCCGCAATGTTTTTTTATCCTTTCTTTTTTATTATGATTATGTGTTGTTTGGTATCATTTTTGTTAAAAATAATTTTTAAAAAATAAAAAAAATATTATTTTAAAATAAAAAACACTTTAAAAAATAATTATTACCACATTTCCAAACACTATACTCTTTGAAAATCTTTTTTTTTTAATATTATTTTAATCCTTTACATGTTAAACTTCAATGACAATCATTGTTGCAACTGTTTTTGGAAGTAAATTGGAATTTATATTTTATACTCGCATAATATTTTATGTATTTCATTCATTGTTATTGATTTTTTTCACCTTTGAGACGAGAAGAGAATATGTTTATTTTACTATTTATGATATTGTATGTTTTTTATATAGATTTTTTGCTTGACTTATTATTCATGGAATATATTAATTAAATATACATCAAATGTAATTTTAGTTAATTGCAAAAATAGATATATTCATGATTTGTATTTAATGGCACTAATTATTTCTATGAACTTGTTTTGGTTAAATAAATATACATAATAATTATAATTATAATTAGGTAATACTTGTATAATCACAATACATAATACATGTATTAAGTTCAGTGTAAAAAGAAGAACATGTTGATAAATTAATTTTTTTATTAATTGATGTATAAGCTTGTTTTTTTTCATATTTTAAAGTATTTTTTTACTTTAAAATAATATTTTTTTAGTATTTTTAAATAAAAAATTTATTTTAATATATTTTTAAATAAAAAAACTTTTAAAAATGTTGGTGTCTTCAATAATATGTGAAGTATAAACCATGCTATCAATTTTTCTCATGGTCATATCAGCTTTTTGTCTCATGCTCCTGAGAAAAAATCTTTTATTTTAGATGTATTCAATGTATCATTACAGTTTTAACACCCCTGCAACATAGCGCGTGAACAAAAATTGCGAGATACCAATCCCGCGACATTGGTGGAAGCATGCCAACGTCCTCTCCCTGACGGTATGTCACGTGATAGCAGAGGATAAATGGTTTGTTACTGATGATTTTTTCTTTTTTCTTTTTCATCCATAAAAAATTACAAGTTTATCTTTTTATTTTTTTAATATTTTACTTTCAGTTTTTATTTTTAATTTTTATTATTAATTTTTTATAAAAAATTTATTTGTTTTCAATTTAATTTTTAATTATAATTTGTTATATATTATTTTTTTTAGTTTGGTCCATATTCTTTTTATTTATAATTTTTTTAATAACCCCTTTGTAAAAGTTTTATTAGTTTCAATCTCATTTTTCCATCAAAATTTTTTCTGTATTGTTTTATTTGAACTGATCCTTATTCTTCTTAATTTTCTTTTTAATTTAATTTTTTAATTGAAATTTTTTTGTTGTTGTCTAATTTATTTTTTATTTTGATTTTTACCATCATTGTTTTAGTTACCATTTTTTATTATCTCATATTATTTTTTTAATCGATTTTTTTCTCAATTTCATTATTTAATGTTTAATTTGTTGAGAATTGGACCTTGGAGGTTTTCCATGTATGATGATTCTGGTCTAATAACTCAAGTCATAATTTTAAAAAGTTAATGCGAGTTGATGTTTTCATTAGTTTTTTTTAAAAAAAAAGATTAATTGTTTTGTTCTTTAATTTTTTTTTTATCAATTTATTTCAATCTCGTGAGCTAGGCCACGAGTTTTTTGGGTTAACTCATGGTCGTCTACTCCTTATTACTCATGTCATATGTCTATGACGATACCTCGAGATGACTTGGACTGATTCTTTATATTTTTTTTTTATCTAGTTTTGTACTTCCAAATATATTTTTTCTAAGTAATCGTGTTTTTTTTAAGAAAAAAAAATTATATGGTCACCATTGTTATCTATTTTTTAATTGTCTAATTAAAACAAAATCAACTTTTTAAACTATTAAACTTGATCGTAGCTATAAATTGATATGTTTTTATTATTATTATTGTAGCACCTAGATTATTGTTGCTTTTTTTATTCTAATTTTGGTTTTTATTTTCATTGATATATTTTTTTAATATGTATTTTTTTTAAATAATTTTTTGATCTATGTTTCAATTAATATCCCTCCTTTATTTTTATATTTTGTATGTATTTAATTTTTTGAAGATATTATTTTGATTCATTTGGGATTTTTTATGTTTTAAATAGATGAAATTTACTTTAAAAAATAAAAAATAATATTTATTTTTATATAATATTTATAGAATGTGCAATCTTACATAATATTTTCTTTTCTTTTATTTTATTCAATCAATTCCACTCCACGTTTTTATTATCGTTTAATTAAATAAAAAATTAATTTTAATAAATAAACTTATTAAAAACAATCGTATAAATGATTTGTGTTGCAAGATCAAATATCTTGATTTTTATTTTTTACTAGATTTTTTTCTAGTTTTGTTTGTTATCGTTAATGACTTTTTTTTCATTTATTCACACAAATAATTTTTAATTTATTTAATTAGATATATGTATAAGTTTTTTTTATCTATCATGATTTTTTCATGCAAAAAAGGCAATGGAAAAGCCCACCTATTTTTTTATTTTTTTGAAAAAAAATATCCAACCCATAACATAAAAGAGCACAAGTCAAATAATTAGTTTTTTTTATATAATCATCTATAAATAAAAATAACTACTCATTTTATCCAAAAACATGATCGAGTTAAGAAAATCTGCTAAATTTTTATATTTCAATGAACCATACGAATAACCTGTTTGTTATTATGTTAGTGGTTATTTTTTAAAGTTATTTTTATAGATACATTAAAATAATATTTTGTTATTTTTTAAAATAATGTTTAATATTATCACCACAAAACTATTTAATAACAAAAAAAATATTAAAACAAGAAAATATTCAAAAGCCTGACCAGTCACCGTGTTGCCAAACATGATTATGCTGTCATCTCCTCCACCAAATACACCATCCACAACCATTATCCTCCTCAAATTGAACCTCTATCGTAACCAGCCTAACCTGTAGTCCAAGCCACCATCGTAGTCACCACAGCTAATATCAGGGCAACCAATTGAGCAACAGTATTGTTGAAAAAATAGTTGGCACGCGGAGCGCAAATGAGAGGACTCTACACCCTTCGTGTGGCTCATGTATTGTTTTTTTGTCATCAAAAGTCACCTTTCGCGATGATGTAACTCATCATGGCAGCACCTCTATGATACGGCGGTTCGTGTGGCTAGCGTGCAACGTTTTCCCTTCTTTTTTTTCTCATTATTCCTCAATTTTTGTGATGACCCTTCAAAATTTTAAATTTATTTTTTTATATCTGATCTATATATTTTTATATTTAATCCATATTTTTTTAATTATTATTTTTTTATATGAAAAATTTATAAAATTAAAACTTTGTTTTAATTTTATTTTCATTTAATTTTTTTATATATCAAATTTAATTCTCAATATTTTGATTGCTATTTATTCTATTTAAGATAATTTCTAAAATTGAATTTTGTTTTGTGATTTCATTTCATTTTGAGTTTTTTTTTTATCAAATTTAGTATTCATTTTTTTTATTGCTATTTTTTTAACATTGGTAAGTTTTTTAAATCGATTTTTTCTCGATTTTATCTTTCAACATTAAATTGATTGAGAATTGATCTTCTTAACTGAGTTCAGGTCTATGATTTTCATGAGATGTTAATTTGAGATATTAACTCAAGTTTAAGATATTCGCATGAGTTTACTTGGTTTTTTCCCTGTTTTTTCAGCTTTATCATTCAACATTTATTTAATTAGAGATTGAACTCCACAATCTTTTTTATTTGCTTTCTACTTGATTTCTCACTTATTTCGAAAATGATCCATATTACTTTATCATTCAACATTGAGTTGTTTGGTGATTAAACTCAAAGTTTTATTCGGTTTGCTTTTGATGAGATTACCCTGATATCACAACTAGATTGCAGATTTTGCATGCTAATCTAGCTGGACCCGGGTCGGGTTCTTTGAACCCTTTTTGATTATATATATTTTTTCAATTTCGTTCATCAATATTTATTGGCTGAAAATTGAGTTTTAAATTTTATCTATTTTACTTTCAATGGGTTTATAACATTTTCATTTTATTATTTATTCGTTGTCAGATAAGATTCTTCAACGTTTAATTTTTTATCTCATTTCCATATTTGATGTTCGATTGATTGAAAATTGAAGTGTTTTTTTTCTTTTTTTTCCATGAGGTCATCTCAATCCTAAGTCTGTGACCACAGTGTTAGCGAGTTAACTTAATTTTAATTTTTTTGTTATATTTTTTCAATTTCACAATTCAACATTGAGTTATTTGATAATTGAACTTCATGATTTTATTCAATTTCCTCTTGTGTGAGGATACTCTAGTGTCACGACCAAGTTAGATAGTTGGCGTGCTAATCCAGATAGGCTCGGGTTGAGTTTTTTGATCCTTTTCTTATTATAGTTTTTTTTCATTTTATTTACTATTTTTTATTCATATTATTAAATTAGCTAAGTTTATTAAATTAAGTCGAATTAATAATTAAAATCTTGATTTGTTTTTGCTTTTTTGAAAACACTTACATTACTTTATCATCTTTTTTTATGCGTCCGAAAAAAATTAGATTAGCCTTATTTAGCGCAGAACCCCCTTTACAGTAACAACCAAGTTGATATGTTTTCTAATTAAAGTATTAAATGTCCCTGTATCATTCTAGTCTGTGCTTGTACTATTACTTTTGTTTATTATATCCATCAACTAATTTTCTTCGCTCAATATAGAATACACGATGTATTTGAAACGTGACACGTGTCCAAACTTATGTATCTGAAACGTGACACGTGTCATATAGAGGCATGGCTTTTTTAGTAAAAACATTATAAATAAAGAAAAAAATTAAAATTAAAAAGAATTTTATTTTGTAATTTTTTATTTAAAATTTTTCAGTAAAAGAATAAACTTTTTTCTCTGGTTATAGTTTGTTATTTTCTTGGCCGATGTATATTTTGAGCCAAGAAAATATAATTTAGGAACATAATATATTAAAATAACAATATAAAGATAGACTAAACTAAATTGATATGGTACTTTGACCATTTAACTGTTTTTTCATATTTTTATTTCATTATTTTTCTCTCAAAATAATAATATGTATAATGTAGTTGAGAGGCATAAAACCCGGAAAAAATAATAATTAAGAAATCGAATTTTAAAAAAGTTGGCATTAAGACAAGATTGGAAATTTGGAAACTAGAAGGACGATATTTGAAAATGTTATAGGATAGAATTAGAATATCGATGATTCTATAGGGATGAAACGGAAGTTTACACACTATCCATTTATATATTTTTGCATTACAAATTCATATTTTATATTCATAAACAAACAGATAGCACGAGAGAAAAGGGTAAAAAGTAGCTTCGTTATCCCGTTTTGTTACAACCGTCACACGCTGCCGTTTTGCCTCTCTTTTTCGTCTGGTAACCCTAATCCCCCCCACCTTCTATAATACACATGCATTTATCCGTGCATCATCCATCCTTTGAATTCTCCGTTCTCATTTTAATAAAAGCATTTTTCGCATAAAGAAACGCATTTTTTTCTTGAATGTTTTTTCTTGGGATC
>Ga0307516_10003378_pt1 | contig 20597 bp, 26 predicted proteins | sample 19_EM_MG_FD_203310 | JGI IMG/M metagenome (GOLD analysis project Ga0307516, IMG submission 203310) | Populus trichocarpa ectomycorrhiza microbial communities from riparian zone in the Pacific Northwest, United States - 19_EM | ecosystem: Host-associated > Plants > Roots > Unclassified | place...
GTCTTATTCTCTTAGGATTCCCACTTGACTGTGGTGATATCTAAAGTCAATATAAACTGGCGCTTTCCTCCACCATTCTCTCTCTCTCTAAGCTTATCTATGTGTGAGCCCACAATGCTTGATTCTCGGCATAGTCTTTGGATTATGCTTTGAGAAGATAGTTAAGTGGTTGCCCTAACAGTAAGCACTTACCAGTATGTCTTTTGTATGGCTCAATAGGCTAACGGCCCTCAGGAAAGAAAATTGGTGTCAGAGAGCTCCGACTGGGCTACAATCAGAAGAAGAGAGGCATATACAAGACATGAGTGTGTTAGTCCATTTCTGCACCGGCTTAGTTCTGACATATAGGGGAATGAAGAGATTGGCACCACTGGAGCTGTCTGACAGGACCCATACTTGAACATCTTCGAACCGCACATCAAGGGCCAGACCAAATTCCAGGCTTCAGCAACCTATCAAGAAAGCACCAGAAGATCATAGAAAGGACTTACACTGGCTGCAAAACTGTGAAGTGACACTAGCAACCATCTGAGGCACCAAGTCAAAGGAGTCATCAGAGGAGCTCCTTGATCCGTTACCACCATGTGTACAGCCACCGTGGTGCCAGTACATCGACCTGCAAGCCCCTTCCCTCGACTTTTTCCCATCCGACCTCTGCTCTAGCCTCGCCCAATTCCCTTTGTTGGGCCTCTCGTTCAGAGGCCCCACTCCTTCTGCTGAAAATCTACCGAAAACCCCCGAAACTGACACATGACCTCCAGAACCAGTGACAGTTCAGTCTCATGGGTGTCTGTGCCCCCTGGGACCCAATCCAAGCCAACCTCATGGCAGGGCTGTACCTTGACCCTGTCCGTAACTCACGTGAAGCCCGGAAGTGGCTTGAGGGCAAAGGCTGGATTCTCTCTGAGGAGCCCTACGACCGCTCCAAGGCTGTCCGCATCCTCTTCACTGCAGTGGCATTACCCAAAGTCCCAGCTGAGGCATGTAATGCCATCCGAGCCGCCGCCTTCATCATTGAGGAAAACATCTTTGACACCAATGCATCAGCCATCTCGGAAGCCATAGCTGCTAAAATCACCCCCCTCTTATCCAAAAACCTATCCGACCTTTCCCTGATGAAAACCTTCATCAACGCCATCATAACCCATCAGGCCAACACCCTCAGCAACCTCAAGGCCATTACCTCCTCCCACTCTGCCATCACTGACATCATCTCGTCTGCGGCTACCACCTTTGCCACCCATGCAGACTGTCTCTTTAGCAATGCCACCAGTCTTGCAACTGCCATCGATCAATTCGCCATCCTCCCTAATATCCTGTCCTCCAGAGATATCTCCCTCCTTGCCGCCACTGCAGATGCCCTTGGCGACCTCACCCAGAAACAAGCCAACATTGCCTCCAAACTAGAAGCTGTATCCACGAAGTTATCCACCTCCCTGTCCTCCTCCTCTCCCACCCCCTGGCCCTCCCTCTAATCATCAGCTCTCTTCTGCCCCATGGCCCCGTCTCTCCCCCACACCTTTAATGCCAACTTCTCTCCCCACTTCGCTTGCACCCAGCAACGCCTCCTCCAAGCAGCCCGCACTATTCTGATTCCATACAACTCAACTGACACAACTGTAGCCCAGCACCAGTCCCTATCTAACCTCTCCAACCTCTGCATCAAGGTCAACAAAGCCCTTGAAAATCTGGATGTCATCGAGTCCAATCTTGAGGATACCCAGCCCAGATGCAGCACCATTGTTAGCAGCATCCAACACCTGGCCCACAATGCTTTCCTACTTGATATGGACTCCCCCGAATCAGCCATTCGGTTCAAGAAATACGCAGTAGAGTCCAGCTCCACATTCATCTCCCTTACCTTTGGCAACTCTGCATTCTTCAAACCCAAGGAATACCCCATCATTTTCAAATTTGTGCCCTGCAAGGACGACTTCAACCCATCCAATGCTGATCACCCATCCCTTGTTGAGAAGCAGAATGGTCTTGAACAGGATACTGTCTCCTGGGCCCACTGGATCAAGAGACTTGATCGCCGTGCAGCTAACCAATCCTTTGCCTCCCTCAAGGTCATGTGCCCATCCCCAGAGCGAGCTAACCTTCTCCTACAGAAGCATATATTTGTTCTTGGCCACAGGGTCGCTATCTGTAAAGACATCTGTGAACCCATCTGTTGTAATAGATGCCAACAGTATGGTCACATCCGCTCCAAGTGCCCCAATGGCAAAGTCTGTGCCTACTGTGCTAGCCTGGACCACGACTCCCTGCACTGCTCCCCCAACTATCCTCCCTGCTGTGTCTTGTGCGGCCTCTCCTCAACCCACAACAGTATCTCCTGGAAGTGCCCCATCTTCATCACCAAATGCACTGCCCTCAACTCCAAATCCCCCAAGAATAACATGCCCCTTTTCCCCACCAACGACCTGTCTACATGGGTGCTTGCCCCTCCCAAACTCTCTGTCTCTTCTCCGACTCCCTCCCCTCTTCTTGTTCCGCCCTCTACCCTCTCCATCCCCCCGCTCCACTACCCCCCACTTTGACTCATCAATATTCCACACTCCGCTCCTCTGCCCCTATCCACCAGATCACCATCAACCACTTTCTCTCAAACCTTTCCTCCCAGTGCAGTCAGCCCTCCACCTCATCTACTCCCCTATGAATACATGACCCACCTCATTACCAAGCCGCCTACACATCTGGCAACAGAATGCACACAAGTCACTCATCGCTCAGCCGTATATTATTAATTCAGCTAATCCTGCAGATTGGGACGTCATTGCTATCCAAGAACCATGGCTTGACAGACTCAGCAATGCCAGAGCCTCAGGCTATTGGCGCATCCTCTATCCATCCTCACATCCACTAACCAAATCTGCTATCTCTAGATCCATTCTACTCATCAATACTAATATTTCTACTGATGTGTATATCAAACTACAGGTCCCTTCCAATGACATTTTGGCAGTACACTTCTCTGGCAAGCTTGGCCACCTGTCCCTCTTCAACCTATACAATGATACCACCACCACGCTTACAGCTTTCCTTTCCTCCAACCTCCCCCTCATACTCCCCACCCCCTTGGACTCCATGGTCTGGCTCAGAGACTTCAACTGCCACCACCCTCTTTGGGAGTCGGACACTAATCGGCATCTGGACTCTCCGCCTAACTTGATCCAGCCCCTTTTAGACCTACTCGAGACGTACAATATGGATCTGGCTCTTCTGCCAGGCACACCTACATATGAAACCTGTGCTGGCAACTGGACATGCCCTGACAATGTCTGGATCTCCCATCGTGGCACTGACCTAATCACCTCCTGTGACACTGCACCACAGATTTGTCCACCAAATGCAGATCATCTACCTGTTGTCTCAACCATAGACCTCTCCATTCCACGAACTGACCAGCCTCCCACCCGCGATTTCTGTGGTGTCGACTTCAATGACTTCAACGAGGCTCTCAAAACCAACCTTGCCAGCTTTTCCCCCCCCCTCACATCTCTCCAACAGAGCCAACTTCATGTTATAACCAATCAAGCTAATGTACTACTAGTGACACACTAGTCAAATACACTCTCAAGAGAGGTTTGCAGTTCACCAATATCACACTGTTTGTTAATAGTAGTGTGTGCTCAAATATGCAACTCAAACGTGTATCGTCAAGTGTTTCACTCTCCGATATATTAGGAATACTGGTCTGTTTGGTACTGTTATGACCAGAAACGCATAAGGCATGATACAAGGTGTCCACTATATCGCGTTTCTGCATATTTAGTGTATATACAAGTATATAAGTATGTACAATCATTGGAAATGTGTATTTATATGTAAAAACGCGTTTTTCAATATTTAGCATGTATGTAACAGTGATATAAATCATTCCAAAAGTGTTTTATCACTATTACAATCCAACAGTTCCATGGGTCATATGGCCATCCGCCGTGTCGTTCCCCGATATTTTCACGCATCGTTCGCGACTTCTTCTCTGCAGAGAACGTGGTCTACGCTTTCGACCGACAGTTCCTCTCTTACGATCGACTCACTCAAAGCCACATTTCCCTATGTGTGGCTTCGCGATTCATGTCAATCTCCGGAATGTGTCCATCCATCGACTTCACAGAAACTACATCGCACTTCCGATATCCCACTCGACATCAAGCCCATCCGAGATGGTGTTGAGCTAACCGCCGATGGGATTCGCATCGTTTGGACAGACGGTCATGAATCCTTTTTCGACCGATCTTTTTTAGAGCGTCACTCCTCGTACGACAAACTCTTCGCGTTTCACAAGGATGTTCCCAAAGAGCCCTGGAATTACCGCGACATTCTGTCGAAAGGACAACATCTATTCGTTACCTACGAATCCCTGCAGTCACCTACTGGTTTATTGGCTGCCATTACCCAGATTTCCAAGTACGGCCTCTTATTCATTTCTGGCGTCCCGAATAAAGAGACCTCTAACGATACCTGCGAACTATCCACCCTTGCGCAACTGTTCAGTGACATTCGTCCGACGTTTTATGGCAGTCTTTGGGACGTCGTGAACGTGCAGAATAGCAAAAACATCGCGTATACTAACCTTGACCTCGGCCTCCACATGGACTTGATGTAACACTTTCCTCCAAGTCCCCTCAATCAGCTGCATTACTCAGCGCCCTTCTAGGTATTTCGAGCGCCCCCCGCGGTACCAACTCCTCCACTGCCTGCGCAACCGCGTCACGGGTGGGACATCCGTATTCGTCGACGCCCTTCACGTTGCGAAACGCCTCGAAGAATCCCACCCATCCCATTTCGCCGTCCTCACCAAGACCCCCGTGTCCTTCCATTACATCAACGATGGCCACCACCTCCACCGCGAGCACTCGACGATCGAGCTATCGCCCCGAGGAGGGATCGGGAATATCAACTATTCCCCACCGTTTCAAGCGCCGCTGCCGCTCTCCACACCCCCCGAGTTTTATCCCGCGTTACAGGAATTCACGACGCTGCTAAACGATCCTGAGAATACGTATAGCTATACGTTGAAGGAGGGAGATGTGGTTATCTTTGACAACCGGCGCGTGTTGCACGCGAGGACGGCGTTCAGCGATATTGAGGGACAAGTGGCAGACGGAGAGACGAATAGGTGGTTGAAAGGCTGCTACCTAGAGGTAGATACTCTCCTCGACCACACAAGGGTTTTGCACACGCAACTCGAAGAGAATCAGCAGTAGGATATAATACCCCAAAGTTTCAAAATGATCAAATGTACAGTAGAGTCGTATCTATGAACGCAAAACACTTGGAATTTTAGGCTGTAGGGGACTACGGGGCATGGACGGTCCCGTTAGACGTACTTACATAACATCGCGACTACCCAGATCATAGATGTCGTACATACTACCAAGGGGCGATCTTTAGATTCGTTACATCATTTTCGAGTGAGAGAAATTTCTTAATTTACCATCACCTTATTGTGTCGCCTCCCTTTGGCTCGGAGCTCGATCTCCCATCGTATTAACAACCTTCATGTCATCTTAGTACAGCAGCACACGCCAAGTAGACCGCCGAACACACCTCTGCAGTTGTGAACGCGATTCCACGTTCCATATCGTGGCCAGGATATAATGAAGCGCCTTCGAAAGTCTTTTGCGTACCCAATGCAAAAACATCGGTCTAAAGTGGGGCGTCAAGCGCGCCAAGAAAAGAGCAGACAGCTGATATACATACAGCCGGGTTCGCGCCTAGGCTTCCGAAGGTGTCCATCTCAAGGGATTCTTTAGCAAGGGTAACGATAGCGTCGTACTATTCCGGCGACTTACTGTTCGTATCGGGGCTTTTGCAAACCGAGGTCCGGTACTATTTCCGGATGAAACGACTAAGGAGGCCGTTGTTGTACGGGAATTGAGAAGCGATAAGAGACAGTTCGCATAAATTTTGACGAGGGCGAAATCAAAGATGAAATTCCTTTGCAAGTAACAGATGGGTCACGTCACCGGGATCGTGGATTAAAAGCACTCACGCGGATGAATGCTACATCAAACGAGACCGTTAGAAATAGCGAGCCGTAAGGACAAAGTGGGTCTATCTTACATCAATGACTACAAAGGGATGTTATAAGAAGGCAACAAAGCTGAATGCAGAGAGGAATCTTACCCATGAACAAAACCACGTCGCCGATAGCACAGACAGATCTATGACATACAATCTGAGCCGTAACCATACTCAAAGAAGAAGGCACTGACGTTATAAGGCCCGTCTGAATAGTCACTACACACTGATGTTCAGCGACAGCTTGTAACGAAGATTCTAGTGCTTACTTCGGATAATCCTCGTGATCACATCATCCGTTTGTGTGAGACCAGTTCGACGCTTGGACTAAATGCGTACCGAATTACGAATTCATCAACGAGGAAAGGTTAAAGAGCTGGTAACGCACCAGGTAAGTGACGAGGGTCACGGCAATCAGCAAATCCGCAACGCATGCCGCTAGAAACCACACCATGGCTGGGAGCTCGAACATAGGTTTCAGGGAGAACAGTTTCAAGACGGCGATACGAATCGCTGTCCACACCCCGCCCCCTATTCGCCAGTTAAGCTGAATGCAGTCGAAAGAGAGGATGGAGGGCAGGCATACCAAGCGAGGTAAACGCGAAGATGGTGATCAGGATTGGGATCCAGTTCGACTCGGTGAGTAGCCTGATCCTCCATGCAAAGAATAGCTGTATTGGTGTCGATATTGCCGTCTGTCACATGTCCATCCCCGTTTATGACATTCGACAAAAACTAACCGGTGACTTACGACTAGGATCGGCGCTGTCGGTAACGCGGATGAGCACGCCACAACGTTAGAGGCATGGGATGATGGCACTCTCACCAGCAACCAACACTGTCGGACGATGGTGAGCCTTTGAGCCATTCCCCGAATAATAGATTCGAACAACCCACTCGTCGGTACATATTTAAATGCTTCAGGACGTCCTAAGAGGTTTAGACCTAGTAAGAAGTAATAAGAATGAAACAAATAAAGACCGTACCAAACCGGATGATCAGTGGTTCATACATGAGGTGCATGTCGAATGCAGTATTCAGAGTTTCAAGGACGAGCAGGTACGTCACCTAATCTGAAATGAGCTGTCCATCGTTCACTAGCGAGTTGCAAAGACCAACGAGATATCGAGTCCAACGACTGTCTCTGGATTGATGTTTCAGCAACTACGGGCAGCGCAAGTAGAAGGAAAGACAAACATCGAATTGAACGTTCGGTAGTAGGTATATATCTACCACCAGAGACTGAGTTCGGCGTATGAGTGAATATCAGACATCAGAAAAAACCTGAACGAGCAACACCTAAGCGGTAAAATGAGTTTTTTCATTGGGAGGAGTGCCGGGTAAAAATGCTCACGCCATAGAGGATCATGTTAAAGTATACCCCGATTAACATGGGCCCAAACCTTCATCCACTTTGTCAGTTGACCGAGTCGTAAATTGGCGTGCGCGTCACATACACGGTCTCGGCGGGACTCGCTGTCATAGCGCGGTGGTTGGGCGAGAAGAGGCAAGAATACGTTACTCGTTTAAGCGCGCCGTCTCAGATACAACCTTCCGTCATCAACCTAACCAGGTTAGCTCCAGGGGGATTGTAAAACATGCCAAGTTACGGATGATTTCCAAAGGGATTTCAACACTTGGCCGCGCCTGGAACAACGCATTCAATTTGGCCACGCGACCCGATCGGTAATGTGTGTTCAATTCAGTTCAAAATATTTGATCGGTCCTGTTACCAAATGTAGATAGTGCCCGATCGGGAATCAGTCTGCTGCGGCGGCAGACAGCAGCCTTGCATGAAAAATTGGCGAATTGCTATGTATGACTTTCTGCGACGTCGACGCTTGTGAGAATGAGGAAAACAAGACGGAGGGAGCGGAAGAGTGGCTTTCGACTGCCGAAAATTTACTCGTTGCCTCTCCTTTGCTTGACAACCAAGATCTTCCAGAAGAAGATGACGACGTGAACGATACCAAATTTGACCTTCTCGCCATCCATTATATTCTTCAAGCGACACACGGCCCAAAACGCGAGTGGAGCTCAAAAAAAACATCCATTTGCCACGAGGCGAATGCCTCGCTATTGCACGGTTGTGACCATACTGAGCAATCATCTGATGTAATTGACAAGACCGATCAAATATTTTGAACTGAACTGAACTGAACTGAACAATAGTTGAGCACCGAGGCTTCAATAATCTCGAGGTGAGTAGACGCTCATGGACATGTACCATACAGAATCCTACCTTCACCCTTTCCGTCGACAACCTCAAAGGCTCAACCTCCCAACTGCCACATCACACCCTAGCAATCCTCAACCACGCCAGAATTGAGCGGAACATATAGGACACGTTCCCCGCCGACAGCTAAGTTCCGATCACTGATCGATCAATCGATCACGTAGCTAAAGTTAGTCATCAATTAAATTCAGTCGGAGATCCCCGCTGTTTACCACCACAAACGACGACATTCAACGGTTTTATACTATTGGTTTAAATCCCTTTCACGAGAACTTCGCGTAGTAGTCTTTTGCGAATTTTCCACCGTAAGTATACATGGAAATTGAGGTTGACCGTTTAGGAGAGTCCCCCAAGCCTGCTCTTCGGTCTCCACTAAACTAGTATATTAAAGTAAACTTGATTTGTTGCACCTCCCGCACCACTCGTCGTCGACCATATCCCCCATGCATATGTATTTTTAGAATTATCATCGTCGAAAATCGGTGGTACGCAGGGTAAAACATGGGCGGTGTAGAAGGGGGCGGCGTCTGTTTCTGCGACGAGCAATTGATGTAGTCAATTTCTCCTGGAGAGAGCTCGCGGTGGAGGTCGTCGTCAATGAAGTATTGGAACGCCACCGTGGCCCTCCTGAAACGAAGCATCATCCGTCTTGCCGAACCTCGATTCGGCAGATGAACAAACTGTAATTGGGATGACATCTCCTGCGCTGCATGGTCCGTCCACGCCGTACCCCTCGCAACCCGAAAGACGATCAGCAAAGTCGAAAAAGCCTATTCGAAAATGTTAACGTCCACGGTCCACAACGGATTTTTGAAAGCGATCGCAGATTCGATAGCGCTTAGCTGTGTCTGGCCCAGGAGATTGACAGTGAAAATGAAACTCATCGGTCCCCGAGAGAATACAGCAATCAAAGCCAAGGTTTGAAGGAGAACGTTGATACCAGCAGACTCGGCAATCATAGCTGAGATATTAGTATATAGGACTCCGTCATAATCACTGCCACCCATCAGTCTCTTCGAGCGTCGTTGGTGGTAAACAAGGCGTCCGACTGCCAAAGAAGTGAAGACGATATTGGTAGCCAAAACCGATGCCGGATACCCGACGGATATGTTGATGCCAAGTCCACCTTCGCACACGAGAATAACCCCGAACGCTGATGATGTACTTGAGTGATCAATGTGCATGATGACTGAAACATCACCTACCTCGCAAAGCTAAGGAGGGAACAAGGAAAAGAACCCACGAGATCCAACGGATGGGTCCACTACATTCAGCATAGAGCACCCAACACCGCCACAACTACCAAGATTTCGTGAATCTCATGCATATGGAAGTGACGATGACCCACCATCAGCGCGTCTGTATGTATCGTCAAGAGGACGTACAGCAGATTGACAGCGAATTTTTCCCAACTATGACTTAGGCTGCCATCCCTTAGATCAACCAGCGTGATCAAGGAGTTGCTTTCTTCGATGCAGCTTATGATCCATTGCAGCGTGCACAACACGGAAATGTGGACTATGTTTACAGTCATCAAGATAGTTCGTTTGCTACTGTCTGTTTTTCGGCGTTTCCAGAGAGGACCAAGGGAGAGGGAGACCACCGTCATGTTCACGCCATAGGCCAGGCTAGGGAGGATGACGGTTCCAAACACTGAGGCGACGTATTCAGAGGCGCTGCTACTGTAGCCCATGACGAGTGCACAGCTGCGAGGAGACCTGGGGATCTTGGACTTCGAGGACTAGAGTCGATGGAGCATCAAGCTGACATCTAATATGCTCCCAGTCGACGGGATGATGCCATCGCCGCTGGTGCTTGATCCGTATTACCCGTGTGGAGTCAATGATAAGGTTATTACAGCAGGACAAGAATGGATTTCCTGCCAATGTTCTGACAAAACCTGACTGTTGGCAGAGTCGGTCCAGGGGTTTCCTGTCAGCGCCTCAAGTAGTTCGGGATACGGAGGAAGGTCCGAAGCGACACAATTGCAGAATCCCCAAGTCGGCCTAGAAGAGAATGACACCGTCGGATGCTATAAAGCAAGACAACCATGGTAAGCTGCGGGGAGCCCGGAGGAGCTGGAGAACATGGTCAGGTGAAGGGGTGGAACCCAATGACAGAGTTATCAAAAATGATTGGCATTGGGCGGCTAAATTTGGCCGCCGAGTGGGACAAAGTTCGAGCTAAGTAGGTAAAGGCATTCAGACCCAACAGTTCGTCCATTATGGTCCGCGAGTACTATGATTTACTCGGGCGGCAGTAATGTGCGGTGGGGAGTGGCGGAAAAGCAAAGTGAGATTGTGCCAACTCCAACGCAGGAGGCCGCAGAAATTTGTGCGGAGAAGGGGCTTTTTGTCAGGCCGGATCTTTATCCTCTGTAGAAGGGATCAGACTTGCAGGATCAGCAAAGGAGCCTTGGCCTGGTTCACTTCGAGGCGAAGTCCTGAAATCAATCTGCGTCATCATGTCGTGTGAGGTATGCTCGGCCCACGCCTTTCCCCGGGCGACGCGGAAGGTGATTAGTAGTGTCGTAAACACCTGAGCCAAAAATATTAATCGATTAGGACCTGGTAATAAAAATGTCTTGTACGTGCCTGCGTCTGACCAAGTAAATTGACATTGAAAATCCGAATCAATATTAGCCGATCCCAATGGGCTGTTGATGCCAGCGCTAGGGTTTGGAAGACAATATTCGTGCTCGCAGATTCAACTACCATGGCCGCGATAGTTGTATAGTCTGAACTAGACTGAGACCCCAAAAGCTTTCTGAGGTTTCGTTGGTAGTAAACCAGGCGGGCGACAACCAACGTTGTAAATATGAGATTGGTGACCAAGACTGATATAGGATGCATGATGGCAAAACCAGAATGAATATTCCGTGCGATGCCTAGCAATATTCCGGATGCTGCGCCCAGGTATGAATACAACTGAAATGGTTAGCCATGTCACGTACCTATAAGGGACAAATATGGGACGAGGAACAAGATCCAGGTGATGCGACGAATAACCCCACTGCAGCCAGCGTAGAGGACCCAACATCGCCAGAGCTGTAGGCCGTCAGAGTCCACAAACGGCACGGTCTAGACCACACACGTACTAGTAACCCATCTGTAAGCCAGGTCACGACGACGTATATGATGTCGATAGCGTATGTCACATAAAGCTGCTTTCGAAAAATGACATTGTCCACTTGATATGAGGGATTGATCGATAGCCCGACGATCTCGACCAATGAAATGCCTTCCGCTACGCAGCTCAACACCCAATGCGCTGTACATAGGACAAAAATGAGGGAAATATAATTAGTCATCAGCAGACTTCGTTTCCGATTGTTAGTCGTTCGGCCTTTCCACAGGAGACCAAGGGTCATGAAGACGAGAATTGAGTTGATACCATATACGAGGCTAGGAAGAATTGTGGTTCCGACGAGAGAGGCGACCTGGTCAGGCAAGTCGAAGCCTATGGTAGCAGACATGGGGAAGCTGCACGTCCAGATGTCGGGAAGAGATGCCCCCGCAGGACTTAAGCTCGAGATAAGTCCGTAGTCGGCGGGAAATTAGGTAAAGCTGGGCTGCGAGCCCGAAGAACCATGATGGATGATGGGTGCACACTGGGCCAGGTAACGCCATCACTCTACCGAAGTTACTTGCTCTCCACCACCACCGCCGTTGACCGATTTCACAACGAAACGCTATGTTCGACATCCGACGCTCGAGGCTCGCCAGCAAGACCGTCTTTTTCGTCGTTTCGTCTGGCCAGGGCGGTTCCACGAATCTATGGGCTTGCACATGGACGCGGGATGGCTCATAACCCCGACATCCTCACGATTCCTCCAGCCGCTCCAACCGAAAACCTGTGAGACATTGACAACGCCAAAAAGACGGCAGCGGATGTGTTCTGACGGTTCCATGGTGAAGCAAATGATGTGATGGATATTGGAGATATCAACTGCACGGGTGTGTTTGGTGGATTGGAGGACATGCACAGGCTAGTAACCACTGCCTCTGGCGAGCCTTGTGCAGCATCTGTTCTCGAGGGCCTCAGACCCTCCTTCGCTTTCCCTCCGCTACCTTCACAACCCCAACATCCCGCCCCACCGAGTCTCTTCCCCTGCCCAAAGAATCCCGATCTACTCCGTCTCATCCACCATCGGACTTCTTGGTCTCGGCGAAATCCTGATGCACTTCCACAACTACTCTTCCCCCGCACCCTCCGAGCCTTGTCTAAGTTACTACATAACCTCGAAGACTCTGGAGGGATCCATTCCAGTTCGGCGGTATAGTCTGGCCTCAGCTTCTGCGAATATACGAAAAGGAGCCCTTATGACCCACTTCTAATCCTCTACCGTCGTAATCAGACTCCTGGGTTCAGCAAAGGAGGCTTGCGCCGATCCACCTTCCAGGGCTCGAGGGGATGACTTGAAATAAATTTGGGTCACCATATCGTGCGACGTTTGCTCACTCCATGCTTTCCCTTGTGTAACGCGGAAGATGATCAATAGCGTCGTGAACACCTGTGCGAACAATGTCAACAGACCGGTAACCAGTGGTCAGAAAATGAATTGAACTTGCCTGGGTCTGACCGAGTAGATTGATGCTGAACACAGAATTCAATATAATCTCGTGCTCATTGACTACGGATATCAGAGCTGATCCGTGTGATCCAAAGGATGGGCCTGCTGCACCCAACGTAAAACACCCAACAACGCCAGAGCTAAATTCGTTTGTAAGGGGCTCGGTAGTGATTTAGTTACGTACAACGCACCAGCAGTCCCTCCGTCAACCAGGTAAAGGAGACATATCAAGTCGATAGCGATGGCTGCACACAATCTCATTCCTGGCGGTTGATCTGGACTATAGCCTAGGTCGTGTGGTGGACTGGAAGATAGACCCCGATGGATAACGTCAATCAATGAGAGTGCACAAAGCACAAAGGAGAGCAATGTAACCAGTCATTACGAGAGTTCGTTTTCGATGATCTGTGGTTCAGCCTTTCCACAGCAAACAAATGGTCATGAGCGCAAGAGTTGAGTTTACGCCATAGAGGAGACTAGGAAGAATCGCAGTTCCGATGAGAACAGCGGCCTCTTGAGGCGCGCTGTAATACGCAGCAGTAGACATGGGGATCTGGATCCTCAATGCGGGGAAAGGGTCATGCATTATAAGACTTTGTACGAGTCCACAGTTGAATTAGGGAGGACTAGAGTGTGCCGGTCGTAAAAGCATCGTGATGTCTTGATGCCTCTTTGTATGAAATGAGGGGGGTTTCGCCATGAATGTTCACCGTTACCATTCGACTCAGACGGGATAATACTGTGTCGAATATTTGTTACGACCGAGGCTGTCGCCATCACACCCCCAGTATCTTCTTCGCTTGATGGAGCGCCTGCCAAGTGAAGAGGATGCATACGATAACGATAATCAACCAGCCCGCAATTTGTACACCGGGTTGACCGATGGATGCCAGCTCAGTCAGTGAATAGCCCTCTGGGACGCAGATCGACACCCAGCGTGCATTGCATAAAGCAGAAACGAGACCAGGTATCAAAACGTGAAGAGTCTTCATTTCCGACCGTTCTCTATTCGGCCAGACAGGCAATCATAAGGCATTTGTGCCGTAGACGAGGATAGGGGGAATCAAACACCTGAAATATTGACGCGTCTACGGGTCAAGCTAGCATACACTGCAGTGTACTAGCAACGTCAAATGTTGTGACGTGGTACACTGGATGCACTGAACAATACTTGGCACCGAAATATTAAAAAAATATTGAAAAAGTATTCCAATTATTTTCAAGATTTTTTCTGTATCTTTTTCTCCAAAAGACCTGAAGAGTATTGAAAAGATTTCCATAAGATATGTCCAAATAAGGAGATTCTCAAGATAGCTCTTCGATATTTTGCACGTTTTTCAGAAAGAAAGATGCAAAAGATATCATAATAATAATTGGACTACTTTTTCAATATTATTTCAATATTTCAGCACCAAATATTGTTCCGTGCATCCAGTGGTAGAGGCTAAATTTATCTACGTGCCTGGTCTGGCCATTTCGCCTGACAACAAAATCTGGCAGAAGGGCTTTTATGCCAGGCCTTTATCCTCTACAGCAGTTCCAGGATCAGTAAAGGTGCCTTGCCCAGCTCCGGATCCACCTTCAATACTTCGAGATGATGGCCTGAAACGAATTTCCGTCGACATCTCTTGCGATGTTTGCGCAGCCCACGCCTCCTCCCCTTGTGCGACGCGGAAGATGACTAATAGCGTCGTGAACACCTGTTCAAGATGTTCATGGACAGGTATCTCGTGAATGAGATTGAATTGTACTTGCCTGTGTCTGACCAAGGAAGTAGATATTGAAGAGATGATGCAATGCAGTCTCGTGTGCAAAGTTGGCTGCCGCGGCTAAAGCTACCGTTTGAATAATGATATTGATACCCGCTGACTCGACGATCACGGCGACGATGGTCGTATATTGAGAACTTGAACGGACTCCTCAGAGGTTTCTGAGATTTTGGTGGTCGTGAACCAGGCGTCCCACGATAAAGGATGAGTATATTAGATTTGTACCCAAGATCGAAGCTGGATGCGCTAGCATGGCACAATACCGAATTCTTGCTGAGAGACCAAGGATTATCCCGGATCCTACAGTGAGTTATCAAGATCTGTTACTAGGACAAACGGTCCAAGAAAGACGAGCTGGTCACATACCTATCAGAGACAAATATGGGACGGGGGGTAAAATCCTTGTGATCCAACCTATCAGCCCGCTGCACCCAACATAAAGCACCCAACAACGCCAGAGCTAGAATTGGTTCAGTTCGACATGGTCCAGTTAGGGATGATCGAAGATCACGCGTACGAGCAAACCCTCCGTCAACCAGGTTATGACGGCATATACGATGTCCGTAGAGGCAACCACACCCCGTCCGTGTCCTAACACTGGTACATAGATAGTATCCGAGCCTGGTCGCAGGTCAATCTGAAAGATGACTTCCGTAATGCAACTTAGCACCAAGTGTGCTGTGGATAAAGCACATATGAGGACAACATAGCCAGTCATTATGAGGGTCCGTTTCTGAGTGTCTGTTCTTCGGCCTTTCCACAGCAAACCAAGGGTCATGAAAACGAGAGTGGAATTTATGCCATAGACAAGGCTAGGTAGAATTGCGGTCCCGGCGAGATAGGCAAAGGCGTACGGGGTAGCGGGAGACATGGGGAAGCTGGATCTCTAGAGGTCGGGAAAAGAGTATGCATTCCAGTTGTCAGGGTCGAATATCATAGTATTTAATTGGCGGGGTGTTGAAGCCGCGACGGAGCCTGAGCTGGTATTGATGGATGATGTGTATGCTTTGGGCCATCATCCACGGCGCCCCTTCAGACCTCGCGCTACATTTCAATCTTCATCCTCAATATTTAGAAAGTCTACCTTGCGAGAGTAGTGCAGGAATACCCCCCGTCGTCTATTGGACAGGCATGACGGGCTAATGCTCAGAATGTGCTGGCGAAGGATGAGATCTAAGACGTAGCAGCCCAGTCAAGAGTAGGACGCCGCGCGGCCCACTAGTTACCAATATCTATCCTTCGTACCCAACTCATCGACGAGAAAGACTAGACGATGCATGGTGGATAGTGTTGGTAGTTCTCATGAATCGCGTGTTCAAGTGAAGTCAAATGAACCAATTTAGCCTTGTCGTGAGGGGGAACATAGGAGTAGTCGTGCCCTGGTTTTGGTGGCGATCTAACCCTCAGCACCGACGACTGAGTTAAGTGCCGGGCCTTGCCCTGGTCCGCCTCCCAACTCTCGAGATACCGGTGATGAGCTGAGACGGATTTGCGTGGACAACCTTTGCGCAGTCCACGCCTCCCCTCGAGCAACGCGGAATATATGCAATAGCATCGCCGATACCTGCGCATTGAAAGTCAATGGAAAACCATGACGCCCACGACCTTCCCATCGTACTGACCTGTCTCTGACCGAAAAAGTTAACGTTAAAGATACGCTGCATTGTCCCCTAATTTCGAGCGGTTTCGATGCCAAAGCCAGCGTCTGGAAGACGATATTTGTACGCGCAGATCCAATAATCGTAGCTGCGGTTGAGCCACGAATGACGGAGGACGTCTGGGTGGTATTGGACATTCCGAACCACGCCGGAACATTCCGAATTGGGATGGCTCGTGGAGTAAAGATATTGCGTAACCAACGTAGAAGTCTTTCTGACTCATGCCAACCATTACACCCCGGTGACGAGGACGATCGATAATGGATCTAAGTTAAGGAATGAGATGGATGCAAAAAAAACAAGACTCTCATGACGCACGGGAAAACGGCACGAGGGGCATCGTCACCTAAAGGAGTGTTAGTTGGTGGCGGAGAGATCGGACATGGTCAGAATGATACCAGCAACTGTCAAGGGAGACGATTAGTGGTCACCGATAGTCAGACGGGAAAACGTACATCCAGCCTTGCACATGCCAGAGCCATTATCGATAACCTATCCCGGTGGATATGAGTAGAGGTGGAAGACACGGAGACGAATGCATACGATTGCTGCGATTTCTTCCTCCATAGCGAATGATTTGTGTTGAAGAGATTGGGTTGATGGAGGCCTGTTGATGGGTTTTATAGGGTGAAAACTGAGGTGGGTCAAGAGTTGCGGCCTGCGGGGCGCAGACAAACCTGGGATGATGAAAGCAGAAAGTTCCGCGTTTGGACGAGACGGAATGATTCCCCACCTCGGTCAAACTGTACTTCCTCGGCTGCATGCCATGACTCTGGTTTACTCGGGCGTCGGCAATAGTCAGTGGGAAGCGGGGGAAAAGGAAGTGAGATCATAGATGTTATCGGCGACACCCCAGGAGGTTGGCTCTCCACCTGTCGTCCGACATACAGCCACTACATTGGGGTTCCGAGTTCGAAGTTTACGTAGAACTCGATCTTTCCAGAGGAGCCTCGCCAAATTTTTTCGTCCCACAATCTATTGTGTGCATGCGGGGATCTCTGGCTGACTTTGAAGTTAATGGTTCGTGATGGTATTTGCTGAAAGTGGAAATGATTCCTGATCGCCGGGGCCGTCATGATCAGCCGCTGCCTTGCCGGCATTTTCTTTTGCTCGGAATGGTTCGCTCATTGGTACGGGTCCCACAGACTCCTTGTCTCCTTGTTGTGTGGATCACGTTCTATGTCTATCTCTTGATCGCAGCAGATCGAGTTGACAAACCAGACCGATCTATTCCATCAGGGAATAGCACTCTCAGAGGCAATCTTCGTTCTGTTGTCCATCTTTTGTCCCCAATCACTCGTCCGGGCTCCCAGAGACATCACTGTCGCCATTCCATTCCGGAATTGTCTTCAAGCGCAGCGCCGCCTAACATCCATCGCTTACGCCGCACGCTGGTGCCTCTGCATCTCCCAGGCACAGCCTACCTGCGGACACCCCAGTAACGTCAAGAACAAGGTCCGTGAACCTCTCGTTCGATCGTCCTGTTGGACGGCGTCATGGGATCACTGGTGCGGGACATATAGGACTTCATAGCTTCGGAGGGGTGATATCTCGACAACATCGCGTCCAGCCCCCATCCATTCCCTCGCTCTCCCACCACATCTATGTTCTCCGTACCCTGTCCACCTTCTTGTTCCACCTACGCCGCGACCTCCATGATTCGTCTCCGTCCTGGTTAGCGATACAAGAGCCCGGGAAGGCAGAGCCGGGTACGAAACAGGTCGAGGAACAGGAGATACCAAATCTGATAAGGATAGACCCTACGCCCCATCGCCCTCTTTAAGCCCATTCAACGGTGTGAATGGGACACCTGCCGGGACAAATACGAGCAGCACAAATAGTGCAAGCGGTGTTGGTGCCTTGATGAGCCGCAATGGAAGTGTCAATAAATGGGCTTTCAGGTGAAAACGGGGAAGCACAGCGCCTTAACGAAGTTTTAGCCGTGGGTTCGTCTTCTTTGCCTTCTGTTATCACATCATTCTAATCATGTCTATTACAACGCAAGTATCCTCGCATACACGGTTTCAATATAGCAAATAAATACTCGACACTTGTGCCGACTTTCTACTGGTTACTCTTTCTTCCAGCCGAACACTAGCGCGGGATTCGTGATAAAGTCTATCCTTGGATCTTGGTTGATTACGGTACTGGGAAACTGCAACATAACCCGACAGTCCGTACAGCCAAATCTGGACATGTTGGCCGTGCTTCCGTGCGCTTCGCTCCACTTCAACCAGGCTATAACAGGCATAATATATATATAACCAACATTTTGCGCCTATTATGTCCAGTTAAGTCTCATCGTGTACTGTCATCCATTCATTAAGGTGCAGTAGAGCTGAATACTGGGATCAACTTGCTCTCGAACTCGGATTTTTGCCATGCTCTGCAGCGGCCCACTTCTCCAGTCGGTCTCCGCTCCAGCCAACTCCAACGCAAGATGCCGCTGAAATTTGTGCAGAGCCAGATCTTTATCCTCCGCAGCACGATCAGCAAACAAAGGATCAGCATGCGCAATTTGGATTGTGAGCAGGTTGAACCATCAACAAACACATGGACTGATAGCCTGATACGAGGACGTTTACCTGTGCGAAAACGGGAACTCCTGCCACCAAAATGTATCACTGTTGTCTGCCGAACATTGCGAGAATGGTTAACTTCTTGTAATCGCTTAGTTCTCGGCGGCTTCCAAGTAACTTATTTCAAGTCCCTCTCGCCCCCGATCACAGAACTCGAGCATATCTGTGCGACTAATCTTATCGATGGCTGGCCATCTCTCTGCCATGTTGCCAACTAGTACCCATCATTTCTTGAGGCGCCATCTGGCCGCCACCCCTTGGTATTTCCGTGCTTCATTCAGCATTTCCTCATTCCAGTGCAACTGGTCCGAAATTTCGACGGACAATAGCTCTGCCATAGTACTAGTCGTCTCGCTGAAGACGACGTTCCCGTACATCTGGTTGCGCGACGCCAGCCAGTCTCCAGAATGTGTCCATCCGTCCAACTCCCAGCGATTATCGCGGACTCTGATATCCCCCTCGATATCAAACAGGTCCAAAATGGTGTCGATCTCACCGCCGATGGGATTCGCATCGTCTGGACAAGATGGACACGAATCCTTCTATGACAGATCGTTTTTGAAGCGTCATTCGTCGCACGAGTATCTGCGTTTCACAAGGATATACGCAAGGAGCCATGGAATAACCGTGACATTCTGTCGAAAGGCAAAAATCTATTCGTTACCAATGAATCCCTGCAGGAACTTGGGGGAATATTGGCTGCCATTACTCAGATCGTCAAATACGGCCTCCTTTTCGTCTCTGACGTCTCAACCAAAGAGACTTCGAATGATGAATGCGAACTGCCCACGCTTGCGCAACTGTTCGGTGACATTCGTCTCACTTGGTACGGCCGCGTATGGGACGTCATAAACACGAAAAATAGCACAAATATTGCTTATACAAACCTCAATCTCGGGCTTCATATAGACCTTCCGTCAGTCCCACTTTGGACCCCTCATTTATGCCGCGACCCATGATTCATGATCCTCTTTAACTCAGATATTTCGAACACCCCCCGCGATACCAAATCCTCCACTGCTTGCGCAACCGCGTCACGAGAGGGGTGTCCACCTTCGTCGATGCTCTTTACGTTGCGAACCGCTTCCGGAATCTCACCCGTCCGACTTTGACGTTCTCACAAGGACCCCAGTGAAGTTCCAATACATCAACGATGGCCACCACCTCCACCGCGAGCATCCGACGATCGAGCTCTCTTCTGAGGGAGATAGTATTGACTATATCAATTACTCCCGGCATAATCAGGCGCCCCTGCCTCTTTCTACCCCGCCCGAGTTTTACCCTGCGTTCCACCGATTTGTGAAAATGCTGGACGGTCCTCAAAATACGTATACATGCTATACGTGGAAGGAGGGAGGTGCCTTGTTCTTTGACAACCGCCGTGTGTTGCACGCCAGGACTGCGTTCAGTGATATTGAGGGAGAAGTGGCCGAGGGAGAGACGAATAGGTGGTTGAAGGGCTGTTATCTGGAAGCTGATGCTATGCCAGTGGACCGCGCGAGGATGTTACAGACGCAACTCGAAAACAGTAGGTCTCAAGCATAGCGAGAATATAACATCCCAGTAACTGAAACAAATATATGTGTGTCCCCTGGGATAATAATTTTCCGTGAGATATAGATAATATGAGATAAAACTACAATTTTGCTTGCTCCGACTTTTTGACGTACGCGATACCACCGCCAAGAGCAACCTAAAACAAGCAGGTGAGATCACCCTGAGGTAATAACGATCCATTCTCACCTTCCCAGT
>Ga0307516_10003379_pt1 | contig 20588 bp, 32 predicted proteins | sample 19_EM_MG_FD_203310 | JGI IMG/M metagenome (GOLD analysis project Ga0307516, IMG submission 203310) | Populus trichocarpa ectomycorrhiza microbial communities from riparian zone in the Pacific Northwest, United States - 19_EM | ecosystem: Host-associated > Plants > Roots > Unclassified | place...
TTCGGCGAGGCACGTGCCAGCAGCGATCGGGTTGGGTGTACGCGTCCGCTGATCTACGACTCGCCAAAGGCCGCGTACACATCCAGAAACTCCATAAATACGAACGAGGTGTGTCCGCGTCAGCAGCCGCGCAACCAGGAAGACATGGATCCCGACTCTAACCCCGCCCTAGATTCCTTCGTTTCTCTCGGTTTCTCCATAAAACGACTGGAAAAGATGGACGACGATGAGCTCTCCGGACTAGAGACGCCACAAGAGGTCGACTCGCCCTCGACCACCCAGGGGCAGATGGAAAAGCAGTTGGAATCCCTCAGGTTGTACCTCGATGCCTTGCCGTACGAATGCGAAACACCCGAAGAGATGCAGACCAAGCTAGAGTTCATTATCGGAAAGATGGATGTGTGTATCCGATCGAAGAACTGGTCGCTGCTGCCCAACTGGTCTCAACTGCTTCATTGGTGTGTTACGCCTACTACCGCAACGCGCTTTCGGCTAAACCACTCACAGTTGGCTGTCACTGAGATATCCGATCCCTGCCTCCACACGAGCTAAGCTCGTGCGTCTGTTCTATGAGCTATCCCTCCTCCCTGGGATTGAGCCTCGTACCATCCGCTCGTGGGTCGATGATCTCTCACGGGTACTCGCAAACAAAGGCGATGCACCTCGGAAACTCGAACCCGAGGACCTCCAACTACCCTGGAAACCACTGTGGCGCGCACTACAGAAGGAGCTGTGGCCAAAGAAGAGAGCGTATGAAAGCTCGTACGTTTGCTAGTCAACTTCTACACCTCCTGGTCTCTTCTAAAGATCGCGTAGGAGAAATTCGGTAAACATCCTGTTGTACCTCGCCGAACAGGTCAAAATGTACTTCCCGCCGAGCGAAATACCGGCCATGCTTGAGTCCTTCCTGCCCCTTATCACCCAGAGCGTACGTGCAGTACCCTCCTTTCCTGGTATATGCCAACATTTGACCTCTCCAGTCCGTGCTCATCATGATCCCCGTCTTAACTTCTTTCCTCCCCCCGTTTGACATCCACCTTTACGTCCCTGTGCTTTTCAAATTGTGGGAAGCCTTTAACTCTGACATCATAAACTCGCGCCTGGTTGAGTTATGTGGGGACCTCTCCGAGGAGCACAAAACCGGGAGTACCGTGAAATGGAAGGATGTGGGGATCTGGACCGAAGCAGAGTGGACCGTCCTCGTTGGGAAAGCGCTTGGATCCATGAGTAAGCTCATTTTTCTGGATCACGTCGTTCTGAGGTTAAACACCCTGCAGACGTCCCCGTTGGCGCTACAAAGGTACGCGTTGTGTGCAGTTTGTGCTACCGTGGTATAACCCTTCGTAGGGGTCAAGTACAACAGCCTCTCAGGCTGACTTACTTGGCGAGAAGCTCGCCTCGAGAATAAAGAAGAACGTGAACCGCTATCGTGCGTCACACTCTGTCACCCTGCTCTATATAGTTGACGATAACCATAGGCTCGCTTGCAAGGCTTTTTGTCTATTCGATGGCTGTCGATGGTCCTATACGTAAAGACGCGACCGGCACCCCAGGGTCGAACCAACCTGGATATCTCGCCGGTTCGAAGGCTCTGGATTCCCTCGATAAACTATTGACAAGCACGGAATCCTTCTTCCATCCATCAAACTTTGGGCCTTGGTCCGTATTCGTAAGTGCCTGTTTTTTTAACCGTTGGACTAACCTCACCCTCCCAAAGTTGACAACGTTCTTACAATACGTTGCTACCGAGTTCTGTAAGCGGTGGAAGGACGAAGAGCTGCCAGGATGTGAAACACCTTTGGTTCGTCGTTGAAGGGGCCGGTCGGAAGTTCATCCCCACTGACGTTCAACATTTAGGTATATCGCTTGACACCATCCATCAGGCGGGCTTTCGCGCTGTCAGTACGAACCCCTGCTCTGCTCTCGATGTTCTCGAAGGACCCCATCTCGATGACCCTCGCCCAGGCTGCACTCAGGTCGATTGCACTTCTCGAACCGAATCTCATCATGTCAGATATCATCGAACGTGCATATGGTGGTCTCGAAGTTGTCAACGAGACTCACCGTACCACTGCGGTCCTTACCACTTTATCTGGTGTTGCCATGCCATTGGTCTCGGAAAGGATCTGGTTGGGAGGGCAGAAGCACGTTCTACCGTTACTCGAACTTTCGCTCCCCGGAATCGACCTGGTTTGTCTCCCCCGTCCCACAGATGATCCATACAGCCCCTGACTCCAGTGTCCAGAATGATCCCGTTAAGACAGTATGTGCCACGATGTTTATTACGGCCATCGTACAGGCTGGTATCAAGATAGGGGATCTAACCCACCACGTTGGCCTGGCTCTGGCAAGCGACGCTCCTGGAGATGAGATGATGGCTGTTGATGAGGAGGGCATTACGATTCCAGAGGGTACCGAGCCTGGAGGGCCCACACTTAGTAGGGAAGAGGAGCGTGCGCTGGTACGAGACAGCACCGCTGGATTCGCCGGTACGTTATCCAAAAGGGGCCTTGAACATCTCTGAAGGTTTTTTTATTTTATTTTACAGATTGGGTTGTCTCGCTCTTCCGTAGGGTCTTTTCGTTGTTTGAGAACCTTCCTGAGGAAGGAGGGAAACGGAACACTGTTCCGAAGCAGGAAGAACTTGTCCTCAAGTCCGTCAAGGCGATGCTCGACATTATCTGCCTCCACCTTTCAGATCAATTATTCGACCTGGTGTTGAAGATCGTGTTTGACTACGCTGTAACAAACGCGAAGTCCAACTCAGTCAGGGTAGGTAGTCGGAAAGTACCACCCATACCCTTTCGGTGGCTGACGATGCCTCCAGGCCGTCGGGCAGCTAGTTTCGTGTCTTGCTCGGGCAAAACCCGGGAAGACGATTGACAGATTTTTGCCACATTGCGCAACGCAGATCCAGGAAGAGCTGAAGCATGGAGCTTCAAGCTTGAGGACTACGTCAAACCATTCTGCTGTTCCCTCTGACACCACGTTACACTGGAGTGCGTATCTCAACCGAGGATTGATGTAGTCTCTGACGTCAGGTTCTGAAGACCTTTCGATCCTTCGGGCTTGCCTCGGTTATGGGAGTGAATCGGTGCGCTTTGTTGGTTGACGGGGAGACTTGTTGCTAACCGCAACTATTCATTAGTTGATGGCGCACAAGCGATCCTTGCTTGATTTGTTCAGCCTACTTATCGATAAGACGAAGTCCAAACGCGGCTATTCCACAAGTGGCGGGATACTTTCCCACCTTCTAACCACGCTCGTAGGGACGTATCCGCTCGAAAGCCGATTTGTCAATTCGGAAGAATGGGACAGCCCTGGTCAGAAGCGTCTCGCGAATCCTCGGGAGCGATTTTCTCTAACTTAAACTCAAGGATTCGATGCAAACCACTACCTCTACTGGGGACGAATGTACAACGCCAAGGATGTGAAGATCGAATGGCATGGTGAGTTCCATCGTGGGGGACGCGATCGACTACGCTGACTGACCCCACGTAGTCCCTTCCAGGGAGGAAATCGATTTCGTATTGGAGGTCCTCGACGTGGTGGGGAACCCTGTCCTTGACAAGATTGACCTGCTCCTTGACAGCGGTAACACCTGGGACAGCATCACGCGGAATGATTTCTGTCGGTATGGGAGACCCTCTTGCTGGTGTGTCCAGTGTTTACTCCTGTCACAGGTACATGCGTGCCATACGGTCAATATGGGGTGGTCTTGCTTGTTTCATGCGAGAACGATCCAAGGTCCCGGAGACCACGTTCTCCTATGATTTTGAGGTGGAGGGTCTGCTTCTCTCAAACATGTCCGTGAAATCAGGTTTCGCACTTGACGACCCTGAGGACCCAAGATACAAGGTTGCCGAGGCACATCGGGTGCGATTTGGGGAAGTGATTCACAGGGCTACGAAGGCGATCGCTTTGAGGAACACCGTGGAGGGCGAGGACCACGTGGATGCCATCATCAGCATCGCGAAAGCCGTTGAAGTGTTCCTGTTGGAATACGGCACCTCGAGAGGGCAGTATAGCACGCAGAGGAAGGCCTACATTCAGATGAGGGAGTACGTTACGGCATCCTGGATACCTCAGATCATGAGCACTGACGGTTGGGGGTAGGATGTATCGAATGTCTCCTAAACAGAAGGAGAGGTCCAGGGCGATGGTACTCAGACGGGCGCACCTGTACCACTACAGCAGAATGTACCTCAACGCGATGTATCGTCAACGGTCTCCTCTCGACGACGAGTTGATTCGCGACTTGGTCGAACTTTCTCTTTCTCAGTACACGAGGTTGCGGAGGTATTGTCAGTCGGTCGTCCGATCAGTTTCAGAAGTACGTCCCCCCTGTTGCCGATCCATAACAGCTTTTCCTTATGCCCCATAGCGCTACATTCGTTCCACAAGGTCATTTCTGCCCGCTCTCTGTGATTCATTGATTGCGGGTACGGAACCAGACCGTATGAAGGGTGCACTTTATATGCTCTGGGATAACGCGTTTGCGAACTACGCGTTGGCAGGTGCGCTGACCTATCCACGCGTGATTCACCCGGTGACTGACAGTTCACAGACGTATATATCTCAAACCAGTACTTGACGAGACTCCTTGATTGCCAACACCAAGAGAAGGTGACTCGACCTTTTTCATTGCGCGGTATCTTGCGGAATGCTTATCGTTTGTTCTCGTTGGTAGCCCTCTATTCAAAAATTGGTCTCCAACTGTGCCTCTGACTGTTTGGCGCATATGAGTGACGAATCAGTCCACTCCGAGGTATACCAGGAAGATATACCCGGGGTCCTTGCGGCTCTGGATGATCTTGAAGGAGACTTCGGTGACTCTCTTGTCGACAAGACCCTTTTGGAGGAAGCCCTTGGAAAGGTGGAAGCGAGGTTCGCGGCAGAAACCCAGAAATATCAGAGAAATGTGCGCCTCTCGTCCCTGTCCAATATCTTTAATGTGCTAAGCGCTAAGCCATAATGCCGCAGGTGGAGTCGGTCCTCGCCGTCGCCTCCAGACCAGCCACACACGTTCGTCTTCTACTACTTCTGGGGTGTGGCCGACTTACCATATTGGAGTAGTGGAGATACCAGCAGTTTGCCACTCGCATTTCATATAGCTTACTACAGAGAGACATTGTGCCAACACCCGAACTCGCCCGTTACTTCCTCGAACAGTGTGCCAGTCCTCACACCGCGACCAGAGCTATCGCAGTCAGGTGAGTATCCTTGCCTACCCCTAGGCGGTCCGCGATTGACAGGGGATATAGGGGTATCATCAAGATCACGGTCCAGATCAAGATGAGAACGTACTCTGCCAACTCGGAGGAGTTGTGGTTAGATGAATGGCGCAGTCCGATGGAGAGAAGGATCGCTGTTTCGAGCCCTACCGCAATCAGTGACCAACTGGTAGATCAGACATCGTGAGCACGATATTGAGCACCTTGAACCGTACTCACTTCCGTTTGGTAGGGATCTCTACATCGACAAGGTTACATCGGGATTCCTCCTGTGGCAACCACAACTCAAGGCATACCTGAAAGTGCCAGAGGGAGATTCACCGGTTACCTGGGAACGAGCATCACAAACTGTGCTTGAAACACTCGGGAGCCTCCTGGATAGTGGAGAGATTTGCTCTCAACTGGTGAACTTGTGGGCCCAGGAGTCGTCGCAAAGCGAAGGAAAGCCAGATCTCAGAAATGACCACGTCCAGTTTATCAAATCGCTCGGTGGGTGGTTATTGTCGTGATTTTGGTGTGAATCGACCCTAAGTCACGATTCAGCCAAGACATTTGAGGATCGTCACCTCGATACGATCCTCAGCAGTATCGATCCTCTGCTCACTGACGCGGACCGTTTCAAACAGAGGGCTGGTGCAGAAGTTCTCGTCGGACTGTTGCGTGGTATGAACCTTGGTATACGCTCCTCGGTTCATGCTAAGAATAATTGCCTAGGATCGAAACACTGGCCCAAGCAGAAATGGGATAAACTCTGGACGTGGACGTTAGACAGGATCGACCAGATATTTTTGCAGATCAAGCCGGATACCTTAAGTTTCTGGAAAAGTGTATTCAGCGTGAGTCTGCGGGCGTTACCTTAGTCCGCGGCCGGTTCATGATAACGAGTATTTTAGTCTCAACTGGACGACCGAGATCCAAGGAGGGGCAACCCACTCATACAGTGGGTTCTCAACCTACCCCTCGACTTCCAAGGGGACTCCGCATTTACGAGTGAGTAAAAGCGAAGGAAAGATCCGTTGTGCGGTGCTGAAGCCGCCCAAGTGAACAAGACGCTGTCACTATTTGGGGTCGTCCTGGATAACATAACACCCCGCTCAGCCCCGTTGGCCAACCAATTCTTCAGGGTCCTGTTGGATAACGCAAACACCGGGTACAACGAGGTCAGTGGAAAACGTTCGTAGCCGTCGGCTATCACTTACACTTCACCCCAGATGAGGGGTCACATTGCGTCTTCATTATACATCATCATCTCCGCCCAGTGGAAACCTACGTACTCTTCTGCAGCCGACCTTCTTCACTCGTGTGTGACTGATCCGGACCCCCTGGAAGTCAGGTGAGATATACTTCCTCGTGGCCAACGGTCGGCGATTTACGTTCTTGACCCCGCACCCAGATCGGCTCGTTACTCGGAGGACGTGGCTACTATGGTCCAAAAGCTGCCTGAGTGGAAGGAACAGCGGCTGCCCCCGCCGCGGACGAATCAGTCGCAGTATGACAAAGTGGGACTGACCCGTAAGTATCGCAATGCATTGAGGGCTCCTCGCGTCTGAACCTGCGTCAGTGCTGTTGTGGATGTGGACGATGTCGCACGGGCCAATGGCACCGTTGATGTTTAAGTATATCAAACCCATGCTGTGAGATCGCGACTTACCGCCTTCATGCTGCCCGGAGGCTCATTGCGTCACTTTGTAGGCCGGAAGTGCTCAAGATGTCAGAGTTAAACGACAGCTCAGAATTACAAATCTACGCTGTGAGTAGTTCGTCATTCATAATGACGCAAGGGCTGACTGGTGACACAGTCGGCGGTGCTTTATGTCCTGTCTGCCGTTACACCCCCTCACGAGTATGTCGAGGATATCCTGAATCACTTCGTGAACGCGATCAAGTCATCTACGGTATGCGTTTCGGTCATTCGTGTCAGTATTCTTGTCGTCCTGACGCGTGGAACAGTCGTGGAGAATCAGGCTGAACGCGTTACCCACCCTTGTCGTTTTCTTCTACCGGAATCTCCTGAGCATTTCTAATTCCGGAGTTATACAAGTCATGGAGGTGTTGTTGGACTGCCTTGGGGACGAGAACGTGGAGGTGAGGGAGATGGCGTCCAAGGCGCTTTCTGGGATCGTGAGGTGCTCGCAAAGGCAGAGCATCATCCCGCTCAAGGTGTGTAACACGTTTAGGGAGCGATTTCACATCTAAGGTTTGATCTTTGTGTGGAACCAGGACCGTTTCGTTGGCCTGGTTAGGAAGGCAAGATTACCATCACGTCAAGATGCAGGATATGCGGAGAAGCTGAGGCTGTTGCATTCTGGGATCCTCGGCCTGTGTGCTCTGATCGAAAGCTTCCCTTATTCCGTTGAACCTTGGATGCCACCGGTGACGGATGGTGAGTTCACCTTCGTCACGACGACCCCGGATCGCGCTGATAATGGTGACGCTGTAGTACTCGCTGCACACACTACGGATCCCCTACCGATATCGACCACAATCAAGAAGTGCGCATCTGAATTCAAGAAAGTGAGGTGGAATCTTTAATGTTGTGGCCGGATGACGCTAATCGATCTTTGGTCGCCGTCTATCTAGACCCATCAGGTAAAGAAAAACATATATGTGCGCTTAATCGATATCGATGAGAAACTGACTGGGTTGGGTCGTTGACAGGACACCTGGGTCAAGGATCAGTTACTGTTTGATGAAGATCAGCTGCAGAACCTGTCCACAATGCTGGTTGGGACATCGTATTGTGCGTTGCGCTCACCGTTTCCGTGTGACCGATCTCTCTAACCGGCCTTGGCGCTACAGACGCGTAGTTGTGGGATTCCTTGCCGGGTAATGGGATGTAGAGAGGAGACGATGGGCGTTCTGGGTCTGCACCTGTACAATACAAGACCGGCTCGGGGGATGAGCTAAACGTAAAAAGACGAGATGCCGAATCGGACAGGGAAGATCAGGTAGCCTTGAATGGGTCAGCCAGACCGTTGTCGATGGAGGACATCGATGGGCCACAGGGGAGCGGAACCGGGCCAGCGGCGAGGAGTCTGTTGTAAGGATCTCTTCTCCCACGCATTGCAAAATGAAGGCGGACGGATATGGTGTGTTTTGCCGGGGTCTGTATAATGATTGATTGTGGGTGCCGAGCCGATTACCATCGAGGCAGCAGCATGACGTGCTGTACAACGCTAAGCTTTTGGAATCGAGAAGATTTTTCATTTGGGGAGCGAGACACGCGTTCTAGATTCGCCCTCGTCTGCTGGGTCGCGAGGCAGGAGCGTGGCGCGTCGATCACGTGTTGGGTGGGTCACGTGTGGTGAGGCGGTGAAGCGAGCGCTGGCCGACGATGGAAAGATTCGGACTGTGACCGAGACTACGACGACGACGACACAAGAACGGTGGATTCGAAATCTCTTTTCTTTTCCTCTATTATTATTCGCTCGAGAGACGTAGGCGGACGCGAGGTGAGGCTCTCTCCTTTGGGACTCCCAGCCAGACGGTGGTTCTGAGGCGAAGATTTTGGATTAGATCCACGAGCCAGCAGCGTGTTCGGGTAATTGATTGCTTGCAGGCAAGGACCCCACCAGACGCTTTTAGGCTGGAAGTCCCCGCGCCTCGACAGCACCCCCAATCAAAACGACCGTCCGAGTAACGTACGTCCACGTCCCCCCTCCATCTCCCCTTCATCTCCCCCTTCCCATTCACTCACCCCTTCCAGTTATAAGCCCAGAACGAACTCACGACTTTTTTATACCGTGCTTATTCCTCAAGTGCAGCCCACTAGATCCCCCCCATCCCTCTCTCCCGCCCACCCACCCCTCGATTCATTATTCTCTCAATATACGTCCTAGTTATTCCCCAACCCGGTGACAGACCTCGGACTCGACGCTTCACTTATCTTTAATTGGTTCGCCCCCCTTCTCTCACCGACCAGTCCTCCGTTGACCCCCATCGCATCAGTATACACTCTCACGCTCTTGCTTACCAACCGCTGCGTTCGCAAAATCAACTCAAAACTATCGTGAGTGCACCCCTCCACGCTTATCTCACTTGACGCTCATCTGGAACAGTGCCATGCTTGTTCCCCCCACCGCGCCTCGTCGCACTCCACCCTCGAGTAATAAAAAACGTACGTATTTTCGTCACTAGACGGTACCTCTGCGGTGCTCATCGGACGCCCAGCCGAGCTACCTTCTCTCTCTTCAGACATCACGCTCATCGCACCTGCTGACGACTACACTTGGCGTTTCCCCGGAACAGGTCCCATGGTCCAAACCGTTGATTGGGAACTCTCGGATACCATGTCCAAGCTGAGGATTGCTGGCGAAGACTCGGTCCCAAAAATGCGCAATACCGCCACCCCCGGCCATGAGGGCAGTCCGTTGGAGACATCTTCCAACACCAGCCTCGATTCCTCCCCCTCTGATCAGAATCTTGTGCTCCCAACTCACTCCCGCGGATCTTCAACCGACGCATCAAACGGTAGGGCGCTTCGTGGCTCCATCGACCAGGTTGGTTTCGGTTGTCACAACCGTTAGCCCGATACGAACTCATCCATCACCCCACTGCCAGAATTGGTCTAATAGCGACCAGCCCACTTTCCCCTCTCTCTCTGGCCGTGATCAGCAGGATTTCCAGGTCGATTATAACGTTCCCCAGAGACAATTCCTCGGGAACGCCTTCATTCAGCCCCGCATGAGCAATGTGCCGGCGAATGCGCAGTTTCGTCAGCCTCAGGCCACCCGTACCTTCAATCAGCAGCTTCAAAATCTCGTACCCAGTCCCGCGAATTTCCCATATCCTATTCCAGCTCTCGCCGCCGGAAACGCTCAACAACTGTACGATATGATCGTCCCACAAGACCCTGCTATCGCCCGAGTTCAGGGCCAGCCTTTCCGTCCGACCCATCAGCATTCTGCTTCCGATCCCGCTTCGCTCCGTGAAGTCGCTGCGCTGCAACTTCTTACCAACAACCTCCAGCAATTCCCTCAACCTGGAATGTATCCGGCACTTGGTGGGCCCGCTCTCTCCATGTTCGCCGCCAACCAATTCTACCAGCCGGATTCTTACCCGCCGAACGATCTCGCTGCCGCGCAGCTGATGGCTAGGCAACTCCAAAACTACACGAACACATACGGTGGTACTGCTGCAAACAACAGCGGGCTGACTTCCCCGGCCTCCACTGTCGCCCAGAACTCCACTCCAAGCGGCAACGGTCCAAGCGCGAACAACAGGAAGTTGGGTCTCTACAAGACGGAACTCTGTCGTAGTTGGGAGGAAAAGGGAACGTGCAGGTACGGGAGCAAGTGCCAGTTCGCTCATGGAGAGGAAGAGCTTCGGAAGGTCCCGAGACACCCTAAATACAAAACGGAGATCTGCAGGGTGAGTTCGATCGTTGCTCTATTCTTGGTTATCGTCCAACGCTTTCCTAGACTTTCTGGGTCTCCGGATCTTGCCCCTACGGCAAACGGTGTTGCTTCATCCACACCGAAGTCCCTGCTGGTGGAGGAGGACCAGGCTCTGAGGGCACTCCCCCGCCTACTCAACCTGCCGGACGCGACCGGTCGTCGAGCACAAACAGCGACCCCAACGACACTTCCGGTAGCTCTCTCCTCGCTCGTATCTCCGCCAAGCGCAATCAGGACGCCAACTCCACCGGAAGCGTCACCTCAACCCCCCCTCCACCCGCCGCTACTCCCGGAAGACCTCCGATGGGCTCTCTGAGAGTTGATACTTCCGTCTTGGACCCCCTGGCCTCTAAGCAGAACAAGTCCGCCTACCCCACCTTGGCGAACGGCATGCTCATCCAGGCCAACGTTCCCGCTCCAATCATGACCCATGGCCCCGTCACGGCCGGCCCTGACTTTGGTCGTCACGCGAGTGCTCGACTCGACATTGTCGGCCGGGTATGTTGTCAACCTCCTATGCATGAGTTGAACCTTAACTAAACTCCACCTCCTAGCGGAAACATCAACCGCGTCCCTCCATAGACGGAAGCATCAGTGGCATGGACCTTATTACCCAGTCTCCAGTCAACGCTCACGGTGACTCGCCCCCTCTGGGCTCAACCCGCACTTCTTCTCGTGCCAGTGGGCATACTCGGTCCGGTAGTGCCGGAAACTGGAATATTTCCAGGGGCAGCAACCTCGCCTCTCACACCAGTTATCCTCTCACCTCCGCCCCCGACGTCAAGCCGACTGCGCCGTGGTTGACGGACATCTCCAGCGGCCCGTCCCGCTTGCAGGAGCAGGCTTGGAACTGAAGAAATCCCTGGATACGACACGCGGTATCGCATTCACCACAACCGTGTTCACGACCTAGGCATTGACGATCTCACGAATTGTACATCCTCTTGAACGGGCAAGGACAGTTTCTTTTGGCCCGAACTCTCCACTCTCTCTCACCTGATTTACCCACTTGCTCCCCATTCCATCTCTTTCTGTGAAAGATACATGCCCGTCCTCTTTTTCCCTTTCATCACCGAATCCCTGTCTCATACCGTTCGGTATCCTTATCCCTGTACTATTACTCCCCCCGATTTCGCAAGGGTAGTAGTCACTGTTACCTCTCTCGGAATCCCCTGGTTGAGGATCTCTCGTAGTCCTACCCAGCTGCCCATTTCTGCAATTCTTGTCTTGTCTACCCACATGTGTTTATTCGGTTTTTATAAATTTCCCCTTCCTACCTCTCCGACTCGCGCCCTGATCCCCACATCGGACTCTACGCCCTCTGGTTGTCCAGATTACCCCAAGGGTAACTGAACGTTTAATCTCTCCTGCAGACACGCCCTTCGGAACTTCGGAGGGACATAGAGCGCCCAGTTGGCAGATAAAAGCATCGTTCTCACGCTGGTATGTAAATTCCCAAGTTGTCTTTCGGTGATGGTTACCCTCCAAAAATCTCCGACCCACCCACTATCGGAGAGGTCCACTGCGGCGATACCGGACAGCATCTTTCACGCGACCGACTTCGTACTGGGTGCTGGCGTGGTTATCATCCAACCATCGACGTCCAAAATCGTTCTCGTGACCGACAAACGCAACCGATGGTTCCTACCCAAAGGGAGGAAAGATAAGGGAGAGTCCCTTGAACAGACCGCATTGCGGGAAGCTTATGAAGAGGTTAATAACCGTTCCTTCTTATCTCATTCTTTCGACGTTTATTCATCCCCCATCTCGTGTTTTGATGTCGAAGCGGACCACGCACCCTCACTTTCCCCCTTATCATAACTTTTTTTTTTTTGATCCCATCGTATCCGGGTCGTGTTCTACGGGTCTCATGCTGATATGTTTTTGGGTGATATAGACCGGGTACCGGATCCAGTTCCTGCCCCTGTATTCGGGTAGCCTGGCATCTGACCCTACCCTGCCTCGGGGGGCGTTACCCGGGAAGGACACTGAGCCGATCGCCATCACTACCTATAACTGGCCGGCTGGGCATCCACATCTGGGGAAGTTCGGAAGTGGGGAGTATCTGGCGTCTTGGTATGTCGGCCAGATCGGCGAAGACGCGGTAAGCGGTTCATTTTCCCTTCCCCGGATACGGGTGACCACTACTTAGGGGATGCCGACTTTGATTGCTGAACGCGAGTTGCTTATGGTTGTGGATGATAGGTACCTGAAGCGGGAACGGGGATGCCGGGGGAGACCTCGTTCGTTGCTCAGCTTTGTACGATCGAGGAAGCGATGGAGAAGTTGAAGTCGATGGAGACTCAGAGACATATCGTTGGGATCGCGTGGAAGGCGTGGCAGTACACTCTTGATGTTGACTCGGGCAGAGTCCCGCTCAACCCAGAGGGCATCCCCGGCTCCGCAACCAAATGAGTCAACCATCATCATCGACATCCAACACAGATGGTGCAGAATCTATATCATTAGAAGAGGGTTGGGGGGGATGCAGTGGATCCGTTTTCCTCGCACTTAGACACCGACGATGGTCGTCCTCGAGCAGCAACGAGAAGTTTACCAACTTTCTGATAAATCCACACCAGCGATCCCGGACAGTTTCTTCCACGCCACCGAGTTCATACTCGGTGCGGGGATCGTCGTCATCCAACCATCGACGGGGAAGATCGTCGTGGTGGAGAATGGGGAGGGAATGTGGTTTTTGCCCAAGGGAAGGAAGGACAAGGGTGAACCGCTTGATAAAACTGCTTTGAGAGAGGGATACGAGGAGGTTCGTCTGAGTAACCGTCCCCTCTCTCCGGGGTCAGATTATCTGATTCCGCGACGATATGGTTAACCCCGCGACGCTCGTGCCTACAGTCAGGTTATCAGATCGCGCCTCTCCCTCTATACAGCGGAAGTCTCGCTCCGGACGCACCAGGCCAGGGCGACCAGCCAGATGACCAAACCATCCCCGGCACCATCGGGCATGCCAGAAAAGACGCAGAACCGATCGCGGTCACGACACAGAACTGGAACCATACCGCGGTCTTCTCTCGAGGAGGAAACGGTGAATATCTCACTTTCTGGTATGTTGGACAGATATCCGAAGACGCGGTAAGTCAATCCGTGCAGTGCATCTTTCTCGATTGAACGGAAAGGGTGGATTTTGATCAAAGGTCCCGGAGATGGGAACCGGAATGGAGTTCGAGGACAGATTTCGATCTCATCTCTTCACATTCGAGGAGGCAATGGAGAAGATAACGATCCAAGTGGACCGTCACGTTATGCGTACAGCCTGGACGGTGTGGCAGACGACCCTCCAACTCGACCGGGGAAATGTAATCTCCTGAACATACGGATCCGAGGGGGAGTGAATAATGGGTGTATTCCGCAATCAGTCCAAAAAGTGGCCCAAGATGAGAGGCAACAGTACAACTACGCTATAATACTACAAATCGTGTATTCCAAGAACTTGCAATGAACGCGGGGAGGTGAACTGACGTATAGTTAAAGGACACCACTGGGACCGAAAATCTTCATAGCCAAGGCTTTGATGATCTGCAAAGTGTCGATTAGCGACGCTGTACGGTCCACAATCGGGTGATCCATACCTCGGCCTTCTGCTCGTTCCCAAGCTCAGCAAAGACCGCGGCGACAGCCTTGCCCTTGGCGTCCCTAACAGCTCCCAACCGGTTTCCAGCGTACGCCCCAACCATGAGGCCAGGAATGTTTGCAACAATGAACCCCAAGCCGGCACCACAAGCGGCTCCGAGGTATGCCCACCACGGGGCCCGGCTGTGAATCTCTGGTCGTAACAGCTAAGCGAGGACGTAAACAAAAGAAGGAATGGTTATGGTTAGTCTTTTGGTTTCAAAGACTCCAGCGGATGATGACAATTCCACCGACCTCATCGAAAACGTCCGCGAACACCCCATCAGCGTCCGGCCGGTCTGCGTTCTCAGGGGCGGGCTCGGGTCCCTTCCCATTGAACATGTTCGCAAAGTTCGTGAAGAAGTTCGCAGACGCGGCGGGGTCGTCCGTGCGCTCCTTCTTGGACCTGTACAATGAATCGTACTCCCTCCGCCGCTCCGGATCTGACAGGACGAAATACGCATCGGCTATGACCTAGGTTAGGTAAAGAGACCGCCACACGGTGGGTGAATAGAGGTGACGGAGATGATGGGAAAGAACGCGGTGTGCGTACTTGGAAACATTCCGTTGCCTTCCGTTTCTCGGCGGGGGTTGCGTTCACAAGACGATCAGGGTGAGTCCTGATCCCTGCAAGGATTAGACACCGTATCAAAGACGGACCGGCGCTTCTGCGTACCTCAGCGACTCCCTCTTGTAGGCTGTCCTTATTTCCTCGGTCGTAGCAGTCCTGGGAACACCAAGGATCGCATAATAGTCGGGAAAGTCGGACATGGCTTTGCGAGGGGATGAGGGGGGGTGGCAGGGACTGCGCCGGTGACGTCGTCGCCTTCCACGATATCCTTCCATTTCCGGAAAGCGCCCGCGCTACTAACACGCGAGCGACGAAACTCGATTCAGCTGTAGGGGAAAAAGATACAGGGTACATGGGACATATATAACGGTATATGGTACGAAGAAGGTGGTGGATATGGGGTCGAAGGAGACGCAGGATCCGTAAACAGTATCCTGCTGCTGCCGTTCGCTTCAATACGGAGCATCTACTGTATCGGAGTCGCAAAAAAGGCCCAGGGAATTCGACACGGCTAGTTCATGGAAGGCACAGCCCGTGGGCGCTCAAAAGTCTTTGAGTCTTGTCGCAACCGCGAGGCCGCTAGTCGTGGTTGGCTGATGTCCAACTTCGGTTTCGACGGTAACATGACCCTAGTGGCCGCCAACATCCTGGGAGACGTGGGGCTGACGACGGGCATTCTAGCGAGCGGGGACCCTACATAACCCTGTTTCGACTGTTGCAGGGTTATGATCGTGGCAATCTGCTCCGGGTCATCGGACCCTGAGCTCGCAACCGTCAAACCACCTGTGGCATTCGATGATGCTGAAAACCCTTTCTTATGTCCCGGCGGAGGAGGGCCACCAGTCAGATCTGTTCAAAGCGTGAGAAAATGGAAAACCGTCGAGCCCCAAAAACGTACTGCCGATGAAAGAAGTGACATCGTATTGTGTGCCCTCAGAATCAAATCTTGGTGTGCGAGCGGACACAAGCAAGTCGGATTCCGCAGACTCTGATATCGGGACCGACAATGACCTGCTATGCTCCATCACAAACGCGGGGATTCGGGGGGGAATCAAGTCGAAGGGGACGTTGTCAACGTTGATGATCGGTGGGGTAGGGCGTAAGCGTGGACCCCGCACGGTGCGAACGGAACTGGGGCTTAGTGGCGGTTCACTGAGGACGTCCAATTCCGCGGTTCCTACCCACGGCGGGCGAGGGAAGTTGCTCAGAGAAAAATCGCTCCGGGCGGTTGACGGTTCCCTCGACTGTTTAGAAGAGGGTGTCGAGGGTGGATTTGTGTAATCTCCGAACAACTTCAAGGCGGCGATGCTACTATCCAGCTCCTCTTGTTTGCGGAAGAGGCCGGAGAGGTCCGACCTTCGATCTGTGTCCGCGACCGTCGCAGAATCTTGGGAATCTTGAACGGAATCCATTTTCGACTGGGCGGTGGAGGGTCGGACGATACCGTCCAAGCCAAACACGGGAGAGTCGGCTTGCAATTGTTTTCGATCGACGGTTTCGGACGGAAAAAGGTCAAGGTCTGAATAACGAGATGTCATTGACTGAATGAGCCCCCTTCCGAGCCGGGGCGCCTCCAGCTTGGGCTTCCTGGCAGGTGGAGGTTGAAGTCGAAGTGGTTCAGTGCCCAGGTATGCATCAGGGTACCCGTAGACCTTCTCGAATATCTCGGAGTCCTTGATGGAAGAATCCTCCTGGAATGATTGCCCACGCTCGGCCCGGTTTTGATTCCACAGCTGAGCGTTCATGCCGTCCTGGCCACCCCCCCGGAGGCTGAGGCTTGACAGTCTCACTCGCTGGGTGGCCAACCACTCGGATAGCTTCACCACGGACGAAGGTCGCTCTACCCGAGGTTGTTGGGCCGTCGACGAGTCGGGTAGGGGTGGGACAGCAGAGGGGTTGGGAGTAGGAACTTCAGGCGCCGAGGCGCCGAACGACGAAGGGGATTGTTTCGACGAAAGTGGGCGGAAGACTGGTAGGCGATCGGATCGGGGCCCCGTCAGAGGCATAAACACCATCAAGAGCGAACAGAGCACGAGGATGTAGAAATTGATCCCCTGTAGGAAACGGCCGAGAATTGTTTCCGTGAATTTGACTATGAACCGAGTGTTAGCATGGATGGCGACGATGAATCCGGAAGGGACATACGCTCCATGAGGTTGGCGACGCCGAATCCAGTACTGAAGATTAACGACACGATAAAACCCATGTAGTCAAACAAGCAGATCCATTTGGAGACGACCCTCGAATGGGCACAGTTGAGGATGATTTTGAGGATGAAGACAGCCGAAAGAATAACTTCGATGGCTGCCTCAGCAGCGTAAAGAGTCGAGAACCCGTCGATTTTATCGTCGATCCGCCAGACCACCTGCAGCGCAAAAACTGCGAGGGTGAGACCGAGAGTTGAGTACTGCAAAATCAGGCCAATAAATCCCCAAGCATTCCATTTGCCGCAGTGGCTCCCCGCGCGGGCGCCTGGGGTGTCGCGCTCGGTTTTAGGCGGCTCCGCGACGAATATCCAAAAGAAGAGAAACCGAAGCGAGGTAGAGAGGGCGTATCCGACCTCTCGCGTCTTAATAAGCGATTGAACGGCGCCCAACCCGAGCCCGAGATCCGTTTTGACCGTCCCCCGTTGCAATATTTGGGAGAGGTCGAGGATCGAGGCAATAAAGGCCGAAATAATGGACAAGTGCAGGGTCGTAAGCATACTACACGCATGGTTAACATCGGGCCAGTCCCAGTTAAAAACGGTACGTACATCCCAAGACGCCTCACAAGCGCCAAAAAAGTAAAGGTGCAGAATGCCAAGATTCCGACGGCGAGAAAAGGAACATCAGCCAGGATATCGTCGAGCTTGAACGGGGGGATCAGTCACATAAAGGTCTCGAGGAGATGGATCTGGCGAGAACTACGCACCGCTGCATCGTCGCTGAGAGAACGCTTCGACAAAGCGAAACGAAGGCCCTCCGGGAGAAGGTGAGCCATAAAAAAGTCAAAGAATGTGGGATGAGAAAGGAAGGGGGAACCGTGACTGAGACTTGAATGCTCCTAACGGTGCGAACGGGGTCAACTTGGGGCAGAGAGCCAGAAGCTGAGAGGGCCAGGGGCGGTGGGACGGTGGGGCCGCGGGGAGCGGGGAATGAAGGGGTTGGATGCAATCGCACCGGGAAAGAATGGAAGAACAAGGGAAAGAATGGCGGCGGAAATGAAGGCGGTTTGAAACCCGTCGGCGCGGGCCTCTTCAATGTCTTGAGACACCACCAGTATGTTTGTGAGCCACCGCGAAATGTGAAGGTGAGGGGAAGGGACAACAAGTTTCCGCCCTGCAAGTCCAAGGGGTATCGTCAATCACCAAGGGCGATTCGACCCTCCGACTTAGAAACCAGGATGATATCAGCAAACCGCCCTAGCGACCAACTATCCATCTGCTTATTGTAGGCGACTCACGGAAAGAAACTCTGCTACTCCAGGAAAACGCTGATGAGCACCTCGCGTGTTCCAAAGAGCCCCTTTTCTCGAGTGCGACCGCCAGGTGTGTTAGCTGGTCTGGAGAGAGAGGTCGGGACCGGAAGGCTTCCATAGTCAGGACAACGCCGGGCGGGCTGAACCCCATCACGCCTGTAACCACTTGCTGCGGGTGAATCAATCCAAATTTATTCCGCAGGCACACGCATCTCCGTGTCTCAGTCCGTCGTCAAGCCCAACTTCCATCTGTGATCGGTCCTCTTGATTATCTTATCACATAAGCCTCAGCTGCATGTATACCTAGGCCCCGGCTGTACACATGTAAAATACGAATGCAGAGCGAAAACAAATCGTTACAAGATGTATATGTACAAACTCCGTCCGTCGACCCACCGTCCAAAATGTAGCAGGAGACTAGAGCTCCATGCTGCCTCCCCCAGTCATCTGACGAACCAACTGCATCCCACGACCTTCCCCTCGCATGCCAATCACGCTCTTTGGCCGAGCATACCGGGTTTTTGTTGGCATCCCCAACTGCTTCACTGGACTTACGCTCCGGTTGCCAGTCATCTGTCGAGCGAGCGGATCTCCACTGCCCATCCCGGTGAACTGACGGGCGATGGTCGTCGTCCCTGTGATCTGAGATTCGACCCCTTTTAACCTTGTCGTGGTCTGACTGGACCAAAAAGATCCCGGAGTGCTCAGCTCAGGCGAACGGATCGGCGACAAAGAGGGTAGCAGAATCTGTAAAATCATCAGCCCATTGCAGGTCCACCGCGGAAGACGCCAACGTACCCAGCATTCACGACACCAAACCCCGCCGTCGGGATCACTCTTGGCAGCACTATCCAACTTCTTCCCGCACCCTGGTTCACCTGGATTTCGCCGTCCAGCGCGCCCCCGTCTGTTCTTGCCGCCGCAGCTGAGGCACCCGGAATGCCATCTTGTTCCAGAGGGCCCAGGAACGACACCCCACTCCATGGGCGAGACCGCCTTCAGACAACCTGGGCAGGAGGTCGACCCGCCGAACCTCGGGAATTTGGTCTGGCTGGCTGGGGCTGTCATAGGGGGCTGTTCGAACCGCTTCGATATCGAGGTGGAGGTTCCATTGGAAAAGTTTGTCGCGGTTCTCGACGGTGGAATCGCCTTCACCTCTTTAGGAGCACAATTAACATGACAAACCCCTTGGTCCGTCTTGACGAACGCTGCTTTCCCCCCTTGAACACCTTCAAACGTTCCGCGACACACACTGCATCGGAAACAATGGGTATGGTACAACTTGGCTGATTTCTTCGGGTCGTCTTCCGGTACAGTGACGAACTTGGCTCCGTTCCTATTTAACAACGAGAGGTTGCATCTCGAGCATTTGGCATCAGAAGTTATGGTTGTGGGTATCGCAATAGTGGTTAAAGGTCGCTTGGGTTGAGGCATGGGTGTAGGGGTGGTTCGCAAGGTGACCCTATCCTCGATCCCTTCTACATTCACCGACCTGCCATCTTCTGGGCCAGTCGGAGAACTGAGCGGGAGTGAAGGGGGGGTTGAGGGCCCCGAAGTGGATGTACAATCGGAGAAATCCGACCCCAGTTCCGGGGTTGACAAAAACACATCTGGTTCCTGGAACGAACTCACGGATGTGATTGTTCTCAGTTCTGGGGTCCGAATCGCGTTTTTGATGGGGTCGGGGGTGGAAAGGAGCTCCGATGAAAGTAATTCTTGATCGTGTTGAGCCTGAGGTGGTTGGAAGAGGCTTACAGAGGACATGGTACGCAAAGGGGTAGTCGAAGAGCTGGAGGGATCGGGAAATGAAAGGAATTTGGAATCAACAAGCATGCTTGCGGGGGGCGAAACAATCCTGTCCCGGTTAATATCCCGGGGTGTGGTACTCGCCAATGTGGTTTCCTGACAGATGACGGGAATGCGTGATGGTGGGGTGCGTGGCAAGGGGGAGGGAGGTTTTGGGGAAGTTGTAGGAGGAGGGGAGGAGCGGGAAGAGTTTAGGAATCGCTGTTTCATCTCGTTGATGGCTTCTCCAGGTGTCATATCTGGCTTTGGTGACGGGTTGGGAGGGCCAGAAAATACATTCGGGCTCGATTTCGCCGGCTCGCGATTTGTCGGACGCTCGGGCGTCTTAAAGCTGTCATAGGTTCTACGGGTTGTGGGGCTTCCGTCCCCAAACAGTGGAGGCTGGCGGGGTGAAGTAAGGTCTGAGATTGTCCTCGCCCGGACCCGGTCAACGAGGGGGCTACTGTCCCGCATGGGTGACACGAAACGGGCGCTGTGGGGGCTCTTTGAAGG
>Ga0307516_10003380_pt1 | contig 20585 bp, 17 predicted proteins | sample 19_EM_MG_FD_203310 | JGI IMG/M metagenome (GOLD analysis project Ga0307516, IMG submission 203310) | Populus trichocarpa ectomycorrhiza microbial communities from riparian zone in the Pacific Northwest, United States - 19_EM | ecosystem: Host-associated > Plants > Roots > Unclassified | place...
CAGCCCGAGGAGACTGGTATTCTCGACCCGATCGTCGACCCGATCAGTTCTGTTGTGGATAATGTCTCGGGACGCCCCGGCGCAACTTTCTCGGAGGATCCCACTCAGCCCGAGGAGACTGGTATTCTCGACCCGATCGTCGACCCGATCAGTTCTGTTGTGGATAATGTCTCGGGACGCCCCGGCGCAACTTTCTCGGAGGATCCCACTCAGCCCGAGGAGACTGGTATTCTCGACCCGATCGTCGACCCGATCAGTTCTGTTGTGGATAATGTCTCGGGACGCCCCGGCGCAACTTTCTCGGAGGATCCCACTCAGCCCGAGGAGACTGGTATTCCCGACCCGATCGTCGGCCCGATCAGTTCTGTTGTGGACGATGTAAATTCTGTCGTCCCCCCTGTTCTGTCCGAGGTTCCAGATCTCCCAGTTGCCACTACTGATTTCGAGGTGCCCTCCGTGACCGACCTGCCGGTTGAGACTGGTATCATTGATACGATTACCGGTGCCGTTCCTGAAATCACAGTTATTCACCCGACGATTACGACTAGACCGGAGATGCCTATCGAGACTGGGAAACCGACTGATTCTGGTATTGTTGGCACACCCCTAAACCCAATTACCTCTGTTGTCAATCCCGTGGATCCCATCACGTCCGTCGTCGACTCTGTTGTAGATCCTGTGGTGTCTGTTGTGGATCCTGCGACGTCTGTTGTGGATCCTGTGGTGTCTGTTGTGGATCCTGCGACGTCTGTTGTGGATCCTGTGGTGTCTGTTGTGGATCCTGCGACGTCTGTTGTGGATTCCGTTGTGACTTCGGTACGGTCCGGTGTAACGGATGTTCCAACGGCGGTCATTTCGGTTCCCACTCGTGTTAGCGACTTTCCGGAGATTACGTCAAAATCACATACTCTACCCGATCTTTCGACTGTCATCTCGGGTCCGCCGATTACCACCGACCTTCCGGACGCATCGCCAATCATCTCGGATGTCACCTCAGGTACCCCGACCACAGTCGTCCTGGTCCCCTCCAAAGTTGTTCCTTCGGGAGGTCCGTCGTCCATCATCCCAGATATCTCGGACATTCCCTCTGGAGTCCCGTCTTCCGTCATCCCGGGTGTTTCCTCGGCCATCCCATCGTCGGTGCCAACAGGCATTAGCTCGGTGGTGCCAACTGATGTTACCAGCCAGGTCACGGATTTGATCAGCGTCGCTCCCAGTACCACCGGACAGCCCTCCTTCAGCGACATTCCTTTGACGGAAGAGCTTAGCACCACTGCCGGCGCATCCGGAGTGACAACCAACGCTCCTACCTCGGCTGGCCCATCCGACACTGACTCCAAGACGACGCCTACCACGACGATTGCGTTTGCGCCAACCACGGCCGTGGCTGCAACCACGTTGTCGACCACCAAACTCCCTGTCATCCCGCCCTCCTCTGGCATCAACCCTACATCCATCTGGTTCCAAACCTCTACATTGGTCGTCGCACCCTCCGTCACCACGACGCAGACCACTGCGGATGTGGCTCAAACTGCAGCCACTACGGACACTGCGGTTGCGCCAACTGACACGGTGTTGGATCCCAGGCTGCCCAAGGTCATCACTCCCTATGGAGGAATGCCGGAGGCTCCACGGGACATGATCTTGGTGCGTCTTGGTTTCAAGCACGAGTTGAACTACGTCTTCGTTGTTGAGAACCCGGTGTCTGTCGCGCAGATCTTCGAGTACGTGCCAAAGGGATTGAACTTCGGACTCAATACTGCCAGCGTCATGATGCATTCCCTCCAGCCGTACGATACGCGGAAGAGCAAGGGTTATGTCACCACACTGGTCCTTGCCTACATTCCAAAGGATCTGTTTGACGAGTTGGATCTTCAGCGGCGCACCCCTGGCTCGAGGATGATGAACAATCCGACGCCACCAATTGACCAGATCATGTCACTCCTCGACCCCACCATCCCCCTGCGTGCTAGCAGCAGCGAACAAGACGGAAACGGAAATGGCCAGCTCACCGACGACAATTCATGGACTGATGATGACGGCTCCACCATACGCACTGGTGGTGGTGGCTCTCCCATCGAGAATAAGTCTGGTCCCATCTCCACGAGGACTGCTGGTATCGGTGCGGGTATCGTTTTCGGTTGCTTGGCGTACGGTGGCGCGATGTTCTTCGTCGCACGCCGCTACAGGCAAAAGAGGAAGGGACACAGCCGTGCAGCTTCCGTTCAAGGAAGCATGGTCATCGGTGGGCCAACGATGGTTGAACACTCGAGCGGCGCAGCGGCGATGATACACGGCGCCAGAGAGGCGTACGGCACCTATGGCTCTGCCGGTGCCGGCGCCGGTGCTGCTGGTGCCCCTGACAGGGATAGCCACGGAAGCGGTCCTGGTGGACGGGGCCCTCAGATCTCGGCCCCTCTGATGGCCGCCAATTCCTTGGGTTGGAACTAGAGGAAATGGATGGCGAAGATTTCCTTGCTGCCAAGATTTTTTAGGGCGACAGCACCATCGTGTTGACCGCCCCGATTACGATGTATTTTTGGCCCTCAACGACGTATCTATATCTCTCCCCCAGCTTTGTCATTTCACTTCATTTCGCCAAGGGCGCCCTATTTATACCTTAGTTTTTTGTCCCTCTTCCGGCATTTTATTTTACTTTGGTGTCGCATTGCTTGCCTCCCCTTTGTACTTGAAGCCGTTTTTCGATCCTGTCATTTCCGCACCTATTATATTTCGTCTCATTTCTATCGACCTGCCGGAGGCGTTGGAATGATATTCCCGTGCGTGTCGTTAATATGTGGTTTTTTTTTCTTGAGGGGGGCTATATCTGGGTACTTCTTTCGGCTGCCACCAGCTTTCTTTTTTTTATTTACGGTTTTGGTTTTAAGGATGGTGGTTGGGGTGATATGCTTCTGGGTACAAGTGAGAGGAGTCGCTGAGATGCAATGGAATGGCTGCAAGAGACACCTTGTGTTTGAGCACACCCCGTTCATGCGTGAGGATTTTGATACCATGATTTTTCTTTTTCTCCTTTTTTTTAAAAAAAAATTCATTGTACATTTACATAGGCGGCTGGTTGATAGAGAGGAGTTTGAGGCGATGACACCTACAGTACATGCTTGGGTACGTGCGTGCGTGCCGTGCGTGCCCGATGTGATATGCCAGCGAGACGGGTGGGCGAGCGAGAACGTTCTCTCGATAGGGGCACGTCCTCAGTCCTCAGCGGGGAGGCGAGAATCGAGATGGAGGAGGGGCGCCGACGGCCGCCGAAACGTGCTCGACTCGGGCGAGTGCGTCGCCAGCGAGCACGCCGTCGACGCCGCCAACCACTCCCCGCATGCATGGGAAGCCGCTTGAGCAAGGGGTTGGTGCCAGTGGAGAATTGATCCTAGTTGCTTGTCTACACGTATTACCGCTCCTATCCGTGGGAGCCGCAAGGTACGTATGTACGTTAGATGGGCCGTTGAAGCGCGGCGGGCGACTGGGCTAACCAGTGAGTGCATGCGGAGAGGATGGAGGCTCGAAGCGTCGATTGGTTCAGGACTCGGTCGGGGTAATGAAGGGAGTCGTGGATGGGGGAGTGAATGAAGCTTGGAAGAGTGAATGGGCGGCTGGAGGAGGGGAGGGGAGGGTGCAACAGAAGCGGGGGCTTGCAGCAGTGGACAGATGAGTCCCTGGAAGAAGGGCGAATGACTGCTACACGACTGGAGCAAGTATCCGGATGTGTGGTACACTAGGCGTGTACATACTTCATAGCCACTCACCACACCACGCTGTCTTCCACCATCACTACCGATTCTCTCGCCGGTCATACACCTTCCCGAGCTCACGAGCTGCCGCCTTCAACAGTCGGAGGCCACCAGAAAATAATCAATCTCGTTTGGCTTGCAAGAACCGTCCATTGCGATCTCTCCCCCCCCCTCAGGACCAAAGAGTCTGTCCTCGCTCCGCCAGAAACAACAACAAAAACAAAAACGAAACCATCTCACTCGAATCCCTCCCCGGGATGAAACCGCATGCAGCAAGACCACCCGCCGCCCAACCTTCCAGGGGATTGGCGAGGGGGTGGATATGGCCAACGACGATGTCCTGGCGGCCAGATCCCGGGGAAGCCACAACGGAAGCATGTTCCTCCTCTCTTGGCCGGCGAAACGTTAACCCACGGCAAGCAGCGAGCTGACACCGCTGGACTCCCTGCGGACAACGGCAAGGGAGTGTCGGATGGAAGAGCAAACCCATTCGACCCGTCTTGTGCTATTCGCCCCGAAGGAGCGCGAAGGCGGAGAGGTTACCGACAACATCGTGGCGTGCATCGAGAAGTCAAAATCTCAAAATCTTCTACGCCAGGGCTGGAACGTTGACACATTCCCCTCATTGACCAACGAAGACGGATTGCCGAGGATCTACATTGGGGTCCCGTGTTGAGGGAGCTGTTCAGACTGTAATCCGAGGAGCAAAGATGGATTGTTTTTGTTTTTCACGATGCTCTCCTCGGATGGGACTGTATTGGCGTTGGGTTTTCGATGGCGAGGTGGACACCCACGGCGCTGAGTCCTTTTTCTCATTTTCGTCCGTCTGCTATTTCGAGTATGTTCGTAAACTGACGTTGTTATACTCCAGCCACCGTCGCGTGCATCGTGGATGACCGGTCTATAAAGACGAAACTTTAAATCGGTTTTGGCCAGAAGGTATTGCGAATATGTATATCGTTCCTACACACCTACATACGAGGGGATGCGGTCTGGTCGGCGTGGGCGGCTGGGTACATAGTAGGCAAATGTATGCAAGGGGCGGCCACAACTCGACGGAGGAGTTTCCGTCAGCTGGTCTTTTTCCGTTCCATCGTCTTGTCCTACCTACAGTATATAGACCGTGGCTGTACAAGACCAAGTCCCGTCCACTACGGCCATGTCGTCACGAAAAAGCGCCTTACTTCCCCTGCCCGCCGTCTAAGCCGCCACAAACGAAAAAAAAAACGTAGTATGTACAGCAGGGACTGATATGGCCCAACGGACCCGCTCCTCTCCTCACATTGCTGCTATCACGCAACCTTTCTGAACCTTTTTTCCTTTGGATTTGCGTGCCTTTTTTTGCGGCCTGGAGTCCCTGCCCCCCGCCGATGAAGACGGCCACATACAGGCCCTTTAGCAGCCCACCAGGACTGGGGCGCTCGCCTCTTTTCCGTTACCTGCCGCTCTCTTCTCCTTCCCTTCCTCCCAGTCTCATCCCCCGCGGTGGTAGGTGTTGATGGGCTGGGGTTGCGCGGGATATCCGGGCTCCACGTCCGGCATGCTCCGAGCGCATGAGAGCTGATGCGGGCTCTGCTGCTTTGCCGGCTGGTGCTGGATTTGAACGCCCCGTCCGTTCCCCGCTTTGGCCGCGGGGGGATGTCGAATGGGGGAGATGGCTTTTGCGCCCGCAGTGTCCGGTTCCGCCCCCCGCCGCGAACTTACCGATTTTGCTCATGCACCGTAGTCGTTTTTTTGGGCCTTGAGGTCCTTCATCTCGCGTGTTGTCTCCTTTTTTTTCTTTTCTTTTTCAACTACCGCTGGCAAAAAGATGTGTGGTAACTAAGTAGCTACCGACCACTTCCAGATATCGGCGCATCTCGGGGCTGGGGTATGTGTGAAGCGCTGTTGCGGGCAGTTCGGGGGGGTTTTTTTTCTTCTTTTCGATGGCGGTCTTCCTCTCCCTCCATGGGCTTGTGAGGCTGGTGGAGCAGGAGGCTAGGCGGTCACGAAAAGACCTTTTTCGAGAGGGGGAGGATTGAAGCCGAAGTGAAAGAAAAAAAAAAAATAAAAAAAAATTCACGGTGCTGGAATCAACGGATAGAAACACAACACGGAGTCTAAGATGCGAGCATATTGTGGCGGAGATTCCGTCAGGTGGCCGTCGTCCGTTCTCGTCCGGAATTGTTTCCGTCGGCGTGATACATACCGATAGAATTGTGGCGGAGATGACCGCAGAGTTGGCCCCAGATGGGTAAGCCACAGTCGCAGAATCTGGCTCCAAAGAGCTTACCGGGGGTTATGTACTCTACGTTGTGGGGAGTGCGGAACATGGATGTTGAGCGTCGAGCCAGCCAGCTGCTATCTATCACATGTAACCTGTTTCGCGGCGGCGGCGGGCGTCGGAGATCGCCGGGCGATGGGGAAAGCTTATTTCGACCGCAAGTCTATGTATGTACACGGTAAAAAAAAAAACGTAGCTTACCCAGTAAACGCGTATCAAAACGGTCAAAATATGTACATACGTATTCTCCACCTCTCGGTACGTGTCCAGCGAGAAACTACGTTTTTTTAAATTTGCCTCCCCCCTTCACTATACGGTGGGTTCCTGGTTACGCCTCTGGTCCATCCATCAAAACCAATTATATTCCAGCCCACCGGGAAATTTTTCCCGTTTACAATACTACCAAATACTACAGCAACCAATTCCGCTTGCCCCCGTTGCCTCGACAAGTCAACAAAGCTCCTACCAGAAACTAACACTGCCAATAGAAATTAAACCAAGCCCCGAGCAGAAAGACGCTCCTCCATAGCGCCCCGAACACATGACAAGCACAGATAAAACAACCATCCACCCTGCGTAGCAACAGACGCTTCAGAGCAAGTGATAGAGACAAAGTGAACGTTTTAAAGGATGTCGGAACATACACCATGAATGAACTTGAAAAAAAAAGGACTACTCGCAGCTAGCTCTTGTCGATGTCATGATATCCAGGACCTTTGAGACGACCCCACGAACCCGTGACCCACCCTGCCATCCGTCCCCCGTCCGACGCGCCGAAACCTGCCCTAGAGACTTGGTAGGCAAAGGTAATAGGGTTTCCACGATCTTGGCCGATGTGAGAGTGTCAGGGTGGTCCTTTCCAAGGGTCTTCTCAAAGCCATCAAGGGCCCTCTGGTACCATTCCAGTGCTTTCGAGTACTCGCCTTGGCTATAGAACACACAAGCCATGTTGTGAACGGTTTTGATAGTGGATGGGTGGTCCTTGCCAAGGGTCTTATCAAAGCCATCAAGGGCCATCTGGTACCATTCCAGTGCTTTCGAGTACTCGCCTTGGCTATCGAACACCACGGCCATATTGTGAACGGTTTCGAGAGTGGATGGGTGGTCTTTTCCAAGGGTCTTCTCACGGTCATCGAGGGCCCTCTGGTACCATTCGAGTGCCTTGGAGTACTCGCCTTGGCTATCGAACACAACAGCCATGTTGTTAACCGTGATGAGAGTGGATGGGTGGTCCTTTCCAAGGGTCTTCTCACGGCCATCGAGGGCCCTCTGGTACCATTCAAGTGCCTTGGAGTACTCGCCTTGGCTGCAGAACACACGAGCCATGTTGTGAGCTGCTTCGAGGGTGTCCAGGTGGTCATCGCCTAGATGTTTTTGCTGACCCTCAAACGACCACTGGAATAAATTTTCAGATTGGGAGTATAATCCGTGATCGAAATACATGTGTCCGATAGCCGAAGTTGCACAGCACACGGCGTGTTCGGGATGCCTAGGAAGTTCCGTAACACTCATTCGAACTGTCTCCATATGGGACCATATCCTCTTTTCAAAAGCCCAATCATACATCGATTTATTCTCAGTTTTCTTGAATATTCCTCCAACAAGAATAAGTGCCTCCTGTGCTTTTCTCTGCTTTGGCTGGATGTCGAGCCGCTCGCGGGCCCAAGAGTGCACGACAGGGTGTATCCAAAAGGCGTCTAAGGATGCTTTTCGCTTCGCCAGGGAAAAAGAAAAGAGTTCCGCAAGTGAGGGCATAAGCCAGTCAACTCCTATGTCAAATTAGTTAAAAGAAACCGAGACAGCAGAAGGATTGGCTCTGACCCTCTTCCACCCAATCAAACTGCAACTTTCTCTCCTGGAGGAAAAGTTTATCTGGTATATCGGCATTCGCCAGAAACCCACACAACAATAGCAGTTCCTGGGCTGGACGCGAAAGCCTAGCAAAAGAAACCTCCCACGTTGTAAAAACATTTCGGTTCAGGTTCCCAGTCCTTTGATTTGATAACCAGCCAGGACCTCCGTATTTTGCAATCTTTCCAAATTCTCCGTCCAGGAGGTCCAAGTAGACCTGGAAAGATGTCTGCATCTGTAAAATGTATGAACCGGCCTGAGTTAATGCCAGTGGCAGAAACCCCAGCTTCGCAGCTATCTGTTTCGCCGCGCTATGCTCTAGGTGTCATATTAGCTTATGCTCTAAACAATGGGTCCCTGGTACTCACCTTCCCCTTCGAGCGCTTCTCTGCCAACACTCTTCATTAGCACCGTCATAGCTGCTTTCTCGTTGATCTCTTCAATTGTCACTGTCTTGCCCAACAATTGAAGATTGCTCTTTCTGGACGTTATGATCACATTGCCGACATCGCAAGTTGGCAGGAGAAGGCGGATGTCAACTGCATCAACATCGTCGTAATTATCTAATATGAGCAACCATCCTTCGTTGTATTTTGTAGCTAGCCAGCTCTTAACTGCTCTGGTCAATCGTGCCTCTGTGGTGCTATCAGACGAGATTTGCCCCATTGTATTCAGGACGCCCCCCAGTCCTAACAACAAAGCAATATCTTCATACGAGAGTCGTTGTTTCACGTAGCTGTCAATAATGTGTTCTGCGACTGTTCGAGTGCTCTGAGATAGTGAGGCCGCGCTGGTGACATCAACCCAGAGTACTGCCGTGTATGAATCTGAGTATCGGAATGAATATTCTAGTGCAATGGATGATTTGCCCATTCCTCCGAGCCCGTGAAGCACAACAACCTTGTGGGTCGGTAGCCGGACTTCGCCATCGGACGAGGTGCTTCCTTTGAGAGTTGAGTGGATAGTACAGATGATATCCTCCTGACCGCTGAACATGTGGTTGCGGGCGAATGGAAGTTGCAGGGCTAATGTAAAGTCAGGCGCAACAGATTGGATCCCTGTTTCACCTGTGTAAGCCCCTAAACTGCTCAAGCGGGGTAGAGTATGTCAAACCTCTCAGAGGTGGCGTCTTCGACCTGACACCGACGGTGAGTACAGCCCTGTTTAAAGCCTTGTTGTATTCTTTCAACTGGCCGATCAATCTTTCGAACTTATCCCTATCGATAAAAGCCCATCGCAGTTTCTTCAAAGTAGGCAGCGCCCTCTGCAGGCTTTCCGTGCTGTCTTTCAGCCGCTCCACCTCGTTCTCAAGTTCTGGTCTTATCTGGTATAAACTCAACAGACTAGATTGAGTAAGAAGTTCGGCAACGTCCTGGTTAAGTTGGGGCTGGTTTGGCCGAGGGCTCTCCTGTGCGCGACGGAGTGGGACGAAGATTGATTCAAACGGAGCACGAATGCGATCGCGTATTCGTGGACTGCGGGCACCATCCGGCGCGCCGTACTTGGAGCTGTACTCGAGTAGTTCGGCTAAGACAGTCAAGATTCGTGCCAGGACATTGATAGCAAAACGTTGCTCGTCGTCGCTTCGACTGCTGTGATCTAGCGCCCAGGCTTTGGCCCACTTCTCCAGACAGAGCTTTTCCGTCGTAAGCCGAAAATCAAGGTCCCCATAGTCCCGACCGAATGATCGTGCCGTAGACAGCAGGTTGTAACTTGTCACAAGCTGGTTAGCGAGCCCGACAACGGCGATTCCAAGACCTTGAGCGATCAACGATAATCAGCTATTAACTTAGGACTCGCCAGCGCCGGGATGACTCCTTACCGGCCGCTTCCATTGTTAGGGTTGGCGTTGTTTTCTCGTCTGTAGGTAGCTTGTGTTGATGATAGTCTCGCCGACTGATCCGAAGTTCTCGACGTCGAGTAATGAGGGGCAACCAAAGAGACCCGGACTTCCCAGGGAATATATTGCCCTAATAGATCCCATGCTAAGGTTGGCACAGCCACGTCACCGGATGCATATGCACGCACTCCTACCAATCATTTAAGCACCAGTGCGGCCAATCAAGACAGCCAATGCCTGATAGAGCAAACACCACGATCGGCGACAGTGGTTTTCCGCCATGCATCTCTCCCATTTGCCCGGTCACCGTGAAGCAGCCTGCCTTCGCGACTGGAGCATGCATGTTCGGAGGAATCGAGGAGGTTTGGATGCGTGACGGTTGATGATTGATATTTGTTGCACGCTCGCAGTATGAACTCACAGAACTTGTATCGAAGAACCGAAGCATGGGCTTTTTTTCCCCTCTTGTGAGGTTGGTTCTCCGATCTTGTCAGATTGTACACCGGTCGCTACATCGCCACCAAGTTGGACCACAGACAGAGACGTTTCGGCCTTCGACTGCTCAGCTCCCAGGGAGACTAGGCCAAGGAGGTTGTAGGGCGGCATCAGTCTTCGGAAAGGGGCCTGGGGAGACCCTTTGCTACGCAACAACGGGACGTTCTCTGCTGCCACATACCACCAACCACTAGCTATGCTAATTAATACTCCCCCAGGGTGAACCACCACAGGGGAGCCCCCACGTACCCTTACTTCCGGAAACGTTCGACGGGTTTCGGAAACGGATGCGGCAAGAGAAGAGTCGGGGAGCCAGTTGCAAAACCGTGGAAGTCATTATCGTCGGTTTACACTCAACAGAAGCGCGCTGAGTATAACCACGGATTGGATCTGGTGACTGGAAGCCACAACTGGGTCCTGATCAGGCGTTTGGAGACCCAGAAAGCGAGTGAAGAGGGGACTGAGGGCATGAATAGCTGGTATGTACGATGGATAGACCATCCAGGTAATAGCGCATGAGTTAGATGTAGTTCGCAAAGCCTAGTATTCATCCACCACCTTGGTACCAAGCCTAGCAGTGTACTTTGCGGCATCACGGGGCATAGTGGCCAGTCTCCTTGCAGAGGGAACACCTTGGAGATTGGCGGTCGGGCGCACCTGGAAATGTCCCGCAAGGTTGACTGCGCGGCTTTCGGCCTTCTGATATCACCACTTCTCTTTCTTTGACGGCTCGCCGTCCTGGGGTAACAGTCGCGAGTGGATAGAGTGCAGACTCACCCGGAAGGTTACCGCCCATTAGCACTTGCCTGTCCTTCACCTGTGCCGGGATACTTCGATCAATGGAGGGAGGTTTCCGAGACTATAAGACTGAGTCCGTGTATCGGGTGTCGGCGCCGTAGGCATACACTCTCGGGTGTACTTTTGAATAGAGTAGATCATGATCCGGATTGCGTGACCACAAGGCACACCAGCATCCTGGAAACGCAAGAGTGAACAGGTCTCCGCTTGCAGGCCGACCGTCGACGGCCTACTGATGTCGGTCCTTAAAAACCGTGTCCGAATTCTCGTTGCTCATAGTAACTTCGAGGCCGTGGGCTCAAATCCCCGAGGTGATGCGACAGCTCAAGGAGTGCATCTCTTCGATGGATGAACAAACTCGGGCATTCTGCAGATTGAGAAATGGCTGGTGCATCGCTTTATGCCAGATAGAGGTGGCCAGGTCTTTCTAGCGCCTGGCTTGACCGTGTTGGTGGTGGAGTGGGAACCTTTGATGTGCGTGTTGTGGTGGTTCATGAAATATTATTCGCCATAACGGAGGCTATTGGGTCAAGTGCACCAAAAATGAGGCTAAATGCAAGTGAGCATAATCTATATAGGCCGCACGCGATAAATGAATTGGGTTAAATCGCCGAAAAAAAAACCCCTCTCCCCCACTTCTTAAACATCGCTCCCCTCATCAACCCTATCCTTCGTACACTATAAGACTTCTCCCAAAGTTCCTAAATGCGAGAACAGATGGTATTAAGATCGGTGATCCAAGAGATCGCGAAAGGAACCTCTTCCGTTGCACCTCCACTACAGACATATCCGATCGCCGACATACTTGTCGGACCCAAGAACCGGAATTGCCGACATCCGAAAAAATGGATTGAACGCCCCCGGGGTCCGAGGCGGAGAGGCATTGAAGGTCTCAACGAGCCGATCTATCTTTGCCATCTCCCAGGTGACCAATAATCTCCCTCTAGAGGCATCGGCCGTTCTATCGATCATATGAATCGTAACGGCACCACGAAAGTCCACCTCCGGGGTCGGATGGGTCTGGCTAACGCCGTCCAGGGCGTCGGCCCCCTGTCTGGTCAATTCCACGTTATTTTTAGCAGCGCATAGTCAAACAGCGTGTTACCAACGATGGCAAGTTCGCAGGATTCGGTCCCGACAGCGAACTCATCGTCGTTCGACATCAGCCCCCCAAGATCCGGCCGAATAATCGTGAGTTAGCATAAAGACGGGCCGCTTCACTTGACTCGCTTGCCGATCTGAGCCAGACATACCTGTAGGTCCGAAATGATTTAATCGATGCGTTTTGGGTGGCGACGTCTATCTTGTGAGGCCGTTTGAATAATCGGTTGTTCCGCTGGCAGTAACCCAACCGGTTGGTCCGGGGTGGTACCCTCAGTATTGCAGTCGTAACAGCACAGGTTATGTGCGCAAGTGACGCCGAAAATCTCACCGGGAGATTCGCCAATGGGATCGCTACTGAAATATCTCGTCTTATGTCCACCAGTTGGTCCAATTTTGGGATTGCATTCGATACGCTCGTGGCAATATACATATATGGGTTGTAGGGTGATCTTGGCTCGAAGAGGACTGGAGCCCAACCCTGCCATAGAAGATCTTTAGTTTTAGATGGCTGCCGGCCGACCTCTCCTCGACATGCGCCACGATGTTATCCGCCTTCGCACTCCTTCGGGGCGAATATCAGGTCACACGGCGACCTGGAGTAGCTCCAGCAGTGGCCTCGAGGCTCATGAAAGAAGACAGTCTCGAAGCCAAAAACGAGCTGACGTTGGCACGTATGGAATCGTATGCATCGGACGGTTTCTACGCTCGAGGGCGGACCTGGAGGCTCTGCTCCGGTGCGTCTCGGCGTTGTCGGGGGCCATGGTGTCAGCGTGTCAACGTATCGGCGTGTTTTGAACGGGAAGCGTTCTGGCAAGGTGATATGAGCGCCAGCAAAGGTCTTGACGATGCATATGCAGCAGTCGGTGGATTTGGACATACCGGAGATAATTATAGCGTCTCGTTCAGGGGGTTCAATGGTCCGCCTAGGCGCCAGTCGTGCCGTCTCGTCTGGCCCGGGGATGTCATAGGATTAGTCCATTTATACTCTATGGTTTTTTCCCCAGGCTACGGGACTGCATAGTCACCTGGTCCCTATAGATATGTAGTTCATCTTACACGGCTGTGGGGTTGGTCGGGTATTCGCGGTGCCGGCACTAGGCTCCGATGTAGCTTGAAACGGCAGCTGTCGCCGGTGCGCCAGCGGCGGCAGCGCCCTATTCCGGGACGAGCGAGCCCAGACCGATTACCATATGTCTGAGCCAACTTCTGGTGTAGTCGGAGATCCGGTCGGATACATTTCCGCGAGTAGCAACATGACGTTGACAATAGTGCGACCACGCATGACGGAGCGGCGGACAGATATCCATGTCTGACAGAGGAAGGGTGGCGACGCTGAGCCCGACAATCTCGGTCAGTCTCATCATGCCAGAGGGTGATCTCGCTCCCGAAACCAAGGAGGATGATAACTGGGGATTCCCGCCATACTCCTATGCTCCCGCTCCCAGACCTCTTGCTGCTGCCAAAAGTCCACCCAACATCCAAGCCCCCGCTCCCTGGTCTCCTCCCAACTCCCACGAGGTTTTCCCGCTCCCAGATTTCACGGAATCATAGCTATCACTCGGTTGTATTGTCTCCCCCCAGCCGACCCATAAGCCGTCCAGTCGTGGGCAGCGGTGGGCTAGTCCTCCCAGTCCCCACATGTCATAGACTATAAAGAAAGAATAATCCGTCTTTGTCCTAGCCTCCGGATGGACCACTGAGAACTTTAGTCGTTGGGATTGGGGGTGACCAAAGATTTCTGCGGTGTTTCATGTCGCCGTAGATTAGAGTATAGAACGTTGTTGCAGATTATTGTCTGGACTTGCGAGGAGGGAAAAGGTAATCATGGGGAGCCATGGACAGAAATGCGACGTGGTAGTACTCTACGTTCGGTTACTTCTATATCCTGTTTTGTTCCAACGCCGGACCAGAAACAGATTTGTACTGGATACTCCAATGCAAGTCTCCAGATAGGTGAAGTATCACTGTAGAATACTCCGAAAACTTCCTCACGGTTCGGAGAACGGCGCTCACATGCTTACGCCAATCACGAGGATTCGACAACTGGCGGAGAGCGTGGTATAGCCTGGGTTTGGTTGCTCGTGCAGTCCCTCACACAAATCCTATTCCACGCTTCACCATTTAGGGAGTCCCGTTCCCAGCAGGGCTGGGGATAGGGCATCCAGTCCGACTATTGAGGTTGCCCGAGACGAGACGAGACGGAGTTGGTTCGGGTGAAGATAATGAGGAGCATAGATTTGTGGGTTGTCGAGAAAAAGACAGATACTGTATCCCCCACACGCCCGCGTTTGTAGATCCGATGCAGTGCATAAACGCGCCAATGTGGGTGGGGGAACCCCGAAGAATTCAGCCTTTGCCGGAAACCAAATTGAGAAAATATATAAGTAGACGCCTTGCCGCTCCACAGTCGGATATGGTTATGCACTGCATCGGATTTACAGATGTTGCGGCGTGCTTCTCCCTATCACAGGGTATCACCAGTGACAGCTTCCACGAGACTTGTATCCCCTCATGCTAGGAGTCCGGCCCAGAGGCAGTGAGACCTCGGGCGGTTCGGTTTCGGGCGAGTAGGAGTAGGAGAAGGAAATTGCCGAGCTCTCTTTTGCGTTTCCTTCGTCTTGGTGCGTGTTAATGGGGACCAATTCGCAACTGTCCGGTCTCATCCGGAGCGAGTAAGAGGAGGAAGTGTGTATACAGCCATAGTTAGTCTAAAAAGGTCAAATGCTATGAAGAATTTTTTTAAAAAAAATAACCAAGAGTCCGGCGCATCATCATACAGCCGTATTATAATTAGACTTCGGATAAAATAGATTGTTTTCAGAGAACAGATATATCTATGTAGGTTCTCACAGTTCATCGATATTACCGCTTGGGGGGAGGGTTTATTTTTACTCATTCATTAATCACGTGCGACCTATATGGATCATGACGATAAAGAGTGAGGGTAGATTAGCATCTGCCTCTTGACAAGGACAGACCCTGGATCCAGCCCGACGCAGCGCCTCGTCCTCATATACCCTTAAGGCAAGTTTAAGTCTTACGAGATTTACAAGCGAGGTATGTTGGTAAGTATGTTATGAGTTAGATACAGCCCCCGGGTGCGGCGGGGCGCGCCTGCTCACGATTGACTAGTTCGCCCAACCATCTTCTCGGCATTGGACCTAATTCTATGCCATTAGCGGGGGGGAATGGACGAATGGTGCCGTGTTGGAATACCTACGAAGACGGAGGCGACGCCTAAGCCATAGTTAGCAAGCAGAAAACAAGGAAGAGCAGGTGAACGGCGACGGAATCAATGGAGCCCGGACGAAGAGGCAATGACGGTGTGTGTACTCGAAGGCAAGAGGCGACGGCACCTTGCTGTGGCGGAATTGCACCCCACCGATATATGCCATTCCGTAAGTGCACTGATTTAGGAATTCAAAGTCAAGCAAAGCCTATCAATCGAGCGCACACATCAAGCGGGTGCTCTCCTTCCCTTCGGGTGCCAGTCGTTACCACCGTTAGGACGTCAAAAGCGCGGAAGATAAAGCTCCCCGCCAAAGGGCCTGCTTGAGTGTGTCGGTTTTACTGGTGAACTAGTAGAGCCCTTCCACGAAATGAAGTGGGTAACTACCTATGTTTTACACCAAAATTAGGCATTGGTCAAAAGGCAGTTGTTTTCGACGCCCTGCTTTGCTTGAATTAATGACTCTTTTCGGTTCTGCCACTCAAATTTGACATACAGTATATCACATACGGTGACTCGGTGAGCGTTCGGCTCGGCGTATTTTAAAAATACGAGAAGCTAGGCTGAGTCACATTCTTGTATGTTCGGGCTTTTCACCAAGCAAGAGAAAATAGGGGGGTCTTTATCGGTTGCGACCCCCCGAATTTTTTCTATGTTGTCTGGCAGTCAATCATCACAATGCCCGACAATTCTGTTCTGTTGCTCACCCCGCAAACACTACTCAACATTGCTGTACTTGTTGCCCGACACGAAGCTTCGCTTTGGCATGATAGGATTCCATCCCATTCATCAGTTTTGGCCGGCAGTCAGTATGTCGAGGAACATCTATCTTCTAGAGAAGATACATAGAAAAAATAGACACCCGAATCAACACTCTCCTCACCCAATTGAAAGTCCGCCCAGGGAGCTGCCCGCTGAGAATTATGGATTTTTTTTTGTTTAATCATTACTCGCATGCGACCTATCTAGATCATGGCGAGATTATGTACAGTCCGTTTCCTGTCCGCTGTCCGCGCGGTGGCGGCACGTTAAGCTCCCCTTTGCCCTCCGCCTAGGCTTTTCCCATGAAGATGTAAATCAAACCAAGGAAACTACAAAGGAAAAAGACAAACGAGAGAAACAAAGGAAAAGCGCATCCTCCTCCCTACTCCGTTGTGGACGCCATGAAGTCTGACGTGGGCAAGAACAGTGGTAGTCACTCCCCTCCGCCCGCTCCTACAGCTCCGCCTCTGACACCTCGCTCACTGCGTCTTCCTCGGCCGGCACCCGCCTTCCCACATTCGTGGCGGAGAGGAAGTCCATCACCGCCCGCCCGCACCTTTCGTCTGCCAGGAGGTCTCGGATCTTCCACCGATCCTTCCACTTCCCAGTCTCTTACCGCACCTCTGCCCACAGGGTCTTCTGCTGGGCCTTCCAATCCGGACACACCTTGAAGAGGTGCTCCCGAGTCTGGTTGGGGTACCGGCACCACCAACATTGCAGGGTGGGCCGGTTCTCCGTCCAATTGAGGTACTGCCCGGACAGACAGTGCCGCGTCTTGATCTGATAGAACCGTGAGTCTAGCCTCTTGGTGCTCCCAGCTACCGTGCCGTCCGGCCTCTAGCTTTTCGGCATCCGGTATTTCGTCCTGGAGGTCCGGCCTCCAGCCCACTGGCGCGCTTCCACCCACTTCTTCTCCGAGATTTCCCGCTTGAGGTTGGCGAGGGATCGTGGGAGGGGCATCGCCCGCACGAGAATTATAGATATGTGGATAGGGAAACCACCCTCCATGATGGATCTGTCTTCACTAATGTCACCTGCGCTGGCTCCCCTTGAACTCTTACTGGCTGGAACTTCTAGTAGTAGAGGTAGTGGGTGTGGCGCCACGACGACTAGTTCAGTGGTCTGGGCGCGGAAAATTACGCGCTAGGGAGCGTACATACATATACATTCCTAGGTATATGTTGTGAACGCTTGGCACATATCTATGCTACATACCTACCTATGTACACACGCTCGAAGAGAACAGGCCCTAAGAGGTCCCCATAGACGCCACTATGTACTAGCGCGCTTAAGGGCTAGCGCAATATCAAATCGCGCTTATAAAAAAGTACTGAATCTTCGAGAGCACAGGATAGCACTTCGCTGAGTTCCTATCTACTGTTGATGCTGCGCCGCGGCATGCAGCTGGTTCTGCAGCGCGGCGGGCGGCTGGTTCTGCGACTTGAGGTGCGGTTCCTGGGCAGAACACGGGCGGATGGACAACGAGAGTGGCGGACAATGGAAACCACACGTGTGGAACAATACCCATCAATCCAGATGATATCACGGGAAGTAGCGCAGTGAGAAATGAGGGTTATGGTGACTAGTTGTGTCCGTGCAGCTTGGAGGAGGTTCTGTCGGGATAAGAGACACGTCGCTAAGTCATCTGACGGCAAGATGTCCATCAAAGGGCTACCGGCTTCCTCGCCTGATGCCCGCACTGAAGGTGAACATAACCGGTGAACGTATGCCAGGGACCCGAGGTTAATTGGCAGCTAGCTGTAAGAGAGTCTGCGAGAGAATCATAGTGAGGAGTTCTCCTGGTTGCTCAGAGCCTGATGCTTGGTCATTGATGATTGATAGATAACGTTTAAGTGGTGAAGACGTGTAAGTATGCAGTTGGTAATATGGGCTGATCACCTGACGTTCGAAAACGCACAGGGCGCTAACCCTATGCACACTGGCGCGCCACGACCTATATATGGTGCTTCTTAAGTGAGATATATAATACGGTATGTATCTAGAGGAATAGAAACGGTTGGTAGTCTAAACACCTGCGTTTTTTTCCGGAACGGACGGTGCTCGTGTAACTGGAAGCGAACGGAAACGGACGTGCCACCAAACAAGGCCTTAGTTGCTCGATCCTTTTGGCTTGGCATCATCATTCACAGCCCTCTAACGCAGGAGCTCGGTCGAACAACAAAGCTCCATCTCGAGAACCTTCGCATCGCACTTGTCGTGGTGCACCGTTTACCAGTTGCTTTCCCAACCGCATACTTTTATTTTCTTTCGTGGTTGAGCAAACGCCGCCCCCGCTCGTCTCAATCAGTTTGCCACATCCGCGACATCGAAACGAATCGCCCCACCAGACTAGCAACCACCTACAGCTTCCCGGACCTCACGCCATAGCTATGGGAGTCATCAAGAAGAAGTCTGTGCATCCTGGCCGAGTGGAGCCGGGTGTACGATATCATTGCGACGCGTGCAATGTCGATATCACGGCCACGGTATGGAAACCCCCTCCCCCAATCCCGCTTCTCTCCACGCGCGCTCCAGTCGGTCTCACTGGCAAACTTCCAAACCTTGACATATTCCTATGCCCTTCGTCGCTACCAGACTAATCATATCATACCCATTATAGGTCCGGATACGCTGCGCCCACCCAATATGCGTTGAATACGATCTATGCGTGCCGTGCTTCACTTCCGGCGCCGAGTCCGGATTCCATAAATGCGTTTTGCACTCATATTATGTCATCGAGCAGAACTCATACCCCATATTCAAGGAGGAGTGGGGTGCCGACGAGGAGCTTTTGCTACTGCAGGGCGCAGAGATGTATGGGCTGGGATCCTGGGCGGATATTGCGGATCACATCGGTGGTGCACGTGATAAGGACGAAGTTAGAGACCATTACATTGCCACCTACATCGACTCAACGAAATTCCCGCTGCCAGATCACAGCGATCCGGGAAACAGGACATTTGCTGGTATCTCGAGAGAAGAGTTCCAGTCTAAGAAGAAGCGAAGGATCGAAGCGAGGAGGGAGGAGGCTGCAAAGCACACTCCCTCCGCACCCAAGACAAAGCCAACGGCGTCGGTTCCGTCATGTCATGAAATCCAAGGATACATGCCTGGCCGGTTGGAGTTTGAGACGGAGTTTGATAATGAGGCTGAAATGGCGGTGAAAGATCTTTTCTTTGATCCCGGGGATGGGTTCAATCTGAGCACTGGGCAGGTGGAGCCTGAGGTCGAGTTGAAGTGCACGGTGATGGAGATATACAATCACAAGCTCACGCAGCGAGCCCAACGGAAGAAAGTCATGTTCGAGCACGGTCTCCTGGACTATCGGAAGAACGCCAGCAACGAGAAGAAACGGACGAAGGATGAGAGGGACCTGCTTAACAAACCCAAACCCTTCGCACGGATAATGAACAAGGCGGATTTTGATGATTTCACGGAGGGGCTTTTGCGGGAGCACACCCTCAGACAGGCTGTCGCGCAGCTGCAGGAATGGAGACGAATGGGCATCCAATCGCTCGAGGCAGGGCAGAAATTTGAGGTTGAAAAAGTTCAGAGGGTTCGTGGCCATCTTGACACTAGGGAATTGGAAGTCACTGAACGTGTGCTGAACCTTGCCTTACAGAATGAAGTGCTTAGAAACAAGCTCATTCCTGTTGACCGTCTCTCCCATCGGTATTCGTCCAAGGCAACGCCACCAGTCGAAACGCCGCCGATCAACCCGCTCACTGCGCCCAAGTTCACGCCTACATCCTTTGCTCACGATGATTCGTTATCACCAATGTCGCCAACTCCAGGTGGCAACAACATCAAGAGGAATGGGTTGAACGGTAGCGCGGCGTCCCTTGGACTAAACGGCGAGAACTCTACAGATTACCACCTCCTCAGCCAAGCCGAACAACAATTGTGCGCCAACCTACGGATCAAGGCTCGGCCGTACATGTGCATCAAGGAACGGCTGTTAAGTGAAGCCATCAAGCATGGTGGAGTCCTCAAAGAGAAGACGGCAAGGGACATATGCAAGGTCAAAAACGCCCACTCCTTGACTTCGACTATGCTACGGCTAACACACTTGCAAACAGGTTCAGGACCTCCAAAATACACACAAAATTTCCAAAATCCACGACTTCTTTGCTCGTGCTGGATGGATTGGCAAGGCCTGAGATGGCGGCTGCCAATAATTACACGATTCGATTGGCTTTTTTCTTTTTCTCTCTCTCGCTCGGTACACCTCCGTTCTTCTCCTCCACATCATCTTCCTTTTGTTATTGGCGCTCTTTGCACTGCTCGACCGTTATTTCCATTTTACTGATGTACTGCCATTCAGTGGAAGAGTGAATCGATCGATGGGGGTTTGTTATTACTTCCGTTTCTATGTTAAATTGTCTTTCTGGCGTGCCTGTTGCTGTTCAGTAGGGAGTGGTTAGGTCGATAGGGGTTATGTGAAGGTTGGAAGACATTCGTTTCGAGTGTGGGGGGTATCAAGAAATTGGGGGG
>Ga0307516_10003381_pt1 | contig 20582 bp, 31 predicted proteins | sample 19_EM_MG_FD_203310 | JGI IMG/M metagenome (GOLD analysis project Ga0307516, IMG submission 203310) | Populus trichocarpa ectomycorrhiza microbial communities from riparian zone in the Pacific Northwest, United States - 19_EM | ecosystem: Host-associated > Plants > Roots > Unclassified | place...
AGAGGACGGAGGTGACCGCGGTTGTTACTCGGGGCAGTGGGCGGACAATATGATGCCTGGAGCTGAATATTCGTAGCGGGTCGCCCGGGTCGCTGGCGCCACCGAAGCTTCACAGCTTTGCAGCTGTGGTAAGCTACTGCCCCCAACAAAACTACACAGTAAATCAGTACTAACGCCACAAGAACGACCCGCAGAAACGCAGCTGCTCACCGAGTGACAAAGTAAAAAACGCGAGGGTGAGGCAGGTCGCTAGGTAACGCAATCTATGCCTGAACTCTTCCGCCCCCCGGAAAGTGGTGACGGAGAAACAAGCAACAGCACAAATCCCAAAGATGTGGATACAAGCGAGAGGAAAACAAATGCCCCGCTCGAATGACAAGGGGAGACCCCGCGATCTGGCGGTAAACCTATGAAATCCTTTTTCAGACACGATACGAGTCATACACACAGGGGGCTCATACCAAAGGACGAAGGGTATTGTCGACAAGACACAAGTTACCAGATACAGCAACTCAGGTATACCTGTGTAGATTCCCAGTCAGCACCCTTCCGGTCGTGACCACACGGGCCTTTCACACCTCCGATTCGCTCGTAGTATATACTAACGGAGATGACCGCCGCTTGGGACGCGAATATCGAGCCTATCAAGATGTGTCAGCGGTGGTAGTAGGTGAGCTCGGGGGAAGGAGCCAACCCGTCCACGCGAAAAAGGCGATCTTGAGAAAGTCCATGACGGTGATCAACTCCAAGAAAGTGGAAGAGAAATGGGTGTAAAGGAAAGTGCGGTGTTGAGTAGAAATCGGAACGAGGGACAAACTGAGTAGCTAAGGGAGGGCGGGGGAGGCTGAAATGAATGGAAAGGCGGGGGTTCTATGGTGGACGACACGGAACCCCTCCGCTTTTAACCACACATCCGGTGTGCTCTGAAAGGTCCGAGGGCCACATGCATTGCTGGTGTCACGTCCATAAACGGCGGCCATGTTGGCCACGTCTACAGGTATTGTTGCGCATCTGCCACGGCAAACGTTCTGTGACTAGGGAATCCCTGTGTTCTGTGGCCAAGTAGCTGCAACAACCCATGCCCATTGTCACGTAGGCGAGCCACCATTTCGTCGCGCCATGCGAAATGGCCAGGGGACCGGGAAACGGGAAACAGTACGGCCCGATGGAACATCATGCATCAAGGACAGTGACAGGCTTTTCGTTGATTTGATTAGTTCTAGGGCCGTCGGGATTCTAAGGAAGTGCTGGGTGCACCAAGGGTTGTCACAGAACTCGGGTGATAACAGTGGTATGGTTGCAGTTCAAGTCAGTTTGATGGCGATCGTTCGCTGCACCGATCAGCTGGGGAGGTCGAACCACCGGGGAACAACACTCTCCGCAGAAAAGCATTCTTATGGCTATGGTAAAATAAGGCATCGGCATTCAAAGAAATAGCGAAGGTATCTATGTGTGCCATTCCGATTCCAGCAGGCGTCCTTTGCCCGTTCGTGGTTGGGGTTCAGAAGCTATTCTCCAACACCTCATCCCCTACCCTCATCTTCAAGTTCGAACGGGGAACACAGTGGGACTTGTGACCACGGTCAAACCGAGCTTGTTCATCTCTCTCTTGCGCATGGGAATAGAGGGGAGGACGTGGGAAGAATGTGGGATGGCGGAGGATTTGTACGATGGAGGTGGGAAATAAGCTGAAGCCCCTTCCTGGCACTCACCGGCACCGTTTCCATCAGAGGATCTCTGAATCCTTACTAGATCCAGAGAATCTCGTCTTGTAGCCCGTGGCCTATTGTCATCCCTCCGAGGCCACGTGTGCGCCGCATCGTCATACAGGCGATTAACGAGAGACACGACAACTGTGGTGAGAACTGAAAGCACGTGAGTATACCGAGACGACATTCAGAAGGGGTTCCCACTCACTGACGATGGTTGAGAACCAGGTCAATGGAAGGTCCACGTCTGGTCGGCGATAACACTCCTTTGAATTCTGGGAGGCGTCGAATACGCAGTACTTGTTCCCCGCGCCGAAGGTAGTAAGGTAGCACGTCCCCAGCACGCTCAGCGCCGCGAGCATTGTGGAAGCGATCACCTTTGAAACTCTGAAGTACGGGATGACTCTGATTCCGCAAAGGAACCTGCGCGCTTTCAGGTCAGGTAAAGTACATGGACGAAATTCCGTGATGACCCAAACTTACAGACAAAATATGATCACCACAATCGTAGAAGATGTTCCAATCTGAACAATTTCCCCTTGGCCAAAGATCGGCTGATCGACGTCAAGAACCCTTTTGCGCCTTTGTTCGCTGTATGGGATCCCGAGTAATAGCACGAGGGTGGAGTTGGATATGAATAAAAGAGCTGTCGCGTTACCATTAGTGGCGGCAATCTTTTGGGGTTTGGATCAACTCACAAAGTGAAGCCATAATATAACCTTCACAGAATTCTGTGGCGTGCATAACAGTCGGCGAGGCGTATGTCAAAGAGAAAAAGAAACGGAAAGGTAGAAAGAGTGTGGTCAGGTGTGAGCAAGAATGCGAAAGAGGGAGAGGCGATTGGTTGAAGAGGTTGAGTAGGGTGGGGCGTGAAAGGGCGATATCCATGCCCCGATCCCTCTGCATTTAAATATAATCTGGCCAAGGGATGGTGGCCGGGTGCACGGTGCTGTCATGGCGTGGAAAGGCGTGCCTCCGTTGCAGGAACGTGAGGCTGTGGCTGCATGGCCGGCATTTACATGACCGAAGCTCCCAGCCATGGCTGGGAGACTCGCACGGATAAACCACGAGGGGAGATATGCGGGATCCATTTTCCTGGGAGACAAGCTATGAGGTAGGACAGACGAGAGTGGTAAGTAAGGCGGGTAAGGTAGATCATTCCGGGGATTCATCCTCCTCCGTCTTGGAGGAGGCTGTCTTCCTCGCCTTCTTTCGCCTTCTCCGGTGCCTTTCGTGTTCACGGGCCCTCTTAAGGTCTTCTTTCGACAAACCCGGGTTATAAAGGTGGTCAAGCTGCGACGGTTGATGAGTTCGACCACGTTGTAAGGAGGGATGTCGTGGAGGGAAGAAACCTTCTCTAGAAGAATCTTGCGGGCAATCTTCCTGTTTTGGTGTAATGATCGTGTTTCTTGACATTTCACCTGAATTCCTGAGGGCTTATGCAAGAGTTGAACGTTATTATTGGTCTTGTTAATGGATTGCCCGCCAGGGCCGCTCCCTACGATCCCGGCGGTGAGATGGTTGGATAACACTCTGGAGCGGGAACCTACCTCGAACAAAGGATTCTTCGAGGTCTGCCTCCTTCAGCTCAGGGATCACACGATTTGCGTGAGCGCGTTTAAGTTGAGAATAATTAAGTTTTCGATTTGGGTTAGGGAAAGTTACTGTGGGCTCTAGGCCAGACTCGGGATCGGGTTCGCAACTAGGAAGTCATTCAGAACAGCACCTGTTCAGGTAAGCGTCAAGAAGAAATGGAAGCGTGGGAGGGGGGTGGACGCACTTGACCCTTCTGCCCTTGCCGCGAGCTGGCATCGGAGGGGGGTTCTTGATGGAGTCGTTACTGCCAATCTCCGTGTGGTCCGTAAACCGGATTTCTTGAGAGGGTCAGGTCGGACACGACGAAGAATAAAGCACACCCACTCCACCTCTCGTCAGCGCCAGAAGCAACACGGTGTGCCTGGACAAAATTTCTACGAAGGATGGTTGCGACCTCGTTCCCCAACTTTACGGATTCCTCATAGGCCTTGGGATCCGTCCGGCCCTTGTGCTGAAGGGAATCCGCGCGCATCTTTTGTCGGAATGCTGGCGAATGTATTCAGGGCAACAACAAATGACTGAGGAGATCTGGAACCAACCCGAGAGGATCTCATTGTCACCTGTTCGACAGCATTTGGGTTCAGTGGCGGGGTTCCAGTACCGTTCCTGGGTCACTCACCAGCAAAAGTGGAGGCGGACGCCCTGTAGAGATTCCTGTACGCAGAGCGAGCCGCGGCCTGAAGCTGGGGAGTAATTCCAGACATGCAGACCTGTGAGGGACTTCGGAAGCGGAACGGGGGCGGCACGATCGGGCGAAACAGGCGTAACGGATGTGACACAACTTGAATTCAATGTCACTCGTTAGTCTGCCAATCATATTCTCTGTATCATCCCCTTCCCAGGTTTCGTCCACAGCACTCTGCGACGACTAGCAACGCTTTCCATGGCTGAGGGGGCGACGGAAGGTTTCGGGGTTGGTATTTTTGGGCGTGCGATTGTCTCGCGCAGTCCCTTCCATCCAAACGGCTGTAAACACTCCGAGCGTCCCAGGCTGCCTATTCCTCGGGAGCCACCCACCTTGACGAATCCATGAGGACGAGGCCCAGTGTCCCGCCTCCAACTGCATCTGGGAGAACCTGCAAATATTTTTGGGATTTGTTTCGCTTGCTAAAGTCGTTCACACTGTGCCGAGAATTGGCAGTCACGTGGCCTTGTTTATTACAGACACGGTTCCCCTGGAATTTCACACACTCCCATCTTCTCTCTTCAACCCTCCCACCATCCGCCGCGCCCAGTTTCCCGCGACTTCACTTGTCTGTCTTGAGCCCCCTCGGCCCCTCTGATCCACCTCGAACATCCTACCTACACGACTGTAAATCTCTCAAGAAATGGCTCTGACGAAACAAACGTCCAGGAGAGTCCCGGCCAAGCCCGCCCCCGCCAGGGTCCCCACCCACCCTCCGTGGGTTGAGATGATTAAGGTGAGATACAGGGCCGATTCTCCTCCCGCCACCGAGACTCTACCCCGCCTCCCTCGCGTTACTTGCGCCGCATCTCCGCTGTGCAAACGCGACTTCCAAAGCGGGACAAGTTGGATGGATCGTGGTGGACCGTGCACACTGAGCCATCACCCGTCCTCATCAGTCCGATAATCCCTCATCTACGCGATTCTCCCCCCTTTGCTACCCATGTACGGTAAAAACTCACTCATTTCGACTCATTTCCAGGAGTGCATTGCAGCCAATCGCGATGACGCGCGAATTGGCGTTTCCAGGCCCCAAATCAAGAAGTGCGTCATTTAAACACCGCACACACGTCCCCCCCCTTCATGCATCTAACAACTGTGGTCCAGATTCGTAGAGACCACCTACAGTTTGGATCTGGGGCCTGCGCAGGTTACCCAACTCAACAAGGCAATTTCCAACGGAGCCGACAAGGGAACCTTTTACCTTCCCAAGGGTATGCCAGTCATTGCATCCATTAGACATCCCCTTACCCTCTTCGTATAGGTCTTTCTGGGCGCGTTAAGCTCCCTCCAAAGACCGCTAAAAACAACGACACCGACACCAAGGAGGTAAGGCAGTAAAATGGACGTCGCCGAGCAAAGCTGATGAGTCGGCCAGAACAAGCCCGCAAAGACGACCAAATCCACCACCACCACCAGGAAAGCCCCGGCAAAGTCTACCACCACCAAGACTAGGTCCACAGCCGCAACTACCAGAGCTGCAAAATCCACCACCACCAGGAAATCCGCTGCCAAGGAGGTCAAAGACACGACAACGAAGAGGGCCGCTGTGAAGAAAGAGGTCAAGGAACCCAAGGTCGCCGCAAAGCCAGCGAAGGCGACCACCACGAGGGCGAAGACCAAAGCAGAGCCTGCTACCAAGAAGGGCTTGAAGCCTTCCTCAAAGTCTACGAGCAAGACCGCTTCTACGAAGAAGACGACCGCATCTTCTCGAAGAGACACCGCTAAGAAGGTATGCCAGTGTTGTTCCCAGTATCTACATCCGTGAGTCTCACGACGACCACCAGGAAGTTACTGGGAAGAAGCCCGCCTCGAAAACTCCCGCGTCGAAGGCGAAGAAGACTACCGAGAGCAGGACCACTGCCACTAAGGGGGCGACGAAGAAGACCGTCGCCAAACCCTCTTCCAAGCAGGCTTCTAAGCCGGCATCTGGCACCAAGCGAAAGGTCTGTTGCCTTCCCTGATGCCCTCAAGGATTTAACTAATAGTTGGAATAGACTGCCTCTCGCAAGTGAGCCCGGTTTAGCGCGTTTTTCCGGCTATCATCGACTACATCTCACTACATTCCCGGCTGACCCCTGGACCGGTCACGCATTATCTCCCTGTTCGCTCTTCTTGTTTCCTATTCCCAGTGTACATGGTACAGTCTAGGTGCTATCGATTTTGTCTTTTTTATTCTTACCTCCCTTATTTCTCCTTACCCGTACCCGTACTATGAATCATAACCTTATGAGTCGTGAATCATGATCTTCGATCGACCGGAGGTGCGTACGATCGGGATGTGTATGTTTGGTAAAACCTTTGGAAACAAACAAGGCAGTGATCCGAGAACACGTGATCCTACAAACACGCCTGCGTCGCGTGGGCGGAGCCCCGGAAGACGGCAGGCACTGAGGTCTGGAGACCTGCTCCCGAACGTTCACGATGGCCGACTCGTCTCCATACTCTACCGCTTCCTCAAGGGCAAGCTACCCGGTTTTCATTCCCCTGACCGAAACCCTGCTGCTCCATCTGAACTGGGCCAAGGCTGGTCTCGTTGACGCATCCCGGTGGGACTACGCGGTGAAGCTGATAACGAGGTGAGGCAGCCACTCCTTCGGCCTCTTTTGTGAATACCTTGGGATTTGAGAGCTGAGCGGAACATGCAAAAGGAAGTGATGCGGAAATTCAGGGGAACGTCTTGAAATCCGGGCTGCTAAATGGGGTCTCACTCATCTCCATCTGGGTGTTCGAGTTCTTGGTGGGCCTCGCCTCGCGGAGACATGGGGGCCAGCGCGACCCTGTGTCGGAGAGGGGGTTTATTCATCGGAACCTGGGGTGGTTTTATCAAGCCCTGTGGCTTGCTCCGATTGTCGGGGTTTCACTCTACCTGAACGTCAGTCGAAACTTCCCCTCTCGTGGTCACCGCGTTGACACCCGCAATAACCTTCTCTAGTCCGCGTGGTGTAATATCGTTGCTCAGCGTGCGTTTATCCTCCAGCACGGGAACCGCGCAGCTGTCCAACAACAACCAGTTGGGTATGCCGGGTTGCTCAACTCACTCGCGACTAGCGCATACAGGGCGGTGATGATACTCTCCTGCGCGCTCCTTTCGGTTGTGCTGGGCTCGATCCCGTTGACCCGGTTTATGCTTGGACCCGTACTGGCTTTTGCGTTTTTCTGTTGGGTCGATGCGTACGTCTGACGGAGCCCTCCCCATTTGAAGCGCTGCTGACCTCAAGGTTTTAGATATTACTGTTTCGAGGCTGCCTGGATCGCAAGGGGTTTCTCGCTACCTCGTCGGGTGAGGCATATTGAAGAACGTTGGGCATACTATCTTGCATTTGGTACGTTTCCCAACTTTAACCTTCCATACCCCATTCAAACCCCTGCCACAGGTCTTCCAGCCGCATTCTTGTGCAACTGGGGGAACAGCCTTACGAATGCCGCAATATTTGCGCTCGTATACCCTTATGTGAGCACCTTTCCATTCGTTCAACCCACGGCGTTGTCTAAACGTACAACCGCACTCGACAGTACATCATCATGGCCACGAGATCTCGTCCACTTCCCGCGGATCCATACAACCCCATCCCATTGGACGGCTCGGGAGCCGCCCGATACCCGTCTCCCTTCATCCCACTCCGTCTGCCTATCTTCCGACCGGTCATCCTGATGAACGACCTGATCGTACGCACCCTGAGCGTCGGAACGGGTGCCAAACGAGCCACCAGCCCATCGTCCCCACTTCATGCCACTCACTCGAAGTCCGGGAGAAAGAACGAGGGATACGGATTTGCCGAAGGATTTGATAACATCGAAGAAGGCGGCAATGCGGAAACCATAGAGTTGCACGCTAGGTCGGCGATTCACTCTACGCCTACCCCGGCAGCAGCTGGGCGCCGAAGGGTGAACTTAGGGAGGAAGAAGGTGGATTGATTCGATCACATTGCAACGATTCCGTGATGGAGTTCGCGCCGTACGCTCATGTAAAAATTTGCGAAGTAAAACTATTGATGTACCCTGTCCGCCTTTCACCAGCGTGGCTAGGTGGAAAGCTTAGGCTGAATTAACGAAGAAGTTAGCACGGGAAGGACGATTATACATTAAATGCGACGCAGGTACCACTGGCGAGGCACTCTGTTGGATCGTGCAAACGCCGCCGCGGTGCGACCCAGTGAAGGTCAGTATCGCCCTGTGAGATGGCCTTCATTTCGTCTTTCATCTCGTCCGGCGGTGCAGACGTGGTGGGTGATGGTCATCTCCGCGTTCCGAGTCCACGGTAATGCGGCCTCATCCTGCCTGGGGAACCCGAACCTTGCCGCGAAGGCTCGATGTGGAGGAGCATGGGAGCATCGCCCGGGGTTGATAACCGCACCCCAGCTGTCCACTCCTAAACCCGATAACGGGAAGGAGTCTAAAGTGAGAGTAATCATCAAATGATTCACTCAACCGCGTGATGTGCGACCCTACTATAGGAAGGCGCGAACGACATATCGGACAGGCTGGAGCTTGTTCACTCCCACATTGGAGGATTCCGGGAGCTCTGCTCTGGAGGGTAAGTGAAGCGCGCTGGGCCGTGTCGTCGGAGTTTTGGCAAATTCAGAGAGTATACTGGGAGGGGGTTCTGAATCTGACAGATCCTAAACAAAGATATGGGAGCAGGCAGGTGGGGAGCACTGTCAGCCCGGCCGCCCTAGGGTGGCGACCTGAGGTCTCCGAAGGTTCTCCGAAGTGAGTGATCGAGAGCGGACTGCCTTGGATCTCTTCGTGGGGCGCGTCTAGATTCTGGGCGTCACATTCGTCTTATCTCGAGACGGAGAAGGCTACAGGGGGGATGGCGCCTACATCGCCAACTTGACAGATGTGTGACGAGTTCGGATCTGGTCAGTGGGGGTTGCAGTCAATCTGATAATCTCCCAAAACATTAACAGGGTCTAGGTGGATTCTCACCTCCCTCTACGAGACACAATAGCCGTCAAACCTTTAGCCCCAAATCAAGGGTAAGGGGATTATCGGCGGTGGTATATTGGACTATCGCACCACTTCTCCGACCGCGGCCGTATCCCCGCCGGGATACTGAGAAAAAACAGCACTCGGTTAGCACAACTCGGCAATTCTGGCAAGTTCTGAAAGCGCTGCGACATCCGCCGCGCGAGGGGAAGCGCATCGGTAGGGAGGTATGCACCGGCGGCCCCGTGTCAGTCGGATATTACAGAAAACAAGGACGCCTTGCCGCAGCTTCTGCCGCTCCACAGCAGTGCACATCACAGTGGCTGTGTGTATCAGGCGTTTGCGCGCAAAGGGGCTTTGTCGCTTTCGTGGTTAGGTGGTTGTGTGGGGTGGAGTCGAAAAGCCCATCTTGGCGTCCGTTGTCCGGCGGTAGGTCCGAGGCTGCGCAGCCAGCTCACCCAAAACCGATCGTCGTGTGCACAAACACGTAGATGAACAGTGTACAGAAAACGCAGGGGACCTAGCCGAAGCCAGCCCACTGGATAGATACGTAGCTCACTTTATTCGCCGTCTCGTCCCATGTGCAGAGCACATGCGCCTTCTTCGTAGCAGTCCCAAGCCTCCCATGAGCCACGATCTCCATGGGCATGACCGTCTTTTCAGGAGATTCGATCACCGTCGCGGTGAAATGAGAGTGGTACCGTAGCGGGTCGCCTGAAAAACGTAAGCTTAGTCGGCGAAGCGCTGCGCTGATCGGAATACCTGGATAGACGAGGAAATCGCCACCGAACTTCAGACCCCCACCCATGTAATACCCCTTGTCCCATAGATCTCGGAACACTGCGCACTTCGCTCGGTCAGTGAGATCAGATGGGTACGACCATATTCCTGCGTCTTTCGCGGCCTGGATCGTGGAGTAGGTGTATGGTGTTGGCGTATACCACGAAAAAGAGGATGACGTCCCAGGCACGACGATTGTGTACACGGGTGCAGTTTGGGATGGTCTGGGTGCTTGGGCCGGACCTTCGGGGACCGCTCCATCGATATCCGTATCGGTCTTCTTCGCGGCGGCCACCGCCCGTCGCGCCTCCCGCTCTTCTCGTTTCCGTTGAGCTTTCTCAGACATGGACATGTCCTTTGACTGATCCCTCGTGTCCTTCGCTTCAAGAACATCTATTTGGTTTTGAATGAGCTCCTTTCGTTCCGAGCTCCACCTTTCCAAGGCAACGAGCTCGGGCGAGGAGTGTGCCGCTGGATCGTCGATCAAGACTGCGAACCCTGTTCTGCCGCGTAAGACCTCTGAGTCCTGAACGCAAGCGATGTTTCTCTACCTTTGTCAACCAAGAACACCGCCTCCTCCGGTTGGAGGACGAGTGGGACGCCCAGAAAAACGTTCTGTTGTGACAAATGTGGTAAAGTCCCAAGTAGAGTACCGCAGACCCGATAGTCAGTCCGAATCACGGCGATATCTGCTCTTCGACAAGGTTCAGCGTAGCCGGCCACATCTCTGCGCCACTTGCGTACCATCAACGTCCCATACGTAGGCTTTTTGGTTCGATACCAGAAGTGGCACCCTGCGACTACCCTCCATCGTGAAAGGTCGAAATTGAGCACTTTGGCGCCCGTGTGTTGATTTGATCTCGATCATCCCTCGGTTCCATTTCGCCAACTTTCGTCCCACATCTCGGTCGTAAAACTGGTCTCGTGCGACAGCGATTGATAAGATGGCTGCGAACTCCCTAGGCGCGATTATGCTCTTCGGTGATTCGATCACCCAAGGTAGTTGGAATCTCAATGGGATCGCGGCTCGTCTTGCCTGTCAGTACTACCACACCCCCGTACTTTCGGAGAGAGAGGGCTAGGCTCACAGATACCTCGGGGAATACAGATGTCTACTGTCGCAAATTGGATGTGGTAAATCGCGGACTATCCGGATTCAATACCGAGTGGGCGATACCAGTATTTGAACAAGTCAGTTGGGCGGATTTTTTGTTTCAATCAGGGTGTTAGGAACGCCGAACTAAATGACCAGCGATTGTAGGTCTTTGCCAAAAAGGAGGAACAGCCTTACGTCCCTGCTGTACGCCTCCTGACCATCTGGTTTGGGGCCAATGATTCTGTCCTTCCTTCGGAGCGCCAGCACGTCCCCCTCCCCCAATTCATTGCCAACTTGAAACACTTGATAGCGATGGTCAGGTCGCCTTCGTCGGAGTTCTACTCGCCGAAGACCCGTATCCTGCTAATTTCTCCTCCACCGGTTAACACCCATCAACGCGGCGCGGAGCTAGCGTCTAGGACACCTCCAATGGCGTGTGACCGAGAGTTTGCCTTTACGAGGCTGTACGCCGAGGCTGTGGTCAACACCGCGCAGGAGGAGGGGGTCGCTGTCGCTGACGTCTGGACCGTGCTCTGGGAAGCAGCTGGGAAAAACGAACCGGCCTTGAGCGCGTACCTTTTAGACGGCCTTCATCTCAATACGAAAGGATACGAGGTTTGGAGGCATCTCAATATGTGTGAAAGTTACCGCTTATTGTCTATTTTTCCTTAGCTTGCCTACAACGCCATCAACGAGGCCATTGAGCAATCATACCCCGAAATCCACCACGACAACCTCCGGTACGTTATCCCGCGGTATGTGACCTTTGTCTCCCTGTCCTCGGAGCATCTGCAGCTGATTGTTATTAGACATGATGAGCTTGATCCATCCAATGTTCGCGAGAGCGTGAGAGCGAGACGATCTGAATGACTCCGCATAGTAGATGGATCAACCGGGTCGTGGTGAGATAGACACACAGTCTAACGGCGTACAAACAATCTATTGTCACTCCTTGATACCAGCACTTGTCCTCAGGGTGGGGAAATTGAGAGGGGTGATGTCTAGATGCACCAAACAACTAAACAAACATATCGCGTAGGGCGCGGCTGCCGGAGCGGGGACTTGTCAGACGACCTGGAGCACCACCACCGACTGGAATCCGTTGGTCTGAAGACCAATAGGAGCGAGAGATTTGATACAGGAGGGCAGATATCATCGCGACGGGCCGTGTCAAACCGTGAAGGAAACAGAATGCCGAGATCATTGGGAAAGCCATACGTACAAGCCCCCTGAGAATCAAATAAGTCCAGTTGAAGCGGCGAGGCGGCCACCTTATCCACGGCAAGGGGGGGGGTGAGGTCTCATAAGTCGCGAAGTCTGTAACTGGAACAGGAGGGTGGGTGAGGGGTTGGCATTGAGGGCGGTGATTGATAGACTTTGACCCCCTCTACTCGGATGCCAGCGTTCAAACACGCGGTAAGTCGGCAACGGTGTATATACCCAGGGAAAACACCAATCGGGCTAGTCCGCAGATAATGGCCCCACCCCAACTTTTGCATCTGATAGACGTCCTGGAGAACCCACACAGGAATTCATCTTTAAACCAAGTGCCGAAGAGGCAAAGACTGAACGAGAGGTCAGATACGAGGCCACCGACGAGACAGATTTGGCGCATAAAGGGGGGACGGGGCAGGTCACGAGCTTGTGACCGCCCCGACGAGCAAGGATTTATGGGTTATCATTAGCGAAGATGAGTGGTCGTGAGGCATTGGCCGTGTGACCGACCAATCAAATCGTCACGGCGGGCCAAAGAAAACCCCAACGGATGGGTCACGGATGAGGGGTGATTGGACGATCAAGGTTGTGTGAGTTGATTAAACCAAGTCCTCCCCCTCGATGCAGAACCTGGAGCGAAGAGGCGAAAAGGGACCAGTAGTTGGGGCAACTACGGACGCGGTGTCACGGTCAGGCCAAACAATCATCCAAAAAGTGGACCCGTGATTTTGATCGAGAGGGGGATTTTCCACACCAGCCGTCAAGCACAACGAATGAATTCTATTCGGTGCGAGTCCCAGGGAATGATGCCGCATTTGCGGGGGGACCAGCGGCGCTACGCCGTTCGGGGGACCCGGTTTTTGTAAGTTGGCCATTTTGATGACTTGGAGTTCGTTTCAGGGAAACAAAACAAGGACTGACGATATTGAACGCGATGCCTATCACTCGCCCGTTGATACGTTATAAAGCGAGCCCCAGACCCCTACCTCGCTTAACATCTGCACAGACCGCACCGTGCCATCGGCTCCCACATCATGACCACCCATCCAGCCATGCACCAATGCCTATCAATAGTCGAGATCTTCCACCTCGTCGTAAAAGCGACCGTCGACTTGGGGGATCCGTCGGCCATCTCCTTGGCGTGCACCTGTACGGCTTTCGAAGCCGCCGTGATGGAGATCCTCTGGAGTTCACATCAAACAGATCTTGTCGACTTGCTCCGGTGCTTTCCCAAGGAAGTCTGGGAGATTCGAGAACTGGACAGTGGCAAGTTGTACTTTGTATGGACGAGGTTATCTCCCTTGGTGCCACCGGACACAACGCTGACCCGTGACTGTTTTGAATAGGATTTCAGACGGTACCCTCTGCCCTCAGAATGGGAACGGATCAACCGGTATGCCAACTGGATGCACACCCTCAACATTTACGAGGATCTGACCGGACCAAACCTGTCACCAGAGGCATGGCGAGGACTGAGCGCCATCAAACCCTCTCACCTCCTACCAAACCTCCAATCGCTCGAATGGTACTCAACCACAGACACCTTCCCGCACATCGACCTCTTCCAATCCCCCCAACTGACCTCACTCAAAGTCCGAGTGATCGCCAACATCCCCAACGTCGTTCCCATTCTCGCTTTGCTCCGCGTCGAGACGCTCGAAGAAGTGCGGTTCCTGGACCTCTCCGGAGATCGTGACGTTCAAGACGCTATCTCCAATTTGGTGTTGAGGACCACGGCCACCCTGCGCTCCATTGAGGTATCATCGGATCTATCAGACGCCGCTATTCGCCATATCACCAGACTCCCGAATCTGAGCGATGCTAGCCTAATATCTGTGAACCTGGATCGGCTGACTGCCACTTCGGAGACCTCCTTCGCTTCTCTACGGACCCTAGAAACAGGGGTGGACAGTAGGGGAGGGTGGAAGTGCCTTCTGGAGGATGCGAGGGACCTCGAATCAATCGTCTTGAATTCGTTGACTGCCCTGCACCCGGACGAAGTAGTGGATGCCTTTGGATTCCTTATCAACAAAGGCTTTCACCGGACCATGCGCCGGCTCTCCTTCGCGGCCGCGGAGCCGTGCGACATCACCCCACCCGTTCTCGCTCCCCTCCTCAACTTCGGGTGCCTAACGAGGCTTTCCGTCTCTCCACCGTGTGACCCGACCCGGTGCACGTCCCAGCTGACGAACGACACACTCGCCCAGCTCGCCGGAGCACTCCCGCAGCTGGTGGAACTCGTCCTTGGGAACGTTCCCTGTGGGTCGCCCGCGCCAGGGGTCACATTAGCCGGTCTCCTTCCTCTTTCGGTTCATTGCGCCCAGCTCGAAACCCTCCAAGTCCACTTCAATGTGCTCCCGACAGACATTCAAGACGGTGCGCTATCGGAGCCATCCGACCAAGCACCCCTCAGTCTAAGCCGCTGCCATCTCACCCAAATCGTGGTCGGACAGTTGCCGATCCCCACCACCGCCAAATCGCCCTTGATCGTCGCCCACATCATTTATCGGATGTTCCCAAGATTATCAAGGGTCGTGCACACCGTCGGCGACTCTCCTTGGAAGGAGGTCCGGGAAACGATCGGCACGTTCCGGAGGTAGTCTGCAAGGCATAAGGTAACCATCCAGTTTTCTCTCTCATATTTCTACCCCTTGACTGACTATCGCGTTGTGTGCTAGCCGGCCGTCACAATGAAGCTGTACCGACAGCAGGTCACGCTTGAACGTTCTCTTTTCACGAGTCGTTGTATCGATAGGTGATCCGAACCTGGATTATTTATGTTTTGTTATCGAATGTCCTATGTGCGCACTGTCCTCTGTTGCTTGATCATTTCGCATTGCCCACGTCCAGCACGTTATTTAGTACAATAATATCCCACAACAGTTACGACTACAACGACCACAGGATTCCGAGACGGTATTCCGGTAAGGGTATGGAATGAGAACCACGAATAATTCCGTTATCACAGCATTCTTAGGGTGATCAGCAGACACGATCTATCTCTTCTCGTAAGGGTGGCGAGGTGGCAGCGGGGGCTTTTGGGTGCTGGTGGTGGGAACGTTGGAGGATGATCGGTGTTGAGTGGCGTGGTCGGCGACGATCTGATCCAGCTTGGGCCTATTGGAGTTTCCACTGCTCAGGTGGCCTTTAACGTACTCCTTGCCGACCCTCTTGACGATGGCCCTCCTACCAATACCCCTCATGTCGATGTACACGAGGGCAACGTTACGAGCGGTACCGGTAGCAAGGGCTGCGTTCTGGCCACTCTCTTCCCCATGCCTGGTTTTTGTTTCAGGCAGCAGCACGCCAAGATGATCGATGAACGTACTTGTGGGCGACGACCCTGGTGATCTCGTCACTGCCAGTGTCAATGATGCGTTTGATACTTTCCTCGATAGTGGAGAGGACAACATCGGCCGAGAGAATGACTTTGTCCCTTTTCCTGAGTGCGGGTCTGGGAGGAAGCGGTGGAGGACCAGAATCGGAGGGGGGCGGGAGGCTCCCCTTTTCCCCACTCCACCTTGGGGGAACACCGCGAGTGCCAGGAGGAGGACTCTGAGGTTTCGCTCTCTCTTTTCTGCCGACAGCTTTCTTGATCAGGCCGTCGACGACCTCGATGGTCTTGGAACTGACGTTCACAGCTTTGCCACTAACCATGTGAGCCTGGGTCAAAGCCGAGCGGGTCCTTGGGTTGCTGATAACGAGCCCTCTGTGAGGAGGGGGAGGGCCGGGAGAGGGAGAACGAGAAGTCAGACGTGAGCTGGCTGGGGTGAGGTTGGTAGAGGAAGAAGGTGTGTGTGGTTTGGAGTGGGCAACGTAGTACTTGGACGCATAGCTCGCTCCAGAAATCAAGAGGGTGGTAGTAGCGGAAATCGCATGACTGGATGGATCGGATCAGTCCAGGATTCAAATTTGGCCGAGATTCGTTACCTGATCAGGGACGCGGTCTCCGTCAAAGCGTCTCGCTCTTCCGGGGGTACTGCATGGACGAAAGCCTGACGGGAGGTCATGGGCTCCTCGCCGGGAATCTTCCCTCGGACCGCCGTCGCCGTGTCATAATCCGGAGGGAGCTCTATGACGACCGGTTCATTCTCCGGGAGATCTTGAATCAAAGCCGGATCCTCGGTAATCCTGAATTCGTGGTCGAGATCGCCAAGCACGGTCCCGTCAGACTCGTTGATAAGGACGAGATGACCGCGCAAATCTTCGTATTCGTGTTCGTTGGTCGGCGTATCGATCTTTCGGTCCGGGTGGTGTGGGATGTGTTCACCATCCCTCTCCTCGGAAAAGCCGGTGACGTACTGGGTGAGGATGTGATTGAACGTTTCGAGATCCTGGGAGGCGACGGGGTTATGCGGGAACGGGATGTAGATGGAAAACTTTGGGTCCGAATCGGTGGCTAAGAAGGTGTAAACGTGAGAGTCGCGTCCGATGGAAGCCGTCACCCTGCGACAGGGGTCCACCGGGATCTCGAGGCGGCCAAGTCTGATTACGAGGTAGACATCACGGTCTGGGAACGGCGACTGTCCAGCCGAAATCGTGACACATTCGAGGAAGAGCGAGTCGGTGACCGGCCTGTCCTTCTCTCTTTCCAACGTTGCCCTCGGCAACGATAAGAGTAAAAAAGCGTCGCCGGTTCGCATCGTCGTTCGGGTGGTGGCGGTGGTGGTGGTGGCGTGGCCGTGGGGGTAGTAACCACACCCAAGACTCTGACGGAATGTTTGGTAGGGCCCAGCCACCCGGCACCGTCGGTACACAGGCTGCCGCTACCCTCGATCGCCGCGGTCGAATCCGAAAAAAATGTGGCCACCTACGCTCTCGCTTCTGGCGGGCGGGTGGTTTCCGCGGACTCCCTTTCGTCGATAATACGCAAGGGGTCTGTCCACCCGTATTCTCCTGAGTACACCGCCGAAACGGGGCTATGGGGGTTCGGCCAGCTCTGCGTCACTGCTGCGCACCTGGAACCTCCTGGAACGTGCGCCATCCGGGCACCGCATTATCCGACTGGGCCCCATAGGTAAGCAGAGCGTTTGAACTGAGATCAAAGAACACAGGTCCCTGGAAAAGGGGTTGACCGGTGAAACGGTCCCACACAAAGCAGAAACTTCCCGCCTCGCGCCAGAGCGGGATGATGGCCACTATATAAGCTCTGGGTTTCGCAGGTTCTCTTCTTCTCAGCCCCCAGACCTTCCCTCGAACGCCCCTGTCCTCACCATGTACCCCAAGTGGCTCCTCTTCGTCCTCACCCTGTTGTCGTGCATGTTCCTCATGGCCTCCGCCATGCCAATCGACGAACGCTCTGAACCCGCCAAGAGGCTGAAGCAGTTCGAGATGAAACGTCGCAGCGATGGCGATAACATCGAGGCCCGAGCGTAAGCACGAGATCCCGGTTCCCTCCAGCACTGATGCGAAAATTTTCTTATCTAGCGGCACCCCCACCCTCCGTGCGAGGCGAACCGGTCCTTCACCTGGGTACGCGCCCCCTCACCCCGTCCGTCACTGGGTGTTCTGATTAACCGCCTTCCTCTAGCGTTCCCCAATCCAATAAGTGATTAGAGCTAGACCACCCACGACCATAACGTCTCGAGCATGGACCATCCCACGGCCGGTTCGGATAGAGGTGTACACAACTTTCAGCTAACTCCTAATGACGTGTTATTCCCGGACTTTCCATGTAGACGGACCATCTACTTTCCCTCGCCGCTGTCTTTTCTTGCCACGGACGTTTACGCTTATGACTTTTTACTCTCGGACGATTGATAGTTTGTGTATTCTCGTTGCTGTGGAGCCGTTCCCAGACTCGACTGACACGGCGATTTAGTACTCATGAGTTACGAATGTGATGATTTGTCGTAATACATCTTCTGGCCTTTGTACTTGACGTAGGACTTTCCGGGAAGCAGAACGGCGAGGTCGCGGATTCGTGCCGACCGGAGACTTGCCTGACGCCGAACCCATCGATCGGCAACGGACTCCATCACACCCGGCCCCGGCCCCATCAACACCTGTTCCGGCTTGTCAATTCCAGGCGCACTCAGTTCACCCTCACGACGGTCACGATAGGATATTAGATTCCCCACATACCCAGCCATGTTTCATCCCAACACAGACAAAGAAAACAATGAACTACAGGTCATTCAGGAAAGGAAAGAAAAATAGGAAATTCATCAAAGGGAGGGGGAGGAGAGGCAGAAAATTGCGCCAACTGGATTCGCGCGTTTCAATCGTGAACGGACGTGAGACGAGGAATGTCTTGGGAGAGAGCCAATTGGCAGGCGTGGGGCGAGCTGTTAAGGCGAGAAGGATATACGGGTGGACACGGCGCAACGTCCGTGCATGAGAAGGAAAATGGTGAGGCACATGGACTAGAAGGGAAGAGAGAAGGTGGTGTGTAGAAAATATGTGGACATGACATTATTCCCTCCCGTTAGACGATAACACACTTGCTTCGCTTTTTCACGACTGGTGGCTCGAGGGCGGCCACGATAGCCTGCAGCGGACACAGAGCCGTCAGTAAAGTCTGCATGGGAACTGCGGGTTCGGATCAACACTTATCGCACCTCATCAAACACATTCTTCAATCCCTTCTGTGTCAGCGCTGAGCACTCCACGTACTTCACAGCGCCCAACTCTCTAGCAAGCCTTTCACCGTGCTCAGCCGCAACGGGTCGCTGCTTCTGTCGCTGCAACTTCTCGATAACCTGCGGATCATCTCTTAGATCCACTTGCGTGCCAACGACGAGGCAGGGTACTCCGGGACAATGATGCCGAACTTCGGGGAACCATTTCTCCTTGACGTTCTCGAACGAGGCGGGGGAAGTGACGCTGAAGCAAACGAGGAACACGTCCGTTTGCGGGTATGAAAGCGGACGCAAACGATCGTAATCCTCCTGACCTGTTGACGTAACGAGGATCAGGAGGCTGAATATAACAATCGGGATGCAAACGCACCGGCGGTGTCGAACAAACCCAGAGTGTACGGGTCGTCTCCAATCATGACCGTGACAGCATAGTTGTCGAAGACCTAGAACGCACGCACACACACACACACACGGGTCGGTTCGGAATTACTCCCCTCAAAATGGTAGGATGAGTGTGGACAGACCGTTGGCACGTATTCACTGGGGAACTTGTTTGTCGTGTACGAGATCAACAGACAAGTCTATAGCCCAAATCAGCCGCGGCAAAAAACAAGACAGCATTAGGGCGTCGAAGGACGTGCCTTGCCAACGGCACCATCACCAACGACGACACACTTGATTGTCTGCATTGAACCTTAGGACTGTGGGTTTGGGGTGTAAGAAATTGGAGTGCGCTGGACTTGAGAAACGAGGAGAAGGGTGAGGATGTTGGATGACCGTCACGGGTCAAGAGAGGCCTGCCGCTTGCCGGGGCCATCAACAGCAACAACCGAGCGAACGGGAGAGACTGGGGCGACGACGACAACGAGGGGGGATTCGAGCGACTTACCGGTTTTACAAACGGAGGATAATATGCGCGAGACGGTAGTTTGAAACGGTTTATAAACCCTCTTCCTCTCTAAGTATAGATAGCTCGATGCGGGCGGGTTCTTGACCTCTAGTCGCCTGTGGGACGGGCGAGGGTTCGATAAGAAACCGAGGAGGGGTGGTTGGGGAAGGCGGGCGTCGGGGGGTGATACACACTCAGGACGTGATGGGCTGGGAGAGGGCTGCTGGAGCGTAACGAGCTGGGCGACGGCGGCAGCGAGCGAAAACGAACAACCAGTAGCAGATACCAACAGTCACACAACGCCTTGAGGAGATGAAACGGCCGTTCCTCGGTTGCCTCCTCGGTAACTCCGACCGCTCCCCTCCGGCCGGCCGGTCGCGAAGACTGTAACAGCACAAACAGCGGCATACAATTATCTGATCTATGCTAACCACCAAGTATCCTACTAAAAGGCTATACACACCCGTATTAATCATACCGGGACCGTTTATACCACGCCGTGGACCTTTCAAACTCCCCATTCGAATGGTATCTCCACCAGAGCAGGTCCCCGCTCGCCGTGCCCATCACAATACATCCGGCACACGGGTGGCCATCCGGGAAGTTATAGTTCTGCAGAGAGAACCTCAGCACCACAACATATCAGACGAATGGGGTACTCACCGCGACGGCTTCGATTCGGTATTGATCCTGTACTCCAATTGCTGCGTTGGTCGATCAGCCCACAGTGACCAGTCCAACTTGTCTTCGGAAAACGCACCTTTCATTAGTTCAGCCACCACCGTCCCATTCAGTCCCCACTTGAACATGCGCTCTCGAGTATCACCGTACAGCACGCTGCTGCCCTGGTTGATATATATCCCGCCATGCACCCCCGGAACTCCAGCATTAATCGCGTTCAGGTTCAGCTTCACCCCGACATCAGTCGAGGATCCATTGACGCTAACAGCGCAAGCAGTATTGTCCATCAATGACACCAACAGTTCATTTTCCAACGGCGAGACGTCGATATAATCGCTAGAATATATTCGCATTAGCCCTCGCAACCTCGAAGGCGCCCTGATGTACTTACATGCCAGCGGAGAACATATTGCAAGCG
>Ga0307516_10003382_pt1 | contig 20576 bp, 21 predicted proteins | sample 19_EM_MG_FD_203310 | JGI IMG/M metagenome (GOLD analysis project Ga0307516, IMG submission 203310) | Populus trichocarpa ectomycorrhiza microbial communities from riparian zone in the Pacific Northwest, United States - 19_EM | ecosystem: Host-associated > Plants > Roots > Unclassified | place...
GAGGAAGTTCTTGTACCTACCGAGCCTGTTGAAGTCGAAGAACCGGTCGTCCTCTCTGTGTCGGTCGGGGAAGCTGAACACTCCATCAATGATGCTACTCCTAGCTTAGTAGAAGAACATGCAAGTCTTCTTGAGCCCGTGGTCGCAGATCCTACTCAGGATCAGGCCGAACCGGCCCCTCTTGAAACGACATTCGAGTCGGAGGTCCATGGCATAGACGTTTTGGGGGCTGTTAAAGATGCAGGATCCCCCGCCGAGGAAGGGAACACACCAGCTGAATCAAGTACCTCAGATAAAGCTGGGACTCCCTCGGTGGCCGGGGTGCCAGATTCTTCCGATCCTGTTGACGATATCAACCCAGTCGGGGATGCACACTCAGAGAAGTCTGGTGGAACCGAAGAGTTTGTGGGGGATAGTATCGAACTCGAAGTTCGTAATTCGTCTCGCCTTACGACATCGATGCTCATTGTACTTTGAAGGTCATCGCTCATGAACCGGGCGTTCCTGCTGAAGTTGCTGCGGAAACACTGGTGAAAGTCGAAGATGAAACCAGCCTTCATGAAAAACATGATACCGAGCTGACGCAGTCTTCCACTGAACCTACTGTGAAGGCAGAGGAGCCTGCCGTGGGCGAGATTGCCGTCCAATCCGAGGTGCTTGATTCGTTTTACAATCCCATCATTATGGCTAATTCTTCTGTACCAAGACAATTGAACTTGGCGTTCCTGATAACACACCTGAAGTTCCTGCTGAAACCTCCGTCGTCCATGACGAAGACGCTGCGGAAGAGGTTTTTGGCTTGTCTTATATATCATCTCCAATGCTAATTATTCTGTCTCAAAGGTAACTGAAGACGATGTTCTTAACATTGCCGTTAACGTCCCTGTGGAAGCACCCATCGAATCTCAGCATGAGGTCCTCGATCTGGTAGACAACAGCGCAGAAGTGATAGAGAGTTCCATTGCATCTACTTCAACGGCCGAGGAACCACCCGTAGAGAACGTCATTTCAACGGAATCCACCCAAACAGCATTAGAGGCTCCAGCTCAAATCGACCGGACCGGGCCAGAACCGGAAGTGGACAATCACATCGCAAGTTCGGTCGAAGAGGTCGAAGGCGTGCTCTCGGAGTGGTCAGCGCTTGGTGCCTCAGCTCAGAGTGCCGTAGAGGAAGCTCCGGCCTTAGCTCAGCCGCAGACCACAGATGTTGGAGTTCCTACCGCACCTATCCACGAAGATCCAGCAGCGGAGCCGACCCAGGAAGTGGGTAGTACCGAGCCCAACTCGGTTGAAGGAACTATGCATCCAATCCCAATGGACACCGCCCAGGGACTGGTCCCTCTAGCTTCCTCTGAAGTACATGATCTGGCCAGCATAAACAATGATCCAATCGGTTCCGGGATTGTCTCCAGTAATGCAATCGAAATCCACGATGTCCTTCCTGCAGCCGCTGAAGAAATTCCCATCATCGTGGAACCACCTACACCGTATATATCCACAACCACAACTGAAGAGGAAGAATCCTCCATGGAAGCGGCTCCTGCTGTGGATGGTGTCCTCACAGAGATTGGTATTGCGTATAAACAGGGTTTAAACGAGACCGAGACGGAAAGCGAAGTATCAGAACCTCGCGAGGGGGTAACTGATGTCGTCGAAGATACCCTTAACGAAGACAGCATCATTACAGGGACGATTACTGAAGAAGAACATGCTACAGAAGAGGAGAATATCCAACTCCAAGTGGGACAAGCAACAGGTGATGATCTAGCTGTCAACGACACGACTGCCCCTGTGGAGGAAGCCGCTTTGATTGAAGAGTCCCAGGATGAAGGTGAAAGGCGTGGAATAAATGTTACGGCTGAGACGACACTTGTGGAAGCTGAAGCTGAGAAGCCGGAGCCAGCGCCTGCCTCGGTGGTTCTAGAGTCAGGTTCCTTGGATCTCGTGAAGGTTGTCCAAGAAGATAACTCAAGTCTTGCAGCAAAAGAGGCCCCTGAGATCAGTTCAGGTACGATGATAAACCCGTTGACAGTATGGCCCGATTCTGATGCAAGCACAGGAGACGACCCGTCGCTCGACTCCCTGCAGTCTTCAGAGGGGCGTGAAGATGCAATCGTGACAGAGGTCCGTTATACGTATTTAGTCTGAACAGCGCTAACACCTGCATTGACTCTCTAGTCCGATTCTGTGCCTGCCGACACGACGCTTGCGATTGAATCGGAGGCGGAAGAACCCAAGGCTCCCTGGACCCCCTCTTTCCAGGTTGTTGCCATCGGTGGAAGCCTGCTCCCCAGCGTGCAGCCCGAATCTGAAGATGCTACCGCTGCTGTCCTCGATACCATTGTTTCAGATGAAGGAGTCGAATTGAATATACCTTTTAATGTCCCAGTGGCCTCCGAGCCCGAACGACCTATCCATAGTGGCGAACACCATTTGCCGCCTCCGACAGTGAGCCAAACATTTACATTTCAATCTCACTTACATTCTGAAATTGCATCTTAGGTCCTTCTTGATACTTCTTCTTTACTCGAAAACTGGGAGGATCCGCCAACCTCCTACTCCGTCCACTCTGTGGGCAGCCCTCTTGGTCATGGCATCGACCCTATGGAAGACCAACCCGCTGAACGACCTTGGACACCCTCATATTCGGTACATTCCCAAGGTAGCCCGCGCACAGAGGATCTGCCAGACCAGCGGCCCTGGACTCCTTCGTATTCGGTGCATTCCCAAGGCAGTCCGCTCCTTACACCTACCCACGTGGCTGAAGATGATGTTACTTCTGTCGAGAAGATGGACGTACAGGAAAAAGAGGTAGTAGTGCCGGAGGTAGACTCGGAGGTCATGCCAAAGAATGAAGAATTCATATCGACAGCAGAGAGTGTCGCAGGGCAGCCTCTAAAATTGGAGGCCGATGCAGCAGAGTTTGTCACAGAAGAGTACTCGAGCCACTCGGTTGTTCGACCAGTCGCGCATGACGTTTCGCAGCCAGAGGAGATCGTCCAGGCTCCTGTGACGCAAGAAAGCGTCGTCGCACCGGTTCAAATTGAAGAACAACCTTTGGAACTGGAGGCTGATGCAGCAGAGTTTGTCGCTGATTACTCGAGCCTCTCGGTTGTTCAACCAGTCGCGGATGCAGTTTCACACCCCGAAGAGATCGCCCAAGGTCTTATGACGCAAGAAAGCATACCCGGTCTAGTTCTGAATGTTGATGAAGAGGTTACCCAAGTCAGAGTCAATATTTCAATTTGGAAATTCACCTCAATTTATGTTATCAACTTCCCTAGCTCTCCAGCGGTGTCGCAGCTCAAGAGCATCCAAAACCTCAAGAAGGCTCAGTATCGAGCGTAGGCCAAGAATCTGCTCAAGCTTCCGAAGGGTCCATAGATGTCATACAACCCGCTATACCACCCGCATCCGACCTCGACCGCACGGAAGTCGGTCAAGATCTGACGATCGCCGAAAGGGTTGTCGAGATTCGTGAAGTGACTCCAAAAGTCGAGGTTCACATCCACTTTCCTTCACCTGTGTTCATTGTTGTTTATAATACTTGTTAGATATCTGTCGAAGTGCCGCAGAGCTCTACTGAGTCCACCCCATCGGTCGTTGATCCAGTCGTCCCGTTGCCCGACGAAGGCCCGCACGATGAGACCGACGGTGTTGCAGAATTGGGACGTCCGAAGAGCCCATGGACCCCCAGCTACTCTGTCACAATGCAAGGCCCGAGTACCAGTGCTGAAGGACTTGATAACTTGGAACCTCTTCCTCAACGGAGCATCGTAACAGAAATAGTCGAGGATAGTATCACACAAGATGAAACTTCGACTGTCGAAGAAGTGAAAGAGCGGACATCGGTTGGGTTTATTATACCGACTATCGCTGTTGAAGAGCCACGAATATCGTTGGAGGCACCATCGGAAAGGGACACTGAAACGATACCCCCGGTTGCAGACTTGCAAGAGGTATTCCCTAGAACAGAAGACACTGTCGAGAGTTCGTTGCCCAAGTGAGCTCTCGCCTCTTGTTCCTGTTACACCGCCTGACTTTGGCCAACACTAGGTTGGACATTCCTTCTATTATCGAGACGCAGAATGATGCTCCGGGATCGACTGCGTTCACTCGCAAGAGATTGGAATCGACCACTTCCTCGCGCTTTTTCCCAGGAGGTTGGTTCTCACCGCATAGCGAGGGAAGAACATCGCTTGAAGTTGCTCGAGGAGAGTTTACACCTGTGAAGACCCACCCCGACGATGTGCCTGACTCGGTACCCGACTTGGATGACAATGAAGCTGAAGCAGAAGAGCCCGAGTCTCCTACCCAAGAGAAGAGTAGGTGGTGTGTGGTGATGTGAAGAAGGAAAGGGTGCCCGTAACACATTCATGACCTATGATGACCTAACTTTTCGAAATACCTCTGACTACATATACTCAGGAATCAGAGATAATTGGTTTCTCTTGTCATTTCACCCTCCATTAAAGCTATTAAGCCGACCTTAGCTCAGTTGGAAGAGCACAAGACTGTAATTGGTAATTGAAATTTGGACCTCTTGAGGCCACCTGTTCAAACCAGGTAGGTCGGATTGAATTCGGCTTCATTTCGTTTTGTCTATTCAGACGGGCAGTTTACGGATTGAGTCAAGGTTAATAATATTACACCTGAGTACAGATCGATGTCCCATGAGTTAGTTATCCAAAACTTATTCTAAGGACTCGCTTCTCAGCTCCACCATGACATTGATGGTCATGAGGACAGAATAAGAAGCGACCAAGAAAATACCCCAGCGCCGTGACAGGACGTAATCGTTCATAGGAACGAAGATGAGAGTAGCCGCCAAGAGGACGAGCAGTCCCACCGTGCTGACAAAAAGAGTTTGAGAAAATTCGAGCTCGTAAGGGGAGGCCGTTTTGTGTATCATGAATGAACCAGAAAGACCGATGCCCATGAGTATGTTCAACATCGGGCCTCCGAAACAGGCTGAGAACCCCATGATGGGTGCGAACACCTAATTAAACAGGTGAGGAAGATTAGAAACGAGGCGCCAAGGTTTATTCCACGAACCGCCACGCTCATGTTCGCCACGAGATCCGCCAGGGAATTGCCCGCGGCAAAGATGGTGAGGCCGATGATGGCGTCGGAAAGGCCAAAGATGAAGCCGAAAGCCTGAAAACGCGTGAATAAGTGAGCTGACGACGGTTGAGATGTGGGGACTGACTTTGAGCACGTTGACGACCTCGTCAGCGATGGCCATGATCCACACGATAGCCACGAAAAACCCCATTGAGCAGCGAGCCATTTTTGATGTTGGGTGATCGCTCTTGTCGGCAACTATGATCACCAGAGTCGCAGCGATGGATCCTCCGATGGCCGCAGCGATGAAGAGGACGGCTTGGTGGGTGTTTCCCTCTTGTTAAAAAGAAATTTTAGCAGATGAAAGGTAAAAGCAAGATAAAGGTGAGGACACACGGGCCAAAACTGCCACGGAGAACAACGGCGCGAGGGCACACTGCACGGCCACGAGCCACTTGTTGAACGCCATCTCGTGCATATCGTCCAAGACCTCCTCTTCAGCGATGAGCACGCGTTCCACGCCCTCCTCCTCGAAATCGACGAGCTGCGCGTCGAGACCCGTGTTTTTGGTCTTTTCGGCCATGCCGTCCGAGACGTATGGCGTGACGACGACGGGGAGGGTGAGTGTGAGCAGCAACACGGCCGGCGTGGCGAAGATGGCCATGAGTTTTCCAAAGGGGCCTCGAGCCCTGAAGTGGTGGAGGGAGGGGAAGAGGACGTAGGCGGTGTGCCCGAGGACGGAGAGTGCACGCTGCCGCCGGGTGAGGGGGAAGACGTAGGTCTGGGACTCGCTGTCTTCCGTGTCATCGGGCGAGGTTGGGGCACGCAGGAGGGAGGGGAGGGTGAGCTGGGAGGGTGGGAGGCTGTCGGAGGGAGCGGGTGGAGGGCGACGGGGAATTTGTTGCTGTGGCTCTTCCGTCGAGGGAGGAGTGGAGATGGGAGATTGGAGCCGCTGGAGGCCGAGTGCGGTATCCCATGGGTCTTCTTCGTGAGTTGGAAGGGAGACGTGGGAGGTGCGTTCGTGCGGAACTGGGTAGGCGTAGTAGCGGCCGCCTGCAAAGGGGGTTCCTGGGCTCTCGAATATGCTGAGGGAGGAGCTGGAGGCTCTTTGCTGGAGCGAGGCGACTACTTTGCGGAACTCGAGGGCGCCGACGAGGGAGAATGAGGGGATTTGAGGTGCGTGATAGACTGAACGTGTGGGAGATGATGTGTCGTGAATGGGATGTTGAGGGAGATTGGTTTGCAAGCGGAGGCGAGGAGGAGAGGCGCTTGTCGATTGGGATTGTTCCTGGGATAGCGAGAGGTTTATGGATCCGTCTATAGTACGCTGCGTCAATGGAGATATGGAAGAATGTTCACCATTATCGCGATAGTGCTCATGAATCGGATCCTCTTCTTGATACTCGGCCCGGATCAATGCCTCTCTATGGCGCTTCCATTCCTGTCTGCGTTCCCACCAGCTCCCTACGATTACGAAGATGACGTAGACGAGATAGAGCGCGACAAGAAGGCCTGCCTCCCATGCTCGGATCTGGCCATCCTCGAGGATGACAAGGAGTACAGATACAGCGACGGCGAAGAAACCAACGTCGCGGAGAAAAGGGCCTCGATGGACTTTGAAGGGTTTGATGATGCACATAGCACCGACGACGCAGGACACGATGAATGTTGCAGCACCGAGCAACTCTCCGATGGCCAAGCTCCCGGAACCAGCCCGCATGGCGGAGAATGTGGAGAAGACATCGGGGCTTCCGTTTCCAAACGCCAGAAAGGTTACGCCAGCAACATTCTCGTCAAGGCCCAATAGCTGGGCGATGGTGGCGAGGTTTGGAGTGAAGAAATCGGAAGCGGTGATGCCGAGGGTGGAGAAGAGGAAGAAGAGCCAGAGGACGAGAGCAGAGAAAGCGAGGGGGCGGAGGTGGGGAGGCGTGCAAAAGTATCTCTGGAGATAGTTGATGGAAAGGACGGTGTCGGGGTCTGGACAGTCGTCTGCAACGTGAAGACACTGGTCGGGGACGGGGAAGGCGATGGGGCGACACTGCACGTCGGAATTTGGCGCGACGAGTCTCAGACTCGACTGGGACAGCTCTGCACTAGACCACAGCAGGAAATACAGAACAACGAGAGCAGGAAAGACGAATTTCAGGGCCATCGACGAGGAGGAGAGGGTGAGTAACATCACGTGCCCAACCTCTCCTCCACCATGGGCATCAAGGGTCTCACCGCCCTCCTCCTCGAAAACGCGCCCAATGCCATCAAGGAGCACGACATCAAGACCCTCTTTGGCCGCAAGGTCGCCATCGACGCGTCCATGTCCATCTACCAGTTCCTCATCGCCGTTCGGCAGAAGGACGGCGAGATGCTCACAAACGACGCCGGAGAGACGACCAGCCACCTCATGGGCTTCTTCTATCGCACCATCCGCATCGTCGAGAACGGCATAAAGCCTGCTTACGTCTTTGATGGGAAACCCCCAGAACTCAAGAAGGGTGTTGTAAGTTCTCGTCCCCTTCAGTATACTTCCTCGTGACACGTCGCCGTGTAGCTCGCTAAGCGTTTCGAGAGACGCGAAGAGGCAAAGGAGGAAGGGGAAGAGGCAAAAGAGACGGGCACTGTCGAGGACGTGGACAGGTTCTCGCGTCGGACCGTCAAGGTCACCAGAGAACACAATGAGGAGTGTCGCCGACTTCTCAAGCTCATGGGCATTCCCGTCGTTGTCGTACGTATCCTTCCACCTTTCCATGTCTCGCAATATCACAATCAGCACTCAGGCCCCTTCGGAAGCCGAAGCTCAATGCGCCGAATTGGCTCGCGGAGGCAAGGCACGTCCCCTCCCTCATTTCCCTGTGATCCCCCTAACCTTCCCCTCCCAGGTTTACGCGGCAGGGTCTGAGGACATGGACACCCTCACCTTTTCTGCACCCATCCTCTATCGCCACCTCACCTTTTCTGAAGCCAAAAAACAACCCATCAGCGAAATCAACCTCCAAGCCGCTCTCGCTGGCCTAGACATGGACATGAGTCAGGTACACTTTTTTCACCGCCTCCCATCCAAGTAACTAACCTTGCAACAGTTTGTCGACCTCTGCATCCTTCTCGGATGCGACTACCTCGAGCCCATCAAAGGCGTCGGCCCAAAATCCGCTCTCAAACTCATCAGAGAGTACAACGGACTCAAAGGCGTCATCAAACACCTCCGGGAAAAGTAAAAATCATCTCTCTCTCTCCGCTCGGTTTCACCTTTCTCCCAATAGAGCTGCAGAGAAAGCGGCGGCAGCAGCAGCACAATCCGACGTCCCACCCTCCGACGACGAACAGCCCGCCCCGACATCAGACGCCGAGCAGCCCGACGATTCTGAAGCCGAGGAGCCCAAACCAAAGCCCAAGCCGAAAAAGAAGGGCAAGGGCAAAGGAAAAGGAAAAGGTGGTGTCGTCATTCCCGACGATTGGCCCTGGGAACAGGCCAAGAAGATATTCATGCAGCCCGATGTCTTGCCCGCGGACCAAGTCGAGGTGAGTCTAAGCCTTTCCAAGAAACCTGAATTCAACAACGTTCCACAGCTGGATTGGAAAAACCCTGATGTCGACGGCCTCGTACAGTTCCTGGTCACGGAAAAAGGATTCAAGTAAGGTTGTTTGATATGTGCTTTTTGCATTTATCCCATCGTTCAATAAAAGCGAGGAGCGAGTTCGCAAAGGTGCTGAAAAGCTGCAAAAATTCCTCAACAGCAAACAGCAAGGACGTCTCGATGGGTTCTTCACCGTGAAACCAAAGGACAACCAGGAAAAGCCAGGGCCCAAGGGCAAAGCCGGAAAGACGGATACGAAAACAAAGGGAAATAAACGCAAGGCAGGTTCCTCTTCATCGAGAACATCCGCACTGAGCGCTGAGTCTTTTTGTGATTAGGGTGATGCGCCAGGGGAGAGTTCCGGGAGGAAGAAGGCAAAAACGAAGAAATGAACGCGCTCTTGGTTCGTTCTTTTAGGTTGTCTTACTAGTAGCTCACATCTTTGTACTTGTATCATTGCTTGCATTTTCCAGATAATTTATCTGCTGTCGTCGGAATGCCTGGTGTTTCCTTGTGCTATTCCGTCTAGAAGTTGTGGGTGGTATCTCGACTTGGCCCAGTCATCCGCAGGGGCCCGGTTGTCTCGCTACGTCGCGGAAACGCTGGAAATGTGACTCGCGCGGTGCACGCTTTTCAAGAACGACGCCGAAAACCAGCCGTATCTGCACGTTGTTTTGTCCGTAGAAATGCGGTTCTTTGAAAATGACTGTCAACTTCGCGGCAATGAGCACCCCAAATATCAACTCCAAGCTCAGGTGAACGTAGCTTGGGGCAGTGTTGCGGCTGACCAGTCAAAAGGGTTTTGGAACTCATCGGGTCAGTGAGTCAGTACCCCCGACAGCCCGATCCAAGTTTGGACATGCTTATTGCTTGCCACAGGCGGCAGGCGTAACCCGGATCCAGGTTCGAACATGGCTAGAGGGTCCTTGCAATCGGTGGATTGTGGTTCAGAAGTGCGATAGCGCCTGGAATTCTTGGAGTCATGGTTCGGACAGCGCCGACCTGCGCCAGCTTCGGCGGTCAGATCTAGCCCCTCCTGGTAAGTACACCGCACTTATGAGGGGATCCTGGGAGATCATGTCAGGTTAGTCGCTTAATTCCGAAGACGGCGTCCGTCAGGCCCTGGAAGATCTGTTCCTTGGCTCTGCTTCCACAATGGGCTGTTGCCTTCGTCCCATTGGCTTGAGAAAGGATCATGAAGGCGGGCTGACAGTCCTCAATACATCGAAAGGTGCAATGATCCATTGGTTCATCCAAATTCTTGTGGGTTCCAGGGGAGTCAGGGCCAGGGGGGAAAGGGGGCCAGGAGCAGGCAGGGCCGGGTTCAATTTTAAAGTTGACGCCCGATCATCGATCATCGATCATCCGCAAGATCGAACCCGGCTTGATTCCGGTAGATTCCGGTCCTATAGAGTCCGAAATTCTGCTTCTCGCGGGAACGCTGGAACTTAACGGCCATGGATGCCCTACAGGAGGATCTATTCACGAAGATGCAGCTTCGTGAATCTTAGATATCCTCCGTCAACTCGCCTTAACAACACGGGTGGAGAGGATTCTTTCTTTCAAATCTTTACTTGGTCAGGTCTTCGTACCATATCTTGGCTTGCGTTGCTTGATCATTCATCCGACGTTCGCGAATATTGTTCTGTAGTGATTCAGCAAGCTAATCGAATACTCGGCCAGAACTTGTTCGTCGTATCACTACTTCGCCGAATCATCTCCAGAGATGAGGCTCACGAACCCTTGACATCGTCCTTTGACTTGCCACAATAGTGAAGAAGGTTCGGAAAGGGATTGTGAAGATGCTTTCAGATTTCAGGAAACGGCAGGCACCTTAACAACTTGGTTCACTCACGAATCGATACATCCCAGACATCCTCATCCTCATAAAACACTTGGCTGGCAACGCCTTTGTCTCTGGAGAAAGCCAAGCCGCATAGAGCCCGTGTTCCTTCGGAATGACATCCTCCAGATGCTGTCTGACCACCTTCCACCCCGAACCGTCGTAGTGCAGCCCAAGGATCCGGATGAGCTGTTGTAGATGGTTGTGGACCATGCTATGGTACATCCGCGCGTAGACGTCATCCAATTCGCCACCCAAAATAGAGTGGCCGGGATGCACGTCCAGGTCGACCCCCGTCGAAGACTTGAGCGTCGCCTGGTGGACGCGGAGGCCGCCGAAATCGCGGATGATGAACCCGAGTAGCTCTTTCGTGCCGAGGTCGAACCGTGCTATGCAATTCTGCGGGTGGCACTCGAATGCGACGCCGTTTTGGAGCATGCACGGAATAAACGCATCGAATAGCATGCGCGCGAATCTATATAAGTAAATTGGTGTGTGAATCGCAGGGCCCTGGGGGAGGAAGGGGGAGCGTTTTACTTGCTAAGCCATTGTAACCGTTTCTCCTCCGTGTCCAGTTGGAAGACGCGTACAACCGCTGGAACATCGCCACCTTCTCCGCGATGCCCACGCTCGGTCAGAGCCGTGCACACGATCAGCCGTTCTCCCCTTTCCTCACTCGCGATCTCATAGTTTTCGCGAATGATTGCCGAGCAGTGTTTGGCAATTTCTCCGTCTGGGTGGACATGGACGACGCTCGCCAGTTCCCTGGCGACTGTGGCGATATTTGGGTTGAGAGAAAGCACAGGAACAACCTGCTTCGAGAAGCGCGGGCCAAGATATGCCGAAGCGGGGGAGATGGTGCGTACTGCGGACGTGAGCTTGATACTGACACCTAGTTTAAGTGAAATGTCGTGGTAAACGTCAGGGACTACAACAGATCTGTGGATACGGTTTGAACGATAGACACAACAGAATAGTCGAACACCTTACCGGATACTTTGTTGAGCCAACATTGGAAGGCTGAATTCTTCCGGATATACGACTGCTTCCTTGAACTTGTCCTGGATGTGGACAAGCTGTAGGTCGTGAACGGGGACGACGACATGTCCGTCTGTGACAAGAACGGGCCGGCCCGCTTTCTTGGACATCGCGTCGATAATGGGTTGGGTATGCTTCTCAAAGTCATATGTGATGTGAAGGTTTTCCCTTGGCACGGAAATCATCCTCAAATTTGGATGATAGAGATCGTACGTTCCAGGTGGAAAATCTGGAAGAGGTGGGAGGAAAACCCGTGTCTTGTGCATCTATGTGCAGATATCAGTCGGGTACCCGCGTAATCCGGGAAGCAAGCTGCCTACGGGGTGCGTAGGGTGCCCTTCGACGATGGATTGTTCCCATTCAATACTTGGGGAGGAAAATGAGGGCGCTTGGGGTGGATTCTCGTACGAATACTCTGTGAAAACCGGTCAAACAGTTTTGGAAAATGGTTAAAGAGCAGGACTGACGTTGCCACTTTACGGAGCTGGATAGCTCATCCGAAATCTCTTTGAGCAGTGCAGGTTCTGACCCAATGCCGATCGCAAATTTCTCCCAGATTGAGAGTGGACCGGGAGAGACGACAAGTTTGGTTGTCTGCGGGATCGCCCATCCCGATGCTAATAGTAATGTGTTGATGACAGTGTTTGTCAGATCGGGAGGCTAGATGATAAGGTGCCTTAGACGCATCCCGACAACTTTACATGAGGATACTCACATCATCCTCCTCGATCTGCCCTTCACCGTCGTCGATTTCGAAAATAAGTGGTATCATATCCAAAGGGTCCAGCAACCCAATCAATTGCTCTTCTTGGCCGGTCAAGTCGTCGTCTTTAAAGATGGGGAGGCCGCGCAGCTTGATCACAGCGAGGATGTCCGTCGTTTTATAGAGGGATCGCCCCGAGGATGCTTCGGAAGATGCTGCGTTTCTGAGAACGACGGCGAAACCAGTCGCCTCGAAGCCATGCAAGGGGAAGTATAGGGCAGGTAGCAATGATTCAGTGACGAGGCATGAGAGCAGACGAGCCGCTGTTGCAAAGCTGGCGCGATCCCTCGAGTTGAGACCTGCTGTTCTCTCCGTAGAGATGTGCATGATAGCGGTTCTTTCGAAATGACCGACTCGCTTTGTGGATATTGACCCGAGTTCAGGTGAACGTAGCTTGGAGCCATCCCGCGCCAAGGAAAGCGGGCTGATGATCTTTAATACATCGAAAGGTGGAATGATCCCTTGGTTCGCCCAAATTGTTGTGGGGTTCCGGGGACGGGGGAGTCGATGTGCCTGAGAAATAGACGGAGATTATTTCCTCAGCATATGACTCTGAGAACATTCATACAGGGTTCAAGATTCGAATAGATGAAGTAACTACTTAGTCCCCTCGATGTCCCCATATGCATACAACCAACGCACTGATTATTCCGTGAACGGTTCAAGGCATCAAGGAACACGACAGGTAACCAGCGTCTACGCCCGACCATTCCTCTCGTTCTGACACAACTCGCCATGACCAGCACAGTGAGAAGCGGGAAAGTCGATTCCAGGGGGCTGCTCCACTGTCGTTGGGCACACCGCAGACGACGTCAGACCCTTTTGGGAATTGCTAGCATAACGTCAAGCTTTACTAGAAAATTCGATAAAGGGTACGAAGCACGTACCATCCAATCCACGCTTTCTTCGGGCAGAAGCGGTGGATCGCACTATGCGTCATCTCCAAACGAAAGTAAAGTTTTACTAGCTTTCTTAGCCTTCTTTTTGGTAGGTCTGGCTGGGGTGTCGTTTCCTTCTGCGTTCTTTGCAAGCTCTTCCATCACTTTCCGTTTGGCGTTGGGGGCCTTGATGTTGCTCTTCGATGAAGAAAAGGACAGGCTAGCTTTGGTTTTCGACTGCTGTTTGATAGTGGGAGGGACTGAGTCTTTGGATTGGGCCGAGGATTCTGCTGGATCAGGAAGGGGAGGAAGTCCCTTCTCTACATGCGATGATCCGCTCCATAAGGCTTATATGGTGTGAAGCATGAATCGACGAACCTTTCCGCCTGATATTCTCAGCCTCGCGTTCGGTAAGATGTTTGCCTTCTTTTAGTACAACGACCTGCGGCTTTTCGTCTGCATCATCTTCATCCGCGCTGCCGGGATCGTCCAGTGGGCGTTCTGGAATGGCTGGACGGGGCCGTCGAGGGATGGGAGGACGCCCTGAGCCGTCATCTTCAAACTCTGGATCAGAGTCGTCTTCGTCATCAAGTACGCCAGCGATGCGGTTCTTGAACTTTAACAGGAATGCCGGGGTGGATTGCGAGTAAGAAAGTTTCGAGGAAAGCTGGTGTCGATTCAATTCTTTCGGTGCCATTGTTGTTCACTATTCGCGGCGGAGTAACTTTGCCGCCGGCTTCGGCCGATGCGATGACTCAGCATTGAGCCTGTTGAATCTCGAATCTTACCGGGGCAACTTTGACCGACCCTTTTGTCTCGGTTGCCCCGGTAAGTTATTAGTCCAGGTTTCGAAAGGAGAATCAACATATGTAATATTGGTTGACAGCATATATTGGTAATTGAACGGGAATGTGGAGTGTCACCTCGATGGAGCAACGCCAAATGACCCGTTTCTCCGATTATTTAGCGACGGCGGGCTTTCACTAGTCCTTGTTCCGGAACCACAATGTCCAGCCAAGTTGACGAGGAGACTCCCCTGCTGCATTCGCAGCCAGTGAAAATCACACCTCTTCCCTGGGTCCAGTTCTCCATCATCCAGTTTGTTCAACTCGCCGAACCGCTCACTTCTCAGGTTATATACCCATTTGCTCCACAAGTAAGCCTTCAAATCTCAAGCAGCGAGATGGATTCTGATATCTGCCTATCGCTCTAGCTCATTCGCGACATCGGTGTCACGAAGGGAGACGAAACCAAGGTCGGATACTATGTTGGGCTCTTGGTATGTCTTCGTTCCAAACGAATAGCGTTGTCCTCACCCTCTTTACACTTCCTAGCAATCTCTTTTCTTCGTAGCACAGGCCATGACTATTCTACACTGGAGTCGTCTATCCGATCACATTGGTCGAAGGCCTGTCATTCTCATCGGCTTGTTCGGATTAACACTATCAATGTCGTGTTTCGGCTTGTCAAAAACCTTTTGGGGCTTGGTATTGAGGTCGGCTAACTTGACATAATATTGCCCCTTTATCATCCACTAATGTTGCAAAAGTCGAAGCCTCAGCGGTGCACTCAGTATGTTTCTCTCCTTTATCGCCGTTGACTGTGGCTCATGCTTATCGTACAGATGGAAACATTGGTATAATCAAAAGGTACGCAATGCTACTCCTGTATTTCGTTTTCCCTGGAAAAACCTGTTTTCATTCAGTATGATGGCAGAGATGACGGACTCTACAAATAGAGCGCAGGTGAGTTTTACAAGTCGCGACGTTTGGGTTCTCTATTGACGACCGGTACATTTTCAAGGCATTCGCATACTTTCCGATTGCTTGGTCGACTGGTATAACGGTGAGGTCCGAATAGGTTATGGGCAGACTGATATCTGACGTCCAGTCTAGCTTGGTCCCATGATTGGTGGGTACTTAGCGCGGCCGGCTGAGCAATATCCCGACATGTTCGGTAATAGCGAGTTCCTCAAGAAATACCCCTACATCCTAGCATGCGCGGTTCCGGCCGTATTCTCTGCTATTTGTTGGCTTGTCATCTTTTTTTTCCTCAAAGAAACTGTCAAGAATCCCACGCCTATCTTCCAACTCCTGAAGAACAAGTACACCAAAGGAAAACCTCTGCCAACATGCGTCTCAGGTTCGGAAGGCGCAACTCAAATCGTGACCTCCGGCAGCGACAAACCACTTCCCCTCCGCTCGCTCCTCACTGAGCGTGTGATCATTGCTGCCAGCAACTATGCCTTGCTTGCCCTCGTTGAGATTAACTACCGCGCCATCCAGCCCGTTTTCCTCTCCACCCCTGTAGCGTTTGGCGGTTTGGGTCTCTCCCCCTCTGTTATCGGAAATATACTTTCTACCTACGGCGTTGTCAACGGGATATTCCAAGTATTCTTTTTCGCTAAGATTGTCAAGCATTGGGGCGCCAAGAAGACCTATCTTGTGGGACTGGTCTTTGCCCTGCCTGCGGTTGCCTTGTTTCCGATTCTCAGTTTATTGGTGAGGAGGGATGGGTTGAGTGGACTTGCATGGGTACTTGTGATGGTCCACACGCTCATTCCGATTGGTATGAGTATGTCATATGGTATGCTTATCCGTGCTGGCAGCTCAGGCGATGTAGCTCAAGAAACTGTTGCTTTGACCTTTTGTAGGAGCAATATTCCTTTACATAGCAGCAGCAGCGCCCAACAGAGCTTCACTCGGTGCCACGAACGGGTTGAGCCAGGCAAGTTTTTCCCATGAATAGCTCAAACGAGGTGGAACTGATACCTTGGGAAACTAGATGTCAGTCAGCGTATTCAGAGCAATCGGCCCCGCTGCAGCGAATTCTCTCTACTCTCTCTCGCTAGCAAAGGGATACATGGGCGGATTCATGGTGTACTACGTCCTCATGGTCGTCGTTTTCTTCTCGATCTCGATGGGTACCCTTCTTCCGTCAAAACTTTGGGCACAATAGATGGGTTGCGGGGTAGATGCTTGAAGACAGGCTTAATCTGGTATCCTACGGACCTTCTTGGAATAATCGGCCTGATGAAGGAACAGATTGATGATATGAATCTGTTTCCACTAGGTATGGATCGATTAGTTATATCATGAGGCTGATGTCTTATTTAATATTGAGAGAATCATTGACGAAACGGACGTTGCGCTTTCACCTAAGAAATATACTCGTGCTCCGGGGGCCTGCGATTGACTAAAACAGCCGCGAGTCCCGGAGTGTCTGTTCCTCCTTTCCTCGCCTCTGCAGGCCGACAAGTGCAAATTGGATGGGATTAAACATATGTTTAAGTACTTGAGTTGGCCAACACGTGCACGCACACGAGGTTTCGCGATCACATGCCAAACGCAACCTTCTCTTATCTATGGTGGGGATGAGACAGACGTCTCGCTCTTCATAGGTAAGAAGATCTCCTCCCTCCGAGATCTCTGTCCCTGCTCACAACTCCGCAGTCGTGTTATTTTTTTTCCTCAAGCTCTCGAGCGTCTCTTTCGCGACCCGCATTCCCTACCCCTTCATAGGGACTCGCATTCCCTGATCCGAGTGTATCAAGATGCCTTCCATACGTACATTGTGCTTTCCACAATATACAGGGCTCCCCAATGGTTGCTGCTACTCCGGAAGTCTAGGTGCCTCGCGCTCCGGGGCCTGCGGTTGACTAAAACAGCCGCCGCGAGTCCCCGGGTGTCTGTTCCTCCTTCTCTCGCCTCTGCAGACCGACAAATGCAAATTGGTTGAGGTGATTATAAGTGCCAGCCGGGTGGAGCAACTCCAAATGACCCGATTATCGGACTATTTTGCGATAGCGGGCTTTCACGACTCCTTCCGGAACCATAATGTCCAGCCAACTTGACGAACTTGAGACCCCCCTTCTGCATTCGCAGCCGGCGAAAGCCACACCTCTTCCCTGGGGGCAGCTCTCCATCATCCTGTTCGTTCAGCTCGCCGAACCACTCACTGCTCAGGTTATATATCCCTTTGCTCCACAAGTAAGCATTGACCTCAAACGGCGAGATGCATTCCGATCTCTATCTATCGCTCTAGCTCATTCGCGACATCGGTGTCACGAAGGGAGACGAAACCAAGGTCGGATACTATGTTGGACTCTTGGTACGCTTCGTTCCAAACGAATCGCGTTGTCCTCACCCCCTTTATACTTCCTAGCAATCTCTTTTCTTTGTAGCACAGGCCATGACCGTTCTACACTGGAGTCGTCTATCCGATCACATTGGTCGAAGGCCTGTCATTCTCATCGGCTTATCTGGATTGGCACTATCAATGTGGTGCTTCGGGTTGTCAAAAACCTTTTGGGGCTTGGTATTAAGGTTGGCTAATTTGACATAATATCGTCATTTTATAATCCATTAACGTCGCAAAAGCCGAAGCCTCAGCGGAGCACTCAGTATGTGCTTCTCTCATTTATCACCGTTAACTGTGGCTCATGCTTATTGTACAGATGGAAACATTGGTATCATCAAAAGGTACGCAATGCTACTCCTATATTTCATTTTCTCTGGACAAACCTGTTCTCATTCAGTATGATGGCGGAGATGACAGACTCTACAAATATAGCGCAGGTGAGCCTCACAAGTCGTGATGTTTGAGTTCTCTAGTGACGACTGGTACATTTTCAAGGCATTCGCATACTTTCCGATTGCTTGGTCGACTGGTATAACGGTGAGGTCCGAATAGGTTATGGGCAGACTGATATCTGACCGTCTAGTCTAGGTTGGTCCCATGATTGGCGGGTACCTATCGCGTCCGGCCGAGCAATATCCCAACATGTTCGGTAATAGCGAGTTCCTCAAGAAATACCCCTACATCCTAGCATGCGCGGTTCCAGCTATATTCTCTGCCATTTGTTGGCTTGCCATCCTTTTTTTCCTCAAAGAAACTGTCAAGAATCCTACGCCCATCTTCCAACTCCTGAAGAATAAGAATACCAAAGGACAACCTCTGCCAATAAGCGTCTCAGATTCGGAAGACGCAACTCACACCGTGACCTCCGACGGCGACAAACCGCTTCCCCTCCGCTCACTCCTCACTGAGCGCGTGATCATTGCTGTCAGTAACTACGCCTTTCTTGCCCTCGTTGAAATCTCCTTCCGCGCTATCCAGCCGGTTTTCCTCTCCACCCCTGTAACGCTTGGCGGTTTGGGTCTCTCCCCTTCTGTTATCGGAAATATACTTTCTACCTACGGTGTTGTCAATGGGATATTTCAAGTATTTTTCTTCGCCAAAATTATCAAACATTGGGGCACCAAGAAAACGTATCTTGTAGGACTGGTCTTTGCCCTGCCTGCGTTTGCCTTGTTTCCAATTCTCAGTTTATTGGTGAGGAAGGAGGGGTTGAGTATACTTGTGTGGGCACTTGCGATAGTCCACACGCTCATTCCGATTGGTATGAGTATGTCATTTGGTATGCTGTTTTGTGCTGGCAGTTCAGGCGATGTAGCTCAAGGAACTGTTTCTTTCACGCTTTGCAGGAACAATATTTATTTACATTGCTGCAGCATCGCCCAACCGAGCTTCACTCGGTGCCACGAACGGGTTGAGTCAGGCAAGTTCTTCTCATGAAGTACTCCAACGCGGTGGAGTTGATACCTTGGGAAACTAGATGACGGTCAGCGTATTCAGAGCAATTGGCCCCGCTGCAGCGAATTCGCTCTATTCTATCTCCCTAGCAAAGGAATACATGGGCGGGTTCATGGTGTACTATGTCCTCATGGTCGTCGTGTTCTTCTCGATCTCGATTGCTACCCTTCTTCCGACAAAAGCCTGGCCACGATAGATGGTTTGCGGGGTAGAAGCTTGAAGACAGACTTAATCTGGTCATGGGACCTATGGACCTTCTTGGAATAAGCAGCATGATGAAGGAACGGTGATATGAATCTGTTTCTACTAGGTATGGATCGATTACTTATGTCAGAAGGCTGATGTCTTATTTCATACTAGGAGAATCATTGACGAGACGGACATAGCGCTTTGACGTAACAATGCGATCACAACTCCGGCTTGTGATTCCAAGGTTGAGTGTATAAATATCAACCCCGATGAATATAGATCACGCGATTTTCATATCGACAAGTCCGCGTCGACGGGGTTTTTATAAGGGCCATCGAGCCGTGGCAGGAAGGCAAGAGGACCCGCGTTCAAGCTCTTGTCATTAGATTACCCATTTTGGGACAGTTTTCAACAGAATCAGCAGCTGCACTTCTCGGCACGTCCCGGACTACATCCTCGCAACATCCTCGCAATGCTCGGCACCACGAACCCTCTCGTCTGGTTCGCCTGAGCTGAATTCAGGTGACGTGAGTTTCTTTTCAGATTTGCAGAGTGGCCTCAAGGGCATCAGTAACGCTCTGAAGGAACTCAACAAGCGCAACACGGGGGATATCGATAATGAAAGTGATTGATTTTCGATGCTCATTAGATTAGTCCATGGTACTTCAATGTCTCAGCGGCCCTGTCATACAAAGAAAATCGGACTAAAAACCCTCCAGAGAGGGGGCTTCCAGGAAATGGGAACCTAAAGTCTTGGTGATCGAGTCCGGCCGCCGGACTCCACATGATTTTCTAATGTCCGTATTGTCTGGAGAGGCCGGATCCCAGAATTTCAAAATGTGCCGCAGGTCGTGGTCGATTCGGACCGGAGGGTGCCCGACTTTGGGATACGAGTCATACGACCTTTTGGGTAATGTCAGGGTTCCTACTTCGAACCCTGGAAATGTTGGGATGACTCCTTCGTTGACGTGAGTGATTATCGACGAAGCTAGAAGCTCATCGGTAGTAGCCGTTCACCGATATCCAACCAACTCAAGTTGCTCTCGAACCCCCATTGCTTCCCTTGCCACCGGTGAAACGTACACCCATTCCTTGGTTCCAGATTTCGATTGTCGCTTTCATTCTAGTTGCGGAACCACTGACTTCCCAAGTCATCTCCCTTCGCACCCCAGGCGAGTACTGAGTGGCTTTGTTATGAATGACAAGTTCCTGATTAGCCACGAACATGGTCTATTTTTATAGCTTAAGTATTAGAGATCTGGATATTATGCATGGCAATGAAACCCAGGTCGGATACTATGTTGGCCTTCTGGTCAGACTCTACCTTTGAGCCAACTTTTCCGCGCACGCTGACCCTATTTCGGGCATACAGCAATCCTTGTTCTATGTGGCTGAGGCCACGACTATCTTGCATCGGAGCAAAATATCTTGTTGAAAGACATATGTCCGAGACACACATGTGATGTCATCACATGATGCATCATATGCTTCCGGTATTGTCTTATATACTGATAATCGGGTAAGGCGGTGCGCCGCGAGAGCCTGCTGCCAATAAAAATTAAAGCCAATGAATTATAGCAAATGGTACAGGTCCATACGCGTAAACTAGTGCATCCAGCGAATACGCGAGGCTACTT
>Ga0307516_10003383_pt1 | contig 20569 bp, 27 predicted proteins | sample 19_EM_MG_FD_203310 | JGI IMG/M metagenome (GOLD analysis project Ga0307516, IMG submission 203310) | Populus trichocarpa ectomycorrhiza microbial communities from riparian zone in the Pacific Northwest, United States - 19_EM | ecosystem: Host-associated > Plants > Roots > Unclassified | place...
CCAGGGTGACCCTTTGTCCAGGGTCCCTTCTCCCAGGGAGGCCCTTTGTCCAGGGAGACAATCCATCCAGGGAGACAATCCATCCAGGGAGACAATCCATCCAGGGAGACAATCCATCCAGGGAGACCCTTCTCCCAGGGTGACCCTTCTCCCAGGGTGACCCTTCTCCCAGGGAGACCCTTTGTCCAGGGTCCCTTCTCCCAGGGAGGCCCTTTGTCCAGGGAGACAATCCATCCAGGGAGACAATCCATCCAGGGAGACCCTTTGTCCAGCGAGACCCTTCTTCCAGGGAGACACTCTGCATCCAGGGCGACCCTTTCTCCAGAGAGACATCCCGTCCAGGGAGGCCCTTTCTCCAGAGGCGCTTCCGTCCGGAAACATTCCAGCCTCTGTCCGTCCGGCCAAGGAAAGGGACCTCGCTGCCCAGCGCATGCGTCCGTCGGTCCTGCGCCATCGCCATCTCGCGCTGCGTCAGCGTCTGCTTGCGCCCGGTGTGCCCGTGCCTCCCTCCCTCCGAGGCCGCGGTCTCCGTGTCTCCTCCGACCGTGCCGCGGCCTCCGTGTCTCCTCCGACCGTGCCGCGGCCTCCGTGTCTCCTCCGACCGTGCCGCGGCCTCCGTGTCTCCTCCGACCGTGCCGCGGCCTCCGTGTCTCCTCCGACCGTGCCGCGGCGACCAGCTCGCGCTTTGTTTGCCTGCGGTCCGCATGCAGACCGGAATCGATCGTGCGGAAAGGCGTGCCCAGTCGCGCAGCGGGCGGGACGGATGCACCCACATTCACCGCGCTCTGATTGGTGAGCCGGTGCGCGGACGGCCGTCCGTCCGTCCGTGTGCGGCCCAGCACCGGCGACGCGCCGATCTGCGAATGGCAGCGCGAGGGCGTCGTCGCCAATCGGATAGCCGGGCACTGCCCATTTCTCTGCGCGGGCGCCTCGTGACTGCGTAGCCCATCGCGGACGCCTGCGGACAGGGCGCTGGCCGAGCGCCGCCCGCCCGCCCGCCCGCAAACACCGTGGCCAGTCCGGCCGTGGGGCAGCGGTCGCGCTGCGCATCGACGCTGCGGACACCTACCCGAGCTCGTCCGCTGTGGTGTGCGTGCTGCGCCGCTTACGTAACGCGCGGTCGCCAGCGGACGTCTGCTGCCACGCCCAGCTCCAGCTTCGCGGATCTCCAGCCTGCGGCCCACGCCTCCCGCCAGCTCCGGCTCCGGCTCCGGCTCCGGCTCCGGCTCGCCCTGCCAGCCCGCATTCGCCGTCGCCTCTGCTGCCCACCGTCGCGCGCGCCGCTCCACTCGACGCTCCCGCCTCCCAGCTCCCTTGCTCCAGCTCCCTCCTGCCCGGAGTGGCTCCTGCCGCTAACTCGGTCCCCTTAAACCATTCGCGCGCCACACTCCAAACACAAACTGCTCCTGCAATTGATGCTGCGTATGACCGACCTGCCCCAACTATCGCCGCTGGCTAAAAAAACTCGCCCACACACCCCCTTCGTCGTCTCGCACCGCAGCGGAAAATAGCTGTCGAATTGTATATATATATATATATATACATATATAAAATAAAAAAATAAAATAAAATGCCCTGCAGTACCATCGCTGTGACCCGCCCCAAACCATTCTCCTACGGGAGAGAGAGAGTGCCCCCGTAATTCACCCCCCCCCCCAAACCGTCTCCTTAGAAAACCTGCCTCCCCGAAAAACATCACCTTCGCTCACTTGCCCCGGGCTTCCCCTTCCCCCATAAATAATACTTATCCCCCCACCCCCTCCTTCGTTTACGGTTGCTCTTCTGGTCCGCCTTGCTCTTCTCCGTCTTCCAATCTCACCCCCCCGTCAGCTGCGTGTTGCCATTGCCATCAGCAGCAGCTGCTCTTACCTGCGTGTACTTACTTCCGTCGATATTCCACCCCCTTTCAGCGCCGCGCGGAAGTGAACATATCTATACCCGTCTGCTAGCTCCAGCAAGCTCGACTCCTTCCTTCATCCCAATCCAGCGCAATCGTCGCTCAGCAACAGCACCAACAACTGCAACAGCAGCCGCTGCAACAACAGTTTCGACAACAGTCCAACAACTGCGACCCGCGCCGGCCCCGAGTACCCAGCGATAATTGTGGTAATAATAGCTTCGCCCTGGAAAGGAGTGTTCGCTTCTTTCATCCCTCCTTTGGCTCGTCTTTGCTCGGCGTGACCTCTCCTTTCCCTTATTCGTTTCGGCTCGGAAGAGACAGAGAGAGAGAAGAAGAAGAAGAAGAAGAAAATCACCGCCCATTCACAGGTCTCCGTATCCGTCCTCCCCCCCCCAAATGGACCCTATGGATTCGAGCCATCCTCGCGGTCACGCCGGCCACGAGAGACAAACTTCCATTCACTTTCAGGCCCCGGCGGACGGCGAATACGAGGCTAGCACCAGCACTCCAGGTCCTCAGACCATCGAGATTCCCGCTGACTCCGGCCATGTCGGCGGTGGCGCGTCGGGCACGTCTACCCCTGGATACGAATACCACCAGCACACCGCCCCAAGTCCTGCGCCGGCTAAACGCTCGAACGATTCGAAGACCACGTCCGACGTCAAGCCCAAGCGTCTGCGGGTGGACGAGTCCCCGCCACCCCCTTCCACGGCCGCCGCCACGCCCCCTCTGTCGCCGTCGTCGGGCTCGGAGTCGGCCCCGTCCGACTCGCCCCCGGACCGGCTGGCGTCTGGCCACCGGTCCAGGCCCTCGGGCTCGAAGCCCCTTGGGCGGTCGAAATCGCTGCCCGCCACGTTAGGACGCAAGAAGAGGAGGACGACAGCGGCGCAGGACAACGTGCAGCAGAACCTGCCGCCCGTCACCCTGCACACACTGCGCGAGTTGGATCTGAGCGAGATCTACAGGAATCCGAAACTGAGGCACGACGTGGTTTTCGACGCGCAACTCCACTTCAGACCGAATCTCGACGGCAGCCGGGGGAGGAGGAAGCGGGAGCAGGCCGACATCTACTGGAAGCAGGTCCTGCAGGAGTGCGACATGCTCTTCGCCAACGTCCACAACCGGCAGACGAGGGTGGCCGGGATGGCCGTCAAGCTGCTCACCCTGTTCAGGACCATGAAGGAGATCCTGTCGACATTGGTGCCCAAGAGCGACAGGGACGACGTCGAGGCGGCGCTGGACGAGGGGCTCCTGAAGCAGCAGCTGGAGCACGGCGTGCTGGACTTCAAGAAGCTGTCGAAGTGGCTGGCGGGCGTGTTGAAGGCGCACTGCGCGCCGATGCGGGACCAATGGGTCGAGCGGATGGTCGCCCAGGTGGCGTTCGGCGTCGACAACGGAAAGACGTTGGCGCTGCGCGACGGGCTGAAAATGGTGTTTGACATCCTGGAGGCCATGAAGCTCGTAAGCACACCCCCCCCCCCCCTCCCAAAAAAAAAATTCCCCATCACGACGCGACGGGGTCTGCCTCTAACCCTTCGCTGCAGGACGTCGCGAATCACCAGATCCGAACGCTACGACCGCACCTCGTCTCGACGGCGGTCCAATTCGAGCAGGGATACTTCCAGGAGCGGATCGAGTCGGGGCGCTTGGACATGCGGGAGCCCAGGACTTGGTTCCGGAACGCCATCAAGGACAGCACGGATCCGTACAACTCGTTCATCCGCGCCACCACCGAGATGCTGTCGCCGTCGAAATCCTCGTCATTCCCGGCGACGTTCACGTTCGATTTCGAGCGGCTGGACGCCATCAGGGACGACATCCGCGAGGCGACCTGCCTCAGGCTCGCGCTGCTGTTCTTCCAGCTGCTGCTGCGCCAGCCCAGCTGCAAGCGCGATTTGGACGCGGCCACCATCGACAGCCTGCGCGCGAAGCTGCTGGCCATCCTCAGCGAGGAGGAGGGGCCGCACCGCTGGATCAAGGGCAGCAACGCGGTGGCGCTGCACCTGGCGCAGGCGGCGCACGAGTTCAGCGGCAACAGCGGACTCGTCGACGCCTCGACGGTCAGGATGGCCGAGGGCTGGTTCCAGAAGCACCTGCGCGTGGGCTCGCCCGTCTACGTTCAGGTGGAGGCGGTAGTCGTCAAGGACGTCACCGCCCTCGTCCAGCAGGTGATGAAGAGCTGGTCGTCGCTATCGACCTCCCCGATCCTGCGGGCCGCAGATCTCACCGGTTCATCGGTGGAACTGGCGTCGATCGCGCAGCGGACAGCACACATCGCATTCCTACACTGGAGGATATTCGGCAAGCTCTACGCTGCCGGCCCGTGAACTGCGGGGTTGCCCGTCGTCCAGGCGCCCAACCGCCACTGCCATCCCGCCATCTATCTATAATTGCGAGCCGTCCGGACGGTCGTTTTGGCACCACCTTGCCGGTTGTGCAGACGCCTTGTTCTATTGGATACGGCCACAACTATTCTGCCGCACACGAACAGCGTGTGCTCTTTTTTTCCCCTCGAATTTGGGTTCGTCTCGTCTCGTTCTGGGTTGGTTGGTTTCTCGGGGGTTCTGTCTTATTATATCCGGATGTTTGGCTTTCCGTTGTCGCCGCACATGTACGCTCTTGTGTTTTTTCTATCATACCATTTTTTTTTTTTGGGGGGGGGCGTCCATTAGAGGCAGTTTTTGTTCGTCAAGAAGTGCTTCTCGAGTCTTTTCATTTTTTTTTCCTCCATTTTTGTGCTTTTTGCATTTCGCTATTTTGCATTTCTTGGAGAGGACGTTCGGGGGTTAAAAAAAAAAGTTATCACTCGACGGCTTTTTTTTTTCTTTTTTTTTTTTCCTCCGCTAGCATCGACCTCCCACCTCCTCTTCCGTGTACTCTGCGTCTCCTTTGTCCTGTTTGCTTGTTCTCTCTTGTTTGCGCTTTCCGATCTTTCCTTTGTTTTTGATTTTTTTTTCCCCCCGATCTCCTTCCTTTTTTTTTATATTCCCTTTCTTTTTATTTATTGAGGTGGATATTGTACATGTACATGCTTGCTTACTTTGGAGGGCGATCGGAAAGGGGGGGGGGGGGGGGGGGCGAGCGAGCGTTGTCGCTGTTGTAAATAAAGCGGCCGTTTACTTACGTTTTTACCCTAATATCTACCATCTTCACACAACAAACGAATGTCGAAGTGGGCACACAGATCAAACGAGAGGGCGCGTAGAGGACAAGCACGGCCGATCCGGCAACAGATGAACGATATCTATTCCTGAAGAAATATATAGATGTATGCACACATGCAAACAGAACGCGGAACACACCGGTACTGGGTATCAGGAATCTACATATGTACCCGTATAACGCAGGTGTGTGGGTCGGAGGTTTTTTTGGTTTGCCTCGCAGCTGGGGGTGGTCACGGTGGAGTCGTGTAGAGTGGACCCTGCATGAGATGGGCAGACACTTGCCGTAGATAGTATACATAAGAAGTTATGCTGACTATCTAGCTGCGAACGGACTCGAAAAGCCGAGCTCGGCAAGTGGACAAGCGTGCCTTCGCCGTCACGTGCAGCGGCTGTTGCAAACGCCAAGCGCACCCGCCGGGCGTCACGTGCACGCGACGGCGACCCGTGCGAACCACCACTCTGCATGCATACATGGGTAGATACATACACACACTCCGCTCTATGTACATACATACATATGTGCTCTACATAAGTACATACTTACCTGCAGCCCTCAAGATGGATGGGGGGGTATGTATGTAAAAGACGGATCGGGCTTTTTTTTCTTTCTTTTTCTTCTTTCGATTCCGACCCGATTCGGCGCGACGGCCGGGGTTGGGGGGGGGGGGGATTTCTTTTTCTTCTTGTTCTTGTTCTTGTTCCTGTTCTTGTTCTTGTTCTTATTCCCTGTTTTCGCTGATACCTAACTATTCCCCAACGGACGACAAAAAACAAATACAAAAGGATGCCGTGCAGCGTATGTAAGTATGTATAGTAGCACTCCCCTCCACCCCCCACTCCTCCAGATGGCGATACTCACTCTAGATGGCCCCCGGTCACGGTGGTAACTCTGGTGGTGACACGATGGGGCGCGGGATCGCGAACCTTAAAAGTCGCTGTGCGTTCGTTCGCTTGCGGAATGTGGCCTCGCTGCGCCGAGAGGGGGGGGGGGGGGGGAGGCACAACGTGCGACAGGATATCCGTCCGTTTGCAAGCAGCGACGACCCCGTCCGGGGACTCGAGCCAAAGCCGCAGCAGCAGCAAAGCAGCAGCAAAGCAAAGCACGATCGCGCCCGCTGTTTGCAGAGAGTCGTCGCCGCCGCGGATAGATGGATGGCTAGATATCTATCTATCTATCTATCTCCACTGCGATGTGCGTGGGTGTGCGCGCCATCCCGATGGTTGTCGGAGACGGAGGATTTATGTACTGTTTTTTTTTTCTTTTTCTTTTCTTTCTTTTCTTTTCTTTTCTTTTCTTTTTCTTTTTCAAATTTTTTCAAATTTTTGCCATTCACATTTCCATTTTCGCTTCCCCTAACCCCATCACCACCCCGGGGCGCGCTGGTGTGACTGCACCGGACCATATCTACATATCTACACTACATACTTGGGTAGAGTATCTACCTAGATACAGATACTGCACGGATCCGATCGCTGCGAGTACGTTGAGGTTTGTTCTTCTGTTAGATATTCTTTTTTTTTTTTTTTTTTTCGCCGGGGGTCCCACGAGATCTTTTGTTTGCGCCCACCCACAGCTGCGCTTTTGCTTTGCTTTTTGTGTTTCGGTGAGATAAGTTGGACAGCAAGGACAACAGATAGATAGATGTATGTACATAAAATAAAATAAAATAAAAAACAAAAACCAACACTCGCGGAACGACCACTGCGGGGGCCATATTGGGGGGCCCTGCCCCGCGTTCGTTCGTCCCGTTTGCTCCGCTCTGTCTCCGTGGAATACATACATGATATATCTAGATAGAGTGCGTCTGCAACGCCTGCTCCGTCTGCCCTGCCGGGACAGCCGGCAACTCCTATCCACCTGCACGAGCAGGCGGGCGCTGTTTGTCGCACGGGGAACGGGAGGCCTGTTCGGGATACGCCCGCGATGGCGGGGTGCGTGCGTGCGTGTGCTTACGCTGCCGTGGCGACTCGCCCTGGTCGGACGAACGCTGGGGGAAACGTTGCTGGACTCTTCAGCAAGTTAAATACACACACTTATCTAATCGGATCTTGATTTTCCGCCCGTCACCATGCGTCACTCGCGCGCTAGGCCCGAACGGAGGTGTTTCGCCAAGGCGCCCCCGCCCACCCCATCGAGATCCGCCATCCACTAACCACCGACCAATAACCAATAACCACCAACCACCAACCACCAACCACGGACGCATGTCTTCCCCGTCGCCCGTAGCCCCGACGCAGATGCGATCGCAGCAGCTCCAGCCCCAGCCCCCGCTGCACGGATTCCCCGCTGGCGCCCGCATCTCGCTGCTGGTCGCGTGCTTCGCCGTCGTCTTCGCACTGCAGTATCCGATGCTACTGGCGTTCTTGCAGCGCCTCGGCCACGGCAGTGTGTCCGCCGCCTCCGCGCCCGCGATTGCCGACAGCGGCATTGACCGCGCTAAGCTGCTGGCCGCGCTCGCCGGCATGTCCCGCTACAAGGCGCGTACGTCGGCGACGTGGAAGAAGAAGCGGGTCGAGTACAACAAGCTCCCCGCATCCCAGAGGCTGGTTCGTACGCAGCCCCCCCGGCCCGGCAGCCCTGCTGCCCTGCGCCCCGACCTGACCGCGGCCCGCAGCTCCTCGGCGCGACCGTCAAGTACGTCTCCAAGCTCGCCGCCGCCTCCGCCGCCGCCTCGACGAACGACGACGTCGCCCGCGCCGTGCTCGCGAACGGACTCGTGCACTACGGCGTCTCGCACTTCGAGCTGCAGAGCTACGCCAGGACCCACCACGGCGCCGGCGACCACACGCAGGTCGTGCAGGCGCTCAAGCACATCGTGCGCGACTGGTCCGCCGGCGGCCGCCACGAACGCGACGCCGTCTTCCCGCAAATGCTCGAGACGCTAGCGGACCTGTTCCCCGCGCGTGCCGGCCGCAGGGTGCTGGTCCCCGGCGCCGGGCTGGGCCGGCTGAGCTACGAGCTGGCCGACGCCGGCTTCGACGTCGTCGCGAACGAGTTCTCGCCGTACATGGTCCTCGCGCAGCGCTACGTGTTCTCGCTCGGGACGGGCGGCGCGCCCGACGCATGCACATTCCACCCCAACCTCGAGTGGTGGAGTCACCACCGCAGCACCGAGTCGCTGCTGCGCGGCATGCGCTTCCCGGACGTCGTGCCTGATCCCGCCGTGCGCGCCCGCGTGAGCCTGGTTGAGGGCGACTTTGTGACGCGGTTCCTGCCGCACGAGCGCGCCGCGTTCGACGCCGTCGCGACGCTGTTCTTCATCGACACGGCGCGCAACCTGGTCGACTACCTCGAGACCATCGCGCGCGTGCTCAAGCCCGGCGGCGTCTGGATCAACCTCGGCCCGCTGCTGTACGGCACGGCGCCGCTGGTCGAGCTGAGTCTGGACGAGGTGCTCGCCGTCGCCGCGCGGCTGGGCTTCGAGTTCCTGCCCGTCGACGCGAAGTGGGGCGAGGACACGTTCGCGGCGGACGCGCGGTGGCGGGGCAGAGTGCGCGGCAAGCTCGCGGGCTACAGCTGGGACCCGGGCATGCTCGCGCGCAACGCGTACCTCGCGCAGTTCTGGGTCGCGCGCAAGGCGGCGCCGTTAGATGCATAGGGTACATAGGCTGGGCCCACCGTATGTAGCATTGCAAAAAGAAGAACAAGAAAAAAGATAGACTACCGTAGCTGTGCCAAAAAAAAAAAAAAAAAAATCACTCGGAATCCACTACTTGTCCGTGCCCCCCCGCCGCCGCCGGCCAGGCCCACCTGTCGAGCCAAGCACACGTGCGCTCCCTCAGCATCCTGTCGCGCGCCCTCTCCTCCCCGTCCCCGTACGCCTCCCACGCGACGCCGCGCAGCGCGCGCAGCCACGCGTCCCTGCCCACGCCGCGCGCGGCGATCCTGACGAACGCCCACAGCGCCTCGTGGCCGGGCACGACAGTCGCGTACTCGAGGGTGTCGGCGAGGACCTGGGCGCGCAGCGGGGGCGCGGCGCGGTCGAGCAGCCACGCGAGGAACGTCCAGCCGCTGACATCGGCGACGTGGCGGCGGCACCAGCCGACCTGGGCGCGCAGGGCGGCGGCGCTCTCCTCGCCGTCCATCGCGGCGCCAACCCAGCGCGCGTGCTCCCACGCGTAGTAGTTCCGCGGATGCGCCTGCGCGCTGCGCCGGACGACGTCGAGCTCCGCTGCGCCGGCGCCGCGCGCGCCACCCGCGAACCGCGCGCGCACCCACCGTCGGTGCCCCCACAGCGCGGGACTCTTGCTGTGCCGCGCGAGCCCGCTCGTCACCAGACTCTCCGTCAGCGTCAGCTCCGCCGCCACCATCGCCGGAGTCGCCTGCCGCTGCAGCGCCCGCCGCCGCACCCCCAGCGCCGTCCCGTGCTCGCTGCTGCACAGCAGCAGCACCCCGCTCGCCGCCACCGCCTCCGCCTCCGCCCCCGCCCCCCCCGAAAAGAACACGCCGTGCGCGTGCGCGAACGCCTGCTGCAGCTCGCGCGTCGAGAGCCCCAGGTGCGGCGCCGAGAACTCCGACCGCGTCGCTGTCGCCGCCAGTCGCGATATCTCCAGTGCCCCCCCCGACGAGAGGATGCCGGACAGCCGTTGGTACGCTTCTTCTCCTTGTTCTCCCTCTTCTCCTTCTTCGCCGGCGGTCGGCATCGTGCGCTGGTGTGGGGTTGTTTGTGTGATGATCGATGTTGGCTAGTTACGCACAATCACTCGGTTGGGGATTCTATCGTGCGGCGCTCGAGAAAGCCATAAATCTCGCACTGCGGGGGGTATGTATGGCAACGGAGAATCGGTGGGCCTAAAGTACCCTGCTGACACGTGCTGAGGAAAGATACTCTAGAGGGTTATGTAAACCCCCTAGATATCACTCATCTAATCTTAGCTTTACTATGCTCTCAACGGCACTCAAGATGCGAGTAATGAAACAAAACAAAAAAGTACGCGGAAGGCAAGAAACGATCGCCCGTGGAAACAACAAACATGAATCTGCAAGGCACCATCGAGAACAGCGGCAATTATCTCTAGCAACGATACCTACATCTACTATCACCGCCGTCCGCACTTGTCGTCGGCACTGCTAGCGGTCATCCCCCCCTCGAAAGCAAACCAAGTCATATGGCACAAAAACAACAACAGGGCATCTACATACAGAGCACAACAAGCAACCGTATCGCCGTCAGCCGGCATCCGTAAATCGTATCCACCCGCCCGTCGCAGGCGATCAAGCCCTGCGCTTGCGCTCCTCGCCGGAAGCGAACAGCTTGCGTGCCGCCGCGGTCTCGGCCCGCGCGGCGCTCGGGGGCCGCTTGCCGTAAACGCGGGAAGAAGTAGCTGTAGCCACGTTCTTCGCAACGGACGCGGTGGTGGCCGGTTTCCTGGCCGCTTCGATGACCACCTGGGGCTCGAGGGCAGGGGTGGGCGCGACGCTGCGTTCGCCCTCCGGCTCCGGCTCCTTCTCCTCCAGCCCGAAGATGTCCTCCCGCCGTCTCTTGCGCGGGCCGTCCCTCGGCGTGAACTGCGCAACGGGGCTCTCCGAGAACATCACATGCCTCTTCCGCTTCGGCCTCTTCTCCGCGGTCCCGGCGCGCGTGACGACCGTCTCCTCGCCGTCGTAGCTGACGGTATAGCATCCGTTCGGCAGCGTGAGCTCATCCGTGTCGTTGTCGCCGATGCGGACGGAGAACGACTGGCCGCGCGGAACAGGGGCGGGGCTGGTCGCGGGGCCTTCGTCTGTCGTGGCGACCGGCGGTGAGGACGGGACGGTGATCAGCAACGTACGGCCTGTGTCGATGACGGCGTCTACGTCGCCTATGGTGACGATCTTCCTCTTCGGCGGGACGGAGCCGTCTGCTGCTGCAGCAGGCGGATAAGCCGACACCGCCGAGGCGTCGGCTGCAGGGCGGAGCACCCTTCCGTGGGGACGCCCGGGCTGGACGGTGGACGGTGCAGCGAGGGGCACCAAAGGAGTTGGCGTCAGCGGCGGCGACGACACATCGTCCTCCTCATCTGCGGCTGCTGCAGCTGCCGGCGGAAGGAACCGTCCTCCGCGGCGGTTACCACGCTGTGGAGCCCGGGACGGAGCGACGGGGAGCGGCAGTTGTGCGGCTTCTGCCTGCCGGGCAGCGGACCGGCGGGGCGGAACGTTCGTCGTCTTCAGCGCGAGAGCTTTCCTCTTCCCCTTCCCGGCGGGGGGCGGACCAGCGAGCGGATCGTCTCTGCCCGGCTCCTTTGACTGCGGGACATTCTCGCCCGTCCGGTCGAACGAGTGGACTGCTCCGTCCTGTCAGTTGTGGCGCCTGCCGACACACGGAAGGGATGGGACGCACTGGAGCGAGTGGCTACGGCTCGGGAAGCCCGCTCGTCGACATCCGACGAGGATCGGTGCACCTGGAAACGCCGGTTCTTTTGCTCCCGCCTGGGGATGGCCTCGGGTTTGGACGGCTGCTTGGCCGGGGCGACACTACGTTTGGGAGGCATTGTCGCCGAAGGAAGCAGAGCGAAGTGCGGTGTTCGGTTAGGAAGTGCGCGCGCGGAGTCGGAGGGCAAGCCTTCAGGCAGGGCCGCACGGTGGAAGGATTTGGGGCAGGGCAGAGAAGATCAGGTGGAGGATGGGAGAGGGAGAGGGAGAGGGAGAGGGGGAGGGAGCTGGATGGCGGATAGGGTTCACTGCTATGGGCCGCTCTGAGGTTGTACAGTCAGTTCCCAGTAAAGAAAAGCCCGAATCGAGCAATGCCTCTAGAGCATTGTCATTCACCCTGACACTTGCTACCGCGACTCGCTAACTCTGCGTGAAAAACTATATTCAATCATTATGGAGCAGCATTGGCCAGCGAAGTCCCCCCAGCAAAACGTCCCTTCGTAAGTATTCACTCATATCGCACCGACCACCGATTCCACCACTTGGCCCGGGTATTTCTAAAGCGCAGTAAGTCATCAGCGCATGAGAGATCATCGCTCGCTGTAGTCGTTGAGCGCCACACAAACTGCGCCGCGGTGGTGTCCGTTGTACTGCCTGATTATCTGCTGGCTGTGTGCGGCGTCGGTCAGCATCTGCCTCCCGGAAGTTACGGCGACTCCGTACTTGCTTAGTTCCCAAAGCCTGGCATAGTGGTCCGAGCAGGCGGTGACGAGGTACGCGCTATCCGCGCTGAAGGCGCAGTCCCACACCCACCGCTGGTGACCGTGTAGCGTGGTCTCGAGCGTGAACTTCTTCTCGTCTACGGACCAGATCTTGGCAGTGTGGTCCGCCGAGCATGTCGCGAGATGCCGCACGTCGGGCGAAAGGAGGACCCGAGTGATGTACTTATTGTGCGCCTGAAACTTCGTGACCGGCATGAGTTGTGTAACATCGCGGTTCTGTATCATCCGCCACACGTAGCAGTTGCCCTGGAAAAGAGACCCGTCAGCTCAACCGTGACGCTCGGGGAAACCCGAAGGAGGCGTGCTGCTGACCAGGTTGTTTCCAGCCACAAGCATACTTCCATCCGTCGCCACGGTAACACTCCGCACCGGCACGTCGTCCTCCGGTATCAATTGGTGCGTGCACTTGTTCTCACCCAAGTCCCAGATCCTCACGTTCCCCGCCTGGTCGCACGATATCAACTCTCCCTGATTCGGATGTATGACGACATCGTTGACTGGCGAGCCATGTGGATAGTCACGCTGAACGACACCGGACCTGGTGTCCCAAATCTTGACCGTTCCGTCCTCCGACGATGTGACCATCCACTTTCCCTCGCAATGGAAGCCGACCCCCGTGACGTTGTTGGTGTGGCCCTCGAACTGGAGGATGTGATTGGGATTGGAGGACTTGATATCGTACAGACGGACGGTAGTGTGGCCCGCCGCCGCGAGGAACCGTTTGTCCGGAGATATGCAGAGCCGGTTTACCTGGGAGTCGGTGTGCTGGATTGTCCGTGAGCAGATTCCCGACAGAGCTTCCCAGAATCTGGAGCGCGCATTAGAATCAGCATAGCTTCCGCCAGCAGCGCGGCGCGACAAGACACGGCAACATACCTAATCGTGTGGTCGTAACCAGCAGTCGCTATACCGCATCAGCTCCGAGTCCACTGCGCTTGTCCCCGACCGGCGGCTATCGAATTGACATCGGGGCCGGGCTTACCCATGATCACACTCATATTGCCGTTTTCTGCGACGCGCAACAGCTGTTGTAGCTGCCGTCGGTGCACGGATCGGGGTGTCGGTCAGGGCGATCGATAGCGCGCAGCAAAAGCTATCAGTAGAGTATCGAACCGGGCGGCAAAATGACTCTGCTGGCTGTTTTTCGGCAAAACGGGAATTATGTGTGCATATGGGTGGAGTTAACGGGTGCGGAGATGGTCTTCGGATCTAAGCTCACGCGGGTCACACAACTTTTCCAGAAGCTCTTAAGGCGTCCGCCAAGCAAAGCCGGTCAGGCAACATTAGAACGCTAGCGCCAACCCCACCATCCCCCACCGCATACCAGTAAACCACATCTCTCCAACTCCCAGTACAACACTGCCACCGATACCACCCCCCAATGGCCGATTCTCCCCAACTGCCCGCGATAGAGCCTGCGGTTTTACCTGAAAAACCAGTCGCCGTTCCAGCCGTCGCTGTCGATGGTGCTGCTGCAAAGAAGGGCCGGGGACAGAACGTTAATCCGTTCGAAGTGGAGGGGGAAGTCCTCGAAGATGGAACGGTTGCCGCGATCGACTACGACAAGCTCATCAACCAGTTCGGCACCAAACGTATCTCTCCGGAGTTGCTGGAGCGCTTCGAAAGGATCACCGGCCACCGTCCTCACGTGTTGCTTCGTCGCAGCATGTTTTTCTCCCACCGCGATTTCGAACGGATTCTTGACCGTTACGAGGCGGGGAAGCCTTTCTTCCTCTACACCGGCCGCGGCCCCAGCAGCGACAGCATGCATCTGGGACACATGATCCCCTTCAACTTCACCAAGTACGGCCCACTCTGCATTACGGCGGGGGTGCACTAACGTGACGGCGCCTATTAGGTGGCTCCAAGATGTTTTTGACGCACCGCTCGTGATCATGCTTACGGACGACGAGAAGTTCCTTTTCAAGCAGCAGCTCACCGTTCCTGATGTCAAGAAGTTTACGAGACACAATGCAGCTGATATCATTGCCGTGGGCTTCGACGTCAAGAAGACCTTCATCTTCAGCGACTTCGATTTCATGGGCGGCGCCTTTTACGAGAACGTTGTCAAAATCTCCCGTTGCATCACTACGAACCAGGCCAAGAGCGCTTTTGGCTTTACGGATGCGTAGGTCCCTTCACTTCTTTGAGTCATACGTTGGGCGATGGGGGGGCGGATCTTATGTCCTTGCGGCTCATCTCAGGATCCTACGGTTCAGTTGCGCTCCGCATGGAGCCCTTGCGCCGTGTGCCCAAACCCGAGTGATATCCGAACTAAGCAAGGCTGACCTGCGTATCTGCGTAGTGACAACATCGGAAAGCTCCACTTCGCTTCGATCCAGGCCTCCACCTCCTTTGCCACAACCTTCCCTCACATCTTCGGGACCCACAGCAGTGTCAGGGACATTCCCGCGTTGATTCCCTGCGCCATCGACCAAGACCCGTACTTCCGCCTGTGTCGTGATGTAGCACAGCGTCTGAAATACCAGAAGCCCTCTTTGATCCACTCGCAATTCTTCCCGGCGCTCGGAGGTCCAGGCTCCAAGATGTCGGCGTCAATCGATTCTTCTGCCATTTTCATGTCCGATACCGCCAACCAGATCAAGAACAAGATCAACAAATACGCCTTTTCCGGTGGCCAGGAGACGGCCGAGCAGCACCGACGGTTGGGCGGAAATCCCGATGTCGATGTGCCGTTCCAGTTCTTGTCGTTCCTTCTGGACGACGACGAAGAGCTGGAAAAGCTGCGCACGACATACAAGAGCGGAGAGCTTTTGACTGGCGAAATGAAAAAACGATGTATTGCCGTCCTGCAGGAGTACGTCGGCAGTTTTCAGGCTAGACGCAAACAGGTGACTGATAAGACCATCGACGAATTCATGGACTGCAAACGCCCACTGGTCTGGTCGCAGGGCAGAAAGGAGGATAAGCAGGGACAAGAGAAGAAGGAGGATGTCGAGGTGCGGAACTAGTAGATTTGTAGTGATATCGCAAGATTTGGGTGTTCTTTTGAGTGGGAGAAGAACTTAGCACAAGGATTTGCCCGTGCCTTTTTTTTCCTTTCCCCCCTTTCTTATTCTTTCATTACTCGCATGCGACCTAGCGAGAAGATTTGCCTGTGTATAACTTCGTCTCAAGTCGCGCTTTTTTGGATTCTGAGTGATTTCTGATGTCTCCTAGTCACGTGCATGTATCAACTCTATGCCAAGTCTCAAGCTAACTATGGCGCGCAACAAAACAACCACGTCCTCCAACCACCGTGGCCCACATCGACAGAGCACATTCACCATGTTCTCACCACAACCACGCGTTGGAGATATCCCACCCAACCCGGCCGCAAGAAACCGAAGGCCGCGGCCGTCTCGTCCGACCTCCAGAGTACAGCAGCGCAATGAGAGATCAGCCAGTGTCCTGTCTGTTGCCGGCAGCACTAAGGAGGACTCACTAGTTTTACTGCGACAGGATTCAGAGAGCGCAACGAATACCAGTGTAGATGTTTCTCTGACGCGGAGGCAACCCCCCGGGCTCACCGGAAAGGAGCAGGATGGCACTTCGACCGATCTGGTGTGTGCGCCTCTACCAGGCTCCATGGGACAGTGTTTGCTAACCGAGTAGACCAAAAACTACAAATATCGGGTCTCCAAACTTCCTGGTCTTCCGAAGATCCTTAGCGAGAGCGCTGGTATGCTTTCCTTGTGTTGCAGCCCGCACTCTTCGTCCGCAGGTTGACGTAGGTAACAGCGAACGGCATACGCGTCACTGCATCCACCGATTCCGCCCACCGCTACGCCCTTTTGCTTTCCCACGATTGCGCCTACGTGTGGGAATACACCGTACAACACGCCCTACCACTCACTTTCTCGTTCCCTCTGCCGCGTGAGGGACCGGAAGACGCGAATGTTCCCTTCCCGCTCGGAGCGCTGGTTTCTCCCTCGGCCAACAGTCAAGAACCCGGACTAGTCGTGGTCATGCCCATGACCGGTCGGATAGCTTACTGGGATGCCGTTGGTAGCGCGGTATCGGAAGGTCTGTTTGCGAAGAGACGAGGCGTCGAGGGCAAGGTGCCAACAATGTCCAACGAGATCATCACGTCGATATGTAATGCGGAGCCGGCAGGATTCATCATTTCTACGAGCTCCGGGAGACTTGCACACTTGGCGCTGAGAGACGCCGCAGGACGACCTGGAGTGACGGTAACCGTCATGAGGGGAACCAGCGGTCTGGTCGGTTTGCTTGGAGCTTTGAGGGCTGGCAGCAATCGTCGGGATATTGCGGCTGTGCGTTCCGGGAAATCCCTGCGAATCGGCGAACGGGAGGTTCTTGTTTGCACAGAGCGTGGAGTCTTTTCTCGGTGGCACATCAATCGGTCCGGCAGTTACGCCACTACGACAGATGTGGACCTACGGCTACAGATCCAGACTGCTCTCTCAGACCAGACGGCTCTTCGGGGAAAGAACATAGACGGGTTTCATGTAATTGACCTTCAAGTTGCCGGTTATATTGACAGCGGAATCCCCGGCCAGGAAGATGCTATCCGACTCCTGTTGTTGACGGGAATGATGTCAACCAACAGTCGTTCCGCAACCTACGCCCTGGTCTCCATGGATGTCCTGGCCAATGGAACTTCAATTATAGGTGGTGTGCACGTCATCAAATCATATGCTACGGGCTGGGAGACAAGCACGTCGGCCAGGTTGTATTTCCCCTCACCGAAGAAGACGGTGTTTGTGGTGTTCAGCAAATCGGTCGTGGTTATCTCTGGATTGACGCGGGAACGAGGGATGGACGACGATCAGGGTGCATTCGAGGATGTCATCGACTTCCGAAGCGACCTGAAGATTGAGATTGTTGGAAGTGGCTCGGAGGGTGCGGGCGATGATCTTGTGGGTGTCGAGGGCTCATTCACATCGGATCAGGGCCACATCAGACGGACCAAGAACCCGGGGGTTGTGTTGGTTGCTAAGGGGGCCGGAATTCTCAGGGTGGAGGCTTTCGATAGCGGAAATGCTGCGGCCATTGCCCCCGTTACGGTGAAGAGCAAGTTGGAGCAGGCTGTATTCTTTGGAGCTAAACGCGATGTAAGAATTCACTCAAATCTATTCGTGGACACTATTAATAGCGTCTAGAATCCTCTCAACTTCTCTGGCCGGCGCGAGGTTACGTTCCCAGTCGAGGAGCTAGAGGAAGCGGCCCTCGAAATTAGCCAAGAGATCCTCTGCTCCAGGTCGCCTTATATGCCGTCAATACTGCCATCGCTAGGTGGCCACCTTGAAATGAGATTGACATATCTGTGGAATCTGATGACCCACCTGAAGACGGGAGCACTTGGTCGCGTGTCGAAGGGGGTGCGCTGGCGACTCCTTCAAGACGCCGAGAAATGCGAGGCAGCGAGGGTCCTCTGGGATTTGCGAAATGAGCGCCTACGGGAAGACCCCGCCGAAGCAGACGGGGTATTGGAGACTGTCGTCGCCATACAATTTCCTTCCGATGACACCGATGTTGCAGATAGCAGCGATGGCACTCGGAGGTGGTTTCAGCGCAGCGTTCCGGATATCGGCCGGCTACTTTGCGCTGTCAAGAAAGGTTACGTCGGGATGCCCAACCAGGGCAAGCAGAACATGCTGGCGTTTGCAATTGCTGTTTCCGAGGCGAACAACTTGATTCTCGACGGTCTTCAGAGGGCATGGGAATTCCGGGCGGAACATGCGGCCCTATATGGCCTTTCGGGAGAGAATGGTATCAGTAAGAATGGAGTGTTCCAGAGTCCCAAGGGGTACATGGCACCGTGGACCAGCGAACCGAACCTCCTCGAGGCTCTATCAGCTCAACACGAGTTAACCGGACTCACGTTGCAAGGCATCCTAGGACTGTCCGATGACGCAAAAAGGGAGGCGTTCCAAACCCTTGTTTTGCAGCTCGTCCGTCTTACAGAAATCTCATGTAAAGCGTTCCTGGAGCGGGCGAATTGGGGCGAACAGCAGGGTGAGGCTGGAGGAGAGGGCTTGGTCGAACAGACACACGACGTACGTGAGCGATATGAGGCCACCCGCGGCGAATGGATTAAGCATCTGGTTCGATACGGAGAGGTGGACTCAGCCTATCGCATCGCGGAGGATTACGAAGACTTTAAGACTCTGGTGGTTATTTGCTACGAGCAGCTGAATAAGATTCAGTTCGAACTCAAGGAGGCAATAGCGAAACTGGAGGATCCGGAAGACTTCACGCAGGGAATAGAAGCAGTAAGCGACCGACTGGAGGGATATCTTCAGCGGTTTGGGGGGGATTTCGCCACACCGCTGTACGAATACCTGGTTGAAAACGGCATGCTGTCTTCGCTTCTCAGCAGCTTTGACGACTGGCGCGAGAGATACTTGACGCCTTTCCTCCACAACGATCCGAAGTACGCAAAGGTTTCCTGGATCCATGATGTCGGCCTCGGCGACTACGAGACAGCCGCCAACACCCTCTTCTCAGTGGCCGCAGTGAAGGAGAGTCTGCTGGCGAATCAGAAAATCGAGTTCTCCATCGGCAAGCTTGCAAAGCTGGCCGCCCTCGAAAACATCGGCGCGTCAGAAGCCGACATAGTAGAAGAGCTGGACCTGTTCGATGCAAAATTGAAATTAGTGCAGATCCAGCAGACACTGCGCTCTGCCGTCCAGGAGTTCACTCACGCCGCCATCGACGTCGAGGCGGCGGTACAGATCGGCATCAGCGAGTACGGGAGGAAGGTCAAGAAGAGCCCGGCCGTGGACGAGGTGTTCCGGCGTGCGTTCGCGGTGCTGGTCTCCGGCAGGGTACTCAAGGCTGAGGATCTAATCGAGTTGCTCACGCTCATGCTGCCGTCGGATGGCGCCCTGCTGGACGGTGAGTCATTCGGTATCGCTCTCAGCGCGCTGGCCTGCGCCGGCTTGACAATAGCGCGGCGACAGTTCATGGAGGCGACGATCTGGCGGAGATGTTACCTTCGCGATGAGTACGTGACCTGTATCCTCTCCACATCGTTGCATCCTTCGTACTGACCGGTCCATCACCACACCAGCTGGAACCGCATAATCTTGACCCGCGGCCGCACCGACGAGCAAGCGAACGATCTCTCCCGACAGACGAGCGTCTTCGCCACGCTCGCCTACTGTTACAGCCACGGCCTGTTCGATTCCGGGTCGTCGTTGACGGCCCTCGCCCCCGAAGCGTGCCTCTGGTCCGGCGACGCAGACGAGCTCCGTGCACGCTTCCCGCACGCGACCGAAGCAGAGATCGCTGCGCTTGCGCACGACTATGCGGAGGAGAACCGGCGGCTCAAGAAACACCTGGACAAGGGCGGCGACATGCAGGGCTGGTTCCAGGGGATGGTCGTCCAGGCGCGCAAGGAGGTGACAGAGAGGGAGCTGGAGGACGAAGCGGACGGCGGTGGTGATGGGGACGTTGATATGGAGTAGATTTATCTTCCCGATAGTGGCGAGGGGTGGAGGAGGATCTGTAGTGGATAATGATCGACTTAGTAGCAGCAGTGAACTAGCGAGTGAGACAAAGTTCCGAATGCGTTTCTTCCGTTCGGATGTGATGCCATGGAATCTCCGCCCGTCAACAACTTTGCCGATCTCGACCTTTGCGCATACATCACTCGGTCACGCGTTGGGGGAAGGAAAAGAAGCAATAGAGTGGCTATGTATTTAACACACGGTAATACCACGTTTCCGTTAACCGGATACCACGACAGCGAGTTAGAATCCACAATGGGTATGAGATTAATGCAAGATGCGTTCTTGCTTCTTCAACCCCACTCTGTCTGACAACATGCGACCACACCCGAAGCGCCGTGTGCGCCCTGCAGTCCTCGAGGGGCGACCACGAACTGCCCGTTCCCCTAGCATAGCGTTAGGACAGCGCTTACGGCATGTGTTGGGCTCACGCCTCAGGAGCAAGCGCTGCAGCGTCAGCATCGGCTGTTACATACCTAGCTTGAAACCGTTCCGCAGTTGGCCATGAAGGGTCGATTGCTTACATACGCACGCCACAGGGCCTCACGACGCCGTCGAGGGGCTATTTGGAAGGCATCCTCGAGACTTTTAACGCCCACCCCCCCCCTCGCTGCTCGGGAAAGCCAGACTGATATTCCGCAGCACGCGGCCAAATCCGTCGAGTCCAAGTGGCGACAGACAGCCATCGGTGAAGCCAACTGTCTAGCTACGTACATACCTACCCTGATGCGCACCCCCGCCACCCCAGATGCGCTGTCTGCAAAGCGTCCAACGCACCCCAAGTGCCGTGAAGGGGGGGGGGGGGGGGGGGGGGGGCGCGGGGGGGGGCGGGGGGGCGGGGGGGGGGGGGGGGGGGGGGGGGGGGGCCGGGGGGCGGGGCGGGGGGGGGGGGC
>Ga0307516_10003384_pt1 | contig 20566 bp, 27 predicted proteins | sample 19_EM_MG_FD_203310 | JGI IMG/M metagenome (GOLD analysis project Ga0307516, IMG submission 203310) | Populus trichocarpa ectomycorrhiza microbial communities from riparian zone in the Pacific Northwest, United States - 19_EM | ecosystem: Host-associated > Plants > Roots > Unclassified | place...
TCTTCGGCAGTCCGTCCAAATCCTATCCCAGGACGGACTAGGGCAGTGGGGACCCTGCCCGGGACGGGACCGTCCTAAAAGACTGCCGGGCCCGGCCGGGCAGGACGGACTATTGCGAGGCCTGCTTTCTTTCCTGCCCATGCCTTCTTCGTCCGGTTCATCGAGATCGCGACCGCCTCGACACAAGACCGCCGTTTCCGGCATCCGAACTGGCCTTTGTGGAGCCCTCGCTTCCGCTCCAGGTGGTCGGCAATAAGGTGGGCTGCCGTCCGTTCAAGCAGCTTGCTGATGACATCGAGTAGTGATATCACCCGGTATGCCCGCACTTTTGAGTAGTCGGGCTTCCCCGGCTTGGGAATGACCACGTCTTTCGCCGTTTTCCAGATTCCTGGGTGGAATCCCAGCCGGATGCACGCCCAGACCAGCTGGGTGATACGCTGCTCGTCCTACTGCCAGAACACCTTGACGATCCCCGCCGAGATCCAGTCGTCCCCCGGGGCTGAGGTGCTGGCTGCCGCTTTCAGGAGTGTCCCGACCAGCGTGGCGTCAACCCTCACGAAGGCCTTGCCCCCCTGCGCCGGCTCAAAGTGCCCCAGAGGCCCCTGTGGGAAGTGTGCCTGCAGGATCGCCTGTTCACGGTCGCGCCGTCCCTCCGCGATGGTCCCGTCCTCCCGGACCAGTGCCTGGCCCATCTTGTCAATGCGGGGGTTCATGTACGCTGCCACCGTCCACACCTTATTGCCATCTGCCTCCTGCAGAAACCGGTTCCAGCAGTCCATCTTCGCCCTCCTTATTGCTCTCCGGAATTCCCGTCTTGCCGCTTTCACGCGGGAGGTTCTGGCCACCCTCCATTTCCTCCTCGCTCTTCCCAGGTCCTTCCTCAGCTCCTTCAATTCCTCACACCACCAGGGCTTTGAGTGTACTACCGCTTCAAAATTTGCTTAGTAGTCGCCGCCGCTGACGCTAGGCAGATACAACGAACGAATTCGCGGATCTTCGACGACTTCTGCTTGACCTCCCCACAACATCAAGAATCGGACCGCAAGTTGACGGGATACAACAATTGTTACAGGGTGAGGAACCTTGGGGTCTACAGGGTGTTTTTCATCAGCTCACACTCTACTAGAGTCCCGGAGGTCCGAGATCTTGGGAAGGATATCCAACATTCCGTACACTGAACACCACAAGCGGATTAAGACGTCACGACTGAAAGATACTGGCGCATGGCTATTCCAAAAGATGGAGTACCGGATGTGGCTAGATTCGAGTGCTTCCAAGCTGCTCTTGCTGCGAGGCATACGTAAGTTCCGGCTTCACCTGATCGCTAAAACCTGCGGCTTGTGTCTGACTGGATCATCAGCTGGCGCCGGAAAGACTTTCATTGCATCGGTAGCTATCGACTCTTTTGCTTTGGATTCGCGGCAGGGGAAATTGGCGTACTTCTACTGCAACCGCGCCGAAGGGAGCCGGCGAGATCCCGAGACGATCCTGAGCGCCCTTATTCACCAGCTCGTCCAGACTGAATCGGATCAAATGACGCTATTGAAGATCGTCGACGCCTACAATTTGAGGAAGACGGAAGGCCAGGAGTGCGCGAGACTCAGTCTCCTAGAAAGCAGGGATCTCCTCGTGCAGTTGGCGGACGTGTATGAGCAGACTACGATCTGCATCGACGCTCTGGACGAAGTCGAACCTTCCACCCGGAAAGATCTGCTGCAGGCGTTGAAGGTAGTCATGGAGAAATCAAAGAATCTAGTCAAAATCTTCGCGACGACTCGAATGGATGTCGACATTGTCCGACAGTTCGAGATGTTCCCCCGGATTGAACTCCAGCCAGACGACAATGCCAGCGATATTGAGCACTTCATCAAAGCGAGGATCCAGGCTGTGATTGACGATGGAGAGCTGCTCGACGGTGCCGTCAGCGATGACCTTAAGGCCGAAATATGCTAGGTATTGGGCGCGCGATCCCGGGGAATGTGAGTCCACCATATCAACGATGCATCGCGGACACGGCTGACAACTCTTCGCCAGGTTCCAACTTGCAGCACTTCAGATCACATACCTCTGCGGCATGGCCACTGAGCGCCAGGTACGAAATGGCCTCCGTGAGCTTCCTATCACCCTTCGGAATGCCTACCAGCAGATATACGGCCGCATTCTTGCGCAACAGCCAGGGCCACGACAAATAGCCCTCAATGCCATCCGCTGGGTCAAGTTCTCCTGCGAGCCAGTACGGTCGCAGACGCTCCTTGATGCTGCTAGTTCTGATATTAGCCCCGCTGGCGAATTCTCTCGCGAACCGATCCAGCCGAACGTACTCCTGAAAGCCTGCCACAACCTGGTCATTCTGGACAAAAGTCTGAACGTGTTTCGCTTTGCACGCCTTTCTGTGGAAGAATTCTTCGATGTCACGCTTTCTACGGAAGATTCACACTCCGAAATTGCGCAAGCCTGTCTCTCCCTGATATGTACAGCAAAAGCGTGGGATGACTATGATCCAAACGTTGGAACACGGGAAGGATGGCACCAGAATCGCCACCTTTTATTGTACTCTGCGGTTTTCTGGCCATGGCACTTCGCGCGAGCCAAAGACAGCACGATTTTAGATATTATTTGGGATGCATTCGTGTGCGAGACCAACCATCAGCGGTGGTGGAAATATTTCGTTGGAAACGTATATGCATATTCGATCGACAACAGTGTGCACTGGCAACGGGTTTTTGCTCTCAGAGCGCAAAAGAATCCCCTCCTGTCGTGCGTATGCGTTTTTGACATCAGCCGGAAATTTCTCCAAATAATCGATTCGTGCGCTCCACCGATGACTGATCTGAATGCTCTGCTTTCTACGGCGTGTTGTTTCGGCGATCTTGAGATTTTGAAGCTGCTGATCGACAAGGGCAGTGACGTCACTGCTTCCGACGATGGTGGACGGACACCACTTCATCTGGCGTTGATGAAGGGGCATGAGGTGGTGGCGCGACTATTGATCGACAAGGGCGCTGACGTTACTGCTGCCGACAAAGCCGGATGGACACCACTTGATCGGGCGTCGGAAAAGGGGCATATGGGGTTGGCGCAACTGCTGATCGAGAAGGGTGCTGATGCTACTGCTGCTGACGAATTCGGATGGACACCGCTTCATGTGGCGTCGAGTTCGGGGCATGAAGAGGTGGCGGGACTCCTGATCGACAAGGGCGCTGACCCTTCTGCCTGCCTCAAAGACGGACGGACACCACTCCATCAAGCGGTGACGGAGGGACATGAGGGGGTGGTGCGACTGCTGATCGACAGGGGCGCTGACGCTACTGCCGCCGATAGCGATGGACGCACACCATTGGTTCTCATTGAGAGCCGAATGCCCTTGATAGCAGCGCAGCTCCTCTCTGACAACGCTCTTGGAAAGCGTCGGAGTTCTTGGGGTTAGCCAACTTGCCATATGTGCTGTATCGTGCTGGTAGGCCATTGGTCTAATGGCTCCTTCTACCTTTTGGCTTGCAGTTCTTCCATTTTTTCTATAAGAAGTCATCTTCGGGATCTTATTTTGTCACTGCTATTTATTCTCTCTGTGACATTAGTGTGCGTTGTAGTTAATGGGAGCATGGGAGAGATTAGTAGTGCTTTTCTACTGGTGGGAATTGATTTCATTCTGTCTCGGACTTTCATATGCGCTATTCCCTTGGCATAGCAGATAGCATGGATGGATGGCGAGTTCACTGGTCTAGTTGGAGGACGTCGGAATGGAAAGTTGGTTGGAAATGTACTACTTTCCACACGGGCTGATAATTTTTTACATCCGAGATGGTCTAATCTGCCACACTTTCGGGATAGTGTACAAGATAGGTAATGAGACAATGGCACGCCACGACGGCCAAGTGACACTGTCCGCTCAACTGCAGTCAGTTGCTCAACCCTGCGGTGACAAATGTCCGCTCAATTTTGGACCGTGGACCCTACAGTGTAGCCTTCGCCGGACTCCGGTCGGCCACCTCCTCAAATTCAACCCCTACAGTTCAAGGGTGTAGAAATTCATTGGTGATGCGTGCACAAAGCCCATGCGGAAGTATCGCGCGGTCATACTCCTATACGGCCCAAATGGCATGAGGTCGTAGGGCAGCTCAGCTACGGCGTGGCGGATAGATCGTCGATCGGGGATCCGTCCAGTGTTCTCCACAGACCAATCCGGAATAATTTCGGGTAAGTCGGGGTCTGGTCGAGATATATCCAGACCGATCAACCGCAGGTCGGGTCTTGTCGGCAGACGTCAGGATAGGTCTAGCTAAAAACGCCGATTTTGCAGAAAAGTTCATGACACCCGTACGGCGGCACCAGTGATTAGAAGCAACTCATGAATGCTTTGACGTTGGCTACCGCTACACCAGATTCTCGTCACAAAGGGCAGCCAGCATCTGCTCACCGGTTTTAACGTCCTGACTCCTCCTTAGTAGATGCGATCATCACTTCGACCCCTCTGCCAGATTTTCAAGCACTCGACAGCCTCAGTATATCGCCCCCCATACGGCAACGGCGATTTGTTCCTCTAGGACGGGGCATGCTGTGATGGGTGAGTATTATGGTATGTTGGCAGTGGTGGTGGGGGATTTATTGTCGTCAAATTTGTATCGACTCTCGTCGCCACGCTTCCACTCGACCCCGTCGGGCTAAGAAAAAAAAGCCTTTTATCTAGCTCATCCCGACGTCTCCAGAACTAGACAGGTGAGGTCGAGATCGGTCTCATTATATCCCGACCGACCAACCCGTAGTCTGGATCGGCTTAATTTTATCCGACCGAGAAACCGCTGGCCGGGTCGGGGACTTGGCGGACCGACTTAGACGCGTCTGCCGACATGTCTGGTCTATGTAGAACACTGGATACATCGACTCCGAAGTGGAAGGGGGAGCAGAAGATCCTCTGGGCGGAGGTGAGGAAGGAGACGGGGCGGTGGAAGAGCCGGTGGAGAATCCGGGATCTCTTCGCCGATAGGAGATGCAGCCAGGCGGTACTGGACTTTCTCACAATGACAGACGTGGGGAGGATTGTGCCGGCTGTGGAAGAGGAAGCCGACGCCGAGAGTGAGGTGGCGGAATGGGAGCTCCGGGAACGCCAGGAGCGGGAAGAAGAGCGGAGGGAGGAGGCGGAGGCGCTGAGTACTGGGGCGGAACCACAGCTGTTCGTACCCACCCCACCCTTCATGGCATCGGCGGGGGAGGAGTAGGGGAGGGCGTGTTTTTCCTTTGTCATTTCTTTGTCATTCTCCTTGGTGCGCACTCATTTCTTCGGGGACAGGGCCGGGCGGAGGGCACTAGGGGAGCTTGCAACCAGCAGCCTCGCGCGGACTGCGGACAGGAAAACCGGGTTAAGACGTACGCCGCCATGATCTACATAGGTCGCATGCGAGTATGAATAAACCAGAAAAAAACTGGATACGTCGACGACGATCGTGGTGATGCGGGCGAGCATAAAACTGCGGAGGGTATCGCCAACGAGCACCACGCTTCCCGACGTGACTCTGTCCCTCATAAGCCCAGAGCGCTCGCCTCGTTCACGCCGGATCGTTGGAGTCGCAGTGGAGCTCTCATGGGAGTCGCGCTCGGTCAGGGAGTGGTAGTGGTTATCGACGGATTCCTTGAAGAGCCTCTCTCGAGCCGCATCCCGACAACCCAGTGAGTCTCACAGAGCGACAGACGAGTCGAGTCCCCACCGTTCGATGTTGGTAATAGTATGTACACATTACTGCGAGCTACGGGTTACGGATGGGGGTCGCGTTTCCTTTATCGTTTCCTTGGTGTGTTTCTTATTCTTGGGACAGGCCTAGCCGAAGAGCCGGGGCGTGCCTGCAACTGGTCGCCTTCGCGCGGACTGCGGAAGAGAAACGGACGCGGCGCGCCTCGCGACGATCTTGGCGTAGATAATACATATTTCACTTATTTATTAGTCATGGCGGCAGGCATGGACCTAACTACATACCCCGTTTCCCTCTCTCTCGAGGCTTCAGCCTTAAGTACGTCTATCGAGGGCGCAAGCGAGTAATGAACTACATAAAAAAAAAGGAGGCTGGCTGCCAGAGTTCATCCAGCGCGTGATTGCCGGCTGGAAATTCTAATGACCGCCTGACGCGTAAAGACTGCACGGCACCCAGCCAGCCAAGTCTCCAGCGTCGCTTGTCACACCTGCGCGGCTCCTGGCGAACTGACAGGATTCCTCGCACGGGCGGCTATCTACGTGCAGGCAGCGTCCAATCGGCGTGCAGACATGAGCCGCACCCCCGCACTGAACCCGACAGTTGAGTCCTCCTCCGCCCTTTCCAATCGCACACACTCTCCAGTACCAACGACGCTGCCGTCAGAGAGATATTACACCAGGTCGCGCGATCGCCAAATTCGGACTCCACAGTGAACCTGCGAGTCTTTCCACCGAAGCACACGATCGGGCTAGTCTGCTCCAACGCCGCAGAAATCGATCCGCTAGGTTTACAAGACAGTCTCTTTCTCCTCCGCCGCAGATCCTCGAAATCCTGAGCGATGCGCTCCAAATCCCGCATCGGAGATAAATTCCGGAGTGTCTTCGGACTGCCGCCGAAGTCGCGGGAGCCGAGCCCGGGACGGCCAACCCCAGTGGCAGGAAGCGCGGCCGATACGTCGACATCAACACCAGCCGTCATTTTTCCAGACGCGCCGCAGGAGCCCCCGCCAAAACCTGCCACGGCTAACGTGACAACGGATCACACGCCGCCTCAGCGGCCATCGAGATCGTCGGTTTCTTCGTCGGATAACTCAATTGCAGTCAGTCTTGATATCACATTAACCACGACCCAAGCCACCACCTTACTCGCCCTGACGCCGTCCGTCACCACCAGTAGTGAACACCCAGCCTCAACTGCCATAGCGAGCGTGATCCCCGACACTGCACCCCCGCCGGAGACCGAGGAAGCACCTCCGTCCTTGTGGCAAAAAGCCTTGCGCAGTCTCGAGAAATTGCCGGAGCACCAAGTACTGACGGAAACTGGCGTTGCGGAAGATTTGAATCAGATAACCACTTCCATCGGTGACATCACCGCTGGGATCAAGAAAGAGAGAGAAGGAAAGGAGTGGAAGATTGCTTTCGGCGAGGATAAGATCGTCATGAAGGATATAGCCATGAAAGTCCTCCGTTGGGTGCACAAGTTCCGCGAGATCGGCGACATCATCATCCAGTTCGACCCCGTACATGCAGCACTTCCGTGGGCAGGGTTCCGATTTCTCCTGAAGGTGAATATGCGCTGCCAGCCCCCTGTGAACAGAACCGGAAAACTGACGATGGTCTTCTAAGGTCTGTTTAGACAAGGCAGATGCACTGGACGCCATCTTGATTGCACTCGAGAAGACCGCCTACATCATTACTCGCTGCACTCTCTACGAGTCACTCTACCTCAACCGTGAACGAACTGTGGCTGCTGATAACTTGGAGGCATCGACCGTCCAGCTGTACGGGGAGATCCTGAAGTTCGTGGCTAAAGCGATCGCCAAGTCGAAAGGTGATCTTTCCCCATAGTGCTCAATGTTGGTGGCTCTGACTCTTCCATCCTACAGAGGGTCATATCAAAGCAGCTTTCGCGACCGAGGTGACTAGCGACTACTTCAACAATGTCAGGCAATTGGAAGAGACAGTCGACAAGGATGCTGCGGCTGCAGGGGCTCAGTGTAATACCAGTTTAAAATTTGCTCAGGTGTCGCCACTGCTGACGCTAGCAGATACAACGAACGAATTCGCAAGTCTTCGAAGTCTTCTGCGCGAGCTGCCCACAATATCGAGAATCCGGGAACAAGTCGACGGGATGCAACAATCGTTACAGAGTGAGGAAGCTTGAGGACCTACAATATTTTCATGAGCTAACACTGTACTAGAATCCCGGAGGTCCGACATCTTGAGATGGATATCCACCATTCCATACACAGACCACCACAAGCGTATTAAGACGGCACGACTGGAAGGTACTGGGGCATGGGTGTTTCAAAAGATGGAGTACCAGGAGTGGCTAGATTCGAGCGCGTCCAAGCTACTATTGCTGCGAGGCATACGTAAGTTCCGGCTTCACCTGTTTACTAGAACCTGCAGCCTGCGTCTGACTGGATCACCAGCCGGCGCCGGAAAGACTTTCATTGCATCGGTGGCAATCGACTCTTTCGCTTCAGACTCCCGGCTGGGGAAATTGGCATACTTCTACTGCAACCGCGCCGAAGGGAGCCGTCGAGATCCCGAGACGATCCTGAGCGCCCTCATTCACCAGCTCGTCCGGACCGAATCGGATCAAATGACGCTACTAAAGCCGATCGTCGACGCCTACGATTTGAGGGAGACTCTAGGTCAGAGCTCAAGACTCAGCCTCCTTGAAAGTAGGGATCTCCTCGTGCAGATAACGGACGTGTATGAGCAGACCACGCTCTGCATCGACGCTCTGGACGAAGTCGAACCTTCCACCCGGAAAGATCTACTACAGGCACTAAAGGTGGTCATGGAGAAATCAAAGAATCTAGTCAAAATCTTCGCCACGACTCGCATGGATGTCGATATTGTCCGACAATTCGAGATGTTCCCCCGGATTGAACTCCAGCCAGACGACAATGCCAGCGATATTGAGCACTTCATCAAGGAAAGGATCTGGGCTTGCATCGATGATGGAGAGCTGCTTGACGGTGCCGTCAGCGATGGCCTTAAGGCTGAAATATGCAAGGTATTGGGTGCGCGATCCCGCGGAATGTGAGTACATCATATCAACGATGCACCATGGATACGGCTGACAACTCTTCGCCAGGTTCCAACTTGCAGCGCTTCAGATCACATACCTCTGCGGCATGGCCACCGAGAGCGAGGTACGAAATGGTCTTCGGGAGCTGCCAATCACCCTACGGAATGCCTACCAGCAGATATACGATCGCATTCTTGCACAACAACCCGGGCCACGACGAATAGCCCTCAAAGCCTTCCGCTGGATCAAGTTCTCCTGCGAGCCAGTATGCTCGGAGACGCTCCTTGATGCTGCTAGTGCTGATATTAGCCCCTCCGGCGAATTTTCACACGAACCGATCCAGCCGAACGTACTCCTGAAAGCCTGCCACAACCTGGTCATTCTGGACAAAAGTCTGAACGTGTTTCGGTTTGCACACCTTTCTGTGGAAGAATTCTTCGATGTCACGCTTTCTACGGAAGATTCACACTCCGAAATTGCGCAAGCCTGTCTCTCCCTGGTATGCACACCAAAGGCGTGGGGTGACTATGATCCAATCGTCGAAACACGGGAAGGACAGCATGAGGATCGCCACCTTTTGTTGTACTCTGCGGTTTTCTGGCCATGGCACTTCGCGCGAGCCAAAGACAGTACGGTTTTACATATCATTTGGGATGCATTCGTGTGCGAGACCAACCATCAGCGATGGTGGAAATACTGCCTAGAGAAAGTACGAGCATATTCGCACATCGGTAGTGTGCACTGGCAACGGGTTTCTGCTCTGAGAGCGCAAAATAGCCCCCTCCTGTCGTGCGTATGCCTATTTGACATAAGCCGGAAATTTCTCCAAATAATCGATTCATGCGCTCCACCAGCGATTGATCTGAATGCTCTGCTTTCTACGGCATGTCGTTTCGGCGACCTTGAGATTTCGAGGCTGCTGATCGACAAGGGCAGTGACGTTACTTTTTCAGACGATGACGGACGGACACCACTTCATCAGGCGCTGGAGGAGGGACATGAGGGGGTGGCGCGACTGCTGATCGACAAGGGCGCTGACGTTACTGTTGCTGACACATTCGGATGGACACCACTTGATCGGGCGTCGAGCAAGGAGATGGCGCAACTGCTGATCGAGAAGGGTGCTGACGCTACTGCTGCTGACGAATCCGGATGGACACCACTTCATGTGGCGTCGAACTGGGGAGGTGCAGAGGTGGCGGGACTGCTGATCGACAAGGGCGCCGACCCTTCTGCCTGCACCAGGGGCGGACGGACTCCGCTTCATCTGGCGGTGACGGGGGGACGTGAGGGTGTGGTGCGACTGCTGATCGGCAAGGGCGCTGACGTTACCGTCGCCGACAAAAAAGGACGGACTCCGCTTCACCTGGCGTCGAAGAGCGGAAACGAGGAGGTGGTGCGACTGCTGGTTGACAAGGGCGCCGACGTTACCATCGCCGACAAAAAAGGACGGATTCCGCTTCACCTGGCATCGAAGAGCGGAAACGAGGAGGTGGTGCGACTGCTGATCGAAAAGGGCGCTGACTCTTCTGCCAGCGATAAAGACGGAGAGACGCCACTTCATCTGGCGGTGAAGAAGGGAGGTGAGGGTGTGGTGAGACTGCTGATCGGCAAGGGCGCTGACGCTACTGCCGTCGATAACGATGGACGCACATCATTGTTTCTCATGGAGAGCCGAATGTCCGCGATAGCAGCGCAGCTCCTGTCTGACGACGCTGTTGGAAAGGGTCGGAGTTCTAGGGACTAGCGCTCTTGCCATCTTGAGTAGTTTTGGTAGGCCCATTGGTTCAGTGGCTCGTTCTAGCGTTTGGCTTGCTGTTCTTCTATTTTTTTTTTGATAAGTAGTCATCTACGGGACCTTATCTCGTCATTGGTATATATTTTCTTTATCGCCCACACTAGCGAGGGAGGTAATTAATGGGAGTATGGGAGAAATTAATATTCATTTCTGCTGGTGGGAATTGATTTCATTCTGTATCGGACTTTGATAGCCGCTCCTCCCTTATCATAGCAGATAGCACGGATGGATGAAGACTACACTGAGTTGGAGAACATCGGAATGGAAAGTAGGTTGGAAATGTAGTACTTTCTGTTAAAATGCTTCTCGACGCTGTGTGTTTGGTGCAGTGCTGATCTTGAGTTAAGCTGGCGCTGGTAAGATGTGATGCACACAAAGGAAATTATAAAGGAAAAGAATACTATCCAGAGAACGAGCAATGGAAGAAAAGGGGTCCGGAAAGAAATTACAGAAGAGAGGCAAACCCATTCCCCTACTCCTCCTCATATTCCACGGGTGCCGTGAAGGCGGGCGTGGGTAGGGAAAGTGGTAGTCCCTCACCGGCGCCCAATTCCCTTGGAGTACCCAGCTCCTCCGCCTTTGCCCGCCTCTCTTCTCCCCGCTCCCTGCGCTCCCACTCAGACACCTCGCTCCCCCGCGTCTTCCTCAGCCGGCACTAGGCTTCCCACGTCTGTCGCAGAGAGGACATCCAATACCGCCTGGGTGCGCCCCTAGTCGGCGGGGATGTCTCGGATCGCGGACCGGTGTTTCCTCATGCTTTCCTTCAGCACCTCTGCCCACAGTATCTTCTGCCAGCTGTTCCACTCAGGACGCGCCCTGGAGAGGTGGTCCCTCTTTTTCTTCTGGCATCGGGACTACCAGCACAGTGGGGTAGGCCGACTGTTCGCCCAGTGGAGACACTGTCTGGTAAAGCTGTGCCCCATCTTCATCTGGTAGCACTACGTGGCGAGCCTGTTGGTGTTCCCAGCCACCGTGCGGTCTGGCCTCTGGCTTTTCGGCATCCTGTGTTTCTTCCTGGAGGTCTGGCCATCCACCCATCGCCGTGCCTCAGCCCAATTTTTCTCCGAGATCTCCCGCTTGAGGTGCACGAAGGAGATGGGGAGCGGCATCGCTCGCTCCCCCTGTCGGTCCGTGCAGCTGAGCCATTCCACCCCGCGAGCATGAGGCTCCTCCGCCGCGAGCTTGGCCCACTCGTCGGCCTTCTCGTTTCCAGGCACTCCCGCTGTTTTCTGGGCACCACCGGATCTCGATGGTGATGTCCGGCCTGGCCTTCCTCGGGGTTGAAAAAAGGTCTTCTCGCAGCTCGGGCACGGCGCCAGTGTTTGACTAGGCGCAGGCCCGAGTTGGGGCGTCGCCGTGGCAACGCTGTCGCAAGAGGGCCCGATTGGGAATAGTGTCGTGTAACAGCGGATCGCTTCTGCGCTTAGATACTTATCTTACTTCGTTCTTTCATCTTCTCGGTTGCAACCTCAGACATAATACAATAGAAGACCCGTCTTTCGCGAGCAGATGTACATACTACTTGACCACGAACAAACATCTCTCTCTCTCTCTCTCTCCCTTTCTCTCATCGATTGTGAATTCTCCGTTTCAGTCGTGATTGGGCAACTTTCAACACGTAGCACCGCGATGTGCCCTAGCCAGGAGCGCATACCTCTGGTTGGGTCCCGGCTCCTCCGAGACCATCCGCCTGATGGCCGCCAGTGCATCAGTAGAGATCGTGACTCGGTCCGGGATCGTCTGTCTTCTCGATGCGGTCTCCAGTGCCCTTGCGAGAGCGGGGCACTCTGCATCGTGGGCCTCCTGGTTTTAGTGAATTTCGATGGCCACACAGGAGTGGCCGTTCTTCCAGACCACTGCGTACCCAGCGGCTCCGTAGTCTCGTCCTGACGCGCCCGTGAACATGATAAGTCTATGCCGTCCCTTCTCTGCCTCGGCATCGGCTTCGGCCTCTTCCTCCTACAGTTAGGAGAGACAGGGAGAGATTGGTGGTGGCGTGGATGCTCTGCGCGAGACAGGACGGGCCTCGTATTCTATTATAATTTATGTCTAAGTATATAAACGATAGAAAGAGGGAAAGGAGCAAGAGCTAAGTACAGAACGCTTCTCTATTAGACGACGCCTTCCCGTACGTGAGCAGCGAGAAGTAATTCCGGCAATTGACCGCGGGCGATGTCGAATGTTCTGTCGTATCTAGGCGCGTCATTCCCTCACAGCTCGTGCCTGCGGATTCGCCGACGACACTTGCACGGGCGAAGCGCACATCGAGCTTATTATACCTAGCCGATGGTACGTGCTGGCCCGCGTGAAAGAAGGAACGCGCTTGCCCCGCAGACCAACGCTGCGCCGTTCAGCGCAGAACTGTCGGCGGCTCCGACGGGCGGCGCGGTGGCAGGGAGAGGGGCGGAGATCTCGTGGCGCCTCGTGCAAGCGAGTGTGGTGACGATGCCGACACAGTCCGCATGTGCTTCAAGACCACCTTTTCTTACTTTCAGTCACACTTGTTACCATCCCGCCCACCGATCAAGACAGTTAACACTCTCTTGATGATTCGGGCGCGCATAAAACTGCCGAGGGGACCGCCAACGAGCGCCACGCTTCCCGTCGTGACTCAGTCACTCATAATCCTAGGGCGCTCGCCTCATTCAGGCTGGATCGCCGGAGTCTCAGTTGGTTAGCGTGTGGTTTGCGACGGATTCCTCAAAGAGCCTCTCAAGAGCCGCATCCCGACGATCCAGTGAGTTCCACATCGAACAGACGAGTCCGCACTGTTCGATGTTGGTTATAGCAAATACACAGTAACTACAGCGAGCTAGGGGTTACGGATGGGGGTCGCTATTCCTTCGTCTGTTACTTGGTGCTTTTTATTATTCTTGGGACAGACAATCCCGCGCCGGGTCAACTCGGTGAGCCAGCCTCGTTTTTTTTGTTACTTCAACACCCGCAAGCGACGTGGGCGAGGCACACAGAGTCTGTATCCCGTCCGCAGTCGGCGTGAAAGCGCCACGTTGCAAGCTCCCCATTCTGGCAGAGGCTGGAAATTCGGAAGATCGCGCGGCCAGTAAAATCTGCGCCTGCCTGGCCACCAGCATCGGCAGATAGTCTCACGTATGCAGCACCTTGCAAACTGGCTGGGTTACTCCATTGGCTGCGATCGAGGCGCCTGCAGCGTCCAATCGGCGTGCAGGTACATGAGCCGCACCCCCGCACTTGACCTCACAGGTTAAGTCCTTCCCCGCCCTTCCCACTCGCACACACGTCGCAGTACTATCGACGCCGCCGTCAGAGAGATTTTCTACCAGGTCGCAAGATCGCCAACTTTCGACTCCGAAGTGAATCTACTAGTCTTTCCATTAAAGCGCACATCAGGTCAGTCTGCACCAACGCCGCAGAAATCGATCCGCTGGATTTACAACAAGACCAACTCCTTCTCCTCGACCGCAAATCCTGGAAATTCTGAACGATGCGCTCCAAATCCCACTTCGGAGACAAATTCCGGAGTGTCCTCGGACTGCCGCCAAAGTCGCGGGAGCCAAGCCCGGGACCGTCAATCTCCCCGGCAGGCAGCGCAGTCGATACATCAATACCATCCGTCATTATTCCGGGCGCACCGCGCGAGCCCCCGCCAACATCTGTTACGGCTGCCGAGACGTCGGATCGCGCGCCGCCCCCGCGGCCGTCGAGGTCATCGGTTTCTTCATCTCATCACTTATTTGCGGCCAGTCAGGATACCACGTTAACCCCGACCCATGCCACCTCCTCGCTTGCCCCGCCGCCGTCCGTCACGATCGTATGCGAACCCCCGGCGACGGGTACCGCAGCTAGTGTAGTCCTCGACACAGCGGGCCCGCCGGAGACCGAGGAAACACCTCCATCCTTGTGGCAAAAAGCCTTGCGCAGTCTCGAGAAAATGCCGGAGCACAAAGTACTGTCAGAAACTGGTGTTGACGAAGATGTGCGCCAGATAGCTACTGCCATCGGTGATATCACCGCTAGGATCAAGAAAGAGAGGGAAGGAAAGGAGTGGAAGATATCGTTCGGCGGCGATAAGATCGTAATGAAGGATATAGCCATGAAAGTCCTTCATTGGGTGCACAAGTTCCGCGAGATCGGTGACATCATCATCCAATTCGACCCCGTACACGCAGCGCTTCCGTGGGCAGGGTTCAGACTTCTCCTGAAGGTGAATATGTGCTACAAACCCCCTGCGATCACAACCGGAAAACTGACGATGGTCTTCAAAGATCTGTGTGGACAAGGCAGATGCACTGGACGCCATCTTGATTGGACTTGAGAAGACCGCCTACATCATTGCTCGCTGCGCTCTCTACGAGTCACTCTACCTCAACCGTGAACGAACTGTGGCTGCCGATAACTTGGAGGCATCAACCGTCCAGCTCTACGGGGAGATTCTGAAGTTCGTGGCTAAAGCGATCGCCAAGTCGAAAGGTGATCTCTCCAGATAGTCGTTAACGGTGGCGGCGCTGACTCTTCCGTCTCACAGAGGGTCACTTCAAAGCAGCTTTCGTGACCGAGGTGACTAGCGACTATTTCAACGATGTCAGGGAATTGGAAGAGACAGTGGAAAAGGATGCTGCAGCTGCAGGGGCTCAGTGTACTAAAAGTTCAAAATTAGCTCAGTAGTCACTGCTGCTGACGCTAGGCAGATACAACGAACGAATTCGCGGATCTCCGACGTCTTCTGCGTGACCTCCCCACAACATCAAGAATCGGGCCGCAAGTGGACGGGATGCAACAATTGTTACAGAGTGAGGAGGCCTGAGGACCCACAATATATATTCCATCAGCTGACACTGTTAGAATCCCGGAGATCCGACATCTTGGAATGGACATCCACCATTCCGTACACAGACCACCACACGCGGATTAAGACGTCACGACTGAAAAATACTGGAGCATGGCTGTTCCAGAAGATGGAGTACCAGGAGTGGCTAGCTTCGAGCGCTTCTAAGCTGCTGTTACTGCGAGGCATACGTAAGTTACGGCTTCGCCTGATCCCTAAAACCTGCTGCTTGCGTCTAACTGGATCACCAGCCGGCGCCGGAAAGACTTTCATTGCATCGGTAGCTATCGACTCATTCAATTCGGATTCCCGGCTAGGGAAATTGGCGTACTTCTACTGCAACCGCGCCGAAGGGAGCCGGCGCGATCCCGAGTCGATATTGAGTGCCCTCGTTCACCAGCTCGTCCGGACCGAATCGGATGAAATGACGCTACTAAAGCCGATCGTCGACACCTACGATTTGAGGGAGAGTAAAGGCCAGAAGAGCTCAAGACTCAGCCTCCTTGAAAGTAGGGATCTCCTCGTGCAGTTAACGGACGTGTATGAGCAGACCACAATCTGCATAGACGCTCTGGACGAAGTCGAACCTTCCACCCGGAAAGATCTGCTGCAGGCACTGAAGGTGGTCATGGAGAAATCAAAGAATCTAGTCAAAATCTTCGCGACGACCCGAATGGATGTCGACATTGTCCGACAGTTCGAGATGTTCCCCAGGATTGAACTCCAGCCAGACGACAATGCCAGCGATATTGAGCACTTCATCGAGGAGAGGATCCAGGCGGGAATTGATGATGGAGAGCTACTCGACGGTGCCGTCAGCGATAGCCTTAAGGCTGAAATATGCAAGGTATTGGGCGAGCGATCCCGCGGAATGTGAGTCCACCATATCAACGATGCATCGTGGACACGGCTGACAACACTTCGCCAGGTTCCAACTTGCAGCACTTCAGATCACATACCTCTGCGGCATGGCCACTGAGCGGGAGGTACGAAATGGCCTTCGGGAGCTACCTATCACCCTTCGGAATGCCTACCAGCAGATATACGATCGCATTCTTGCACAACAACCCGGGCCAAGACGAATAGCCCTCAATGCCTTCCGCTGGATCAAGTTCTCCTGCGAGCCAGTATGCTCGGAGACGCTCCTTGATGCTGCTAGTGTTGTTATTAGCCCCTCCGGCGAATTTTCACACGAACCGATCCAGCAGAATGTACTCCTGAAAGCCTGCCACAACCTAGTCATTCTGGACAAAAGTCTGAACGTGTTTCGGTTTGCACACCTCTCTGTGGAAGAATTCTTCGATGTCACGCTTTCTACGGAAGATTCACACTCCGAAATTGCGCATGCATGTCTCTCCCTGATATGTACTGCAAAGGCGTGGGATGACTATGATCCAAACGTTGTAACACGGGAAGGATGGCACCAGAATCGCCACCTTTTATTGTACTCTGCGGTTTTCTGGCCATGGCACTTCGCGCGAGCCAATGACAGCACGATTTTAGATATTATTTGGGATGCATTCGTGTGCGAGACCAACCATCAGCGGTGGTGGAAATACTGCCTAGAGAAGGCACGAGCATATTCGCACATCGGTAGTGTGCACTGGCAACGGGTTTCTGCTCTCAGCAAGCAAAATGAGTCCCTCGTGTCGTGCGTATGCGTTTTTGACATCAGCCGAAAATTTCTGCAAATAATGGATTCATGCGCTCCACCGACGATCGATCTGAATGCTCTGCTTTCTACGGCGTGTCGTTTCGGCGACCTTGAGATTTCGAGGCTGCTGATCGACAAGGGCAGTGACGTTACTGCTTCCGACGATGGCGGACGGACACCACTTCATCGGGCGCTGGAGGAGGGACATGAGGGGGTGGCGCGACTGCTGATCGACAAGGGCGCTGACGTTACTGTTGCCGACAAATTCAAATGGACACCGCTTGATCGGGCGTCCAGAGCGGGAAACAAGGGGTTGGCGCAACTGCTGATCGAGAAGGGTGCTGACGCTGCTGCTGCTGACGAAGGCGGATCGACAGCACTTCATTTGGCGTCGGGCTGGGGACGTGAAGAGGTGGTGGGACTGCTGATCGACAAGGGTGCTGACCCTTCTGCCGGCCTCATAGACGGACGGACACCTCTTCATCGGGCAGTGGAGGGAGGACATAGCGGTGTGGTGCGACTGCTGGTTGACAAGGGCGTCGACGTTACCGTCGCTGACAAAAAAGGACGGACTCCGCTTCACCTGGCGTCGGAGAACGGAACCGAGGAGGTGGTGCGACTGCTGGTCGACAAGGGCAGTGACGCTACTGCCGCCGATAACGACGGAGTCACACCATTGTTTCTCATGGAGAGCCGAATGCCCGCGATAGCAGCGCAGCTTCTGTCTGACAACGCTGGAGAGCGTCGGAGTTCTAGGGACTAGCCCTCTTTCCATCTGGGCTGTGTAGTTTTGGTAGGACATTTGGTTCAGTGGCTCCTTCTAGCGTTTGGCTTGCTGTTCTTCTAATTTTTTTTCGATAAGCAGTCATCTTCGGGTCCTTATTTTGTCATCGCTGTATATTTTCTCTATCGCCCACACTAGCTAGGGATGTAATCGATGGGAGCATGGGAGCAATTAGTATTTCATTTCTGCGGGTGGCAATCGATCGCGTTCTGTATCGGACTGTGATAGGCGCTCTTTCCATAACATAGCAGATCGCATGGATAGATGCAGAGAACACTGTGCATCGGAATGGAAAGTAGGTTGGAAATTTAGTGCGTTCCACACTGTCCTGATATACTTCCCAGATGGTCTAATCTGCTACACTTTCGAAATAATATACACGAGGGACAATGAGAGTATGGCACGCCGCGACGGCCAAGTTACGCCGTCCGCTCAACTGCAGGTGCTGCACAACCCCACGGGGACAAATATTTGCTCAATTGTGGACCCTCAAGCCTACAGTTCGCCGGTCATCCACCTCCTAAGTTCAACCCCGCAGTGTCCGCGCAACTCCTCGTGGCAGGTAAATATCTTCCCTGAAAATGGTCCCTGCAACCCACATTTCCGTGAGAAGCCCCCCCTACCTTGCTGTCCTATTCCGAAATTTGAAAACCACTGAGACCTTTCCTAGCGGCAGCCGTCCCTTCTGCAAGTGCTCGTCGACGACCTTTTATTGACCGCATCCACCTCATTGAGAACAGGGGCATCACGACTCCTCCATCCTCCATCCCCATCTCCTCTCGCAGTTCTGGCAGCCCCCAGTATATCTAATACGGCAACAATATTTTCAGCTGTGGCCATGTTTCGTTTGCGACCACTTTGGTGATGGCTTTGTCTGTTCGTCTCGCCGGTTTGATGGCCCCCCTCCCTTAGCGGAGCAGCATCGGTGTTAAGGCGCCAAACATGGCAGACGTTGACAGTCTACCGCGCCTCGAGACTTTGAACCCCTCCGTGCGGACATGGGCTGGGGCCACCTTGCTCAACGCAATGTAGTCGAACGTCGCTGCGCTCGTCGCCGCCCCGGGTTGATCTGCGGCCGGCTCGAAAACAACCGCTCGCTCATCCCGCGGGACGGATTTCTTAATCGGCTCCAGTCCTGCGGGCTCCTTTGGTCGCTTGCCGCGCCGCCCCACGCACTGGAAGTTACTTGTTTGTGAGTGCTGCCGCCACTGCCGCCCGCTCAGCCCAGTTTGATGCCTGCTGGTGTTGCGCCTAATGTGGCAGAGCGGACATCGTGTCTGGTGCTCGGGATCCCACTGTCGTTACGGGCTGGTGTTGCTTCGCCTCCCACCACTCCTCAAGTGCCCTAATTCACGCCAGGTGGCCCACCCTCCGCACCGAGATACAATCCCCCAAGATCACCCCGTCACCATCCCCACCCGGCACCGTTACGCGGTTCCTCGGAGCCGCCGCAGCCCCGCTGTAAGCTTCTCCTCCTCACTGAATCTCGCCCTCGCCCACCTCTCCTTGGCTGCCACCTTTTCTGCTGCCCTTTTCTCCGCCACTATCCTCTCCGCTGCCACTGTTTCTGGTCGCTTGTGACAGCCGGTGGTACTGCAGACCTGACTGCCACGGCACGCACTTACTTGCGCTTTCCTTTGACCCTTGGCGCTTGTGGTGCGTCTGGCGCATGTCGTGACGCATAACCCTTCACGCTCCACACCCTCCATGTCCCTCCTCTCCCACCCCATCCTCCTCCTCGCCCCGTGTCACCATGACACCCTCCATCTACTCAGCCGTCTGTCCCCTGGTCGCCCGAGCCGCCTGTTCCTCGACCTTCGCTCCCACTTCCACACCCGCCGTCTGCAGTGCCCTGGGGGCACCTCCTGCTCACCCAGCCTCAGTCCCAACTCTTCCCAGTTGGCCATCGCTACGGGGGACGCCGCAACCACCACACCCGTCTCCCACCCTCTCTCCGAGGCGTGTCAGTTGCTCCTCCATCTTACGCTCCACTGTCGCCAGTATCTGCTCGAGTCCCGATGCAACAGCGAAGCCCACTGGCATAGACAGCGCCTGGGGCGCGCATTTCTGGTCAGCCTGCGAGTGCCGACTGCATTTCTCTTGTTCCCCTTCGTCGGGGTGACCGGATCCGGAACTGTTCCCCATCTGGCGGGTGAGTATCCAGTGCCGTAGCGCTAATACCTCTCCCGCTCGTGCCCCCCCCCCCTCCTTCCCCCGACGGACTGTACATATCCTCGCCATGATCTAGGTCGCACGCGAGTAATGAATAAACAAAAAAAAAACCCCCCTTCCCCCCCGCTTCAACCGTCTCCATGGCAACCAGTTATCTTCCACCATGTTTATTCCATCCCCCTCCTCTTCCAGAGCTGCTTGCTGCCGCAAAGAGGGAGCGACCAAGTGCTCTACTCATGACCGGCTCTCTAGGCGTGCAAAAAACATCATCGCCGCTACCGCCGCTGTGCATACTGGCATTGCCAGGGCGACGACGGAAAAACTCCTGGGTGCTCTGCTCCCTCCTCGCGCCGGGCGCCGCGCACCTGAATGCCTGTCTCCCGTTCTTCTCCACCGGCTGCTCCTTCTCACTCTCGAGCTCCTCTCCTCCACCGCCCTTCCTTCCTTCTGGCTGTCCGCCCTCCCCTTGGGCGTCTCCGTGTCTCCTATGAGCTTCCTAGGATTTTTTTTTTTGTTATATCATACTCGCATGAAGCCTATCTAGACTATGGCGGCGTACATTTTTGACCGTTTCCCCGCCGCTGTCCGCGCGATGGCGGCACGTTGCAAGCTTTCCTTTGCCATCCAC